>ERZ779633.247-NODE-247-length-18657-cov-11.011020_pt1 | contig 18657 bp, 10 predicted proteins | sample MGYA00514195_ERZ779633 | MGnify/ENA primary metagenome ERZ779633 (study PRJEB29562, sample SAMEA4376707) | mouse gut metagenome | isolation source: Cecum | study: EMG produced TPA metagenomics assembly of the A DSS colitis mouse model was used to assess the...
CTGCTGGCGGTGCAAGCACCCCATCATCTACCGGGCCACCGAGCAGTGGTTCTGCAGTGTGGACGCCATCAAGGACGCCGCGGTGAAATCCTGCGACGGTATCTCCTGGCACCCGGCCTGGGGCAAGGAGCGGATGATCTCCATGATCAGCGAGCGCAACGACTGGTGCATTTCCCGCCAGCGTGTGTGGGGCGTCCCCATCCCCATCTTCTACTGTGACGACTGCGGAGCGGACATTGTCACCCCTGAGACCATCGCCAACGTGGCGGCGCTGTTCCGGGAGCACGGCTCCAACGTGTGGTTTGAGAAGTCGGCCCAGGAGCTGCTGCCCGAGGGATTTGTCTGCCCCAAGTGCGGCAAGGCCCACTTCCACAAGGAGACCGACATTATGGACGTGTGGTTTGACTCTGGCTCCACCTGGGCTGCCGTGGCCGACGAGCGGGACTATCTCAAGTATCCCGCCGACGTGTACCTGGAGGGCGGTGACCAATATCGGGGCTGGTTCCAGTCCAGCATGCTCACCTCCATTGCCGTCAACGGCGTGGCCCCCTACAAGCAGATCATCACCCACGGCTGGACGGTGGACGGCGAGGGCAAGGTGATGCACAAATCTCTGGGCAACGCCGTCTCCCCCGACGATGTATTGAAGGAGTACGGCGCCGACATTCTCCGGCTGTGGGTGGCCTCCGCCGAGTATACCCAGGATATGCGTATTTCCCCGGAAATTTTGAAGCAGCTGAGTCAGGCGTATCTGAAAATTCGGAACACCGCCCGGTTTATGATGGGCAACCTGGACGGCTTTGACCCGGATACCCATGCCTTGCCCTACGCCGAGCTGGAAAACCTGGACAAGTACGCTCTGCACAGCTTTAACGAGCTGGTGAAGACGGTCATCGACGCCTATGACCGCTATGAATTCCACATGGTCTACCGCGCTCTCTATAATTTCTGCGTGGTGGATATGTCCAACTTCTATTTGGACATCCTCAAGGATCGACTCTACTGCGGCGATGAGAAGGCGAGGCGGGCGGCTCAGACCACCCTCTATACCATCCTTAGCGGTATGACCCGGCTCATGGCCCCCATCCTGGCCTTTACCAGCGATGAAATTTGGGCGGCCATGCCCCACGCCAAGGTCGACGACGCCGAGAGCGTGGTGCTCAACGATATGCCCAGGTTCGACGCCGCTCTTACTCTGGGCGCCGCCAAGCTGGAGTGTTGGGAAAAGCTCATCTCCCTCCGGGACGCGGTGAACAAGGCTTTGGAGAACGCCCGGAGCGCCGGGGTCTTTAAGAAGGCCCAGGACACCATAGTGGAGATCACCCTGGCCGACCAGGCCACTGCTGACGAGCTGGCCGGGGAGACCGACCTGATGGCCCTGTGCATCGTCTCCGGGGTGAAGCTCACCGTGGCCCCCGACGGCAAGGGAAATGGCGAGCAGGCCCAGGACTGCCTGGTGCCCTGCTCCATCGACGTAAAGCTGTCCGAAGACCCCAAGTGCCCCCGCTGCTGGAACCACGACGCGGGCATCGGCGCCGATGCCGGGCACCCCGAGCTGTGTCCCCGCTGCGCCAAAGTGGTCAAGAACGGTTGAGAATAGAGAAACAAGAACCCTCGCGGTCAGAGGACCGTGAGGGTTCTTTGTCGGCGGATCTATTTACTTTCGGTAGGAGCAGGTGACGGTGTGGCCTCCTCTTCCTCATTCAAGTCGAACACGATCTCCTCGTTCACAATATCCTCCGCCCGATTTCCAAGGCTGTCGTAGACCCGCAGACGAAAGGACATCTCCTCGATCTTCTCCTCCGGCTCATCGGTGTCCCCTTTGGCTAAGAACCAACCGTCTACACCCGCCTCGGCCATAAAGGTGGGGCTCCAATAGATGGTGGTAAAAAGCTGCTTTCCTGGAGCCACGGTGACAAAAAAGTTGGGGTCGCAGGGCAGGGAGTTGAGCGCGGCGTCGTCCACGGTAAAGTTCAGAGGCAGGTCGGTCTTATTGGTGAGATGGGCGTTGGCGGCAAAGCCGGTCTTTCGGTCCTGATAATGGCTGATAAGGGCGACCTTCACCAAAGGACTTTCAAAAATGATGCGGTCAGCGTCCCCGTCCCGGACATAGCTTTCCACCTTTCCCAAAGGGTAGAGGTGGATGGGCTTGTCGTCATCCAACTCGTTGGAAAGGTCGTCGGCATCGGTGGCAAGAAAGCTCAACTCAATGTCGGTAAACTCGGTAATACCGTAATGGTCCAGGGTATCGTCCTTTAGAATAATGGCCGCGTTCGAGGTCTCTCCCGCGCTTACCTCTACACTGAAGGAAACATCGGTCTGGACGCCGTTGACGGCGGCATAGCGTAGGCCAAAGCGCACCGGCTTTTTGGCCCGGTCAGTCAGCTCCACGTTGACGGTGTATCCCGCTTCGGCCTGGGGGTCGGTCCCCAGTATCCGAATGAGGCAGCTTTCATTGTCCAGGGCAGTGACCACGTTAGTCCCCACGCTGGGAGCCGGGGCGGCGGAGGGGGACGGTAAAGGCTGAATGTCGGACGAGACGCAGCCGGACAGGCCCAGCAGCAACGCTCCAACGAGACACAGAGCCGGGAATGGGTTTGTTTTCATTGAGTTCCTCCCACGTTCAAGCCAGGACTGGCGGGTATGGCGGAAACAGTATATCATAATTTTCCCTATCTTTCCACTCCTGATTGAAAAACCGTCCCCGGCGTGGTATGATTTCGCTGTAAAATCAGAATATACTTTGCGGGAGGTGGAGAAGTGGTGAATAAGTCCGAAGCTTTGGACAAGCTCTCCCGCTCCGCCGAGGAGCGGCAGCTTTTGGCCCGGGTGTGGGACAAGGCCGACGCCGCCCGCCGGGGCGCGCCGTCGTGGACTCCCTTTCTCTCCGAGGCCCAGCGGCAGGTCGTGGAGCGGCTTATGCCCGCCTTAGGCGGCCCACGGCACATTTATTCCGGCGGGTATCCCTCCGCTGAGCGTAGGGTGTGCGCTTTTCTCCCCGAGTGGCAGAGCGAGGAGGATTGGTCTCCTCCTTTTTCCGCCCTGCGGTGTGTTTGGCGCTCTGGAGAAAGACTGACTCATCGGGATTTTTTGGGGGCGGTGCTGGGCGCGGGCATCGAACGGGAAAAGCTGGGGGACATTTTGGTGGGGAAGGAGAGCTGCGACCTGTTGGTTTTTTCTGAGCTGGTCCCCTATCTGAAGCAAAACCTTACCGAGGCGGGCCGCGCCAAGCTGCGAGTGGAGGAGGTCTCTCTCCCGGAGTTGACCCTGCCGGAAAAGACGGTGAAGGTCATTCACGACACGGTGAACACCCCCCGGCTGGACGCGGTGCTCTCCTCCGGCTTTTCTCTCAGCCGGGGCAAAGCGGCGGAGGCCATTTCCGCCGGACGGGTGGAGGTGAACCACGCTCCCTGCCTGAAGGGGGATAAGTCGGTGGCCCAGGGCGATGTGCTTACCTGTCGGGGACTGGGAAAGTGTGTGGTCACCGAGCTGGGGGGGCAGTCCAAAAAGGGCCGTACCATTTTGACCATTGAGCGCTATTTGTAGGTTCGGCGGCGAAAGATCCCCGCGGGGGAAAGCCAGCATAATAGCCGCGCGGCTATTATAGAATAATAAGGAGAGATCGTATGATAACCGAGGAAAAGATCGCGCGTATCAACGCCCTGGCCCGGAAGTCCCGGACGGAGGAGGGACTTACTGAGGCCGAGAAGACTGAGCAAGCGGCCCTCCGCCGGGAGTATGTGGACGCGGTGAAGGAGAGTCTCCAGAGCCAATTGGACCACACCACCATCGTTTCCCCTGATGGAAGCCGTCGGAAGCTGGAGAAGAAGGACTGATCCTTCCGCTGCCATATCGCGGTATAACTTCCGGCATATTTGTCCACACTTTCCATACAATGGAACGAAAGGAAGGTGGGGACCATGAAATGGCCCTGGCGGCAGGAAAAACCCTCAGACGAGGTGCTGGAGATCGAGAAGAGCCTACAGGAGACCAAGATCCTCATTGCCCAGGCATATGCCGGCTTCAACTCCGCGGCGGATCAGGAGTTGGTGGAGTCCTATGTCTATGAGATACAGGCTCTCCAAGCCAGGTACTCCTATCTCCTCCGGCAGCGAAAGGCGTATGACGTTTCCGCAGGTGGGGAGCGTCCCGTATTCCAGTGTAAGCCTGTCCGGGCCGAAGCGGCGGAGCTTGCATCGCCCAAGCCGCTGGCCCAGAAAGCCATTGTTTCAGAGCAGCCCCGGACGGAGGAAGGCCCTGTCCTCCCCGTCCTCCCGGTGGCCTGATGGCCCCGGCGTTGGCGGCCTCCCTGCCCTGGCTTGTGGGGAGCTTAGCTGTGGTGGTGGCCCTGGCCCTTTTGAAACGGCCCCTGAACGCTTTTTGCAGGCTGGTAGGGCGGACGGGAGTGGGGCTTGCCTTTTTGACCGTCTTCGCCCCCATCGGCCAGGCTCTGGGGGCCGGATTAGGCGTTAACCTTTTTAACGCTGTGATATTGGGGGCGTTGGGCGTTCCCGGCTTTGGACTGCTTCTCATGCTCCGGTGGGCCTTACACTGACCTACCGGGGCCTTTTTTATAGATTTGCCGTTTTGTACAACTCTCACCGGCTTTTTTTCGTTGAAACGGAGAAAGTAAGAAAATGTACAAGAAAATATTTACAAGGAATTGTGAAAAGACTATAATGCATGTGGTATACAAGTATGCAGAAAGCCATGCGACACCATGAAAAAGGAGAGGTACACATGAAGAAAAGGATCACAGCCCTGACGCTGGCTCTGGTCATGGTCCTGGGTCTGGCCGCCGTGGCGGCCAGCGGCGATAAGAATATCGCCGTCACTCCCATGAACATGACCATCAACGGTCAGGCCGTCACCCCCCTGAAGTCCGACGGGACCCCCGCCGAGGTCTTCGCCTATGATGGAGCCACCTACGTTCCCCTGCGCTACCTGAGCGAGACTTTGGGTATCCAGGTGGAGTGGGACCCCACCGCCCCCAACACCGCTAAGCTGGTGGGGGAGAACCTGAAGGTCCCCGCTGCCGGTGGACTGAAGGACGGCACTTTTACTGGCGAGGGCCAGGGCTTTAACGGCACTGTCGCCGTCACCATCACCGTCGCCGGCGGCAAGATCACCGACGCCACCGTGACCGGCGCCGGGGAGACCCCCGCCATTGGCGGCGCGGCCCTGCCCACGCTGGCCGACCAGATCAAGGCCAAGGGCGCCGTTGACGGCGTCTCCGGCGCTACCCTGACCACCGATGGCGCCAAGGAGGCTCTTGCCGCTGCCCTGAAGGCCGCCCAGGGGACCGCTGCTGCAGCCGGCGCTCTGAGCTTCAAGGCCGGCACCTACACCGGCAAGGCCATTGGCTATAACGGCCCCGTGGAGCTGGACGTGACCTTCTCCGACAAGGCTGTCACCGACATCAAGGCTAAGACCGAGGCTGAGACCGACCATGTTGGCGATGTGGCCTTCCCTATCATGTTCGCTGACATTCTGGCCGCCAACGGCTCCGGCATCGACGCCGTCTCCGGCGCCACCTTCACCAGCCGGGCCATCAAGACCGCCCTCAACGACGCCGCCACCCAGGCCGGCTGCACCGACCTGGACACCTTTAAAAAGAACACCGTGAAGCACGAGCCTCAGGCTCCCGTTGAGGGCAACTGGGACGTGATCGTGGTAGGCGCCGGCGGCGCCGGCATGGCCGCTGCCGCCCAGTCCGCCCAGAACGGCGCCACCGTCCTGGTCATTGAGAAGAACGCCGACATCGGCGGCAACACCCTGTGCTCCGGCGGCGCGTTCCAGTCCGTTATGCCCTACCTGTGCTGGGACCCCAAGAATCCCAACGCCACCAGCGCCAAGTGGGATTATAACGGCAAGACCTACGACAAGGTCAAGTCCGGCAACGGCGCCATCGAGACCCTGAAGACCATTTACAACTGGTCTGAGAAGCCCTTTGATGAGAGCTACTACAAGACCCATGAGTACGAGGCCGGCGACATCGCTGAGCTGAGCAAGCACGGCGTTCACGCCGACTATCTGCCCACTTTGAAGGCCCTGAAGAAGGAGATCAAGGCTTATCTGGACTGGGCGCAGCCCAAGCTGGACAAGGGCGCTGCCGAGAACACCCTGACTCTGTTCTCCACTGTGAACCTCCACATCTTCCAGACCTACTACGGCGGTCTGCGCCAGAGCGCTGACAAGACCGAGTGGATCTACGGAGATGTTGATCTGGTCAAGCAGTTCATTCAGGACGGCCAGGAGATGAAGACCTGGCTGGAGGATCAGGGTTCCCTGTTCAACGACGCCGACCAGTCCACCCTCATCGGCGCTTTGTGGTGGAGAGAGAACTCCTTCTCCGGCGGCGACCTGGACGGCGACGGCGTGATGAACCCCGCCAAGGGCGATGTTCCCGCCCAGTTCGGCACTTACTTTGCCGTGCCCCGCAAGACCCTGCTGGAGACCTCCAAGACCGCTAAGGACAACAAGATCATGACCCGCACCACCGCCAACGAGCTGATCGTGGAGAACGGCAAGGTCGTGGGCGTGAAGGCCACCATGTTCGACGGCACCCCCGTCACCGTGAAGGCCAACAAGGGCGTGGTCCTGGCCACCGGCGGCTACGCTGCCAACATCAGCATGGTCCAGGAGACCAACAAGTACTGGGACTCCAAGTATATCACCTCCTCCACCAAGACCACCAACCGCAGCTCCCAGGTGGGCGACGGCATTAAGATGGGTCAGGCCGTGGGCGCCGGCGTCACCGGCATGGGCTGGACTCAGATGATGCCCATCTCCTGGATCGACAACGGCAACCTGGCCTTTGGCGCGGGTAACTACGCCGCCTATATCAACCCCACCACCGGCAAGCGGTTCGTCAACGAGTCCGCCGAGCGCGACGTCCTGTCTCTGGGTGAATTCCAGAACGGCGTTGAGCTGATGGGTTCCCAGGGCGTGTTCCTGGAGATCTCCAACGCCGAGACCGTGGTCGGCTTCCCCTATCCCTACGACACCTATGTGGCCCCTGGCGTTGAGGCCGGCGCCACCACCGGCAAGACCCAGATCGATAACCGGGTCTACTTTGCCAAGAGCGCCGCTGACCTTCAGAAGGTCCTGGATCAGTTTGGTATGAAGGCCGACGCCAAGACCATCTATGAGACCCTCGAGGCTTACGACAAGGCCGTCATGGCCGGCGAGCAGCCCCCCGAGGTCATCAAGGAGAATCCCACCAAGCTGGTGGGCACCGCTGAGGTGGACGCCAACGGCAAGTATAAGCCCGAGACCTACAAGCTGGACGGCGAGCTGATCCGCATCCGTCTGATGGCGCCCTCCACCCACCACACCATGGGCGGCCTGACCGTCGATACTGAGCGCCACGTGCTGAACGAGAGCGGCAAGACCATTCCCGGCCTGTGGGCCGCGGGCGAAGTCACCGGCGGCATCCATGGCGGTAACCGTCTGGGCGGCAACGCCATCGTGGAGATCATCACCTCCGGCCGTACCGCTGCCAACAGCATCACCGGCAAGAAGTAAGATGGGCGTCAACGCCTGAACAAAGTACTATCCGGCCCGGCGGGGAAGCTTCCCCGCCGGGCCTTTTTGGGGCTTTTGCCATTTTGCACAAGTTTTTTTGTTCATTCCCCGGCAAAACAGAGAAAATAAGGAAGCGGCTTAAGATGACATTTACAGAAAGTTACAAAAGAGTTACAATGTTTTTGTTCGATCAAACGATTGGCGTAAAACATGAAAAAGGAGAGTTGACTATGAAGAAGCGGATCACAGCCCTGACGCTGGCCCTCGTCATGGTCCTGGGTCTGGCCGCTGTAGCGGCCAGCGGAGACAAGACGGTCTCCGTCACCCCCATGAACATGACCATCAACGGCCAGGCCGTCACCCCCACCAAGTCCGACGGGACCCCTGCCGAGGTGTTTGCCTATGACGGCGCCACCTACGTGCCCCTGCGTTACCTCAGCGAGCTGCTGGGGATCCAGGTGGAGTGGGACCCCACCGCCCCCAACACCGCCAAGCTGGTGAATATGCCCATGAAGTATACCGGCACCTCCGTTGGTATGCAGGGTCCCGTCGCCGTTGAGATGACGGTGATGGATGGCAAGATCACCAATGTGGCCGTTACTGAGAGCAAGGAGACCGCCTACCTGGCCGATGTGGCCATGGAGCGGATCCCTGCCCAGATGGTGGAGCATCAGACCACCACTGTGGACGCCGTTACCGGCGCCACTATGGCCTCCAATGCCATTATGCGGGCCGCCACCAACGCTGCCAAGGCCGCCGGTCTTGACACCGAAAAGCTGAAGGCCAACGCCTATCACGCCCAACCCGGTCAGGCTGAGACCTGGGACACTGACGTGCTGGTCATCGGCGGCGGCGGAGCCGGACTCAGCGCCGCTATTTCCGCGGCCCAGAACGGCGCCAAGGTCATCCTCATTGAGAAGAGCTCTTTCCTGGGCGGCAACACCTTTATGGCCGGCGGCGCGTTCAACGCCGTGGACCCAGAGGCCCAGGCCACCCGTATCCTGAGCCAGTCCGAGAAGAACACTCTGGACGGCTATCTGAAGCTGACCAAGAAGGACGCCGACCTCCACTTCGACCTGTTCCCTGAGTGGGCTCCCGTTCTGGACCAGCTCCAGAAGGATATCAGGGCCCACTATGACGCCAACAAGGGCAAGACCGCGGAGAAGGATATGCCTGGCTTTGACTCCATTGCTCTGCATATGTGGCACATCTACACCGGCGGTCTGCGCCAGATGGCCGACGGCAGCTGGACCGCTTCCGACATCGACCTGGCCCGCACCCTGGCTGAGAACGCTCTGGACGCCTATGAGTGGACTGGCACCCTGGGGACCGTGAAGACCGCCTCTCGGGCCAACGCCCCCCTGTCCACCGTGCTGGGCGCCATGTGGCAGCGCACCCACACCCATCCCACCAAGGAAGTGCGTATCCTCGACCTGAAGAACGCCGCCGAGAAGGAAGGCGTGACCATTTACACCGAGACTGCCGGCACCGAGCTGCTGACCAAGAGCGGCAAGGTGGTGGGCGCCAAGGCCCAGAAGGCCGACGGCACTCCCATCACCATCAACACCGCCAAGGGTGTGGTCCTGGCTTGCGGCGGCTACTGCGCCAACCCCGCCATGGTCAAGGAGTATGATGAGTACTGGGGCGACAACCTCTCCGCCACCACCCTTTCCACCAACGCCGGCACCAACACTGGCGACGGCATCAAGATGGCCATGGCCATCGGCGCCGACACCGTGGATCTGGGCGTGGCTCAGATGATGCCCTCCTCCTCCCCCCTGAAGGGCACCATGACCGACGGCATTTGGGCCGACGCCGCTGAGCAGCTTTGGATCGGCGCCGACGGCAAGCGGTTCGTGGACGAGTACGCCGAGCGCGACGTGCTGGCGAAAGCCTCCATGGAGCAGCCCGACGGCATCTTCTACATCATCTACGCCGGCAGCGCCATGCGCGAGGGCAAGGATAAGTGCCAGGGCACCAGCTACACCGCCGGCGGCATGGGCGGCACCGTCCAGTCTATGGTCGAGGGCGGCCACATCTGGTACGGCAAGGACCTGAAGGAGCTGGCCGAGGCCACCAAGACCCCTGCCGGCGGCGCTACCTCCTCCTTCACCGAGCAGCAGCTCCGGGACGTCATCGAGCAGTACAACAGCTACGTTCTGGCCCAGAACGACCCCGACTTCCACAAGGGCAACCTGAAGGGCTACATCGACCTGGAGTACATTGAGAGCCATGACGATGTGGGCATCTGCATCAGCCCCCGGAAGGCTTCTCTGCACCATACCATGGGCGGCGTGAAGATCAACACCGACGCTGAGGTCATCGGCACCAACGGCAAGACCATCCCCGGTCTGTGGGCCGCGGGCGAGGTCACCGGCGGCGTCCATGCGGGCAACCGCCTGGGCGGCAATGCTATCGCTGACATCTTCACCTATGGCCGCATTGCCGGCAAGAGCGCCGCGGGCAAATAATTTTCTTCTGCGGCAAAGTACTTTTGCTCTGTAAGCTCTGGCCCCCGGCGGGGAACTTCCCCGCCGGGGGCCTTTTTTATTTTTCTTGTGGAAATGGAAAAAATCGGTATAACACGCGGCGGTATTTTTAAAAGGGCTGTTTACAAAAAGAAAAAATTGTTATACAATTAACAAAGGTTGGCAGAAAGTCAACCATACTGGAAAGGAGAATACCCATGAAAAAGAAAGTCACCGCGCTGGCTCTGGCTCTCGTTATGGTCCTGGGTCTGGCCGCCGTGGCGGCTGGCGGCGATAAGAACATCGCCGTCACTCCCATGAACATGACCATCAACGGTCAGGCCGTCACCCCCCTGAAGTCCGACGGTACCCCTGCCGAGGTGTTTGCCTATGACGGAGCCACCTACGTGCCTCTGCGCTATTTAAGCGAGACTCTGGGCATCCAGGTGGAGTGGGACCCCACCGCCCCCAACACCGCCAAGCTGGTGAACGTGCCCGCTGCCGAGCTGAAGTTCACCGCCGGTACCTATACCGGAAAGGCCATGGGCTACAACGCCCCTGTCTCCCTGAACGTCACCTTCTCCGACAGCGCCGTCACCAAAGTGGAGATCGCTGAGGAGAAGGAGACCGCTCACGTGGGCACCTCCGCCTATGATATCATGTTTGCCGACATCGTGGCCGCCAACGGCACCGGGATCGACGGCATCTCCGGCGCCACCTTCACCGGCTTTGCCATTAAGAACGCGGTCAACGACGCCGCTACCCAGGCGGGCTGCTCCAACATGGACGCGTTCAAGAAGAACACCGTGAAGCACGAGCCAAAGGCCCCCATTGAGGGCGAGTGGGACGTGGTCATCGTGGGTGCCGGCGGCGCCGGCATGGCCGCTGCCGCCCAGGCTGCTCAGAACGGCTCCACCGTCCTGGTGCTGGAGAAAGCCGCCGAGATGGGCGGTAATACCTTGGTGGCCGGCGGCGCTTTCCAGATCAGCCGTGACTACCTGGTCTGGGACGCCAAGCACCCCAACGCCACCACCGGCAAGAGTCCCCTGGACGGCAAGACCTATGACAAGGTCAAGAGCGACGCAGGCCGTATTGAGACCCTCCGCGTCATCGCCGACTGGTCCGAGAAAGAGTTTGACGGCACCCTGGACGACGCCCATCCCTTCGTGGCCGGCGACATCAAGCTCAACGCCGTCCGGGGCGTCCACAAGGAATATCTACCCACCCTGAAGACCCTGAAGAAGCAGATCAATGAGTACCTCAAGTGGGCCGACGCCAAGATGAAGGCCGGCGCCAAGGAGACCGATTTGGTGGTCTTCTCTACCGAGGAGCTGCACATCTTCCAGACTTACTACGGCGGCCTGCGTCCCAACGCGGCGGGCACCGAGTGGATCTACGGTGACTTCGATCTGGTCAGCCAGTTCATCCATGAGGGCCAGGACATGAGTGAGTGGCTCATGGATCAGGGTGCTCTGGTGGGGCTGGACAAGCAGAATACCCTTATCGGCTGCCTGTGGCAGCGCACCAACGCGCCTCTGGGCGGCGTGGTGGACGGCGTCACTTATGAGACCAAGTGGGGCACCTACTTCAAGGTCCCTGAGAACACCATGCGCAAGGCCAACGCCAAGAACGACATCCTCTACCGTACCACCGCTGAGGAGCTCATCGTGGAGAACGGCAAGGTCACAGGTGTGAAGGCCACCCAGTATGACGGCACCCCCGTCACCGTGAAGGCCAAGCAGGGCGTTATCATCGCCACCGGCGGCTACGCTGCCAACATCAAGATGGTCCAGGAGACCAATGAGTATTGGGATCCCGCTTTTATTGCCAACAACATCGGCACCACCAACCGCTCCGGCATGACCGGCGACGGTATCATCATGGGCCAGAAGGTGGGCGCCGCCGTCACCGGTATGGGCTGGACCCAGATGATGCCTCTGGGCTGGGTAGACAACGGCAACCTGTCCCGGGGCGCCGGCGAGAACGTCATTTTCATTAGTCCAAACACAGGTAAGCGCTATGTGGACGAATCCGCTGAGCGTGACGTTCTTTCCAAGGGTGGCTTCGAGAACGGCATGAGCAAGGAGCTGGCTCAGGAGCTGGGACTGAAGTATGTTCCCGGTATCTATGTGGAGCTGTCCAACCCCACCACCAACGCCAGTTTTGCCACGTCCAACATTGAAAACCGTTGCTTCGTGCTCACTGTAGCCGAGGTGGCCCAGAAGCTGCACCTGGACGAGGCCGTCCTTCGCAAGACCATCACCGACTATGACAACTACGTCATGGGCCTGACCGACAAGCTGGAGGTGGAGAAGCTCTCCCTCCGCAACACCATCGGCGATGTGGAGAAGGACGACAAGGGCAACTACAAGCCCGAGACCTATAAGCTGGATAAGGTCATCCTCCGCTTCCAGGCTCCCTCTACCCACCACACCATGGGTGGCCTGGTGGTAGACACCGAGCGCAAGGTGTTGGACGAGAGCGGCAAGGCCATCCCCGGCCTGTGGGCCGCAGGCGAGGTCACCGGCGGCTTCATGGCTGGCAACCGCCTGGGCGGCAATGCCACCACCGAGATCATCGTCTCCGGCCGCGTGGCTGCCAACAGCGTCACCGGCAAGAAGTAAGGAACATCCGAATAAGGACAAAAGGCCCGGCGGGAATTTTTTCCGTCGGGCCTTTTTTATTGATATTTTGCCCAATTCCGAAGGGCTTTTTTTGACAAAACGGAGAAAATTGAAAGGATGGTTTACAAACCAAAAAACTGGCGCTATAATCCAGTCGTGCATTTGGTGAATTGGCACAAATAATCAAATGAACAAAGGAGAGACAAGCATGAAAAAGAAAGTAACAGCCTTGGCTCTGGCCCTGACCATGGCCCTGGGTCTGGCCGCCGTGGCGGCTGGCGGGGACAAGACGGTCTCCGTCACCCCTATGAACATGACCATTAATGGTCAGGCCGTCACTCCCCTGAAGTCCGACGGCACCCCTGCCGAGGTCTTCGCCTATGACGGAGCCACCTATGTGCCTCTGCGCTATCTCAGTGAGCTGCTGGGCATCCAGGTGGAGTGGGACCCCACCGCCCCCAACACCGCCAAGCTGGTGGTGGACAAGATGACCTATACTGCTACCACCCCCGGCCATAACGCCCCCATCACCGTGGCGGTGACTATGGACGGCGATAAGATCGCCAAAGTGGAGGTCTCCAACGAGATCGAGACCCGCGGCGTGGGCAAGGTGGCCATCGATGTAATGACCAAGCGTATCGTGGAGACCCAGAGCTTGGCCTGCGACGCCGTCACCGGCGCCTCCATTACCAGCAATGCCATCAAGCGGGGCGCCATCCAGGCCCTGAAGGACGCCGGCATCGACACCACCGAGCTGAGCAAGGCCCCTGCCAAGCCTGAGGCCAAGGACGTTGTATATGATGCCGACGTGGTCGTGGTCGGCGGCGGCGGCGCCGGTTTGGCTGCCGCTGTTTCCGCCGCGCAGACCGGCGTCAAGGTCGTCGTGGTGGAGAAGCTGGACATTCTGGGCGGCTCCACCAACGTGTCCGAGGGCGCCCTCAACGCCGTTGACCCCAAGCGCCAGGGCGCCCAGGGCATTGAGGATTCCGTGGAGACCTTCATCGACACCACCTATACCGGCGGCCATGAGGTGGGTAATATGGACCTCATCAAGTACCTGTGCGAGAATTCCATGAAGGCTGTGGAATGGCTGGAGAGCGTGGGCGTGGAGTTTGACAGTAAGGTGGGCTCCGCTACCGGCTCTCTGGGCAACCGCAGCCACTATCCCGCCGAGAACGGTTCCGTGATGAAATCCGGCAACATTTATATCCAGACCTTTGAAAAGGCGCTCCGGGGCATGGACAATGTGACCATCCTCACCGGCACCACCGCCAAGGAGCTGCTTACCAAGAATAATGCCGTTACCGGCGTGAAGGCCACCGGCAAACAGGGCGAGACTGTGACCCTCAACGCCAAGAAGGGCGTCATCATCGCCACCGGCGGCTTCGGCTCCAATAAGGAGTTGCTGGGCGAGTCCAACACCGGCGTGTGGAAGCACGTAGACGTGACCAAGCTGGGCTGCACCAATATGGCCCTCTCCGCCCAGGGTGATGGTATCAAGATGGCCACTGCCATTGGCGCCAGCGTCACTGGTATGTCCGACATCCAGCTCCATCCCTGCGGCACTCCCGGCACCGGCCTGATGGAGAACATCCGTACCTCCGGCTATAACCGCATCTTTGCCAACATTCACGGTGACCGCTTTGTCAACGAGGGCGCCGGCCGTGACACTCTGGCCCAGGCCATCCTGGATCAGGAGGGCCAGACCTATTGGATCGTGGTGAACAATGTCCGCTTCCCCAGCCGTGACTGGGTGGACAACTATGGCGGCACCATCGCCGGCATGGTGGCTCAGGGCGTAGTGGTGGAGGCTGACACTCTGGCCGAGCTGGCCGAGAAAACCGGCATGGACGCTGCCAAGCTCCAGGCCTCCATTGACGCCCACAATGCCGTGGTCCGGGGCGAGAAGGAGGATGAGCTTGGCTTCAAGCCCAGCAAGTCTGAGGTGGAGCTCACCACCGGTCCCTGGTACGCCTGCAAGAAGGTGCCCACCGTCCACCACACCATGGGCGGCCTGGAGATCGACACCAGCGCCCGCGTTCTGAATGAGAAGGGCAAGGTTATCAAGGGCCTGTACGCCGCCGGCGAAGTCACTGGCGGTATCCACGGCTCCAACCGCTTGGGCGGCAACGCCATCGCCGACTGCATGACCTTTGGACGCACCGCCGGCGTCAACGCCGCCGCGGGCAAATAAGTAAGTATCTAAAATCATTAAAAGGCACGGCGGGGAAGTTCCCTGCCGTGCCTTTTAATGTCTGGGAGCAGTGAAGAAATTCCCAGGTGCCGGAGGGTGAAAAATCCGGCAATATTTTGCGTTTGGTCATTTACAAAGGAAAAAGATTGTTATATAATTAACCGCAATGTTTGGTAGACTGCCAAGAAGGTTTGGTAAAAAACCAGGCAAATTTGAAAGGAGAGAACCATATGAAAAAGAAGATCACCGCTCTTGCGATGGCTCTCGTTATGGTCCTTGGGGTGGCGGCTGTGGCCGCCGGCGGAGATAAGACCATCTCCGTGACTCCCATGAACATGACCATCAACGGCCAGGCCGTCACCCCCCTGAAGTCCGACGGCACTCCCGCCGAGGTCTTTGCCTATGACGGAGCCACCTATGTGCCCCTGCGCTACCTCAGCGAGACCCTGGGTATCAAGGTGGAGTGGGACCCCACCGCCCCCAACACCGCCAAGCTGGTCAGTGATAAGATCACTGTACCCGCCGCCCCCGCCGGCGTCAGCTTTAAGGCTGGCACCTATACCGGCGAGGGCAAGGGCTTCAACGGTACCATCAAGGTCGCCGTGACCCTGTCCGACACCAAGATCGAGAAGGTGGAGGTCACCGAGCACAGCGAGACCCCCGGTATCGGCACTCCCGCTGTGGAGAAGATCCCCGCCAAGATCGTGGAGGCCCAGTCCACCCAGGTGGACGCCATCACCTCCGCCACCTTTGCCAGCAACGGCATCATTGAGGCCGTCAACGCCGCTCTGAAGAGCGCCGGCGTGGATCCCGCCGCTCTGATTCCTGGCGCTGTTAACACCAACACCAATACTCCCGCTACCAAGGACGCTGACGTGGTGGTCGTGGGCGCCGGCGGCGCTGGTATGACCGCCGCCATCACCGCCGCCAAGGCCGGCAAGAAGGTGGTCCTGCTGGAGAAACTGGCCCTGGTGGGCGGCAACTCCACCAAGTCCACCGGCGGCATGAACGCCGCCGATACCGAGTATCAGGATAAGTACGAGTTCGGCCAGGCCGCCGGTCTGGAGAAGACCCTGGGTTCCGCCGCCAAGGATTATCCCGAGCTGAAGGATCTGGTGGCTAAGGTCCAGAAGCAGTACGACGACTGGAAGAAGGCTGGCTCCAAGGGCTACTTTGATACCGTCGACCTGATGATCCTGGACACCATGGTGGGCGGCAAGTGCGTCAACGACCTGAAGCTGGTGGAGACCCTGGCCAAGAACTCCGCCGCCGGCGTTGAGTGGCTCAAGGGCATCGGCGCCAACCTGGACAACGTGGGCGCCTTCGGCGGCGCTTCCGTCAACCGTATCCACTGGCCCAAGAACGACGCCGGCCAGAAGACCAATGTGGGCGCTTACATCGTGCCCATCATGGAGAAGGCTTGCAAGGACGCCGGTGTGGAGATCGTCTTTGAGGCTCCCGCCAATGAGATCCTGATGAAGGACGGCAAGGCTGTGGGCGTGAAGACCTCCACCGGCCTCACTGTCAACGCCAAGAGCGTCATCATCGCCACCGGCGGCTTTGGAGCCGATCTGAAGATGGTGGCTGAGCTGAAGCCCTCCCTGGACGGCTTTGTCACCACCAACGCTCCCGGCGCTACCGGCGACGGTATCAAGATGGCCCAGGCCGTGGGCGCTGCTGTCCGCGACATGGACCAGATCCAGATCCACCCCACCGTGGAGCAGAAGACCTCCGCCCTTATCACCGAGGGGCTCCGGGGCGACGGCGCTATCCTGGTCAACCAGGAGGGCAAGCGTTTCTGTGACGAGGTGGGTACCCGTGACGCCGTCTCTGCCGCTGAGCTGGCCCAGACTGGCGGCTACGCCTACCTGATCGTGGACCAGAACATGGTGGACGCTTCCGCCACCATCCAGGGCTACATCAAGAAGGGCTTCACCGTTCAGGGCAATACCTACGCTGAGCTGGGCAAGGCCATGGGCGCTCCCGAGGCCGAGATGACCAAGACCATGGAAGCCTGGAACAAGTGCGTGGCCGATAAGAAGGACGCTGAGTTTGGCCGGACCAACTTTGCCAATCCTCTGGACAAGGCTCCCTACTACGCCATTAAGATTGCCCCTGGCATCCATCACACCATGGGCGGCGTGGTCATCAACACCGAGGCTGAGGTGCAGACCGCTGCCGGCGCCTCCATCCCCAACCTGTACGCCGCCGGTGAGGTCACCGGTGGTGTCCACGGCGCCAACCGTCTGGGCGGTAACGCTGTGGCCGACATCGTGGTCTTTGGCCAGATCGCCGGCGCCAACGCCGCTGCCAACGCGAAATAAGCTGCTCTCTTTCTGAGGAAGCGGAAAATGCGCGATGGAAAGCCCCCGAGGGAAATTTCTCCCTCGGGGGCTTTTTGCCCTTGCCTTTCCCGGGAAATATTGCTACAATAGGAAAGCGTTCCGCCCCAGGTGGGACGAAACTACCGTATCACAGATAAGGAGCCGCGCTATGATAACCGTTTCCGACCTCTCCCTCAACTATTCCGGCACCCCGCTGTTTTCCCATGTGGACCTGCAGTTTGTCAAGGGCAATTGCTATGGAATCATCGGCGCCAATGGGGCGGGCAAATCCACCTTCCTGAAAATTCTGGCCGGGACGTTGGAACCCACCTCCGGCGAGGTGTCCATTCTGCCCAACACCCGCATGTCCATCCTGAAGCAGGACCAGGACCAGTATAACGCTTACACCGTTATGGATACGGTGCTTATGGGCAACCAGTATCTCTATGACATTGGCAAGGAGATGAACGCCCTCTACGAGAAAGAAAACTTCACTGATGAGGACGGGATCAAGGCCGCTGAGCTTCAGGCGGAGTACTCTGAACTGGGGGGCTATGAGTCCGAATCCGACGCCAGCCGTATTCTCCAGGGTCTCGGCGTAGGCACCCAGTACCACGATACCCTTATGGAAAACATGGATCCCCGGCTGAAGGTGAAGGTGCTGCTGGCCCAGGCCCTCTTTGGAAACCCGGATATTTTGATGATGGACGAGCCCACCAACAACCTGGACATTGCCGCCACCAATTGGCTGGAGGAGTTTCTGCTGGACTTTGAGGGCACCGTCATCGTGGTCAGCCATGACCGGCATTTCCTCAACACCATCTGTACCCACATTGTGGACATCGACTACAACAAGGTGAAGATGTATGTGGGCAACTATGATTTCTGGTACGACGCCAGCCAGCTCATGCAGAATTTGATGAAGGCCCAGAATAAGAAGAACGAGGAGAAGGCCCAGGAGCTGAAGGAGTTTATCTCCCGCTTCTCCGCCAACAAGTCCAAGTCCAAGCAGGCCACCGCCCGGCGGAAGTTGCTGGAGAAGATCACCCTGGAGGAGATCCCCGCCTCCTCCCGCCGGTATCCCTGGGTGCAGTTCAACCCTGACCGGGAGGTGGGTAAGGACATCCTCTTTGTCACCGACGTATCTAAAACGGTGGACGGGGTGAAGGTGCTGGACAAGGTGAGCTTCACCGTCCGCCACGGTGACAAGATCGCCTTCGTGGGGGAGAACGAGAACGCCCACACCGCCCTGTTCAAAATTTTGACCGGGGAGTGGGAGCCGGACGAGGGCACGGTGAAGTGGGGCCAGACCGCTACATTTTCTTATTTCCCCAAGGACAACACCGAGTTTTTCCAGGACTGCGATGACAACCTGGTGGAGTGGCTGCGGCAGTTTTCCTCCGACCCTCACGAGGCGTATCTCCGGGGCTTCCTGGGCCGGATGCTTTTCTCCGGCGACGATGTCTATAAGCCGGTGAAGGTGCTCTCCGGCGGCGAAAAGGTGCGGTGCATGCTCTCCC
>ERZ779633.248-NODE-248-length-18558-cov-7.093877_pt1 | contig 18558 bp, 19 predicted proteins | sample MGYA00514195_ERZ779633 | MGnify/ENA primary metagenome ERZ779633 (study PRJEB29562, sample SAMEA4376707) | mouse gut metagenome | isolation source: Cecum | study: EMG produced TPA metagenomics assembly of the A DSS colitis mouse model was used to assess the...
TGTATATCGCTACCTCACATTGCAAGGAGCGCTCTACCAGATGAGCTATGCCCGCGTATGATACTGACCGCCGCATATCGAAGGTTTACACCCTCATCATATGCAACTCCCCCAAGGGGGATTCTCCCGGGACAAGTGTCCCGGGAGAATTTTTTTGGTGCCTCCGGCCGGAATCGAACCAGCGACACGGGGATTTTCAGTCCCCTGCTCTACCAACTGAGCTACAGAGGCATTTTCGGGGCAATGCCCCAAAAGAGGTGGCGACGCGGATGGGACTTGAACCCACGACCTCCGGCGTGACAGGCCGGCGTTCTAACCAACTGAACTACCGCGCCAGATTGGTGGGAACAACAGGGCTCGAACCTGTGACATCACGCGTGTAAGGCGTGCGCTCTACCAGCTGAGCTATGCTCCCCTGCTGTTGCTGCTTGGCTAAGCGGCGAACATTATTATACTAAAGCGCACCCCGGCTGTCAACCACAAAATCAAATTTTCCCATCTTTTTTCTTTTCCTGGTCTTGTCCTCCGGCTTTGGACATACCTCTATTTTGAGGTGATATCCATGTTGGAGAGGTTAGCAAGCGGGTTATGGCAGCCTTGGCTTCTGGGACTTTTTTTGTTGGTTGGTGTGTGGTGTACTCTCCGGGGCGGGCTGTTTCCCCTCTGGGGGGTGGGAAGGTGGCTTAGAGGCTCGGTGGGAAGTCTGTTTCAGGAAAAAAGGCAGATTTCCGGTAAGGGGCTGACACAAATTCAGGCCCTTTCCACTGCCCTGGCGTCCACCATCGGTACCGGCTCCATCGCTGGGGTGGCCACCGCCATTTTCTTTGGTGGGCCGGGGGCGGTATTTTGGATGTGGGTCTCTGCCGTGGTGGGTTTGGGCACCAGCTTTGTGGAAAAGACCTTGGCGGTAAAATACCGCCGTCGGGCCGGGAACGGCGGCTGGGAGGGCGGAGCCATGGTCTATCTGGAGGAGCGGCTGGGATGGAAAAGAGCGGCCAAATGGTTTTCCTTTTGGTGCGTGCTTGCTTCTCTTTCGGGAGGGGCGCTGGTACAGTCCAACTCTATCTCCGCCGCCCTCCATGCCGCTTTCGGCGTGCCCCGGCTGACGGTGGGAGTAGCGACCGCCCTGTGCACCGGGGCGGTGATCCTGGGGGGCATTGGCCGGGTCGGAAAGGTCAGCGAGGCTCTGGTGCCCGCCATGGCGGGGCTCTTCTTTGCCACCGGCATGGCGGTGATCCTGGCCCACCGGGAGGCGGTCATCCCCGCCCTCCGCCTCATCGTAGGCTGCGCGCTGGAGCCGGGGGCGGTCTTGGGGGGAGCTGGGGGATACGCTGTGGCCGCTGCGCTTCGCTACGGGGTGGCCCGTGGGGTATTTACCAATGAGGCGGGGGTGGGGTCCTCCGCCATGGCCCATGCCGCCGCCGATGCCAAAAGTCCCGCTGCCGAGGGCTTTTGGGGAATGTTTGAGGTGTGCTTGGCCACCCTGGTCATCTGCACCGTCACCGCGCTGACCATCCTGACCAGCGGCGTCTATGACCCCGCCGTTGCCCTGACGGCTGTCGCAAAGGGAACAGTGACGGGAGCCATGACCGGGGCACCGCTGACGGCGGCGGCCTTTGCCACCCTGTTTGGCCATTTTGGTCCCGCCATCGTGGCCGTGTGCCTACTCCTTTTTGCCTTTACCTCCCTGCTGGGATGGAGCTACTATGGGGAGCGGGGGATAAGCCACCTCACCGGGGAAGAAAGGCTGAGAGGCCCCTTCCGGCTGCTTTTTCTGGCAGCCGTAGTCCTGGGGAGCGTGGGTGGCGTGGGGCAGGTGTGGGCCCTCAGTGACATTTGCAACGGCCTTATGGCCCTGCCCAATCTGCTGGCGGTGGCAGTCCTGGCCCCGGAGGCCTGGCGGGAACTGAAGAAATAAGCAACGCCCGGAGCCTACCGCTCCGGGCGTTGCTCCTTACCGATGTGAAGTCAGACCAAGGCCAAGATCTCTGCCGGGGTGTCGGCAAAGACCGTGGCCCCATGGGTCGTCAAAAAATCCCGGTCCCGAAAGCCCCAGGTAACAGAGATACAGGGAAGCCCGGCGTTTTTCGCCGTTTGCAGGTCTACATCGGAATCCCCCACATAAACCGCCCGTTCTGAAGTGATCCCTAAGCCGTTCAGGACTTGCAACACCATGGCGGGATTGGGCTTTTTGGGAATGCCGGCGGCCTCATTCTCTCCGGCGGCGGAGTGGAGGAGGCCGGGGAAGTAGTCCACCATCAGCTCCTTTACCGCCGCATCAAATTTGTTGGATACCACGGCGAGCCGGTACCCCTTTTCCCGCAGAGCTTTCAACAGTTCGGTCACGCCGGGATAAGGGGCGGTCTTATCCTTCTTATGAAGCTCGTAAAAGTCTCTAAAAATACCCAGGGCCTTCGACGTGTCCTCGGAGGAGGTCCCTGCGGGGACGGCGCGCTCCATCAGCAGAGCCACGCCGTTACCCACAAACTGCCGGATCTCCTCCCGGGAGCGGAGGGGCCAGCCCATTTCGGCCAGGGCGTGATTGACGGCGTCCCTCAGGTCGTCCAGGGTATCCAGCAGGGTGCCGTCCAGATCAAAGATAATTGCGTCATATCGTGACATAGCAAAGACCTCTTTTGGTGTAGTGAGCTGAGGGCCCCGCCGAGACGGCTTTCAATAGGGCCGACAGTTGCCAGCGGCGTTGTGGTAAAATAGTCGCCTTGTGGCTATTTTACCACATAAAAAGAAGTTTGACCAGCCCAAAGGACAAAGCTCCGCAGACAGGGAAGGTAAGCAGCCACGCCGCCCCCAGGGAGGAGGCGACCCTGCCATCGGGAGAGGCACCGGAACCCAGAATGGCGGCGGTTTTGGCATGGGTGGTGGACACGGGAAGCCCCAGCAGGGTGCATATGCTTAAGGCGGCGGCGCAGCCCAACTCAGCGGCAAAACCGGAGCGGGGGGTGAGGCGGACCATCTTTTCCCCCACCGTCTCCACGATCCGTCGTCCGCCCACTAAGGTCCCGATAGCCATAAGGGCAGCACAGCCCCAGGGAGACCAGCCGGGAAGAGAAAATTTGTTTCCCTCTAAAGTAAGAATGAGGGCCAGCACTCCAAGAAATTTCTGCCCATCCTGGGCACCGTGGAGGAAGGCAGTCAAAGCGGCTCCTAATATCTGCCCATGGCGATAAAAGCTTCTGCCTTGAGGCGGCAGCAGCCGGACAAACAGTCGTCCGAGTGCCCAGCCCAGAAGGAGGGAGAATACCAGCCCAAAACCCACCCACAGAAGAGGCCCCGTTCGTAGGCATCCCGGACCTAAGGCCAAGGCCCCGCCGGATAATCCCGCCACCAGAGCGTGACTTTCGCTAGTGGGGATACCGAACCGCCAGGCTGCTACCGCCCACAGGACGGTGGCGGAGAGAGCGGCGGTGAGGGCGGTAAGGGCATAAGGGCCGAAATCGGCGATGGCCCAAAGGGTGCGGGCCACAGCGTCACTGACGGCGGTGACGCACACCACCCCCAAAAGGTTGCACACGGCTGCCAGGGCCGCGGCGGCGGGGAAGGCGAGCACTCCGGTGGAGACCGGGGTGGTTATGGCGTTGGGCGCATCGGTCCAGCCGTTGACCAGAATGACGGTGCAGAGTAAGAGAAGCACAGGAGCCAAAGGCATAAAAACACCCCCGGACAAGAATACGCCGGAGGTGCTTAGGATATGTTTGGCTCTATAACAGTCCGATGGACCCCAATATTTGATTGACTACTCCGGCCCTTCCACTCCAGGCTGCCGCCTTGCCGTAGCTCCTCCGGCGGTCCTTGGCCCAGGAACCTGCCTCGTCCAAGGCCCGAACGCAGAGCTTGACAAACTCCCCTTCATCATGAGCGCCGTAGACCACATCGGGGAAGTGCTCCACCTGGTCAGGTTGAAGCATAGCCACGATGGGCTTGCCGGAGGAGAGATATTCAAACATCCGGGAGTGGATGACGTCGTCGTAAAATTTGCTCCGCCGCAGGAGATAGAGGCAGGCCCGGAAGGAGCAGATGTAGTCGGGCAGGTCCACCGGCTCCACCGGCCCCAGCCAGCGTACGTTGGGCAGGGAGAGCAGTTCGGGGAGGAGGGGGTTGCCCATGTCACTGCCGATGAGGACAAAGGCACAGTTGGGGATGGCATCAGCAGCCCGGATAAGAGGGAGGAGGTCCAGATCCCGCCATAGTGTGCCCACATAGCCCAGAATGGGGGCCTGGGTGCGGCGCAGGGGGCCGGGCCTGGGCAGGTTGTCCTTGGCGAACATGGGGTAGTTACATCCGTTGGGCAGCAGCGTTACATTGCCGTTGCAGGGGGCCAGGTGCCGCATAAGGTCGGGGGAGGCGGCAAAGCAGACGTCGGCATTCACCGCCAGCTCGCTTTCCCAGGATTCAGGATACTCCGGCCAGTCCCGGTAGCAGTCGTAGACCACGCCCCGGTGGGGAAGTTCATCCATAAATTCCGCGGCGGCGGGGGTGGAGCACCAGAGCAAGGGCTCGGAGAAACGGACCCGGTCCATCCGATCCTGGATAAAATTGACGGTGCGTCCCGCGCTGTATCGGCTCAAAAGCCGCAGAGCGGCATTCTGGGTCAGCTCGGGGGGCAGAGTGTAGACGATAAGATTTTGCCGTACCTTCCTCCCCGGCCGCCGCCATTCGTCGGGGACCTTGGCGGGTGGCTCAAAGAAGAGTATCTGTGTATTTTCCAAGCGGCTGACCAGCTGCTGGGTGCGGTTGGGAACAGCTGTCCAGCGCTGGCCGGAGATACAGAGGACTTGTCTCATGGCGCGGCCTCCTCTTTGAGTCCCAACAAAGCCCCGGCGGTATCCCGGTTGCGACGCTCGACCTCCCGCAGACGCTTAACGCCAACCGTAAGGAACTCCTCGTCGCCAATACGCGCCACAGCGGCGTCCACCTGAGCCTTAAGAGAGTCAAGGGTGAGTTCATTCAGGTCAGTGAAGAGGTCCTGACCGATATAGCTGAGAAAAGAACTGATCTTGGGGTCATACACCACTCCAACCAGAGGGACACCCTGTCCGGCGGAGAAAACGAGGGCATGCAGACGCATGGACACCACCACCTTCATCCGGGCAAAGAGGCCGATGATGTGAGAAGAGGGGCCGGTCTCCATCAGCAGATGGTGGGAGACGGTGACGTGCTTTGCCACCTGCTGGGCCGCCCCTGCGTCCAGACGTTTTTCAATGGGTAGAAAAACGGGGGTAAGGCCATAGGTGTTATAGGCGTAGTCGGCACACTGGGCAATGATCCTGGCCTTTGATTCAAAGCCGGGCCAGGGCCGGACAGTGAAGCCGATATAGCTCCCCGCCGGGTCCAGGTGGTTGCTCTCCAGAATGCCGTCTACCGTGTGGGGGTCGGCGGCGGGAAGGATGACGGTGGGGTCGGCGGAGAGGATGATCTCAGGCCGGGTGACGCCCATGCTCTCCAGCTCTGTTTTGGAGTGGGTGTCCCGGAGGGTGATGGCGTCCACCCGCTTTTGGAGGACCTTGGCGCACAGCTTGCGGTTGGAGGGGTACTGGATGGGGCCAATGCCACAGCCGTACATGAGCACCTTGTTGCCCAAAATTTTGGCGGCAGAAATGGTAAAGAGATAGAACCACAGGCTTCTTCGGCTGGTAGCGTCCTGCATGAGGGAGCCGCCGCCGTTGATATAGAGCCGGGTCTTGCCCATCCGCCGGAGGAAGCGGGGGAAGTGGAAGGTGTAGATGGCGTTGACCCGGTAGATGAGCCGGGTGTCCTTGGGCTTCCGGGAGAGGACCCAAACGGGCAGATCGGGGTCCAGCTGCCGCATCTCGGCTACGATAGCTTCCAGGATAGCGTCGTCCCCGGCGTTACCCTTGCCGTAAGCGCCGCAGATGAGCACCCCATCCCGTTTACCCGTCTTTCTCTCCTTTCGGCGGAGGATGGAGCGGTAAATGTCCAGTTGCCGCTCCAGGGTGGATTCCAAGGAGAACTGGTTTTTGCCCTTTTCATAGAGCCGCGCGCCCATATGGGCGCGGAGGGCCGCGTCCTGAGCCAGGAGCGTGAGATGACGGGAGAGGGCGTCGGCGTCGCCAGGGGTGAAGAGGAAACCGTTGACTCCGTCGTCGATGAGATAGGGGATACCACCCACCCGGCTGGCTATGGTGGGCAGACCCGCCCGGGCCCCTTCAGTAATGGAATAGGGGAAGGTCTCGGAGATGGAGGTAAGGGCATTGATGTCCAGAGTATTATAAAAGCTGTCGGTGTCGCTGACCCATCCGGCAAAGCAGACCTCGTGTTCTACTCCCAACCCGGCGGAGAGCTTTTTCAAATTGTCCAGCTCGGCACCGTCTCCGGCAATGAGCAGACGCAGCTTGGGACAGCTCTCGTGGGCCTTGGCGAAACCCCGGACCAGGGTGGCGATATCCTTCACCGGGTTGAGCCGGGCGGCGATCCCCACGATGACGCAGTCCGGCTGCCAGTCCAGGCCGAGGCTCCGAAGGTATTCCTCCCGGGACATGACGGGGGTATGGGGGGTAAAGTCCAGACCATTATAGATGGTGAAGAGGCGGTCAGGGTCAAAGCCGCGGGAGATAAGCAGATCGGTGGTGGCGTCGGAGACCCCGATGCGGTAGTCCAGCCGCCGCAGGGCAAAGGTGTTGATGATCCCATAGGTATATTTGGCCAGGGGGCGTCCCAGATAGTCCAGGCGGTAGTCGGAGTGAACGGTGGACACTGTCGGCAGTCCGGTGGAGCGGCGGAGAAAAGCCCCCATCATATTGCCCCGGGCGCCGTGGCAGTGGATGAGATCATAGCCGCCGTCCAGAATAAACTGCTTCAACTCCCGGAGAGTGCGGAAAATATTATTACTGGGAAAGATGACCGTGGGGATGCCCAGCTCTCTTGCCTCCTGGGCAAAGGGGCCGTCCATGAAACAGACCATAGTCACGTCGATGTGACTGGTCAGATTCCGTAGAAGCATATGCACATGGGTCTTGGCTCCGCCGGTGTCGCCGCCGCTGATGAGATGGATGACTTTCATGCTCGCCCTCCGAAAAAAGACTTGTGAGCGTGGGAAGAATATGCTACAATGACACATAAGCCTATTTGCCGTGGCCGCGCCGCGGCAGACAGAGAAAGTAGAATAACTTCCAAAAGTTATTTTACCATATTCCAGAAAATATACAACCAGAAATCGACGGGTTTTCCCGGTCAAGGTGAGGAGAAAACAATGGAAAAAAACGGAAAGCTTTTTGGTAAGATCAACATTATCGACCTGCTGGTGCTCATCCTGGCGGTGGGTATCGTGATTGCCGTAGCCTTGAAGATGACCGGCAGAATGGGAGCCGTGGTGCCTGAGGTGGGGACCGACATTACCTATACCGTCCGGGTGGAGCGGGTGGATGCCGAGGTCTATGAGAATATCAAGGACTTCATCGACGACGCGAAAAAGAACGGTAAGCCCGGAGACCAGCTTATGTCCAACGGCGCGCGGCTGGAAGCATTTATCACCGATGCGGTGGCCGTCCCCACCCAGGAGAAAACGGAAGTGGCGGTGGGCGGCAATTATGTGGGCATTGTGACCGCCGGAAAGGACCTTTTGGACGTGACCTTCACCGTACAGGGCCATGTGGCCAACAACACCAAGACCGAGCTGGGTAGCCAGGAGGTCCGGGTGGGCAAGCAGCACATTGTCAAGACCACGCATTTTGAACTGAACAACGGCGTCATCCTCTCCTGCGTGTGGGCGGGCGGCACCTCGGCGGATAACTGAGCGGATCCATGTGGCTGACCCTTTCTCAATTTGAGGGGCAGTTTCTGCTCTGGCTCCAGGAGGTTGTCCGCCGGGACTGGCTCAGCCCACTGGTGGCCTTTTATACCACCCTGGGCAACTCGGGATTGCTGTGGATCGCCCTTTGCCTGGGGCTGCTCCTTATTCCCAAGACCCGGCGGGCGGGGGCGGCGGGACTGCTGGCTCTGCTGTGTAGTCTGCTGTTGACCAATGTCTTGATCAAGCACCTGGCACAGCGTACCCGGCCATGGCTTATTTTTGACGCTCTGGTCCCCCTGGTCTATGAGGGAGACCCCAACTCCTTTCCCTCGGGGCATACCAGCGCGGCCTTTGCCGCCGCCATAGCCTGGTTTCATACCCTGCCAAAAAGGTGGATGAGGCTGGCTGGATTGGCCATGGCCGCTTTGATGGGACTTTCCCGGCTCTATGTGGGGGTCCACTTCCCATCGGATGTTCTCTGTGGTGCGCTGGTGGGCACGCTCTGCGGTTTCCTGGGCTGGAAGCTGCTGATATACATTGAGAAAAGAAGCGGGACGCTCACCTGAGCGCCTCGCTCTTTTTTCGCAAATCTTAAAGATTCCGCAAGGACATCTTCCGGGGGTGCTGTTAAAATGGGGGCAATAAAGGAGGCGGAGGCATGAAACGCAAATTATATCTGAGCGGTTTTGGCCTCAAGCGGCTGGCTATGGTCAGCATGATCATCGACCACATCGGAAGTATTCTGTTGGGGGCGATGCTGGGGCAGTATCGGACCGGCGATATTTTGGTGGTGAATGGGGATTCTCCGGCGGCGCTCTGGAAGATCATGCAGGGCAAAGAAGTGTGTGAGATCTTGGGCAGCGTAGCCTTTCCCATCTTCTGTTTTTTGATGGCAGAGGGTTTTCTCCACACCCGTGACCGGGTGGGATACGGTCTGCGTCTGGCTCTCTTTGCTTTGATCTCTGAAATTCCCTTTGACCTGGCCCACTTCCAAACTCCATTCTCCCTCAAATTGCAAAATGTGATGTTTACTCTGGCGGTTTCCATCTTTACCCTGCTGGCCCTGAACTGGGCAGAGGAGCGGTGGAGGGAGGTTCCCGGGCTTTGCTGGGCGGCAGTGGCGGTGCTCACCGCTGCGGGAATGGCTTTGGCCTATCTGCTGCGCGGTGAGTACGTGTTTCTGGGTGTGCTGTCAGTGGCTTTGGTGTACCTCCTCCGGGACAAGGGACGGCTGCGCACGTTGGGCCTGGTACCGCTGCTGGTGGTATCGCCCTGGGTGCTGCTGGCCATGCCGCCCATTCTCCTCTACAATGGGGAACGGGGGAGAGGCTCCAAATGGTTCTTCTACATATTTTATCCCGCTCACTTCCTGGTACTGGCCAGTTTGGCGGCCTTGGTGGGCAGAGCGGCCTGATCCGGCAAGATATATGGAAAGCACAAACATAGGGGGCGGCCTTATATAGGCTGCCCCCCATGTGCGATAAGCTTTATTTTTTCCGCTCTGGAAAGCTGCTTGACGGCCCATTCCCGCTTAAGGGCGGCGGACTTGTCCGCCAACTCCTCCCGATAGACCAGCTCCAACGGCCCCCGGCCACGGGTGTATTTGGCCCCCTTGCCCTCACGGTGGGCCTTCAGCCGCCGCTCCACATCATCGGTGGTGCCGGTATAGAGGGTGCCGTCGCCGCAGCGGAGTATGTATAACCAATAAGCGATAAGACCTCACCTCATACCATGAAAAGAGATATGTACCCCCCGGAGGGGGCGGCGGACTTAGTGGCAGCCGCAGCTGGTGCCGTGATCGCCCAGACGGAAGGAGCTGCACTCGGTGGACTCGCACTTACCCACGTCTTTGCAGGTGCAGCCAACCTGGATGGCCTGGAGGGTGCACTGGCTGTTGGTCTTGTTGTGGTAGGCACAAGAGCTGACAGAGCACTTGATGCTGGGGTTGCCGTTGATCTCTCGACTCATACTGAATTCCTCCTAAAACGTCGTTTCGGGACAAAGTCAGTATGCCCATACCAAGGGGTGTTTTATACGGTCCTGTCAGTCATCGTTTTCGGTGTTCACCAGTGGGAGCTGTCTCTGGGCCAGTTCCAAATAGGTCTTGGCGGAGGCCATCCCGCCTGCCAACTCCTCGGTAGTCAATTCCCGGATCACCTTGGCGGGGGAACCTATGACCAGACAGCCGGGAGGAATGATCTTTCCCTGTGTGACCAAGGCTCCGGCGGCCACCAGGCAGCCTTTGCCGATGACGCAGCCGTTGAGCAGAATAGCCCCCATGCCGATGATGCATTCGTCCTCTACAGTGGCGCCATGGACGATGGCCCCGTGTCCTACGGTCACGTTTTGCCCAATGGTGGCGGGGAAGCCATGGGAGACATGGACCACCGCGTTGTCCTGAATATTTGAGCCGTACCCCACGGTAATGGGAGCCTGGTCGGCCCGGAGGACGGCGCCATACCAGAGGCTGGCCCCCTCCGCCACCGTTACGTCTCCGACGGCGGTGGCGTTTGACGCCATCAGGGCTTTGGGAGAGAGGCGGGGAATTTTTTCGCCAAATTTTACGAGCATAGCGGGGCCTCCTTTTATGTACGGTCCGGTGAAGGGTGCTCTGCCGGACACAGGGTAATTTCCCGGCCCGGCTGCATAGGATGGTCGGGAGGTGAGACAATGAATCTGAAGAACAATAAGATCACCGTAGGGGAGCTGCTGGACTACGCCCCCGCGAAGGCGGTCTTTCTGCGGCGGTTTCCTATGGCAATGCGGCACCCCATGCTGGGGGCGGCCCGGACCGTGACCTTGGAGCAGCTGATCTCCATGGCGGGAAATTACATTCCTCAGAAAAAGATCCAGGAGACTCTGGAGGAGCTGAGGGGCGTGTGAGCCGAAGCTATAGCTCCCGCTGCCGCCGGGGAAGGTAGCAGCGCAGAGCCTCGGTACCGCCCCGGCGAAGAAGCATCAAGGAAACTACGCTGTCTCCCACGTAGAAAAGGGCGGCAGGGATCGTCACCGCTGCGGGAATAGCCCCAAGCCACAGCTCCAGTAGTGGCTGTACAGTATAGACCAGCGGCAGGGAGAGCAGTCCCCAAAAGAGGCTGAACCATAGGCACACCCGACCTTTGATATTCAGCGGCAAGGTGCTGTAGTCCCAGAACGCGGACCCAGTGGCCTTCTCGTAAAAAAGTGACATTCCCCACTCCGCCGCAGTGGCCGCAGCGGCCCCAGCCAGAAAGAGCAGGGGAGGGGAGTTCTTGACCACCTCAGGGAGAAGAAGTATTCCCAGCGCTCCCAGACCGTACACAGGGCATACCGGCAGCAGCAGGTGGCATTTTCGGTCCCGCTTGGGGTGGTGGAAGAGCCGGGCAAAGGTGATCTCCAGTAAAAAGCCGCAAAAGCTGTAAAAAAGAAAAAGCCAAAAGACCTTAGACACCGTCTCACTCCCTCGCTCGTTTGCTCTATCTTTGCCGGAACAGAGCAAACCATGCGGGGGAGATTTTTCATATCGAAAGTGAAGACAAAAACAGAATAGAAAGAGAAATCCCTGAAAACGCTGAACATCAACGCCTTCAGGGACCTCTTGCTTGGTGACCCGCCGGGGGCTCGAACCCCGGACAACCGGCTTAAAAGGCAGGTGCTCTACCAACTGAGCTAGCGGGTCGGATTGGCAGGGATGGCTGGAATCGAACCAGCGATGCGGGAGTCAAAGTCCCGTGCCTTAACCGCTTGGCTACACCCCTATGTAAAAGCGGAGGGCCGGAGCCGTACGGCTCCGGCCCTGCCGTCATTCTGGGGTGGGCGAAGGGACTCGAACCCTCGACACTCGGAACCACAATCCGATGCTCTACCAACTGAACTACGCCCACCATATGAAAAAGGGATGGCCAAAATGGGACACAAAGGAAATGGCACGCCTGAAGGGACTCGAACCCCTGACCCACTGCTTAGAAGGCAGTTGCTCTATCCACCTGAGCTACAGGCGCATATGGAGCGGGTGATGGGAATCGAACCCACGCGACCAGCTTGGAAGGCTGGGATTCTACCATTGAACTACACCCGCACAGGCTTGACATCCTCAATGTCAGCCTTAGTATGATAGCATAACCCCCATTTATTTGTCAATGGTTTTTCTCAAAATCTCCTTTGGAACGGGATAGACCTACTTTGAGGTCATACCACCTGGAAAATGAAAAACTTCAGATAATCAGTCTCGGGGACGCCCCAGAGGATGGGGTGGTCCGGGGCCTGCTGGCGCTCCTCGATCTGCTTGAGCTGCACCCCGGCGTCTCGGGCGGCGGCGGCGATGACCCCCTGAAAGCGGTGGGTCTCCATGAAGTGGGAACAGGAGCAGGTGGCCAGGTACCCTCCCCGGGGCAGCAACTTCATGGCCCGGTAGTTGATCTCCTTATAGCCTTTGGCCGCCTGGTCGGCGGTGCGGCGGGACTTGGTGAAAGCCGGGGGATCCAGGATGATGAAGTCCCACTCCCACCGTTTCTCCTCCACCAGCTTGGGAAGCAGGTCGAAAACATCGGCACAAAGGAACTCCATACGGGATTCCAAGCTGTTAAGGACGGCGTTGCGCCGGGCCATCTCCACCGCGCTCTCCGACACATCCACGGCGGTGACTTTCTCCGCCCCACCCAGGGCGGCGTTGAGGGCGAAGGAGCCGGTGTGAGTGAAGCAGTCCAGCACTCGTTTTCCCTTGGCCAGCCGGGCCACTGCCCGGCGGTTATATTTCTGATCCAGAAAGAACCCGGTCTTTTGACCGTTTTCAAAGTCCACAGCGTATTTGACGCCGTTCTCGGTGATCTGCGTGATGGTTTTGATAGGCGCGGCCTCGCCGGGGAGGGAGAAGAAACCTTTGGAGTGTTCCAGTCCCTCCTTATTCCGCAGGGCTTCGTCATTGCGCTCGTAGATGGCCCGGATGTCCTGACCATCCTCCCGAAGAGCTTTGAGGAGGAGGGGGAAGAGCCGGGCCTTTCGCTGCTCCATGCCAAAGGAGAGGGTCTGGGCCACCAGAATGTCCCCAAAGCGATCCACCGTCAGCCCCGGAAGGCCGTCAGCCTCTCCAAAGACTACCCGGCAGCAGAGCAGATCGGCGGCGTCCAGTACGGTCTTACGGTAGGCCCAGGCATATTGGAAGCGCCGGAGCCAGAAGTTGTCGTCAAAGCTGTCGTTGGGATTGCGGCTGAGCAGCCGTACCCGGATGAGGGACTCCCGGCTCAGCAGTCCAGCTCCCAGCCAGGCACCCTTGTCCGAGCAGACGTCCACCACGCAGCCGTTTTCGGCGCTCTCGGGGCAGGAGAGGACCTCTCCGGCATAGACCCAGGGGTGACCGCTCTCAATGGAGCGCTGGCCCTTGCGGGTAATGGTGACGATAGGGTAAGGGCGGGTGGCTTTCATAGAAATCCCTCATTTCAAAGTACAGGGGCGGCTCTTGGCCGCCCCTGCTTTCATTTTCTTATTCCGCGGTGTAGTTGTCGAAATACCCCTGGATATAGACGATGGGGGTGCCCTTGTCACCTGAGCCTGAGGTCAGGTCGCACAGGGAGCCGATGAGGTCGGTGAGCCGACGGGGGGTGGTGCCCTCGGAGGCCATCTGGCCCTTGAGGTCGGCGTCCTTTTTCTGAATGGCCCCCGCAATGGCATCCCGGAGGGCCTCGCCGGACAGGTCGGCAAAGTCGTTGTCGGCCAGGTATTTCAGCTTCAGCTCATTAGGGGTGCCCTCCAGCCCAGGGGTGTAGGCGGGGGAGACCACCGGGTCGGCCAGCTCCCAGATCTTGCCCACCGGGTCTTTAAAAGCGCCGTCGCCGTAGACCATGACCTCCACGTGCTTGCCGGTGCGCTTGAGCATTTCAGCCTGAATGGCGTCCACCAGAGGTTGGGGGTCCCGGGGGAAGAGTTTGACCTTGTCCTCGGTGGCCTTGTTGGAACCCAGCAGGCCGTAAGAGGGATTATAGCCGCTGCCGTTTACGGTTGCGTCCATGATCTGATCCAGGGAGAAGACCTTCTCGCCGCCAGCGGCCTTTAGTAGCCGTTTGGACCGCTCCCGAGTGTGGATGTCGCAGGTGATGACGTTCTTGGTGTGCTCCAGCACTGCCCGGGGGTCGTTGGCGAAGATGACCTCCACCTCGGCTCCACAGTCCCGGATAAGCGCTTCATAGTATTCCACATAGTCCACGCCGGTGAAGGGGTGCTTCTCATAGCCGAACAGCTCCCGGTATTTCTCCAGGGTGAGCACGTCCTTATAGGGGTCTACGCCCTTTTCATCCATGGCGTCCACGCTGATGAGATGGTTGCCCACCTCGTCGGAGGGGTAGCTGAGCTGGAGGACGATCTTCTTCGCCCCCTTGGCGATGCCCCGGAGGCAGATGGCAAAGCGGTTGCGGGAGAGGATGGGGAACACCACGCCCACAGTGCCGCCGCCCAGCTTAGTTTTTACATCGGCGGCAATGTCCTCCACGGTGGCGTAGTTGCCCTGGGCACGGGCCACGATGGCCTCGGTCATGGCGATGATGTCCCGGTCCTGGACGGTAAACTCCCCCTCCTCCACAGCGGCGAGGACACACTGGGGGACAAGCTTGCTCAGATCGTCGCCCTCACGGAAGATGGGGGCGCGGATACCCCGGGAGACGGTGCCGACGGTACGGCTCATAACTGACACTCCTTTTCATGCAGATCGATGATCTCGTTTCTCTTAGGGCCGGTGGAGACGATGCGGATGGGCACCTCGATCTCCTTCTCGATGAACCTCACATAGTCCTGGGCGGCTTTGGGGAGCTTGTCAAACTCGGTAATGCCCCGGATGTCGCACTTCCAACCGGGAAGGGTGGTGTAGACCGGTCTGGCCCTGCCCAGCAGGGCGGGGGTGGGGAAGTCACGAGTCACCTGGCCGTCTATCTCATAGCTGGTGCACACCTTGATATCGTCCAGATAGCCCAGACAGTCGATGGCGGTGAGGGCCGCCTCGGTAGCGCCCTGGACCATACAGCCGTAGCGGCTGGCCACCGCGTCGTACCAGCCCACCCGGCGGGGCCGCCCGGTGGTGGCGCCAAACTCGCCCCGGTCACCGCCCCGGCGGCGCAGCTCGTCTCCCTCGTCTCCGATCACTTCACTGACAAAGGGTTCCGCGCTGGAGCCAACGGAGGAGGAGTAGGCTTTCGTCACGCAGATCACGTCCTTGACAGCGGTGGGCGGTACGCCGCCGCCCACACAGCCAAAGCCGGCCAACGTGTGGGAGGAGGTGACAAAGGGATAAATGCCGTAGGTGGGGTCCTTCATGGAACCCAACTGTCCCTCCAGCAAAACGGTCTTGCCTTCCTTCAGGGCCTTGTGGATGAGGGACACCGTATCGGCGACATAGCTTGTCAGCGCCTCCCGGTAGCCCATGAGGGTGTTGAAGAGAGCCTTGGCCTCCAGAGGCTCCTTATGGTAGAGGTGCTCCCAAAGAACGTTCTTCACCTCGCAAACTCGCTCCAGCCGCTCTAGGAGGCGCACCTCATCAAAAAGGTCGGCGATCTCAACGCCGATCTTGGCGTACTTGTCGGAGTAGAAGGGGGCGATGCCCGACTTGGTGGAGCCAAAGCTTTTGCCAGCCAGACGTTCCTCCTCATAGGTGTCCTGGAGGACGTGATAGGGCATGAGAAGTTGTGTTCGCTGGTCAATGAGGATGTGGGGGGCGGGGACGCCGCCGTTGGAGAGCTGCTGGAGTTCCTCCAGAAACTTTTTCACGTCCAGGGCCACTCCCGGGCCGATGATGTTGACGGTGTGGGGGTAGAACACGCCGGAGGGGAGCTGGTGCAGGGCGAAGCGGCCATAATCGCAGATGATGGTGTGCCCCGCGTTGGCCCCGCCCTGAAAGCGGATGACCATGTCGGACTTTTCCGCCAGAAGATCGGTGATCTTGCCCTTGCCCTCGTCGCCCCAGTTGGCGCCTACAATGGCTCTTACCATGCCGTTACCTCTTGGCCCCGGGATTCGCAATCATGTAGAATGATTTTGCCTTTTCCGGCGGCCATAACGAACAAGAGTATTATAATATAAGAAAAGCGTATGCGCAAGGACTTTTCTGCCGGGGCTGTGGCTTGTCTTTCAACAATAATTGTGTTATACTGGTAAATCAAGAATAAAATGCAGTAGTAGCGCTTATCGGTAGGGCAAGGGGCCTGATCGGGGCGGTACGGTTGACCTGGAGGAGGGATAGAGCTTGAAGATCGTGGTCTTAGCTGGCGGTATCTCCCCCGAGCGGGACGTCTCCCTGTCCTCGGGGACTAAGATCGCCCAAGCCCTGCGGGGATCGGGCCACCGCTGCGCCCTGGTGGATATGTATCTGGGACTGGAGGATTACCCCGGCCTGACGGGGGAGGAGCTTTACGCTGCCCCCTTGCCTGAGCGGTGGCGGCAGGTGGGCCGGGTCGAGCCTGACCTGGACGCCGTCCGGGCAGGCCGGAAATGGGATGGCAAGGGGGAATTTGGCCCCGGCGTGCTGGAGCTGTGCCGGGAGGCCGATGTGGTCTTTCTGGCCCTCCACGGGCAGTGCGGCGAGGATGGCCGGGTACAGGCCGCCTTTGACCTGCTGGGCATTCCCTATACCGGTTCAGGCTATCTGGGCAGCGCCATCGCCATGGACAAGGACCTGACCAAACGGCTGGTGCGGAATGTGGTGAACACCCCGGAATGGAGCTTCGCGGAGTATGCTGAGACGGACATTGACGCTCTGGCGGAAAAGACCCCGCTGCCTTGTGTGGTGAAGCCGGTGGACTCCGGCTCTTCGGTGGGGGTCTCCATCGCGTGGGATGAGGCCGGGCTGCGCGCCGCGCTGCGGGAGGGGCTGAAGCATGGTGGCCGCTGTGTATTGGAGCGGTATGTGAAGGGCCGGGAGATCCAGGTGGCTATCCTGGACGGTAAAGCTCTGCCCGCCATTGAGATCGTGCCCAAGGAGGGCTTTTACGATTACGAGAACAAGTATCAGGCCGGGGCGGCGGAGGAGCTTTGCCCCGCCCCCATTACGCCGGAGCAGACCCGTGATGTGGCGGCGCAGACCGAGGCGGTGTTTCGCACTCTGGGTCTGGCGGTCTACTCCCGGGCGGACTTCATTTTGGATGAGGACGGGAAATTCTGGTTTTTGGAGATCAACACCCTTCCCGGCATGACCCCCACTAGCCTTGTGCCCCAGGAGGCGGCTGCGGCGGGGATCGATTACCCGGCGCTGTGCCGGCACATCATTGACAGCTCCCTGGCCTTAGGCCGGTAAAGGAGGAAACTATGGAGGCTCTGAGCATACGGCAGCTTCTGGAGGCGGTGAATGGCCGATTTTTGGGCGACTTTGCCGAATTGGACGCCACAGTGGACAAGGTGGAGACCGACAGCCGCACCATCACCCCAGGCGCCCTTTTTCTACCCATCGTGGGTGAGCGGTTTGACGGCCACGCCTATATCGACCAGGCCCTGGCAGCCGGCGCGGCTGGCTGCTTTACCCAGCGGGAGCGGGATAGCTATCTGCCGGGAAAGTTCTATATCAAAGTAGACTCCACCCACCGGGCCCTTCGGGACCTGGCGGTGTGGTACAAGCACCGCTTTGACATTCCTGTGGTAGCCATCACCGGCAGCGTGGGAAAGACCACCACAAAAGACATGATCGCCGCCGTGCTCAGTGAGAAGTTCAACGTTTTGAAGACTGAGGGCAATAAAAATAACGACATTGGTCTGCCCCTGACCCTGCTGCGGCTGGAAAGGGAGCATGAGATCGCCGTGCTGGAGTTGGGCATCAACCATGTGGGGGAGATGGAGTACCTCTCTGGTATGGCCCAGGCCGATGTGTGCGTCATCACCAACATCGGCGACTCCCATATTGAGAACTTTGGCGACAGGGAGACCACTCTGGCGGAGAAGTCGAAAATATTTACCCACGCCCAGCCCGGAGCCATGGCCGTTCTCAGCGGCGACGATCCCCTGCTGCTGCGCCTCCGGGACAGGACCCCCGGGAAGGCGGTATTCTGCGGGCAGGGAGTGGGGCTGGATTACCACGCCGGGGAACTGGAGAGCGATTGGAAGAGCCAGGTGAGCTGCCGGGTGGACACCCCCACGGACAGCTGCCATATGGTCATTCCCGCCCTGGGTGAGCACATGGTTTATCCCACCCTGATGGCCGCCGCCGTTGGTGAGCATTTTGGTATGACCCTGCCCGAGATCGCCGCCGGGGTGCGGAATTTCGCCCCCACCAAGATGCGGATGAATGTCCTGGACCGGGGCGAGGGGATCACCATCCTGGATGACGCCTACAACGCCAATCCCCAGTCCATGCGGGCGGCTATCGAGGTGCTGGACGGTTATACCGGAGGGTACAAGGTGGCGGTGTTGGGAGATATGTTTGAGTTGGGTCCCCTGGCCGCCGTGCTCCATGCCGGAGTAGGGGAGTACCTGGGACGTAGCCGCATTGATTGCCTGGTGGCGGTAGGGGAAGAGGCTAAGAACATCTACGACGCCGCTATCAGTTCCCAGGTGCCGGAGTGCTATTACTTTGAAACAAAGGAAAAAGCAGTACTGACGCTCCACGATCTGCTCCGGCCTGGGACCACCATATTGGTGAAGGCCAGTCGGGGCATGGAATTTGAATTCATTGTAGATTATTTAAAAGGTATTACCAAGGAAGCATAAGCGGGAGAAGCTATGATAGACATCTCAGTCAGCGGCCTCACTATCGAGTTTGAGGTAGGCAGAAAAATTTTAGACGGCCTCACCTTCCAGGTGGACCAGGGGGAGCGGGTGGGCTTGCTGGGCCGGAACGGCGCGGG
>ERZ779633.249-NODE-249-length-18550-cov-9.785023_pt1 | contig 18550 bp, 15 predicted proteins | sample MGYA00514195_ERZ779633 | MGnify/ENA primary metagenome ERZ779633 (study PRJEB29562, sample SAMEA4376707) | mouse gut metagenome | isolation source: Cecum | study: EMG produced TPA metagenomics assembly of the A DSS colitis mouse model was used to assess the...
AATTGCCCACATACTGGCTGGAGCCGGTGAGGGCGTTGAACAGCGTGGTCTTGCCACAGTTTGGATTGCCCGCCAGGGCAATTTTCAATTCCATGTTGTTCCTCTCCTTTCAAGCGTTAGCAGCGGCTAACTCTATAATTGAAAAAATGCAACCTTTCGCATAGGTTGCCCTGTCACGCTCCGCATAGGTCTGATCACTCGGTCTCTTTTCCTCCGACTCGGCCTGGTCTCCGGGCCGCTTTGCGGCCCTGTGCTCGGCCTCGCTCCAGTCCAAGCTCCCTCGCAGACCTATGCTTTACGCTTCTACCTCTATCATCTCGGCGTCGGCCTTGCGGACGCTGAGCTCATAGCCCCGGACGTTCAGCTCCATAGGGTCGCCCAGGGGAGCCACCTTGCGGACGTATATTTCCACGCCCTTGGTGATGCCCATGTCCATAATGCGGCGGCGTACCGCCCCCTCGCCGTGGAGCTTTACCACGGCAGCAGTCCCGCCCACCGGCACGTCCTTCAGTGTTTTCATGGTATTTCCTCCTCTCTTGATGTCACGCCTTGCCTGTTCGCGACGCGCGGCTTCCCTCCGTCTCGGGCTGGTCTCTGGGGCCTGTGGCCCCGCCGCTCGCCCTCGCTCCAGTCCATCCGCGCTGCTCACGACGGCTCGGGCGCTTCGCTATTGTCACGCCTCGCCTGTTCGCGACGGCTCGGCGCTTCTTCTAAACCAGGATACGGCTGGCCAGGTCCCGGTCCAGCGCTACCCGGCTGTCCTTCACCTGCAGGATCAGGTTCCCGGCCAGCTCGGTAACTACCGTCACTACGCCATTTACCACAAACCCCAGCTCCACCAGGTGGGCGCGCACCTCGTCCTTCCCGGTGATCTTTCGGATGACCAGCGTCTCTCCCGGCTTCGCCATGGACAACGGCATATTGACCGCCTCCCTTGTCTCCCAATCGGTTAGCTCGAGCTAACTGATTGGTCGAATATAGGGGTTAGCTCTCGCTAACCCTTCAAGCATCCGTAGTTTACCTCAGCTAACTCATTTTGTCAAGAGGCTTTTTGAGAAATTTTTTCTCCCTTGGAGTGGAGCCAGTCCCCTCTCCACAGAGCAACGGCAAACAGGATCGAGCTGATGGACCAGGTCACGGGGTAGGCGGTGAAGATAACGGTGATGTCCTGGAACACCCGCACCATGATGGTAATATAGGTGATACGGAACAGGCACCACACCGCCAGCATCACCGCCATAGGGGTCACGGCATGGCCCGCGCCCCGGAGGATGGAGGCGGCGGCGTGGGAAAAGCCCAGGAAGCAATAGAAGAGGCTCTCCACCCGGGCCTGACGCACGCCAAAGGCCACCACCTCGGGGGTCTTGCTGAACAGGCCGATAAGAACGGGGGCAAAGACAAAGAACGCAATCCCCACCACCTCGGACAGAGCCACCGTCATCACGGCTCCCTGCTTCGCTCCCGCCTTTACCCGGTCATACTGCTTAGCCCCCAGGTTCTGGCTGACAAAGGTGGTGATGGCTAACGTCAGGGAGGTGATGGGAAGGAAGACAAACCCCTCGATCTTGGAGTAGCTGCCGCAGCCCGCCACGGCGTTATCGTGGAAGGCGTTGATGTTGGACTGGACCACCACGTTGGCAATGTTGATGACGCAGTTCTGCACCCCGCTGGGCAGCCCCAGGCGGAACACCTCCGCTAGGATGACCCTGTCGGGGAGGAGCTTTTGAAGCCGGATGGGGAGGGGGAATTTTCCGCTCATCAGGCGGGCAAAGCCCAGCATGGCGGACAGGACCTGCCCCAGCACGGTAGCCAGGGCGGCGCCCGCCACGCCCCAGTCAAAGGCCCCCACAAAAAGGAGGTCCAGCGCGGCGTTGAGGGCGGCGGCGATCATCAGATAATAGAGCGGGTGGCGGCTGTCCCCCAACGCCTGAAAAATGCCGTTGGCGGTGTTGTAGAGCACCAGGCCCAGCAGCCCGGCGCAGTAGAAACGGAAGTAGACAATGGAGTTGGGCAGCACGTTCTCCGGCGTGCCCATCCAGCGCAGAATGGTGGGGGTAAAGACCACCCCAAAGACCGACAGGAGGGTGCCGATGCAAAGGGAAAATACCACCGTAGTGTGGATGGCCTTGTCGGCCCGCTCCCGGTCCCCCGCCCCCCAATACCGGGAAATGACCACGCTGGCGCCGATGAAGGTCCCCTGGAAAAAGCCGATGAGCAGATGGCACAGGCTCCCCGAGGAGCTGACGGCGGCCAGGGCGGCGTCGCCGCAGAAGTTGCCCACCACCAGGGAATCCACCGCGTTATAGAGCTGCTGAAAGAGGTTGCCCAAAAACAGGGGCAGGGCAAAGCGCAGCAAAAGGGGCCCGATGGGCCCCTCGGTCATACCTAATTTTTTCTCCGCCATGGGATCACATCCGCTCTCTTCTCTGTTTCTCTCTCTTTGACGTTCCGCCCAGGCATCAGGCCAGGGGGAGGCCCAGATATTTTTTCGCCAGCAGTCCGTCGGGGACGCAAGGCTCAGGGCCGTTTTTCCGCTTCTGGGCCTGTTCGGCTCCCTTCCCCGCCAGGACGATAACGGCTGGGGCCTGGGCCTTCTCAATGGCAGTCCTCACCGCCGTCTCTCGGTCCGGGATAATGGTAAACTCTCCTCCGGCGGCGGCGATATACTCCCCTATCTGTCGGCAAATGTCCCCTACATCCTCGCCGCCGGGGTCGTCCTCGGTGAGGATAGTGAAGTCCGCGTATTTCCCGGCGGCCTTCCCCATCCCCTCCCGGCGGTCCAGGGCCTTATCCCCCACGCTGCCGAAAACGGCGGTAACAGATGCTCCGGGGAAGCCCCGGCGGACCTCTTGGAGCAGGGCCTCCAGGGCCATGCCGTTATGGGCATAGTCCACCACCACGGTCTTGCCGTCTCTGGTATAGGTCTCCATCCTGCCGGGGACGACGCACCGCTCCAGCCCCACCCGGACCGCCTGGGCGGGAATATCCAGCAGCTCACATACCGCCAGGGCGCACAGGGCGTTGGAGACATTGAAGGAACCGGCCAGGGGAATGGAGAAGTTCTCCTCCTTCCCCCGATAGGTCACGGAAAACCTGCTTCCCTCCCAGCCATGGGTCAGCCGGGGAGCAAAAAGGTCGGCGGAGGGCGTATCCAGCGAGTAGGTCAGCACCCGGTCACACCTCTGCGCGGCGGCGAGGACCTCAGGCGCCCGGTCACTGTCCAGGTTTACAACGGCGTTTTTGCTGTGGTCAAATATTTTCAGCTTGGAGCGGAAATAGTCCTCGGCGGTGGGGTGCTCTCTGGGGCTGATATGATCCTCTCCCAGGTTCAAAAAGGCCCCGGCAAAAAGCTCTACCCCCACCATACGGCCATATTTGAGGGCCTGGGAGGAGCACTCCATCACCACGTAGCCGCATCCGGCCTGGGCGGCATTCCACAGATGGTGTTGCAGCTCCAACGGCTCGGGGGTGGTGAGAACGGCGGGGGCGCGGAGAACGCCGTCGTCGGTGACAAGGGTGGACAGCAGCCCCACCGGGTGAAGCCCCCGCTCCTCCCGCCAGGCGTCCAGAATGGACTTGAGAAAATACGCGGTGGTGGTCTTGCCCTTAGTGCCGGTAATACCAATGACCTTCACCTGCCCCGAGGGGTGGCCCCAGCACAGGTCTGCCATTAGCCCCATGGCATGGCGCACGTCGGGGACCCGGATACAGGGGGCGGGGAGATCGTATTCCCTCTCGCTGACATAGGCGAAAGCCCCCCGGCTCAAAGCCTGGGCCAGATATTCCTTTTTGAAAGCGGCTCCCTTGCAAATGAAAAGACTGCCGGGGACGGCGGCGCGGGAGTCGCAGGTGAGGCTGCTCACCGTTCGGGTAAGGTCCAACGCCGGGGTGGTATCATCGGCCAGCAGACCGTTTTTCAGGAGAAGCTGGACATATTCTCCCAAGGGAAGGGCAGGCATGGACTTCACCCCACTTTGACCAAAAATATCACAGATTTTTCAGCGGATAGCCACACAGCTCCACACAGCGGCGGGCAAGTACGTTCAGGGCATCCAGGTACCGGCATTTCAGTCCTCCCCAGCCTTCGCACACCGACAGCTCGGTACAGGAGAGCACCCCATAGTCGCAGCCCATTTCCACCAGGGCCGCGTCGATGGCGGCCAGCTTGTCAGAGCTGACCGGGCGCCCTCCCTTGACCTCGTCATAGATAACGCTCATCACCAGCCGTTGTATTTTTTCCGCGGGAGATACGGCCTCGATCCCCACTTCCTTACAGGCGGCGTGATAAAGACCCATTCGGATGGTGCCGTCGGTGGCTAAAATGCCCACCCGCCTGGCGCCCCGCTCTTTCAGGGCGGCGGCAGTCTCTCTCACCATGTTGACAATGGGCATGTTCAGCTCCTTTTGAAGCTGGGGGACAAAGGTATGGGAGGTATTGCAGGGAATGGCGATACATGCCGCCCCCCAGCTTTCCAGAAACCGCGCGTCGGCCAGGAGCCGCTCATAGACCGGGGCGGTATCCCCTGAGAGGATGGCGGCGGTGCGGTCCGGCATTTTAGTGTCGCTGAGGATCAGGGTCTCGATGTGCTCCTGGTCTTTGACCGCGGCGGTCAGCTCCACCACCCGACGGTAGAATAGCTCGGTGGCCTGGGGGCCCATGCCGCCCAAAATACCCAGCTTGCTTTTTGACACCTCGCTTCACCTCCGCCTTTTATAGCATGCCTTGTCAGGCTACGAACAGGTCAGAGCGTTCGGTCTCTTTCCCTCCGACTCGGGCTGGTCTTTGAGCCGCACAGCGGCTCTGCACTCACCCTCGCTCCAGTCCAAGCTCCCTCACTGACCTGTTCTTCACCCTTCGGGTTTCTCCATACTTCCGGCATACCACCCATACTGTCTTCTCTGGATGCGGTATATCCGCAGCTTGTGGATCAATGCCGTATCCGCCCCGTACCACAGAGGATTCACATAGGCTCCCGCCTTTTCCAGGGCCTTCATCTCCCCATGGAACCGCCGGGGGATATAGTCGTAGGCCACCTTCCTGGGAATTGCCATCCACAGGTGGTGGTTCCGGGTCTTCACCAGCTCGCAGGGCTTATGCTCCACCCGGTCCTCCACCAGGAATTTCGCCAGGTTATATCCCGCGCCGGTGACATAGTAGTTGCTCCGGCCCTGGCGGCAGTTGATCTCAAAGGCCTTGAATTTCCCGTCCCTGGGGTCATATTTGATGTCGAAGTTGGAGAAGCCCACGAAATGAATTTCCTCCAAAAAGTGGCCGAAGGTCTCGTACAGCTCCTCGTTGGGCTCGGTAATGATGACAGCGTGGTTGCCCACCCCGTGGCGGGTGTGTTCCTCTAAGAGCACATGGCCTAAACACATGAGCCGCACCTTGCCCTCACCGTCGGAGTAGCAGGTCAGCACCCGCATATTCTCATCCCCACCGGGGATAAAGTCCTGAATGATCATGGCGTCTTCATAGCCGTGGGCGTAGACGTCGTCCAGAATTTGTTCTACCTCGGCGCGGGTCTGGGCAATATAGCCCTTGCGCTGGGTATCGAAGGGATGGTCCCAATAGGTGGCGCTCTCGGCAGGTTTCACTGCGAAGGGACCGTCAAAGGGCAGGGTAAAGTCATGGCCCATGTCCTTGGTGTAGACCACCGTCTTGGGGTAGTCGATGCCGTACTTCTCGCACAGCTCGTAAAACCGGGCCTTGTGGATGAGCGTCTGCATTTGCTCTAAGGGCACATAGGGGGCCGCCACGTTATCCGGGTATTTGCCCAGGTTGGCAGAGATGGCGGTGAGGTAGTCGTCCCCGCAGCCCAGCAGAAGGACAGTCTTGTCCGGAAACTCGGCGGCGACATGGCGGGCGTTCTCCAGCACCTTCTCCGGGCTGGCATTGTTCTCGCTGACCCGGTAGTCGATGATGGCGCTGCCATAGCACGGCCCCGAGGGATAAAGGCCGTAGGCTATAGTCTTCACGCCATAGGCTTCATGAAAGGCCCGGGCCATGGAGTAGACGTTGATATCCGCCCCCAACAGCAGGGGAACAAAGCTCTGGTCGGTAAATTTCATGGAAATACGCCTCCTATTTTATCCCACGGCGCGTTTGACCTGGTAGACGCTTTGAATTTGATTGAGCTTGTTGACGACCCCTGTCAGCTCTTCCTTGTCCTTGACCTCCACCGTCACGGAAATGACGGCGTAGCCGTCGGGCATGGATTTGGCCGAGAGGGAGGAGACCTTCACCTTGGCCGCGCTGAGGGCCATGGCCACGTCCAGGGTCAGCCCGTCCCGGTCCTTGGCGGAGAGCTCCAGAGCGGTGGAGTAGCCGGGCAGCTCGCCCTCCACCCAGTCCACCTTGACCCAGCGGCCCTTGTCCTCGTCGCTCTGGCCGGAGGGCTGGGCGTTGGGGCAGTCCTGGCGGTGGACCGACACGCCAAAGCCTCTGGTGATAAAGCCCACCACCGGGTCACCGGGGACGGGGGTGCAGCACTTGGCAAACTTGACCAGGCAGTTGTCCAGGCCCTCCACCACGATGCCCGACTGGGAGTGGCGGGGCTTCTGCTTCTGGTGGCCAGGAGTATTGATGGCCGCCGAGGGCATGATGATCTCGTCCTCGGTGGTGGCCAGACGCTCGGCGGCATGGCGCTCGGCAATGGCCTTGTCCATGCGCACCAACTCGTCCTTCATCCGGGAGACCGTCTTCATGGCCGACAAGCCGCCGTAACCAATGGCGTTATAGACCTCGTCCAGGGTGCCGTAGCGCACCTTTTTCAGCAGTGCCGGGAGAACATTTTCATCCGTGACGTCGGCCAGAGTAAGGCCCTGGTGCTTCAGCTCGGACTCAAAGGCGGCGCGCCCGGTGGCGATATTCTCCTCCCGCCGCTCCTTCTTGAACCACTGGCGTATTTTGTTCCGGGCCTCGTTGGACTTGCAGATGTTCAGCCAGTCCCGGCTGGGGCCGTGGGCGGATTTGGAGGTAATGATCTCCACGATGTCGCCGTTTTTTAGCTCGGTCTCAAAGGGCACGATGCGCCCGTTGACCTTGGCCCCGGTCATGCGGTTGCCCACGGCGGAGTGGATGGAGTAGGCAAAGTCGATGGGGTTTGCCCCCGAGGGCAGGCTCTTCACATCCCCCTGGGGGGTGAAGACAAAAATTTCGTCAGCGAACATGTCCACCTTCAGGGTGGAGACAAATTCATCCGGGTCGGTGTCTTGCTGCGATTCCAGCAGCTTGCGTACCCACTCGAAGGTCTCCTCGGTACCCAGCTTCTCATTTGCCATGCCCTGCTTGTATTTCCAGTGGGCGGCAATGCCGTACTCGGCGGTATTGTGCATTTCCTCGGTACGTATCTGCACCTCGAAGGGAATGCCCTCCCGGCCAATGACGGTGGTGTGGAGGGACTGGTAGCCGTTGGGCTTGGGGGTTGAGATATAATCCTTGAACCGGCCCAGCACGGGGTTGAACATATCGTGGATACAGCCCAGGACATAGTAACAGGTGGGCACGTCGGAGACAATGACCCGGAAGGCATAGAGATCAAAAATTTCGTCCAGGGTCTTATTTTGAGAGTACATTTTGCGGTAGATGGAGTAGGTGTGCTTCACCCGGCCATAGGCGGTGCACTTGATGTTCTCCGCGTCCATTCGGTCTTGAATTTTTTTCTGAATGCTGGCAAGAAACTCCTCGTGGGTAGCGGAGCGGGCGGCAAGCTCGTCGGCGATCTCCTTGTAGCCGATGGGGTCCAGGTACTTCAGGGAGGTGTCCTCCAGCTCCCACTTGATGCGCTGCATACCAAGGCGGTGGGCAATGGGAGCGTAAATTTCCATGGTCTCCAGGGCCTTTTCCCGCTGTTTTTTGGGAGACTGGTACTCCATGGTACGCATATTGTGCAGCCTGTCGCACACTTTGATGAGGATGACCCGGATATCCTTGGCCATGGCCATGAGCATCTTGCGCAGATTTTCCATCTGCTCCTCTTCCTTGGTGACAAACTGCATCTTGGTCAGCTTGGTAACTCCCTCCACCAGCTGGGCCACCGGCTCGCCAAAGCGCTTGGCAATGTCCTCATGGGTGGCGCCGGTATCCTCAATGACGTCGTGGAGGAGAGCGGCGATAATAGAGTCAATGTCCAACTCCAGCTCGGCCACGATCTCAGCCACGGCAATGGGGTGAATGATATACGGCTCGCCGGATTTCCGAAGCTGCCCGGAGTGGGCGGTATCGGCGAAGGAAAAGGCGTCAAAAAGCCGCTGGGTATCCACGGTGGGATTATACCCTTTTATTCTGTCTTCCAGCGCCTGATACCGTTCCAAAATGGGGTCCATACCTTTTCCTCCCTCCTCTCTATGTCTCGGAAAGCTCCCGCAGACGGCGCATAAGCCCCGCGCCCTCCAGGTCCACTTTCTCCGTCCGCTCCAGCACACGGATACGTAAATGGTCCGTTACCTGCTCTACCCGGACAAGCCCCCGGTCATGGAACACCGCCAGGCACACCTGGGTGCGCATAAACTCCTCCCGTCCGCCGCAGGCGCGGGCCACATTCCGGGCCAGCCGCCGGGCGGTCTCCTCAATACAGCCGCTTTCCCGGCGGGAGGAGAGGTAACGCCAGAGGTTGGCAAATTCCTGTCGGGTGGGCAGAAGGGCCATGGCCTCGGCAGCGGTCATCTCCTCACCGTCCAGGAGCTTGCGGAACAGCTCCTCCTCCACCTCGGCCCTGGTGCGGGCAGGGCGCAGGTCGCAAATTTGCAGCTGCACGCTGCGCCAGCCCCGGTATTCGTTGATCTGGGGGGTAAAACACACGTCCACCCGGTCTCCGGCGGACGCCTCCGCCCCGGCGGCGGAGAAAAAGATGGCGTCCAGGCTCTTGCCCCCCACCGTCAGCTTCAATTTCATATGCCGGCCATTGCCCACCATGCACACTCCGGCCAGACAACACCTGTCCAGCCGAAACACCGGCTTGGGGTTCCCCGGACCGCAAGGCTCCAACAGCCCCAGCGCCCCCACCTCCTCCTGGGTCAGGAGGGAGGTGTCGGGGAGAACGCAATCCACCGTCAGGGCAGTGACCGGGGCCTTTTCCTCCCGGTTTTGTCGGGTCAGCTCATTGACCCTGGCCCGGAAAGCAGGGATATTTTCCTCCAGAATGGTAAAGCCTGCCGCCAGTTCATGGCCGCCATATGCCTCCAACAAATCGGCGCAGCCCTCCAGCAAAGTAAAGAGGTTCAGTCCGCCGTAAGAGCGGCAGGAGCCTTTGCCCCGGCCATCCTGAAGACAGATCATAAAGGTGGGCACAGCGTATTTCTCTGTAAGGCGGGAGGCCACGATACCCACCACTCCCTGGTGCCAGGTCTCCCCTGAGAGGACCAGGGCATCCCGTTCTCCGGCTACAAGAGAGTCCACCAGCAGGTCGCACTGGGAGAAGATATCTCCCTCCAGCTCCTGCCGCTGGCGGTTCAGGGCGCATAGCTCCTTCGCCAGCGCCTCTCCCTGGGCCTCGTCGTGGGTAAGCAGCAGCTCCAGGGCGGTCTCGGAGCAGCCCATTCGTCCGGCGGCGTTGATCCGGGGGGCCAGGGTGTAGCCCACCGAGGTGGAGGTCATGGCCTTGCCCTCCGCCCCCGACTCCCGGATAAGCGCCCGGAGGCCGGGGCGGCTGCTTTCGGGCAGCTGGGCCAGTCCCCGGCAGACTATGGTCCTGTTTTCCCCGGTGAGGTCCATCACGTCGGCCACGGTGCCCAGGGCGGCCAGGTCGGCGTAACGGCTCAGCAGTTCTTCTTCCCGCTCCCGACCCGCCAGGGCCATGCATAGCTTCAGGGAGACCCCTACGCCCGCCAAATGCTTAAAGGGATAGGGGCAATCCCCCCGGCGGGGGTCCACCACCGCCGCGGCGGAGGGAAGCTCCTCTTTGCACTCGTGGTGGTCGGTGATGATGACGTCCAGCCCCAGGCCCTTGGCGTACTCGGTCTCTTGGACAGCGGTGATGCCGCAGTCTACAGTGACGATGACCGCCGCGCCTTGTTCCCGCAGCCGCTCCACCGCCCCCTGGTTCAGGCCGTAGCCCTCCTCCAAACGGTTGGGGATATAGGGCAGAACTTTGCCGCCCTCGCTGCGGAGGAAATCGGTAAGCAGACAGGTGGCGGTAATGCCGTCCACATCATAATCCCCATAGACGGCGATGGTCTCGCCCTCCTCCAGAGCGGACTTCAGCCGTTTGACGGCCTTGTCCATGTCGGCCATCTCCATCGGGTCATGAAGCTCCTCCCGCTCATAGAGCAGCCGCCTAGCCCGCGCCGGATCGGCAACGCCCCGGGCGGAGAGGACCTTGGCGCATAGGGCGGGTATTCCCGCCGCGGTCAGCTCCGCCTCCCCCGCGCCGGGGGGAAGCTCTTTCCACTGCTTGTATTTCATATTCTCCCACTCTCTGAATAAAACAAATTTAATCTATTATACCAAACTTCTTGGGGAGAAACAATCGGGGCAGTGATATTTTTTAACAGCCGTACACGGCTATTTGGCTATGGCAGCGAACTCCGCCCTCACCAGTTCGGCCAGGTCAACTGGGGAAAGCGTCACCTGGCGGCCTATCTTCCCGGCGGACACGGTCATCTGGGCAAGGGCCTGGGCCGAAGCGTCGATAACGGTGGGAAGGCGCTTTTTCATTCCCACCGGGGAGCAACCGCCGTGGATATACCCAGTGAGGGGGAGAAGCTGGGCCTGTTTGATCATTTCAATAGACTTCTCCCCCACCGCCTTGGCGGCGGCCCTCAGATCAAGCTCCTTTTCCACCGGCACCACAAAGACATGGTTGCGCTTGCTGGCTCCCACGGTGACAAGGGTCTTGAAGCAGGTCTCGGGGGCCACGGCCAGCCTTGTCGCCGCCGTCACCCCGTCCAGGGCGCCGTCGGAGACGTCGTAGGTATGGGGAGTGTAGGGAATTTTCTTCTGATCCAGCACCCGCATCACATTGGTCTTGTCGTCCGCCATAGGGAACCGCCTCATTTCCTATTTGATATACCCTTGCAAGTTCTTGCTGTGCAATGTATAGCCGCGCAGCGGTCATTATATCCCTTTCAACGGCGGTTGACAAGCAAAATCGGAGCTTTCTCCCCTTGACATCCCTCAAAAACGGTGATAGAATCGTCTCCGCAAACAGCGATGACCGGGAAGAGTAAGCGAAGCATTCCAGTACAAGAGAGGGGCCGGCTGGTGCAAGGCCCCCTGGAACCCGCCCAAGGCCCCCGGAAGCTATGAGGAGGAAATGCCTCGTCGGCCCCCGCCGTTACCGGGTCAGAGTGTCCCCAACCAGGGAAATTCAGGTGGAACCACGGACTTTATAAGTTCGCCCTGAGCCAAAGCGGCTCAGGGCATTTTTTATGGTCAAGCCTTTGAGCTGAACATCTGTAAGAAGGAGTGTTTGCCATGATGAAGAACAGCGAGAAGACTATGGACATGATCGTCAACCTCTGCAAGGGCCGTGGCTTTGTCTATCCCGGCAGCGAAATTTACGGCGGTCTTGCCAATTCCTGGGACTACGGCCCTCTGGGCGTGGAGTTCAAGAACAACGTGAAAAGGGCCTGGCTGAAGAAGTTTGTTCAGGAGTGCCCCTACAACGTGGGGTTGGACGCCGCTATTATTATGAATCCCCAGACCTGGGTGACCACCGGCCACGTGTCCTCCTTCTCCGACCCTCTGCTGGACTGCAAAGCCTGTAAGGCCCGCCACCGTGCCGACAAGCTCATCGGCGACGCCCATCCCGAGGCCAACCCCGACGCCATGGACTTTGACCAGATGGACGCTTTCATCTCCGAGCATGAGGACATCCTCTGCCCGGTGTGCGGCAAGCATGACTTTACCCCCATCCGCAAGTTCAACCTGATGTTCAAGACCCAGATCGGCGTCACCGAGGACTCCTCCTCCACCTGCTACCTCCGCCCCGAGACCGCCCAGGGCATCTTCCTCAACTTCAACAACATCCAGCGCACCACCCGGAAGAAACTGCCCTTCGGCGTGTGCCAGGTGGGTAAGGCTTTCCGCAACGAGATCACCCCCGGCAACTTCACCTTCCGTACCCGGGAGTTTGAGCAGATGGAGTGCGAGTTTTTCTGCGCCCCCGGCACCGACCTGGAGTGGTTCGCCTACTGGAAGGACTTCTGCCGCAGCTGGCTCCTCTCCCTAGGTATTAAGGAGGAAAACCTTCGCTTCCGGGATCACGAGCCTGCCGAGCTGGCTTTCTACTCCCGGGCCACCACCGACATCGAGTACGCCTTCCCCTTCACCGACTGGGGCGAGCTGTGGGGCATCGCTGACCGCACCGACTTCGACCTGGGCCGTCACCAGGAGGCCAGCGGCAAGGACCTCACATACTACGACCAGGAGAAAAACGAGCACTTCGTCCCCTACGTCATCGAGCCTTCCCTGGGCTGTGACCGGGTGGCCCTGGCCTTCCTCTGCGAAGCCTATGACGAGGAGGTAGTGGACGCCGAGAAAAACGACGTGCGCACCGTGCTCCACCTGCACCCCTTCCTGGCCCCCTTCAAGGCTGCCATTCTGCCCCTGAGCAAGAAGCTCTCCGAACCGGCCCGGAAAATTTACGACGAGCTGTGCAAGGACTTTATGATCGACTTTGACGACGCCGGTTCCATCGGCAAGCGTTACCGCCGTCAGGACGAGATCGGCACTCCCTTCTGCATCACCGTGGATTTCCAGACCGTGGGCAGCGAGACCGAGGAGGCCGACGGCTGCGTCACCGTCCGGGAGCGGGACTCCATGGAGCAGGTGAGAATGCCCATCAGCGAGCTGAAGGCATACCTGACCGAAAAATGCGCGTTCTAAGAAAGTAGTTTCTACAAAACGAACCCTCTGTCCGCTACGTAGTGCGGACAGAGGGTTTTCTTTTTCAGGAGAACAGCTGTGGGGAGTTTCCAAAGAGGGGCCACCGCAGTGGCCCTTCTTTGGTCGTTTAAGGGGGAGTCCAGAGGGGGAAATCGAAATCCCCCCTCTGGGCTTTCTTCGGGGGTTTGGGGGAATTCTTTGGCATCAAAGAATTTCCCCAAAGTCTTTTTTATCTCCAGATATAAAAGCTTAAGATTAAGAAAGCGCGGCGGTGATGATGGCCATGGAGTAGACCTCGATGGCGTTGCAGCCCCGGCTCAGGTCGTTGACGGGGGCGTTGAGGCCCAGCAGAATGGGGCCGTAAGCGTCAAAGCCGCCCAGGCGCTGGGCGATCTTATAGCCGATGTTGCCCGCGTTGATGTCGGGGAAGATAAAGGTGTTGGCATAGCCCGCCACCTTGGAATCCGCGCACTTGGTCTGGGCCACTCTGGGGGAGACGGCGGCGTCGAACTGCAGCTCGCCGTCCACGTCGAAGTCCGGGTTGGTGGCGCGCAGCTTGTTAAAGGCGTTGCGCATCTTGTCCACGTCCTCGCCAGCGCCGGAGCCGTGGGTGGAGTAGGAGAGGAAGGCCACCTTCGGCTCTACGCCAAAGACACGGGCACAGGAAGCGGTCTCCCGGGCGATCTCCACCAGGTCGTCCTCGCTGGGCCTGATGTTGATGGCGCAGTCGCCCATAGCCAGGACCTCCCGGTCTCCTGTGGCGTGGTCACGGACCAAAATGAAGCAGGAGGAGACGATATTGTTGCCCGGCTTGGTCTTGATGAGTTGGAGGGCGGGACGGACGGTGTCGGCGGTGGAGTAGGTGGCTCCGCCCAGCAGGCAATCAGCCTTGCCCATCTTCACCAGCATGGTGCCAAAGTAGTTGGCCTTTTTCAGGGCCTCCCGGCACTGCTCGGGGGTCATCTTGCCCTTGCGCAGCTCCACCATCTTTTCCACCATGGCGTCCATTTCCTCATAGGTTTCCGGGTCGATGATCCTGGCCCCCCGAATGTTGAAGCCCGCCTCCTCGGCGGCAGCGAAAACGTCCTTTTCATTGCCCACCAAGATGGGGGTGAGCCAAGTGCCCGCCAAGAGCCGGGCGCTGGCCTCCAAAATGCGGGGGTCGGTGCCCTCGGTGAAAACGATGGTCTTGGGGTCCTTTTTCAGCTTGTCGATCATACTGCCGAATCCAAACATCTTGTTTCCCTCCAAAAATCAATATAATTTCCGCGCTATTTTCCCGCGTTTTGCGTTATTTTGATTATACACCTAAAACATGGAAAAACTCAACGGAGAAAGCCCTAATTTTTTCAAATTTTTTCTTTACAACCGGTATACTTTTATATATACTATACCTACTGTTTTCTTTTTGAAGTGACAGTGTGTGTGACGGCAGAGAGTTTTTCCAATACCAGAAAGAGGGGTCATTTATACCAATGGAAACCAACAACGATTTTTCCCGGTCCCTGTCCCTGCTGCGGCGGGAGCGGGGCGTGAGCCAGCGATCAGCGGCCAAGGAGCTGGGCATTAGTCAGGCCCTGCTGTCCCATTATGAGAACGGCGCCCGGGAGCCGGGGCTAGCTTTTGTCCGCCGGGCCTGCGACTACTATAATGTCTCCGCCGATTTTCTCCTGGGCCGTTCCATGAGCCGGGACGGCACCAACATCATTGAAGCCGAGGAGCTTTACGACGCCTCGGCGGAGAAGGGCAATGTTCTCCGGGGCAGCGTGGCCGCCATGCTCAACAAAAAGCTGCTGGTCAATTCCATGGACCTGCTTTTTGACCTGCTGGGCAAGGTGGGCAGCAAGTCGGTCATTTCCGCCGCCTCCGCCTATCTGGGCGACGCCATTTACAAGATGTTTCGCCACCTTTACCGTGCCTCGCTCACCCAGGACGAGGGCTTTTTCTCCATTCCCCTTCGCCAGTTCCAGGCCGGGTGCACCGACGCCGACATGACCTACGCCGAGGCCGACTATCTGGACGCCCTGGCCGAGCAGGTGAAGGAAAGAGGCAAGGAGTCCTTCCCCGCCATGAACAATGACGCCCTGGCCCAGAGCTATCCCAGCTCCCACCAATCTCTTCTCCAGATCGTCTACACCACCGGGGAGCGGGTCAACGCCCAGACAGCCCTGCGAAAGAGCTTAAAAAAATGAGCGTTACCTCATACGTCTTTTTGCTCTGCTTTCTCCCTGTGGTCCTCATTGGCTTTCGCAAGCTGGGGGGGCGGAAGGGGCAGGCGTTCCTGGTGGCCGCGGGGTTGCTCTTCTGCGGCTGGGGAGCGCCCTGGTCCCTGCTGGTGCTGTGCGCCGAGGGGTACCTGACCTATGCCCTGTCCCGTGCCATGGCGCGGCCTGGGGCAAACAGGGATCTTTTGCTCGGCTTGGGTTGCGCCGTGGTGCTGGGGGTGCTCATTCTCTTTAAATATACCCCCGCCGCCGGATCCTTAAGCTATCTGGCTCCTTTGGGGCTGAGTTTTCTCTCCTTCCAGCAGCTCTTTTACCTCCATGACCGTTATAAGGATCAGGTGGAGGCGGTCTCTCCTTTGGACTACGCCGCCTGTCTCACCTACTTTCCCGTGGTCACCTCCGGGCCTATTACGAGGGTTGGAGAGCTGGCCCCCCAGCTTGCCCATCCGGCGGAGTTTTCCTGGGAAAACATGGCCTCCGGGCTATGGTGTTTTTCTCTGGGCCTCTTTAAAAAGGTGCTGCTGGCGGGTCTTTTTGCCGGGGGAGCGGACTGGGGGTTTCCCCTGGCGGGGACTCTGGCCCCCACCGACGCGGCCCTGGTAAGTCTTTGCTATACCCTGCAAATTTATTTTGACTTTTCCGGCTACTGCGACATGGCCTGGGGCATTGCCCGGATGATGGGGGTGGACCTGTCCGTCAACTTCGACAGTCCCTATCAGTCTACCTCCATCGCCGAGTTCTGGAAGCGGTGGCATATCACCTTGTCCCGGTTTTTTACCCACTGCGTTTACATCCCTCTGGGGGGCAACCGCAAGGGCATGGCGGCGACCTGCCGCAATATTATGGTAGTCTTTCTCCTCTCCGGCATTTGGCACGGAGCGGGCCTGGGCTTCCTCATTTGGGGTGCCCTCCACGGCGGGGCCATGGTGCTGGAGCGGCTGTGCCGGGGAAAGCTCCATATCCCAAAGGTCCTGGGCTGGCTGCTCACCTTTCTTTTTGTCAACGCCGCCTGGGTGTTCTTCCGCGCCGTCAATGTATCCCAGGCCCTCGCCCTGCTGAAAGATATGTGTGGGGGCGGTTGGGCCTTGCCCTCTCCCGAATTTGCCGACGCTCTGCTCCTTCCCGAATTTGAGGCTTTGGCCACTTTTGCCAACCTGGCCGGGGTGGGCACCCAGGGGATATTCTATTACTGGCTGCCTTTGTTGTGTCTTCCAGCTGGCATGGCCCTGCTGGCCCTGCCCAACCCCCTGCGGCAGGCCCAGAATTTCCGGCCCAGAGCATGGAAGGCCCTTGCCATTACCATTACTTTGGTGTGGTCGGTGATCTCCCTGTCCGGGGTAGCCACCTTTATTTACGCCAACTTCTAAGGGGGTGGAGAGATGAATGGAAAACGGTTTTTCCTCTCAGCTGTCGCTCTGACCCTGGCCGTTCTCCTCTGCCTGGGAGGCGCCCTGGCCGCCCTGGACCCCTTCTTTGTTGTCCGGGCCTTGGAGGAGGATGAACACGCCTTTTTTTCCAATCAGCGCTATGAAATGGCGGGGCTGGTCCGCAACCAGGACTACTCCGCCGTAGTGATGGGCACCTCCCTGGTGGCCAATTACCGTGCGTCCTGGTTTACCCAGGGCCTGGGCAAGCCCACCCTGAAGATCACCTTCCCCAGCGGCTGGCCGGAGGAGTTCGACACGGCCCTGCGCCTTGCCTTTGACACCCACCCAGAGCTGGACACGGTCTACTTTGGCATGGACTTAAACGTTCTGGTCCGTTCCCCGGAGGAGCAGGACGTGGACCTGCCGGAGTATCTCTACAACACCAACCCCCTGGACGACGTGGAGTATTTCCTCAACAAGGAGACCTATATCCAGGCGGCCAAGGCCGCCCTGAAAAAGCGGAGCGGCGAGGGCTGCACCCTGGACGAGGCCTATATCTGGGATGGCACCGCGGAGTTTTCCAAAGAACATTCCATGCAGGTCTACTACCGCTGGGAGGAGTATTCTCCCGAGGAGGACCCTGGACCGTGGGTGGAAAACGCCGATAAAAACCTGGCCGTCTTTACCGCCTGGATCGAGGAGCACCCGGAGACGGAATTCAACATCTGGTGCGCCCCCTACTCCATCCTCTACTGGGACTGGCTCTCCCACGCTGGACGTGTGAATGCTTACCTCACCGCCCTGGAGCACGCCTGGGACATCCTCTCCCGGTATGACAACGTGCGTCTATACAGCTTCCTGGACCGGGAGGACATTATCACCAACTTAGATAATTATACCGACTATATCCACTGCTCCGGCACTGTCACCAGGCTGGAGGCGGAGAGCATGATGGCTGGGCTGGCCCCGGTGACACAGGATAACTATAAGGAAAAGGTCGCCGCCCTCCGGCAATTCGTCACAAGCTATGATTACGATGCGCTGTTTGAGGAAGCGCCGCCCACGGACTGACCTGCGTCCTTTTTTATCAAAACCTCATTTCTCAGGCTCGGAGGTATTCCTATGACTGACCAATCCAAAATTCGTAATTTTTCCATCATTGCCCACATCGATCATGGCAAGTCTACCCTCTCTGACCGGCTCATTGAGCTGTGCGGTGCGGTGGAGCAGCGGGAGATGGAGTCCCAGCTTTTGGACAACATGGACCTGGAGCGGGAGCGGGGCATCACCATTAAGGCCCGGGCCGTGCGGCTAAGCTATAAGGCAGAGGACGGAGAGACCTACCAGCTCAACCTCATCGACACCCCCGGCCATGTGGACTTCAACTACGAGGTCTCCCGTTCTTTAGCCGCCTGTGAGGGGGCTGTGCTGGTGGTGGACGCCGCCCAGGGCATCGAGGCCCAGACCCTTGCCAACACCTACCTTGCCATGGAGCACGACCTGGAAATTCGCCCGGTGGTAAACAAGATCGACCTGCCCGCCGCCGACCCGGCGCGGGTAAAGGGAGAGATTGAGGACGTTATCGGCCTGGAGGCCCAGGACGCGCCGGAGATTTCCGCCAAGATGGGGATCAATATCCCCGCCGTACTGGAAGACGTGGTGAAGCATATCCCCGCCCCCAACGGCGACCCCAACGCCCCGCTGAAGGCCCTGGTCTTTGACAGCCAATACGACGCTTACCGGGGGGTCATCGTTCTCTTCCGGGTCATGGAGGGGACCATACGCACCGGGATGCGGGTAAAGCTGATGGCCTCAGGCGCGGAGTATGAGGTGGTGGAGTGCGGCCATCTGCTGCCTCTGGGCCTGGAGCCGTGCAAGGAGCTGTCCGCCGGAGAGGTGGGCTACTTTACCGCCTCCATCAAAAACGTGAAGGATACCCGTGTAGGCGATACGGTGACACAGGCTGACCGCCCTGCCGCCGAGGCCCTCCCCGGCTACCGTCCCGCCCAGGCCATGGTCTACTGCGGCATCTACACCGAGGACGGCAGCAAATTCCCCGATCTCCGGGACGCGCTGGAAAAGCTTCAGCTCAACGACGCCTCCCTCTCCTTTGAGCCGGAATCCTCCGCCGC
>ERZ779633.251-NODE-251-length-18435-cov-9.540914_pt1 | contig 18435 bp, 18 predicted proteins | sample MGYA00514195_ERZ779633 | MGnify/ENA primary metagenome ERZ779633 (study PRJEB29562, sample SAMEA4376707) | mouse gut metagenome | isolation source: Cecum | study: EMG produced TPA metagenomics assembly of the A DSS colitis mouse model was used to assess the...
GGCCATGATCTGGGGGAAGACCTCTTCCCGGGGGCCGTGTTTGGCAACCGTGCCCTTTTCAATAACTACGATCTCATCGGCCAGGTTGATGATGCGCTCCTGGTGGGAGATGATAAGGAGGGTGGCCTTCCGTTTTTGGTGAATGCGTTCAAAGGTCTCGGTGAGCTTGGCAAAGGACCACAGGTCGATGCCCGCCTCCGGCTCGTCAAAGATCATCAGCCCTGACCCCCGGGCCAGGATGGTGGCGATCTCAATGCGCTTGACCTCGCCGCCGGAGAGAGAGGAGTCCACCTCCCGGTCAATGTAGTCGTCGGCACACAGGCCCACCTGGGTCAGGTAGCGGCAGCCCTCGCCGGGGGAGAGGTCGGCCTTCCCCGCCGCCAGGGCGATAAGGTCCTTCACCTTCAGCCCCTTGAACCGGGGGGGCTGCTGGAAGCCGTAGCTCACCCCGGCCTTGGCCCGTTCGGTGATGGAGAGGCCGGTGAGGTCCTGCCCGTTCCAGCGGATGGAGCCACCGGTTGGCTGGTTCAGTCCCATAATGGTCCGGGCCAGAGTGGTCTTGCCTCCGCCGTTGGGGCCGGTGATGACCACTAATTTCCCGTCGTCCACAGTGAGGGAGACGTCCCGGAGGATGTCCAGCTCCTCGCCGTTTTCGGCGGTGACGTCATAGCGCAGATGGCTGATCTCTAACATATATCTCTTACTCCTTTGTTAAGAGGGATTTCCTACTGAAACGGTATTCTATCACGAATGGGGGAAAATATCAATAGAAAAGGGAAATATCCTCAGCGGCGGGTATTCAAGCGGCCCTGAAGCACAGCCGACATTGAATTCTACCCACATATTTGCTATACTACCGTAAAAAGGAGGGGGTCGGATGAAAACCGCGCTTATTACCGGAGGAAGCCGGGGGATCGGGGCCGCCGTCGCCAAACGTCTTGCGGCAGAGGGCTGCAGGGTGGCCGTCTGCTACAGGGAAAACGCCGAAGCCGCTGCCGCCGTGGCGAAAGAGGTGGACGGCGCCGCCCTTTGCTGCGATGTGTCAGACCCGGTCCAGGTGAGGAAAATGGTTGACACTGTGTTAGAAAAATTTTGTCAACTTGACATTTTGGTGTGCAACGCTGGGGTGGCATGGCAGGGACTGACACAAGATATGGGGGATACCGACTACCGCCGTATCATGGGGACCGATCTGGACGGGGTCTTCTACTGCTGTCGGGCGGTGCTGCCCCGCATGATCGCCCGGAAATATGGGCGCATCGTCACCCTTTCCTCCATGTGGGGACAGGTGGGCGGCTCTTGTGAGGCAGCCTATTCCGCCGCCAAGGCCGGGGTCATTGGACTGACCCGCGCCCTGGCAAAGGAGGTGGGGCCGTCAGGCATCACGGTGAACTGCATTGCCCCCGGCGTCATTGACACAGAAATGAACCAACACCTTGGCCCACAGGCTCTTCGTGAACTAGCTGACGAGACTCCCTTGGGCCGGTTGGGCACAGCGGAGGACGTGGCGGAGTGCGTGGCGTATCTCTGCTCTCCCGGCGCGGGCTTTCTCACCGGGCAGGTATTGGCCCCCAACGGTGGGTTGGTGGTTTAAGCCCTTTTCGCCATTTTTCACAAAACCGCTGCCTTTGGTTTGTGGACATTATGGAAAACGACGGTTGACAATCCGCGCTGTCGCTCGTATAATGTCAACAACCTTAAAGGAGGTTGAATGAAAATGAAAAAGTTTCTTGCTCTTACTATGGCCGCGGTGATGTCCGTGAGCCTGCTGGCCGGCTGCGGCGGCAACAAGGATTCCGGTAAGCTGAAGATCGGTGGGGCCGGTCCTCTGACCGGCGGCGCCGCCATTTACGGCAATGCCGCCAAGAACGGCGCCACCATCGCCGCCGAGGAGATCAACGCCGCCAATCCCAATGGCCTTCAGATCGAGCTGCGTTACGAGGACGACGCCCACGATCCCGAGAAGAGCGTCAACGCCTATAACACCCTGAAGGGCTGGGGCATGCAGGTCTTCCTGGGCAGCGTGACCTCCGCCCCCGGCGTGGCCACCTCTGTGGAGGCCAACGCCGACCACATGTTCTACCTGACCCCCTCTGCCTCCTCCACCGACGTGCTGGGTGGCGTGGTCAACCCCCTCACCGGCACCGTGGATGTGGAGCGCAAGGACACCATCTTCCAGATGTGCTTCGTGGACCCCAACCAGGGTTCCGCCTCCGCCCAGTACATTTTCGACCAGAAGCTGGGCGACAAGATTGCCGTCATCTATAAAAACGACGACGTTTACTCCACCGGCGTGTTCAACAGCTTTGACGCCAAGGCCAAGGAGCTGGGGCTGAACGTGGTGAGCGTCACCACCTTCACCGAGGACACACAGACCGATTTCTCCGTGCAGATCAATGACGCCAAGGCCGCCGGCGCCGACCTGCTGTTCCTGCCCATGTACTATCAGCCCGCCTCCCTCATCCTGGCCCAGAGCGCGGCTGCCGGCTTCGCCCCCAAGTACTTCGGCATCGACGGCATGGACGGCATCCTGACCCTGGAGGGCTTCGACACCTCCCTGGCCGAGGGCGTCATGCTCCTGACCCCCTTCAACGCCGACTCTGAGGACGCCGCCACCAAGTCCTTCGTGGAGAAGTACCAGGCCGCCTACGGCGATGCGCCCAACCAGTTCGCCGCCGACGCCTATGACTGCGTCTACGCCATTTATCAGGCCGCCACCAAGACCGGCGTTACCGCCGACATGAGCGCCAGCGATATCTGCGACAAGCTCGTGGCTGAGTTCACCTCCATGACCTTTAACGGCCTCACCGGCGAGGGCATGACCTGGGCCGCCGACGGCACCGTCACCAAGTCCCCCAAGGGCATGGTCATCAAGGACGGCGCCTACGTGGGTATGGATTAATTATAAAGATCCTGTTACGCTTGGAAGACCAGAGGGCTGCCGATGGCGGCAGCCCTCTGATTTTCCTTATTATCGTGTATGACGGGCGCATGATATGCGCCCCTACAAAATAAGCAGTGCCCTTTGTAGGGGCGGATATCATCCGCCCGGATCAACGAGAGAAACGAGGTGTACCCTTTGAGCTTCCTGAACAATCTCATCAACGGGATCGGCCTGGGCAGCGTCTACGCCATTATCGCCCTGGGCTACACCATGGTCTACGGCATCGCAAAAATGCTGAACTTTGCCCATGGCGACGTTATCATGGTGGGTGCGTACGTATGCTTCTTCGCCTCCTCCACCTATGGCCTCCACCCCCTGGTGGGCGTGCTGCTGGCTATGGCGGTGTGTACGGTGCTGGGCGTGGTCATCGAGCGGCTGGCCTACAAGCCCCTGCGGCAGGCCCCCTCCCTGGCGGTGCTCATCACCGCTATCGGCATGAGCTATTTTCTCCAGAACGCCGCCCAGCTGCTGTGGACGCCCAACCCCAAGGTCTTTCCCGCCTTCTTCACCCTGGCGAACCCCGACGGCACCTCCCGCACCGGAGTTGACCTCTTCGGCGGGCAGCTCACCGTCCGCTTTACCACCATCGTTAACCTGCTGGTGTGCATCGTCATTATGGTGCTCCTGACCTGGTTTACCGGCAACACCAAGATGGGAAAGGCCATGCGGGCGTGCTCGGAGAACAAGGACGCCGCCCGGCTCATGGGCATTGACGTCAACTTTACCATTTCCATCACCTTTGCCATAGGCTCCGCCCTGGCGGCCATCGCGGGCGTGCTGTTCCTCTCCTCTTACCAGACCCTGGTGCCTACCACCGGCTCCATGCCCGGCATCAAGGCGTTTACCGCCGCCGTCTTCGGCGGCATCGGCTCCATTCCCGGTGCGTTCCTGGGCGGCGTACTGCTGGGCGTCATTGAGATCATGGCGGGCGCCTACATCTCCACCCAGCTTGCCAACGCCATCGTCTTCGCCGTGCTCATCATTACCCTTTTGGTGCGTCCCGCCGGCTTGCTGGGCAAGCAGGTGCGGGAGAAGGTCTAAGGAGGCGGCGGTATGAAAACATTGAAAAACATGAGTAAGACCTCCAAAACCAACTTTGCCACTTACGGGATGGTCATTGTGGTTTTTGCCGTCCTCCAGCTTTTGGGCAGCGACCTGATCCAGCGGGGCGGCGTCCTTTCCCCCACTCTGAAGGGGCAGCTGGTGCCCATCTGCGCCTATGTGGTCATGGCCCTTTCCCTCAACCTCACTGTGGGCGTGCTGGGTGAGCTGAGCCTGGGCCACGCCGGATTTATGAGCGTGGGCGCATTTTCCGGCACGGTGGCCGCCACCGCCCTGCAGAACGTGATCCCCAGTCCGGGAGCGCGGCTGCTGGCCGCCGTGGTCATCGGCGCCGTCTTTGCCACCGTGGCCGGTATCCTCATCGGCATCCCGGTGCTCCGCCTGGGCGGCGACTACCTTGCCATCGTCACCCTGGCCTTTGGACAGATCATCAAGTCCCTTATTGAGAACCTTTACGTGGGTATGGACGTCAATGGTCTTCATTTTGATTTTCTGGAGAACAAGATCGCCCTGGCTCAGGGAGGCAAGATGATCGTCAACGGTCCTATGGGCATCCCCAGCATCCAGAAGCTCTCCAGCTTTACCGCCGGGTTCCTGCTCATTATGGCCGCCCTCTTCGTTATCTTCAACCTGACCAACTCCCGCTCCGGCAGGGCCATCATGGCTCTCCGGGATAACCGTATTGCCGCGGAAAGTGTGGGTATCAACGTCACCAAGTACAAGCTCATGGCTTTTGTCACCTCCGCCGCCCTGGCGGGGGCGGCGGGCACCCTCTTTGCCCTGGGCCAGAACACCCTGGTGGCCTCCAAGTTTGACTTCAACACCTCCATTCTGGTGCTGGTGTTCGTGGTGCTGGGCGGCCTGGGGCGGATGTGGGGCTCCATCATTGCAGCCGCGGCCCTCACCATCCTGCCCGAGGCTCTGCGTCAGTTTGCCGACTACCGTATGCTCACCTATGCTATCATGCTTATCCTGGTGATGCTGTGCACCAACAATCCCACCCTGAAGAGCTTCTTCTCCTCCCTCGCCGCCAAAGTCAAGGGAAGCGCGAAGAAGGGCAAGGCGAAAGGAGGTGAGGGTAAATGAGCGAGCGCGTGAAGCGGGAGCCCACCAGGCTGGTGCCGGTGCCCTCCACCAACATTATCCCAGAGCGGGATGTGGATAAGACCCCCATCCTGGAATGCCGCCACCTGGGTATTGACTTCGGCGGTCTTACCGCCGTCAACAATTTCGATATGGCTATCGGGCGCACCGAGATCGCCGGACTGATCGGCCCCAACGGCGCGGGCAAGACCACGGTGTTCAACCTGCTTACCAAGGTCTACCAGCCCACCCGGGGCACCATTCTGCTGGACGGTGTGGACACCCACGGAAAGACCACCGTTCAGGTCAACCGCATGGGCATTGCCCGTACCTTCCAGAATATACGCCTGTTTTCCAACCTCAGCGTGGAGGACAACGTGAAGATCGGACTTCACAACCAGATCAATTACGGCATGTGGCAGGGCGTTTTCCGTATGCCCGGCTACTGGAAGCAGGAGAAGATCGCCCATGAGCGGGCCATGGAGCTGCTCTCCATTTTCGACATGGAAGCCATGGCCGACGCCAAGGCGGGGAGCCTTCCCTACGGCGCCCAGAGAAGGCTGGAGATCGTCCGGGCCTTGGCCACCAATCCCTCCCTCCTCCTCCTGGACGAGCCGGCGGCTGGTATGAACCCCTCCGAGACCGCTGAGCTGATGGATAACATCGTGAAGATCCGGGACACCTTCGGCATCGCTGTGCTCCTTATCGAGCACGACATGAGCCTGGTCATGGGGATCTGTGAGGGTATCTGCGTGCTCAACTTCGGCCAGATCATTGCCAAGGGCACCCCGGACGAGATCAAGAACGACCCGGAGGTCATCAAGGCCTACCTGGGCAGCAGAAAGGAGGGCTGAGCCGTGGCACTTTTATCTGTCAATGATATCAACGTTTACTACGGCGCCATCCACGCCATCAAGGGGGTATCCTTTGAGGTCAACGAGGGGGAGATCGTCACCCTCATCGGCGCCAACGGCGCGGGCAAGTCTACCACCCTGAAGACCATCTCCGGTCTGCTCCGCTCCAGGACCGGAGACATTACCTTCCAGGATCAGAGCATCACCGGCATTCCCGCCCACAAGCTCATCACCCGGGGCCTGGCCCAGGTGCCCGAGGGGAGGGCCATCTTCCTTCAGATGACGGTGGAGGAGAACCTGGAGATGGGCGCTTATACCCGGCCCAACTCTGAGATCGAGGCCGGCTTGAAGAACGTCTATGAGCACTTCCCCCGGCTGGAGGAGAGGAAAAAGCAGATCGCGGGCACCCTCTCCGGCGGTGAGCAGCAGATGCTGGCTATGGGCCGGGCGTTGATGTCCGCCCCCAAGCTGCTGATGATGGATGAGCCGTCTATGGGCCTGGCGCCTATTCTGGTGGATGAGATCTTTGAGATCATCAAGACCCTCCACAAGGCTGGCACCACCATTCTGCTGGTAGAGCAGAATGCCCAGATGGCCCTCTCGGTGGCGGACCGGGGCTACGTGCTGGAGACCGGACGCATCGTCACCAGCGGTACCGGCGAGGAGCTACTGAAGGACGAGAGCGTGAAGAAAGCCTACCTGGGTGGGTGAGAGAAAAAGAATGCGAGAAAATCCCCGAGGACAGTCGTCCTCGGGGATTTTGACATATTGCCGCTAAAGCTCATTGTCCATCCAGCCACCGGCAGGCCGCCGTGGCGGCTACCGAGCCGTCGGCGGTGGCGGTGGTGAGCTGTCGCAGGGTCTTGGCCCGGCAGTCCCCGGCTACAAACACGCCGGGGGTTTTGGCCATACAGTCTTCGCCGGCGGCGAAATACCCTGCTTCGTCCAATTCCGCCAAAGCGGCAAAGGGACCGTTATCCGGCGACTGGCCCACCTCAATGAAAAGACCATCCACTGCCAGGGTATGCTCTTGATCCCCTTCTTTGACGGTGACGGCGGTGAGCCTGGCTTCCCCTTGCAGAGCGGTGACTTGGGCATTTAAAAGGAAATGAATGTTCTCCCTGGCCTGGGCGGCGTCTACATAGGCCCTCTGGGCACGGAACTCTACCCGGCGGTGAATGAGAGTGACCGAGGAGCAGAGCTGGGAGAGAAAGAGGGCGGACTGGAGGGCGCTGTCGCCGCCGCCTACCACCGCTACGGCTTTTTCCCGGAAAAAAGCCCCATCACAGGTAGCACAATAGCTGACTCCCCGGCCCACATAATCGTCCTCGCGCTCCAGCCCCAGCTTGCGGTGCTTGGCCCCGGTACAGAGGATCAGGGCGCGGCCTTCATACTCCTGCTTCCCAGCGGTGAGACAAAAGCCTTGTGCGGTCTTTTCCGCCCCGGTGATCTGGCCGTACTTCACTTCTGATCCCAAGGCTTCGGCCTGAGAGGCCAGAGCGTCGGAAAGCTCGCCGCCGCTGACCGAGGCCAGACCGGGATAGTTTTCCACCAGATGGGACGCGGCGATTTGTCCGCCCAGCCCCACGCCTTCCAGGACCAATACGGTACGGCCTGCTCTGCGGGCATAAATGGCGGCGGTCAGTCCCGCTACGCCACCGCCCACGATGAGGATATCATACATATTTATCCCTCCTGTCTCAAGACAGTTTACCCCAAAGCGGCGGGGAATACAAGAGCGTTATCTTCCCCTTTCTCTTCGGGGGGCTGAAACTCGGTCATCATGTGCCGGTAACGCTTGGGCAAATGGGTGGACTGGCATTTAGGGTTGGTCCTACCCTCAATGGCGATGGTATTAAAGTAGCTGCGCCACAGGGAACGGAAGGCGGTTTCCTCCTCGCCGGCCCGACCCAGGGAAAACTCCTCTGTGGGGACAATGGTCCACTGGCCGCCAGCGCAAAGAAGGGTTTCCTTATGGGTGCGGTCATGGAGGGCCAGCTTTTCTCCAGAAAAACGTCCGGCAAAATGGGAGCCTAGGAGGGGGAGTACCCGGTTTTTTGGCTCGATCTCCCCTGCCATAACGGTCCCAAAGTCGGAAAAGCGGACAAAGCCCTTGAGGTGGTCCCACTCGGTCCACATTTTTTTCAGGGCCAGATTGACCCGGGCCACCGTAGGGTCGCTCAGGTCCCGGAGGACCCGGTCACCCTCCCGGAGGCCCCGGCGGATCAGCTCATAAAGTGCCAGCTCCTTCTGGGGCAGACAGGTGAGAAAGCCGCGTTCAATGAGATTTTGGAAGGCGGGGGAAATCCCGTAGAGGGCTTTATAGACCCTCTGGGCGTGGAAGGGATGGGTCAAGACCTCCCGTTCCTCAAAAAGGGTAAAGTCGTCAGAGGAAAGGCGGAAGTCCATAGGCGGCTCGTGGTGGGTATAGATTTCAAACACGCAGGTGAGAAAGCCGTCAAAGGTGCCGTCGTAGCGGTAGCAGACCTCCATGGCGATCCTCCTTTCAGCAAAATAAGGGGATGGGGGAGACTTACGAGGCGGGCAGGTCAAACAGGCTGAGCTGCTGAAATTGAGGCTGAGGCAGTTCCTCTCGTTCCAGCCCCGCCAGGCGGCGGTAGACCCCTTCCTGAGAGGTCTTCAAGCCGGGGAGGTAGCGGCCTGAGCAGGTAATGAAATACTGTGCCCGTTTCATGACGATGCCCAGCCGCTTCAGCCCCTCGAAGCTCAGGGGACCGTACCGCCGTGCGGTAAGGATCTTCTTTGTTCCCAGCACGCCGATGCCGGGCACCCGCAGAAGCTCCTCCTTGCCGGCCCGGTTGATCTCCACAGGAAACGCCTCCGGGTGGCGCAAGGCCCAATCGCTCTTGGGGTCCAGGGCGGCGTCGAAATTGGGATGGTCGTCATCCAGCAGCTCTCCCGCAGTGAAGCCATAGAACCGCAACAGCCAGTCGGCCTGGTAAAGTCGGTGCTCCCGCAAAAGAGGAGGCTGGAAGCCCACAGGGGAGGGGAGCAGTGAGTTGTCCGACACCGGCATATAGGCCGAGAAAAAGACCCGTTTGAGCTGGTATTTCCGGTATAGGCTCTGGGTCAGGGTCAAAATGTGCTTGTCGTTTTCCGGGGTAGCGCCCACGATCATTTGGGTGGACTGTCCCGCCGGGGCAAAGCGGGGAGCATGGCGGTAGAGCTTCAACTCATTTTTGGACTGCTCCGCTTTGTCGCGAATTTGGGCCATGGGGGAAAGAATGGCGGACTTTTTCTTGTCCGGGCAAAGCAGGGTCAAGGACTGCTCGGAGGGCAGTTCGATGTTGACGCTGAGCCGGTCAGCCAGCAGTCCCAGCTGATAGGTGAGGACGCTGTCGGCACCGGGGATGGCCTTGGCGTGGATATAGCCGTTGAAATGATATTCGCTTCTCAGCAGCCGGAGACATTCGATCATCCGCTCGGTGGTATAATTGGGGTCCTTCAGCACCGCCGAGGAGAGGAACAGCCCCTCAATATAGTTGCGGCGGTAGAATTGGATGGTCAGCTCGCACAGCTCCCGGGGGGAAAAGGCCGCCCGGGGTACGTCGTTGGAGCGGCGGTTGACGCAGTAGGCGCAGTCGTAGCAGCAATGGTTGGTCATCAAGATTTTCAGCAGAGACACACACCGCCCGTCGGCGGAAAAGGTGTGGCAGCAGCCGGAATTGCCCGCCGAGCCGATGCTCCCCGCTCTGCCGCCCCGGCTTACCCCGCTGGAGGTGCAGGCGGCGTCATACTTGGCGGCGTCGGCCAGGATATTTAGCTTCTCCATCAGCTCCATGCGCCCACCCCTCGGAATAGAACATTTGTACCTTTATTATAATACAACCGTTCGATATGTCAAGGGGGAAATTGGTGGAGTGTAAATAGATCCGCCGCTGTCAAAAATTGCTTCTCCCCGCGCCCATACCTGGTCAGAGAGTAAGCCTCTGATTACGTATTAAGATAATGCGGGGAGAAGCAAATTTTTGCCACGGCGGATCGGAAAGTACGCTTAACTTGCAGAACACTTTGCAACGAAGCGACCCCTTGCAATTTTAGATCAAAACATATATGATATCCCACGGAGTGATGTTATGAGACTGTTCGACACCCACGCTCATTATTACGACGAGCGCTTTGACCCGGATCGGGACGAGGTTTTGTCCGCCCTGCCCTCCAAGGGGGTAAAGCGGGTGGTCTGCCCCGGTTGCGACCTGGCCAGCTCCCGGCAGAGCATGGCTGTTGCGGAGCAATACCCGTTTTTTTACTTTGCTGCCGGACTGCACCCGGAAAATTTGGAGGGGGCGGCCCTTTCCGACCTGGATGAGATAGAGAAGCTGTGTGCCCACCCCAAGTGCGTGGCCGTGGGGGAGATCGGTCTGGACTATTACTGGGTCAAGGACCCGGAGGAACGGAAGAACTCCCAAAAATTTTTCCATGCCCAGCTGGAACTGGCTCAAAGGCTGGACCTGCCCGCCGTTGTCCACGACAGGGATGCTCACCGGGATACCCTGGATATTGTAAAAGCGCATCCGGGGGCCAGGGGGGTCTTCCATTGTTGTGCCCTCTCCGCCGAGGACGCCCGGGAGGCGGTAAAGCTGGGGTGGATGGTGTCCTTTACCGGCAACGTCACCTTCCCTAAGGCGAGAAGGGCGTTGGAGGTCATTGCCGACCTGCCTCTGGAGCGCATCATGATCGAGACCGACGCGCCCTATATGGCACCCGAACCCTTCCGGGGCAAACGGTGTGATTCCGGCTACGTCTACCGGGTGGCCGAGACCATCGCCCAGGTGAAGGGTATTTCTACCGAGGCTGCCGCCGAGGCCACCTTCCAAAACGGCCTCAAATTTTTCCGATTGGAGGAGAAAGAGCTATGATGACCATTTCCTACGAGTATGAGGGCGCGCTCTATCTCAACTTCACAAACCGCTGCGACTGCGCCTGCGTATTTTGTCTGCGCCACAACGGTCACAAGGGGAGCATCTACGCCGACGACCTGTGGCTGGAGCATGAGCCAAGTCGGGAGGAAATTTTAGCCGACCTGCTTGCCCGTGATCTGAGCCGGTACCGGGAGCTGGTCTTCTGCGGCTTCGGCGAGCCTACCTTCCGCTGGGATGACGACGCATGGCTCATTGATGAGCTGAAGGAGCGGGGGGTGAAGCTGCCCCCCGTGCGTATCAACACCAACGGCCATGCCAACCGTATCCTGGGACGGGACATCACGCCGGAAATGAAGGGAAGGGTGGATATCGTCTCTATCTCCCTCAACGGCGCCACGGCGGAGGAGTATACCGCCGTGACCCAGCCCTCCACTGGGGAGCAGGGTTGGGAGGATATGCTGGAGTTTACCCGCAGGGCGGTGAAGCAGGTGCCCACAGTGATGATGACCATTGTCAACAAGGATAAGACCCCCGAGGATATCGAGACCTGCCGAAAGCTGGCCGAGAGCCTGGGGGCCAAGCTACGGGTTCGGGAGTATATCCCGGATTGAGGAGAAAAAGGAAGAGCGCCTGCGGTTTAGCAGGCGCTCTCTTTCTCTTTTTTTGTAGTTGTTTAAAACTCGTCCCAGTCGTCGGCGTAGTCGTCGTACTCCGCGCTCCGGCACTTGACCCCCAGCTTGTCTCCGATGGCGCAAACGCCGGCGGTGATCTTGTCCCAGTAGGCAATGACGCAGCACACTGCCGCCGCCACAGTCAGGGAGAGGGCCACGATCTTCAAAACAAATCGGGCAACTTTCATGGCTTGACGCCTCCTTCTTGGATGTCTGAAACTATTCTACACGACTTTGACGGAAAATACAATCACTTTTTCCTTGTAATTTTGGGACAAATAGAATACAATAAGAACGATACAATGGAAGGAAATGTGATCGAGCAAACCATGTGGCGGCCCTGCCGCCATGGGAAAGGAAGTGCCTCTATGAAAGTGCAGACCTCAAAGGGCATGATAACCATCAGCAACGACGTATTTACCAATATTACCGGCGCTGCCGCCACCAACTGTTACGGCGTCAAGGGTATGGCCGTCCGCTCCACCACCGACGGCTTGGTCCACCTGCTCCGGCTGGAGTCCATGTCCAAGGGAGTCAAGGTGACCTACAACGACGACAAGACCATCTCCCTGGAGCTTCACATCATTGTGGAGAATGGAGTCAACCTGAAGGCGGTGAGCCGGGCCATTATGTCCGAGGTGCGCTACAACGTCAGCCGCCTCACCGGCGTGAGCGTACGGAATGTGGATGTTTTTGTGGACTCCATGGTCGTGGGCTGAGGAGGGAGAGAAGGATATGATCAAGACTATTGACGGCGCCCTCTTTGCCCGCATGATCGTCCACGGCTCGGCCTGTATCAATCTCTGTAAGCAGGAGATCAACGATCTCAACGTTTTCCCGGTGCCCGACGGAGACACCGGCACCAATATGTCCATGACCATCGGCACTGCCGCTGAAGAGATGGGCAAACGTTCCTTTGTCAACATCGGCGACGCCGCCAACGCCACCGCCAACGCTCTCCTCCGGGGCGCCCGGGGCAACTCCGGCGTGATCCTCTCGCTACTGTTCCGGGGCTTTGCCAAGGCGGTGAAGGAGAAGAAGACCATTGATGGCCGGGACTTTGCCATCGCACTGGACTTTGGCGTTGCCGCCGCCTACAAAGCGGTGATGAAGCCTGCTGAGGGCACCATCCTTACCGTGTCCCGGCTTACTGCCGCTGCCGCCGCTGCCGCCGCCCGGGAGAACGACACGGTGGAGGTGGTGTTGGAAAAGGCCCTGGAGGCTGGGCGGGAGGCTTTGGAGCACACCACCGAGCAAAATCCCGTCCTCAAAAAGGCTGGGGTCGTCGATTCCGGCGGCAAGGGATTTTTGGTCATTTTCCAGGGAATGCTGGATGAGATGAAGGGCGAACCCATGCCGGAGGGGGCCGACCTGCCCCAGCAGAAGGAGGGGGCCGACTTCGCCGGGCTGAGCCTGGAGGACATCACCTTTACCTACGATACCGTATTTATTGTCCGCCGCACTCCCGAGGCCATGCCCTTGGATAAGTTCCGCGCCTATCTGGGCACCGTGGGCGACAGCCTGGTCATTGGCGAGAGCGACGAGGAGTTCAAGGTCCACGTCCACACCGACATCCCCGGCAAGGTGTTGGCCGAATCCGCTAAATACGGTACCCTGGAGCTGGCCAAGATCGAAAATATGCGTACCCAGGCCGAGGACCTGGCCGCGGGCAAGCATGTCCAGTCCACCGACGACCTGGAGGCAGTGGAGGAAGAGCTGGAGGCCCAGGAGAATTTGATCGCTCCGCCGGAGAAGAAGTACGGCGTGGTGGCGGTGGCCGCCGGCGAGGGGATGGCTGCCGTCTTTAAGGACTTGGGCGTGGACAACGTCATCTCCGGCGGACAGACCATGAATCCAGCCACCGAGGACATTCTCACAAAGATCAACGCCACCCCCGCCGAGGTAGTTTTTGTGCTGCCCAACAACAAGAATATCATTATGGCAGCCCAGCAGTGCGAGCGGCTGTGCCAGGATAAAAAAGTGGTGGTGCTGCCCTCCAAGACGGTGCCTCAGGGAGTGTCCGCCATGCTGCTGCTGGACCCCGACGCCGATGTGGACGCCAATGTGGAGGCTATGACCGCCGCCATGGAGGGGGTCTCCACCGCTGAGGTGACCTACGCCGCCCGGGACAGCGACTTCGGCGGCTTCAAGATCAAGCACGGGGATCATATGGCCCTCCTGAACGGCCAGCTTTTCGATACCCAGAAGAACCAGGATAAGCTGCTCAAAAAGCTGTGTAAGGAGGACGTGTTCCAGAACGCCGGGTTTATCAATATCTACTATGGCGAGGACGTGTCCGAAGACGACGCGGAGAAGACGCTGAAGCTCTTTACCGACGCCTGTCCCAAGGCGGAGATCAACCTCCTCGCCGGGGGCCAGCCTGTATATTACTATATGATCTCGGCTGAGTGAGAGAGCTTACCGCGCAAGGAGAGAGTGGCTCACCTCGCAAGCAAAAAAGCGCCTCCCCATGCAGCCATACCTGACCAGGGAATGAGCCTCCGGTCACGTATTGAGATGAGCATGGGGAGGCACTTTTTCGCTTCTCGGTGTCGCGAGATGCCACGCGAAACGGACGACTGAAGAAAGGAAGTATTTGATTGCTGGGTCTCATTGATGTAGGCGGTGGGATGCGGGGCATCTATACCGCCGGGATCTATGATTATCTTATGAACCAGGGAGTACAGCCCTTCGACTACCTGCTGGGGGTCTCGGCGGGCAGTGGAAACATGGTGACTTATCTGGCGGGCCAGTCCGGGCGCAACCTCCGTTTTTATCTGGAGTACGCCTTCCGCAAGGAATATATGTCTATGCAGAACTATCTGAAGAGAGGCTCCTATATCGACCTGGACTACCCCTATACCGTCCTCTCCGGCCCCGGCGGAGAGGACCCGGTGGACCTGGAGGCGTTTAACGCCAGCACTGCCCGGTATGAGGTGGTGGTGACAGACGCCGCCACGGGGGAGCCAGTCTACTATGATAGATCCGAAATGAGAGACGGCAACTTCGACGTTATTAAGGCGTCCTGCGCCGTGCCTGGAGCGTGTCGGCCCTATCCTGTCCACGGCAGGTTGGGGTTTGACGGCGGGGTGGCAGACCCGGTGCCCTACAAGCGGGCGTTGGAGCAGGGCTGTGATAGGCTGGTAGTGCTTTTGACCCGGCCCGCCGAGTTCTGCCGTCCGCTGCTGGGCCATGACGCCATGATGGGACGGATGCTCCGCAAGTGGCCCAACACATATGCAGCCCTGAAGCGCCGCAGTGTGCGCTACAACACCGATGTGGCGGCCATTAAGGCCATGGAGGCCCGGGGCAAGGCCCTGCTCGTGGGCCCCAGCGACATTGGCGATATGGGCACTCTTACCCGGGATAAGGCGGCGGTGGAACGGCTTTACCAGATGGGGTACGCCGATGGGAAAAGGGTGCTGGAATTTGTGGAGCGCGACAGCCCCTTGACTTTCCGTACCCCTTGACGTACAATAAATCGCAACTTTGACATAAAGGATGGAGAGAACTATGGCACAGGACAAGAAGCAGGTGGAGCAGATCACCGATATGGAGGCGGACTTTACCCAATGGTATACCGATGTGTGTACCAAGGCGGAGCTCATTGACTATACCAGCGTAAAGGGTATGTTCATTTACCGCCCCTATGGCTATGCCATTTGGGAGAATATCCAGCATGAGCTGGACAAGCGCTTCAAGGCCACCGGCCACACCAACGTGGCCATGCCCCTGCTCATCCCGGAGAGCCTTTTGCAAAAGGAGAAGGATCATGTCCAGGGCTTTGCTCCCGAATGCGCCTGGGTCACCCACGGCGGCAGCGAGAAGCTGGAGGAGCGGCTGTGTGTCCGTCCCACCTCGGAGACTGTGTTTTGCGACCATTGGAGCCACATCGTCCACTCTTGGCGGGACCTGCCCCTGCTCTACAACCAGTGGTGCTCCGTGCTGCGCTGGGAGAAGACCTCCCGGCCCTTCCTCCGCCACCGGGAGTTCCTCTGGCAGGAGGGGCACACCCTCCACGCCACTGCCGAGGAGGCTCTGGAGGAGACCGAGCGGATGCTGGAGATCTACGCCGACGTGTGTGAGAACGTCCTGGCCATGCCGGTGGTCCGGGGCGTGAAGACCGACAAGGAGAAGTTTGCCGGAGCCGAGCGTACCTACACCATCGAGTGCATGATGCACGACAAGAAGGCCCTTCAGTCCGGCACCAGTCACTTCTTTGGCGACGGCTTTGCCAAAGCCTTTGGCATCGCCTACACCGACAAAAACAACCAGCTCACCACCCCCCACGAGACCTCCTGGGGTATGTCCACCCGCATCATCGGCGGCGTCATCATGACCCACGGCGACAACCGGGGCTTGGTGCTGCCTCCCAGGGTGGCTCCTATCCAGGTCGTTGTGATCCCCGTAGCCCAGCACAAGGAGGGGGTCCTGGAGGCTAACCGGGCCGTGGCGGAGAAACTTACTGCCGCCGGGTTCCGTGTGAAGCTGGACGACAGCGAGCAGTCCCCCGGCTGGAAGTTTGCCCAGTACGAGATGAAGGGTGTGCCTCTCCGTCTGGAGCTGGGTCCCAAGGATATGGAACAGAACCAGTGTGTGCTGGTGCGCCGGGACAGCGGCGAGAAGAGCTTTGTCAGCCTGGACGGCATTGCCGAGACCGTGGCCAAGATGCTGGACGACATTCACGACGGGCTTTTCCAGAAGGCCAAGAAGAATCTGGATGACAACACCTTTCCTGCTTTCTCTCTGGCCGAGGCCAAGGCTATCCAGCAGGAGAAGGGCGGCTTCATCAAGACCATGTGGTGCGGCGAGGAAGCGTGCGAGGTGAAGATGAAGGAGGAGGCCGGCATGACCTCCCGGTGCGTGCCCTTTGCTCAGGAGCAGCTGGGGGACGTCTGCCCCATCTGCGGAAAACCCGCAAAGAAGATGATCTACTGGGGCGTGGCGTACTGAGACAATTCCGCCGACTCTTGGCGGGGGGTATTTTGTCCCCGCCGCAGCGGTGGGTGGCGGTCACATTTGCAAATGTGGCAAACCCCTGAGGGGCCATTCTTGATGTCAAGAATGGCCCCTCAGACTCCCCAAGAACCACCAAGGGGAGGGCGTTTCGATTCGCCCTCCCCTTGGAACCCCTCTCCCACCGACCAAGGGAGGGGGACTGCGGCCCCCCTCGCCTTGGAACCCTCCCCAAGCTGTCCTACCGTAGGTAAGAAAGCCGCCCGACTGCACGTCGTGGCAGCCGGGCGGCACGTAGGGGTGGGGCAGGCATAACGAAGACCCCTCGGCCTTACTTTGTAACGGCCGAGGGGTTCGTCGTGCCCGGCCACCGCTACGAAGTGCGGGGGCTGGGCTAATAGTCTGAAATAGGACGACTCGGGTGGGTTTCCAAAGGGTAGGGGCCACAGCCCCTACCCTTTGGTCGTTTAAGGGGGTGGTTTGGAGGGGGAAAATCGAAATCCCCCCTCCAAGGCTTTCTTGGGGTGCGGGGAGGTTCTTTGGCCCCAAAGAATCTCCCCGCATGGCATTTCACCACCGTGGTGAAATGTTCCCGCCAATGGTTGGCGGAAAACTTAGTACCGCTCGGAGTTGCCGGAGGCGGGGGCGGAGGGAGAGGCGGGAGCGCTGCCGAAGGCCTGCTGGAAAGCGGGGTAGGCCTCCTCGGAAATGTTCAGCAGCCGCACCAGCAGCTCTACGCAGACGGCGCCGGGATTCTGGGTCTCCACCGGCATATCCATCTCCACACCGATGTGGGAGGGACCGGCGACAAACTTGGTGAAGCGGAATTTCCGATTCATATCGTTGCACAGGTGGATGGCGTCGTGGCCCTTACCGGCGGGGATGGGAATGAACTCGAAGACCCGGACGGCGGCGTCATTGTCGGCGGCGGAGATGAAGTAGATCTGGATATTGGCCCCGCACTTCAGATTGAAGCCGGTAATGACGGCGGAACTGCTGCCGTCGGGCTGCTCATCGACGTGGCAGTTCCACTCCTGGGCTTTGATGGCGGCCTCGATCTCCCTGGAAGCCTTGAATATCATAAAAATACCTTCTTTCGCATTGATTGCGGCTGGGACCGCGATGATAAACTCATCATAGCAGAAAAAAGAGCCGAATACAAGAGGGCGCAAGTTGTTATTGCATTTCCACCGGGAAAAGGATATAATTTTTTTAATTATACTGAGAAGCTGTTGACGCTTCCGCGGCAACGGGTTTTTGCTTTTAAGGGGGAATTACTATGGTCGTCGTTATGAGACCGGACGCCAGTCAGCGCGATATAGACAAGCTCATTGCCCAGTTCCAGCTTCAGGGTCTCCAGGTGGGCATTACCAACGGCGTGGGCTGCACCATTCTGGGCCTGGTGGGAGATACCACCGGGGTGGACATGGACAAGATCACCATCAATAACAGTGTGGAGCGGGTCATGCGGGTATCGGAGCCTTATAAGCGGGCCAACCGTAAGTTCCACCCCGAGGATACGACGGTAAAGGTGGGCGGCGCCGCCATCGGCGGCGGAAGCTTCGCGGTCATTGCCGGCCCCTGCTCGGTGGAGAGCGAGGCGCAGATCATTGATGTGGCCCAAAAGGTACAAAACTCCGGCGCCGCCCTCCTCCGGGGCGGAGCTTTTAAGCCCCGCACCTCCCCCTATTCTTTCCAGGGCATGGGGGCGGCTGGTCTGGATCTGCTGCTGGAGGCCAAGGCGGCCACGGGTATGCCCATCGTCACAGAACTGATGAGTGAGAAATATTGCCAGCTCTTTGAGGACAAGGTAGACGTCATTCAGATCGGCGCCCGGAACATGCAGAACTTTGACCTTTTGAAGGAGGTGGGCAAGCTCTCCAAGCCCATCCTCCTCAAGCGGGGCCTGTCCAACTCCTACGAGGAGTGGATCATGTCGGCGGAATATATCATGTCCGAGGGCAATGAGAACGTCATCCTCT
>ERZ779633.252-NODE-252-length-18418-cov-5.789795_pt1 | contig 18418 bp, 15 predicted proteins | sample MGYA00514195_ERZ779633 | MGnify/ENA primary metagenome ERZ779633 (study PRJEB29562, sample SAMEA4376707) | mouse gut metagenome | isolation source: Cecum | study: EMG produced TPA metagenomics assembly of the A DSS colitis mouse model was used to assess the...
TGGTTGTACTGTTCACAGCGTAGTGTTCAATTTGACCCAAAAAACCGCGCTGTGGGTTTCTAACGAGAATTACGGCAAGAAAAACGCCGTATTCACTTACTCGTTTAAAAAGGGCATTCGCGCAGGCTCGGCTTTGTGGTAATAATTTGACGGTTCGCTCAAATTCCAGTCGGAAATTTTTACGAAACGCTTGACAAATCTTTTCTTTATGGTATACTAAAACAGTAATCATTCCTATTTTGAGACGACTATGCGGTACGGATCTAAACAACGCGACAGTATTGTCGCATATTTGCGGACTACGCGTTCGCATCCTACGGCGCACGAAATTTACGAACGCGTGCGTATGGAATTCCCGCATGTATCGCTCGGCACGGTTTACCGCAATCTCGACTATTTGATTTCCAACAATATAGTGAAAAAAGTTCAGATAGCGGGCGCGGTCGACAGATACGATTTTGTGCGTTGCAAGCATAATCACGTCATTTGCGCCAAGTGCGGCAAGCTGTTTGATTTCGAATACCCGTTGGACGAGAAGAAGGTCCAAGAGGCGATAGGCGAAAATATTCGGCTGTGCGATACGGACTTTTTGGTAACGGGCGTGTGCGCGGATTGCGAAGCGCGGGGATGATTGCCGTTAACTCGGTATTGCGGCGTATGCCGTATACGATAAATATACAAGGAGAAAAACAATGAACAAGTATTCGGGAACAAAGACGGAAAAAAATTTGCAGGCGGCGTTTGCCGGCGAATCTCAAGCTCGTAACAAGTATACATATTTTGCGTCGGTAGCTAAAAAAGAGGGCTATGAACAAATAGCCGCGATCTTCGGCGCGACTGCGGACAACGAGAAAGAACACGCTAAAATGTGGTTCAAAGAGCTTGCGGGCATCGGCAAAACGGACGATAACCTCAAAGCCGCCGCAGACGGCGAGAATTTCGAGTGGACAGACATGTACGCCGAATTCGCCAAAACTGCTGAGGAAGAAGGATTCAAAGAGCTTGCGGCAAAGTTCCGCATGGTAGCGGCGATCGAAAAACGGCATGAGGAGCGCTATCGCGCGCTGTTGAAGAACGTCGAGACGGCGGCGGTGTTCGAAAAGAGCGAAGTCAAGGTTTGGGAATGTCGCAATTGCGGACATATTGCAGTAGGCACCAAAGCACCCGCCGCGTGTCCTGTGTGCGCGCATCCGCAAAGCTATTTCGAGATAAGCGCAGAGAATTATTAAGCCGTGAAACGCGCCGAAAAATTATACGCAAAAACAGCGATAGCTTTTCTTATTGCTACGCTTATAGCGGAAGTATCCGTGTTGATAACGTCCAAAGTTACCGGATGGGACAGCGCGCTGAGCGGCAGACCGTGGGCTGTTGTTGCGCATGTGCATCTGATCGTGTTGGGATCGCTATGGTCGCTGCTGCTCGTGTTGCTCGAAAAGAATTACGAGCTTTCGGCGGTACGGCTCGCCAAGCCCGCATACATAACTTATCTTTCGGGCTTGAGCGCCGTCGTTGCGCTTATGCTGTACAAAGGATTTACGCAACTTGCCGGAGGCTCGCTTATTCGAGGTTTGACGGAAGGCGGTGCGGCGATAGCGCATACCGCGTTGTTCACGGGGCTGTTTATGTGGGCATATGTGATTTGGAAAGCGGTTGCGCGTCAAAGCGGTACGGATGATGCAGCGATCGGCTCGGACGGGGATGAGCGCAAATAATCTAATTTAAATCACCGAAATCAAAAAAACAAGCTTTTAGGCTTGTTTTTTTGTTACTGTTTAGTTAGTGGGGGATTTGGTGTGAACCGTCGTATTGGGCAGGAACTCGCCGTAAAACATTTGCTGGAAAGCCGCGATGTTCGAGTATCTGTCTTTGGGGTAGACGGATAACGCTTTCAAAAGCGATTTTTCGCGCACCGGCTGTATTTTGACGTTGAGCGCGGACGGCGGAACCAATTTGTCGTTCAATCGGCGTTCCGTCGCTTCGGGCGGCGGATTGCCGACAAGACAGGTGTAGATGGTAGCGCCGAGTTCGTAAATATCAGTCCACGGGCCTTGCGCGCCGCCCTGCGAATACAGCTCGATAGGAGAGTATCCTTTTTTAAGAACGAAAAACGGTTTTTGAACGTTTTGCGTATACAGCGACGCCGCGCCGAAGTCTATTAGTTTGATCGCTTTGTTGTCGACGATCTGTATGTTTTCGGGAGAAATATCCTTGTGGATCACGCCGTGTTGATGCAGGCGCAAAAGCGTTTCGATCACGGGTCGCATTATGTTCAGCGTTTCCGTCATGTGCAGGCGGCCGCCTCTGCCGTTGATGAATCGGTGCAGGCTCATGCCGTTCAAAAATTCCATGACGATGTATGCCGTATTGTTTGTAAGAAAGAAATCGTGTATGCCGACTATGCCGTCGAGATGTTTGATCGACGTAAGGACTTTCGCTTCCTGAATGAACGCCGTCAGCCAATAATTGAATACTTTTCCGTTTTCTGCGTCGCCGACGTCCACAACGCACGAACGCGGCATGCGTTTTGTATAGCCCTTCGGAAAAAATTCCTTTATAGCAACGCAAGAGCAAGTAAGCGTGTCGTACGCTTTATACGTTATGCCGAATCCGCCTCTGCCGAGCGGCATGCCGATAAGGTATCTGCCCGCCAATAATGTGCGAAGCGGCAAAGCGCCGGTAGGCGACTGCTCGTCTGCCGCGCGCTTGCCGCAACGCGGGCATACGCGCGTTTTCGGATCGAGCGTTCCGAAACAATTAAGGCATATATTGTGAATGTCGCGTACGTCTTGCATAATCATAAATAATTATAGACCACTTTGATTTTGTTGTCAATAATTTGCACGGTATTGCGCCGTGCGTAAATAGGTAAATTAAAAAGACAGCCGAGCGAACGTAATGCGAATCCGCGCCGTTCAACGGCAAACGCGGGTTTGCTTTTGGATAAGCGTCGCGCCGCGCTTTTGCGAAAAGCCGACAATCTCCGACGCGATTCAAATCACGTCGGCATTTATTTTGTTAAATCGATTGACCGCGAAAAACGAATGTGTTACAATAATATCATGAGCGGAACGAAGGTAGAAATTACGCAAAAGGCGTACAGTCGACCCGAAGAACCGGCAAATTTCATAACCTATGCGCTCGCCGCAGTGTTATCGTTTGTCGGGCTCGTTTTTTTATTGCTCAAATCGTCCGATGCCGAAGGCTTGACCGTGTTTGCGGCGGCTTTGAGCGGCGCATTGCCGACGGTCGTGTTTGCTGTCGGCGCGCTTGCGCACATATTGCCGTCGGGCGGAAAGCTGCGCGCCGCCGCGCAGAGGGCGGATCGCGCCGCGATCACTTTGTTGACGGTCGGAGCGTTCGCACCCATCTTCCTTGTCGGGCTTGCGCGCGGAACGAATACCGACGCGGTTTGGGGCTATTCGCTGTTCTCGGTCGCTATATGCGCGGCTGTTAGCGCGGAGATACTCGGTTTGGCTGACGCGGCGGAATATAAGATATTTTGTCTCGCTTTGTATGTGACGCTCGGATTGGTATGCGCAGCCAAGATCGGACGCGTTGTCGAGCTTTGCGGATGGGATTGTTTTTGGACGTTGTTCGGCGGGTCAGTCATGTATATTGCGGGTATCGTCCTTTGCGCGATAGAAGGGTTGCCGGCGCGGCACACATTGCGGCATCTGTTCGTTATGGGCGGTGCTGCGTTGCATTTCGTTTGTATTTATTCTTTTGTATTGTGAGGAATTATGTATAAAAAAGTCGGCGGTTACGATCCCGTAGGCATGGAAAGATCGGTGCTTGAATTTTGGAAGAAAAACGACGTATTTAACGGCAGTATCGCCGCGCGCGAAGGCGGCGAGGAGTTTTCGTTTTACGACGGACCTCCTACGGCTAACGGAAAGCCGCATGTGGGTCACGTTCTTACCCGCACTATGAAAGACATCATTCCGCGCTTTCACACGATGAAAGGCAAGCACGTTTTGCGCAAAGCCGGATGGGATACGCACGGACTGCCCGTAGAACTCGAGGTGGAAAAGTCGCTCGATATCGACGGCAAGCAGGATATAGAAAAGTACGGCGTTCAGCCGTTTATCGAAAAATGCAAGCAGAGCGTGTGGAAGTATAAGTCCGAATGGGAGCGCATGTCCGAACGCGTCGGCTATTGGGCGGACATGGACAAGCCGTATGTGACGTACGACGATAACTATATCGAATCCGTTTGGTGGTCGCTCAAAACGATCTTCGATCGCGGACTTATATATAAAGGGCATAAGATCGTGCCGTATTGCCCGCGTTGCGGCACTGCGCTTTCTTCGCACGAGGTCGCGCAAGGATATAAAGACGTCACGGAACGTTCTGCCGTAGTCGCGTTTCGTACCGAGTTCGAGGGCGACGCGAAATTTCTCGCCTGGACGACAACGCCTTGGACGTTGCCTTCGAATGTGGCGTTATGCGTAAACCCCGAATACGAGTATTGTCTAGTCGAAGCAAACGGGCAAAAATATGTGCTTGCAAAAGAACTTATAGGCAAGCATTTCGAAGAAAGCCGAATACTCAAAACATATAAGGGCAAGGAACTCGAGGGGATACGCTATTCGCCGCTGTACAAAACGTGCAACGACAACGACGATTGTTATTACGTCGTATGCGACGGCTATGTAACCCTGACTGACGGCACGGGCATAGTGCATATCGCGCCTGCGTTCGGAGAAGACGACGCGCGCGTAGGCAGAAAATACGGTTTGCCGTTTGTGCAAGCGGTCGACGAGCGCGGCAGATTTACGGACGGCACGCAGTTTGCGGGCAAGTTCTGCAAGGACGCGGACAAGGACGTGATAGCCGATCTCAAATCGCGCGGACTGCTGATTTCCGCGCCGATGTATTCGCACAGTTATCCGTTCTGTTGGCGTTGCAACACTCCGTTGCTTTATTACGCGCGTTCGACTTGGTTCATCAAGACTACCGCAGTCAAGGACGAGCTTATAAAAAACAACGCGTCCGTTAATTGGTATCCGCCGTCGATCGGCACCGGACGCATGGGCAACTTTTTGGAGAACGTAATAGACTGGGGTTTGTCTCGTGACAGATTTTGGGGCACGCCGCTGCCTATCTGGGTGTGCGACAAGTGCGGCAAGACCGAAGCGATCGGATCGAAAGCGGAGCTTAAAGAAAAATGCGGAATTACGGGCGATATAGAACTGCACAAGCCGTACGTCGACGGCGCTGTCTATAAATGCTCGTGCGGCGGCACCATGCGCAGAACGCCCGAAGTGATAGACTGTTGGTACGATTCCGGTTCTATGCCGTTTGCGCAATATCACTATCCGTTCGAAAATAAAGACGTATTCGAAAAGACTTTCCCCGCCGATTTCATATCCGAAGCGGTCGACCAGACGCGCGGATGGTTTTATACCTTGCTCGTCATCTCCACATTGCTTTTCGGCAAAGCGCCGTTCAAGAACTGTCTCGTGCTCGGACATGTGACCGACGAACAGGGCAGAAAGCAATCCAAGCATTTGGGCAACGTGGTAGACCCGTGGTCGGTGCTCGACGTAACGGGCGCGGACGCCGTGCGGTGGTATTACTATACCAATTCCGCGCCGTATCTGCCGTCGCGCTTTTACATGAAAGCGGTCACGGAATCGCAAAATAAATTTCTCGGTACGCTGTACAATACTTACGCGTTTTACGTCATGTATGCGGAGATCGACGGGTTCGATCCGACCAAAGTCGATGCGAAAAAGCTCAAGCTGTCGTTGATGGACAAGTGGGCGCTCGGCGAATTGAACGCGCTCGTGAAAAAGGTCGACGCCGATCTTACCGAATATAAGCTGTACGAATCGGCGCGCGCGATAGGCGATTTTACCGATAAAATTTCCAATTGGTACGTCAGGCGTTCGCGCGAACGGTTCTGGGCGGGCGGAGTGACGGCCGACAAGACTGCGGCGTTCCATACGCTTTATACCGTGTTGCAAACGCTGTCGCGGCTCGTTGCGCCGTATACCCCGTTTATTGCGGAGGAGATATACCGCAACATCGTGTGTTCGGTCGATAAGACCGCGCCTGCGTCCGTGCATTTGGCGGAATTCCCCAAAGCGGATAAAAAGGCGATATCGGTCAAGCTTTCGGACGACATGGCGCGCGTTATCAAGGCGGCGGAGCTTGGCAGAGCGGCTCGAAACAAGAGCGGAATAAAAAACCGCCAAACCTTGTCCAAAGTCATAGTAGCGGGCGAGTTCCCGCAAGAATATTCTTATATTCTCGCCGACGAACTCAATGTAAAAGAAGTCGTGCTCGGCGGCGCGTCCGATCTCACGGGCTACGACGTTAAGCCTCAGCTCAAAACGGTCGGGCCGAAATACGGCAAAGCCGTAGGCGCGATACGCGCGCATCTCGCGGAAAACGGAGACGCGGCGGCGCGGCTCGCGCTCGGCGGCGGAACGTATGTTTTCGAGGTCGACGGGCAAAAGATCGAATTGACAAAAGACGATATGCTGATTTCTACGCGCGGCGCGGACGGGTATTCGGTCGAGTCGGACGACGAAATGACGGTCGCACTCGACGTCGCGCTTACCGACGAGCTGTTGAAAGAGGGGTGTGCGCGCGAGATAATTTCCAAGATCCAAGCCATGCGCAAAAACAGCGGTTTCGACGTGACGGACAGGATCGAGCTGTATTGGTCGGGCGATGAGTTCGTGTCCGACGTGTTCCGTATACACGGCGAGCGGATAGCCAAAGTCACGCTTGCGACAAAAATGTGCGGTAGCGCCGACAGCGCGCCCGACGCAGAGCGCGCGGACGTCAACGGTCACGAAGTCGCGCTTGCGGTGCGAAAATGTTAGCGCCCGATTGGCACGATTACAAAATACTCGGAAGCGGCGACGGGCTGAAGCTCGAGCTTTGGAAAGACGTAATGCTGTTGCGGCCCGATCCGCAGGCGATATGGCGGGCGACCGTCGATTACGGAAAGTTCGATTGTCACGCGCGATACGAACGCGACAGGAACGGCGGCGGCAGGTGGATAGTAAACAAGCCTATGCCGGACGAATGGCGTATCGGTTGGCGCGAGTACGAGTTTTACGTCAAACCTACGGGGTTTAAGCATACGGGGCTGTTTCCCGAACAAGCCGTTAATTGGTCGAAACTGTCGGAGCTCGTGCGGAAAAACGCAGGAAAGCGCGAAAGCGTGAGAATACTCAATTTGTTCGCATATACCGGCGCGTCGACCGCAGTGCTTTCGAAATGCGGTGCGCACGTCACGCATGTAGACGCCGCCAAAGGCATGGTCGAGCGCGCACGACTTAATTGCAAACTCAATTCCGTGCCGACCGAAAATACTCGGTTCATAATAGACGATTGCAAAAAGTTCGTAGCGCGCGAGATAAAGCGCGGAAAAAAATACGATGCGGTCCTCATGGACCCGCCGAGCTACGGCAGAGGCGCTAACGGCGAAGTGTGGAGAATGGAGGACGATATATACGATCTTGTCACGCTGGTTTCCGGAGTGCTGGACGACCCTTTATTCTTTTTGATCAACAGCTACACGACGGGCTTGCAGCCGCAAACGATCTCAAACATCCTTACGCTCGCTATGCCGCGCGGACGGGTGGACGGGTACGAGGTATGTTTACCTACGGAATGCGAAGTAGCGCTGCCGTGCGGATGCAGCGGACTGTGGACGGCGGTCCGATAAAGACGATCGAAATAACAAAACTATCGAGGAGCTAACGTGGCTTATAACGACGACAAAAAAATATCGGATAAGGCGAACGCCGCGCCCGCAAAAAAGGTCAAGCTCAGGCTCGACGTCAAAGACGTGGTGCGCAAACGCCCTGCGGACAACGAAGTGAACGTCGACGACGACGTAACCGTTCTGTACGAGGACAATCATTTGCTCGTCGTTCTCAAACCGCAGAACGTTCCTACTCAAGCCGATTCGAGCGGCGACGAGGACCTTTTGGCAAAGCTCAAAAAGTACCTTGTCAAAAAATACAATAAGCCGGGCGACGCGTATTTGGGACTTGTACACAGGCTCGACAGACCGACGGGCGGCGTTATGGTTTTTGCCAAAACGTCCAAAGCAGCGGCGCGTCTGTGTGAACAGATACGCTCGGACGACGGCGATTTCGAAAAAACGTACGCGGCGGTCGTAGTCGGCAGACCCAATCGAACGGGCAGGGTGGAGCATTATCTTGTCAAGGACGCGCAAGCCAATTCGGTCTCGATCGCGCCGTCGACGCTCGAGGGCGCGAAAAAAGCCGTGTCCGAAATAGAGATCATTGACGAACGCGACGGGCTTTCGCTCGTACGGGTAAAGCTGTTGACGGGCAGAACCCATCAGGCGCGCGTGCAGTTAAAAGCGCTCGGCAGTCCGATAGTCGGGGACTTCAGATATGCAAACGACAAGCTCGTAAAGAGTCCGCATCTCGCGCTGTGGGCGTACAAGCTCGCGTTTACTCATCCGGTCGGCGGAGAAAAACTCAGATTTCTCGCCGCGCCGCCGCAGGAATTTCCGTGGACGGAGTTTGCCGCCGACGAGCTGATAGATATTGTTCGTCCGCAGGACGGGGATCATTATTTCAAGTAAAACAATTCAAGGAGAATAATTAATATGTTGGATCAAGAGATTTCAAATCTGTTGGCATACGCGCAGACCAATCTGCTCATGGACGAGCTCGACTGCTATCAAGCGGCACGGCGAATCTGTCGCATGCTCAAAATCGCCGACTTCGTTCCCGCCGAAGCGGAAGAAGAAGTCGACGCGGCGATCTCGCCCAATAAGCTGCTCGAACCCATACTCGATTACGCTGTGGAAAACAAATTGATAGGCGAGGACGGACGCGCGGCATTGAAGGCGGATATTATGGACGCGCTCATGCTCAAGCCGTCGGAAGTGAACGACTTGTTTGCCGAAACTTACGCCGTCAACAAGCAGAAGGCGTTCGATTGGCTGTATGATTACACCGTTAAAAACGGATACGTCGATCTCGACGAATGCGCCAAAAACGACCGTTGGGAAGCCAAAGAACTTGAAAGTCGCATCGAGATAATAATCAACGTTATGCCGCAGGCGGAAACGGGCAAGTATCCGAAATGCGCGCTGTGCCGCGAAAACGAGGGATATTTAAACAGAGCCAATATGCGCGTCGTATCGGCGGACATAGGCGACGAGGAGTGGTTCTTCGGATATTCGCGTCATCAATACTTCGACAAACACGGCGTGCTTGTCAATTCCGAACACAAGCCCATGAAGGGCGGCAAGGACGCAATGAAAAAGCTGGCGCTCGCGGCGGACTTCATCGGCGCGGACGGTTTTGTCGGTACGGACTCCATTGCGGAGAACAGCGGCGCGTCGAATACCGCGCACGAACATTTTAAAACGGGTTTCCACACGACGCCTATGCTTCGTCACGGTTACCGCGCGCGGCTCAAATCGCAGGAGTATCCGTATCTCGAAATGGGAACGGTCGATTGGTATCCCACAGTAATACGTTTTGCTCATTCCAATTTGGAAAAAACGGTCGAGTTTGCCGATAAGCTCATTTCCGCGTGGAAAAGTTATTCGGACGACCGCATACAGAACGACGGAACAAAGAATTTTTGTAGCGCCGTTTGCCGCAAGATAAACGGTAAATACTGTTTCGATATAATCCTCAGGTCCAACGCGCTCAAGCGTCCGCGTATGGCAGCGGATTACGACGAGATCAAAGCGGGCGCATTGTCCGTAACCGATATACTCGGATATTTCGTACTTCCCACAAAATTGTCCGAAGATCTTAAAAACGCGCAGCTTTATCTCGACGGAACGTTGCCGTTCGATCCGAAAGAAACCAAGATTCCGCTTGCGAAAACGGTCGAGCGTTTGCTGAAAGCGCAGGGCGGCACCGTAAGCAAGCTGGAAGCCAAACTGAATATCCATGACGAGATCGACGCCGTTTGCGAAAAGATCCTTGCCTCTACGGCGGTGTTCGACGAAAATACGATAAAGCCTTTTCTCGATAGCTTGGGCATACGCGAAATGTAACACAATATCGAAAGCGAAAAAGCGCGGTACGGAACGATCCGTATCGCGCTTTTCTACTGCGTTCATTTTGCGATCTCTGTTTTTACATGTAGATAGTTTATCAGAGTATGTCCGCCAAACCGGACGAATCCGCGATCAATATTATTCCGACGACCATGCCGACGAGCGCGATAATAAACACCGCCAATGCGATCCACCCGATAGGGCGGCGGTTGCACCGCAATTGGTAAATAACGCCGAATAATCCGCCGGAGATCAAATTGATAAACAATACCAATTCGCATATCGCCATCAATACGATAAGTGCGTAAACCACCATATCGCTCAAAGCGCCGCCCGTCGAATCGGACAGAGCGAAAATCCCCCACATAAGCAGAATAAACAGCGCGCCGACTGCGACCGTCGTTATTATAGAGTATACGCCGAAGTATACGGTTTTCGATTTGCGTTCCGGCTCGGAGTTTATGCGCTTATACTTGACGCTTAAATTTATTATCCATGAAAATGTGCCTAAAAGACACCCGATGTTACTCATAGAACATCACCTCACAATATTACGGATATTATAACATTTAATTAACGGCAAGTCAATGTCGGTGTAAAACGCGATACTGCGCCGCGCGGATGCGAGAACGGATAGCGCGCTGTCAAAGCGCGACATGTTTTTTTAAATTGCGCGGTCGACGGAAAAGTCGTATTTGCGTTACGGCAGCGTATGCCCTGCGGATTTATAAATGTCGTACCACTCGCAGTCGGTGAGCGGAACTTCGCAACAGTCCGAGTATAGCGCAAGGCGTTTATCGAGAGTTGTGCCTATTACCGCCTGCATGTTCGCCGGATGATGAAGTATCCAGGCGACCGCAACGGCTTCGGGCGTCGTTCCGTATTTGCGCGCCAGACCGCCGAGCGTATAATTGAGCGAAAAGTATTTTTTATTCGCGTGCGCGGTGGTGAATGCGCCCGAATAGTAATAGCCCGTTTCGTCGGTGAACGAACATTGCATCGTTCCGTAAGTTTGTATCGTTATGTCGTTTTTGCGACAGTATTCGAGTACGCCGTCGGCTACGTCGTTTGCTGCGGGTGTATTTACGTTAATACCGTAGTCTATGATCGGACAGTAGGTAGGGCTCAATTGAAGTTGATTGACGGCGAGCTTTTGATCGCACGCAGATTGCAGGTAGTCTGTTTGTCGCGCCGAAAAATTACTTACACCGAATACGCGCACTTTACCGCTTTTATGCAGTTCGTCGAACGCCCGCGCGATTTCCTGCGGTCGCATAAGCGCGTCGGGGCGGTGGAGCAAAAGTATATCGATGCGATCGGTGTCGAGTCGCGCGAGCGAGCCGTTTACTGCGGATATAATATGCTCGTAGCTTAAATCGTAACGCCCGTTGGTTATGCCGCACTTAGTCTGCAATACGAGCTTATCTCGCAACGACGGACGCTTGCGGAAAATAGCGCCGTAAAATGATTCGCAAGAGCCGCCGCCGTATATGTCGGCATGATCGAAAAGGTTTATGCCTATGCCGAGCGCGACGTCGATCAACCGTTCGATATTCTCGATCGGTTTGTCGGCGATCCTCATATTGCCCAAGCAAAGTCGGCTTGCCCGTATTCCGCCTATATCCGCGTATTTCATGCGCACAGTATATCATAACGTTCGGCAAAAATCAACAGGGTACGGAAAATCTTTTTCGCTTGATTTTGTTCTGTTTTCGGAAGAATATCGCGTTCTTTTATGGCGCAGGCATCGCCAAATATCGAGGGCAATTTCCCATTAGATACTTGACAACCGCGTCGAAATATCGCATAATATAGTAAAGCAAATTTGGAGGTATTATGGACGGACTCATTGTAAGTGATGAGCAATCGCTAAACGAACTCATCAAACGCGTGCGCGCGGCTCAAGTTAAATATTCGACGTACACGCAAGAACAAGTCGATAAGATTTTTTTGGCGGCGGCTACCGCCGCAGACAAGGCGCGACTCGACCTCGCCGAAATGGCTGTCAAAGAGACGGGCATGGGCATCGTCGAGGACAAGGTTATCAAAAACCATTATGCCGCCGAATATATATACAATGCGTACAGAGACGTCAAGACGTGCGACGTAGTGGCGGTCGACGACGCATTCGGCGTGGAAACGCTTGCCGAACCAGTGGGTGTTGTCGCTGCGGTCGTTCCCACGACCAACCCGACTTCCACCGCTATATTCAAAGCGCTGCTTGCGCTCAAAACGCGTAACGGACTTATTTTTTCGCCGCACCCGCGTGCCAAACAGTGCACGATCGAAGCGGCGCGCATAGTTCTCGAAGCGGCTGTCGCGGCGGGCGCGCCCGACGGCATAATCGGCTGGATAGACGTGCCGAGCGTCGCGCTTTCGGCGGCGGTAATGAGCAACAGCGATCTTATCCTTGCGACGGGCGGACCCGGCATGGTCCGAGCGGCGTACAGTTCCGGCAAGCCCGCCGTCGGCGTAGGACCCGGCAACACGCCCGTTATAGTCGACAGCTCCGCAGATATCAAGCTTGCCGCGTCGTCGGTGCTTCACAGCAAGTCGTTCGACAACGGCATGATATGCGCGTCCGAACAATCGGTCATTTTGCTTGACGACGTTTACGACGAATTCAAGAAAGAGATCGCGTATCGCGGCGCGTACTTCCTCAACGACGAGGAGATAGAAAAAGTGCGCGGCACGATCCTCATCAACGGTTCGGTCAACGCCAAGATCGTCGGACAAAGCGCGCCCGCTATTGCGCGGCTTTGCGGCTTCGAAGTCCCCGAAACGGCGCGTATACTCGTAGGCGAAGTGTCGTCTGTGGACATTTCGGAACCGTTTGCGCACGAAAAGCTTTCGCCCGTGCTCGCCATGTATAAAGCGAAAACTTTCGACGAGGCGCTCAAAAAAGCGGAAAAACTCGTCGCGGACGGCGGCTACGGTCACACTTCGGTCATTTACGCAAACGAGCATACCGATCAGGACAAGATCGCGGCGTTCGCCGATCTTATGAAAACGTGCCGCATACTTGTCAACACGCCTGCGGCTCAGGGCGGTATCGGCGATATATACAACTTTAAACTGCGTCCGTCGCTCACGCTCGGATGCGGATCGTGGGGCGGCAACTCCGTCTCCGAAAACGTTTCGGTCAAGCATCTGTTAAACTATAAGACTGTCGCAAAAAGGAGAGAGAATATGTTGTGGTTCCGCGCACCCGAAAAGGTGTACTTCAAGAAAGGCTGCATGCCCGTCGCTTTGCAAGAGCTTAAAGACATGGGCAAAAAGCGCGTATTTATCGTCACCGACGAATTCTTGTTCAAAAGCGGATTCAGCAAGCTCGTCAGCGACAGGCTCAACGAAATGGGCATCGTCAACACGACGTTCTCCGACGTTCAGCCCGATCCGACGCTCGCGTCTGCCAAGAAAGGCGCGGAGGCGATGCGATCTTTCGAACCCGATACCATCGTTGCGCTCGGCGGCGGCAGCGCGCTCGACGCGGGCAAGATAATGTGGGTACTTTACGAACATCCCGAAGTGGATTTTGCCGATATGGCGATGCGGTTCATGGACATAAGGAAGCGCGTTTACCGTTTCCCCGAAATGGGCAAGAAGGCGTATTTCGTAGCGATAACAACGACCGCAGGCACAGGCTCTGAAGTTACGCCGTTTGCCGTTATCACGGACGAAACGACGGGGCTCAAATATCCCATCGCGGATTACGAGCTGTTGCCTAAAATGGCTATCTGCGATCCCGGACTTATGATGGGCATACCCAAAGGCTTGACGGCTAACTCGGGCTACGACGCTATGGTCCATGCGCTCGAAGCGATCGCGTCGGTAATGTCGAGCGACTTTGCCAACGGTATGGCTAAAGAAGCGATCAAACTTATTTTCGATTATCTGCCCGTTGCATATAAGAACGGCAAAGACGAAACGGCGCGTGCCGAAATGGCTTACGCCGCCACTATGGCAGGTATGGCTTTTGCGAATGCGTTTTTGGGCGTTTGCCATTCTATGGCGCATAAGCTCGGCTCGTATCATCACTTGCCGCACGGCATGGCCAACGCGTTGCTTTTGCCGCAGGTGATGCGTTTCAACGCGGCGGAAGCGCCCACGAAAATGGGTACTTTCCCGCAGTACGATCATCCCGTTTGCTTGCGCCGTTATGCGGAAGTTGCGGAATCGGTCGGTATAAAAGGCAAGACCGACGAAGAAAAGTTCGAAAAACTGCTCGCCAAACTCGCGGAACTGCGCAAGGAAGTGGGCTTGCCCGACAGCATAAAAGACGCGGGCGTTCCCGAAGATAAGTTCCTCGAACAGCTCGACGCGATGAGCCGCGACGCTTTCGACGACCAATGCACGGGAGCAAACCCGCGCTATCCCATGATCGCCGAGATCAAGCAGATGTATCTCGACGCTTACTACGGCAAGGAGGGTAAATAACAATGAACGAGATCGCAACAAGACCGAATAAAGTCGTCTACCGCGACGGCGACCTTTGCTACAAGGTGTTTGCGGCGGATTATAAAAAATCGGATATTTTCAACGAGGCGCTCAATCAGACGCGCGTCGAAGAGACGGGATTGTTTATTCCCAAAGTCCACGAAGTAAAGAAATTGGACGACGGCAGGCTCGCCATCGTCATGGATTACGTCGAAGGCAAATCGCTTGCGACGATCATCGCCGAGAATCCCGACAAACGGTTGAAGTATATCGAGCGCCTTACCGACATTCAGCTCGCTATGCACGCGTTGACCGCGCCCGAGCTTAATAAGCAGCGCGCTAAATTCGATCGCAAGATCGATATATCCGGACTCGATGCGACGGCGCGCTACGAATTGCACGAGCGGTTGAGCGGCATGCCCAAACACAATAAGCTCTGTCACGGCGATTTCAATCCGTCCAACGTAATAATCACGAACGACGACCGCGCATGCGTCATCGATTGGTCGCACGCGACTATAGGCAACGCTTCGGCGGACACCGCGCGCACATACTTGCTGTTTAAGCTTGCCGGCGACGACAAGACTGCGGAAGATTACATGACGCTGTTCTGCAAAAAGTCTGATACCGCGCGTCAGTACGTCGATCAATGGCTGCCCATCGTCGCGGCATCGCAGATGGCGAAGGGCAAACCGCAAGAACGCGAAATGCTGAGCAAGTGGGTAGACGTTTGCCAGTACGAATAAACGCGGCGCGTTAAACTCGTTTTTTAAAATGCGCGAGCGTAGCGGCGGAGAGCATCGGTCGTTCGCGTACCGCGCAATCGAATCTAAATTATCAGGGAAAAACAGTGCGGCGTAATTTTATACTGACGGTGTGATTACGCCGCACGATTTATAAGGTGGTAAAAATATGGTACTAAGCGTATGCGTTGGCAGCTCCTGTCATTTAAAGGGCTCATACGACGTGATCGAGGCGTTTAAAGGCCTCATAGAAAAACATAACGTTGCGGATAAGATCGAATTACGCGCGTGTTTTTGTCTCGGACGTTGTTCGGACGGCGTCGCGGTAAAAGCGGATAACAACTACATACTCAACGTTAACGGCGCAAATGCGGAAGAGAAGTTCGTAAACGAGATCCTCCCGCTCGTGGGTTAAGTCATGTTTTATTTGGATTTTCAAAAGGCGGATTGTAAAAACTGCTATAAATGTTTGCGGTCGTGTCCCGTAAAGGCAATCGATGCGCGCGATTCTCAAGCCAAGATAATAGAGAGTCGCTGTATTCTTTGCGGACATTGCACGCACGTCTGTCCGCAGAATGCAAAAAGCGTACATAACGACACGCAAAACATCGAACAGCTTTTGGCTAAGAACAAACGCGTGATCGCGTCGGTCGCGCCCGCGTTCGTTTCGTCGTTCGGCATGCGTTCTTTCGAACCGTTCCGCGCCGCGCTTAAATCGCTCGGTTTTGCGGACGCTTTCGAAACTTCGGAGGGCGCAGCCGCCGTCACCGCCGAATATAAAAAATTACTTCGCTCCGGCAAGTACGAAAACTTTATTACTTCGGCGTGTCCCGCAGTCAACAGGGCGATAGAATTGTATCATCACGAGGTACTCAAATTCCTCGCGCCCGTCGATTCGCCGATGGTCGCTCACGCCAAGATTTTGAAAAAGCGCTATCCCGATTGTTCGGTAGTGTTTATCGGACCTTGCATCGCCAAAAAACGCGAGGCTAAGGAAAGCGGAGTGCTTGCGGGCGCGCTCACGTTCGAGGAGCTTTCCGCACTTCTGCAAAAGCGCGGGATCGCGCTCGAGAACGCGTCGGAACAAACGTCCGAGCCTAAAACTTCGGAAGCGGGTAGCGCGGCGAACGTAAAGAAAGAGGTCGCGGCGACATCGGGCGATAGCGGCGCTATGCGCGCCAAGTTCTATCCGATCTCGCGCGGCATAATCAAGTCGTTCGATAACTTCCCCGCCGGATACGAATACATAGCCGTCGACGGCGTGTCGCGGCTCGATCGCGCGCTCGAAGACCTTAGCGGGGTCAAGGGCGTGTTCCTCGAGATCAACGCGTGCGAGGGTGCGTGCGTAAACGGACCTTGCTCGATCAAGCGCGAGGGCGGGAGCGTGGAAGCCAACGTCATGGTGCGCGGGTATACAAACAGCATGCCGCCCGACGCGGTAGTCGATTATCCCGATATCTGCAAGACGCATAAAGCGATGACGGCAGGCGACCGTATCCCGTCGACAGACGAACTTAAAGCCGTGCTTGCAAGCACGGGCAAGACAAAACCGTCGGACGAATTAAACTGCGGCGCGTGCGGATATTCGACGTGTCGCGAAAAAGCGTGGGCGGTAGTCAACGGCTATGCGGAAGTGGAAATGTGCGTGCCGTACATGCGCGAAAAAGCGGAGTCTATGGGCAACGTTATTATAGAGAACAGCCCCAACGGCATAATCGTGTGCGATTGCGATCTCAAGATCATCGAGATAAACCGCAGAGCGCAGACCATGATCGGGCTTGCTTCGCCCGAATACATATTCGACTGTTTCGATCCGACTGCGGTGTTCAAAGCGGCGGAAAGCGGCGCGTCCGCGTTTATCGAGAAACAGCGTTTGGAAAAGACGGGCAAGTACGCAGACGTCAACGTCGTGCCGCTCGCCAAAGAAAAATCTGTGCTTATAGTGCTGACCGACGTGACCGATAAGGTCAATTACGACGAGGAACTCGACAAAGTCAAACGCGACACGCTCGAAGTCACAGGTTCGGTCATAGAAAAGCAGATGCGCGTCGCGCAGGAGATCGCGTCGTTGCTCGGCGAAACTACCGCCGAGACCAAAGTCGCGTTGCTCAAACTAAAAGACGCTATGTTAAAGGAAAAAGACAGTTGAGTTACTTTATTGACAGAGGGTATACCTCGCTCAATCACGTCGGCGAAGAATTATGCGGCGATCGAGTCGAATGCGCGGTGAGCGGCGAATGGCTTACCGCCGTGCTGTGCGACGGAATGGGCAGCGGCGTAAAAGCCAACATTCTCGCAACTCTTTCGTCCAAGATACTTTGCACCATGCTGTCTGCGGGCATACCAATTAAAGATTGCATAGAAACGCTTATCGCGTCGTTGCCTGTGTGTAAGGTGCGAAACGTAGCGTACGCCACCTTTTCGGTGTGCCACATAAACGGCGACGGCAAGGGCGAGCTATTGGAATTCGACAATCCCGCAGCCATACTTTTGCGGAACGGCGAGGTCGGCGACCTTCCGCGCGAAAAGACCGTCGTGTGCGGCAAAAACGTATATATCACGGACCTCGATCTCAGAGCCAACGACGCGCTTGTGATAACGAGCGACGGGGTCGAGCATGCCGGTATCGGCATGCTAATGAACTTCGGATGGGAGCGTCCGCAAATAAAGGACTATCTGCGTCGCGCAGTCAAGCCGAATATGTCCGCTCGCGCGATATCCGCGACGCTTGCAGGCGAGTGCAACGAGCTTTACATGGATATGCCGGGCGACGACACTACGGTGTTGAGCATAAAGGTGCGCGAGCATGCGCCTACGTCCGTGTTTGTCGGACCGCCTATCAAAAAGGAAGACGACGCGGCATACGTCGCGGATTTTATGGCTTTGCCCGGAAAGAAAGCGGTCTGCGGCGGAACAAGCTCGCAGATAGTTGCGCGTCAGCTCGGAAAAGAGGTGCGAACAAGCTTCGAATTCCCGGACAGAGATATCCCGCCCATAGGTTATATAGAAGGCATAGATCTTACTACCGAAGGCGTGATAACAGTTCGCCGCGTATTGGAACTTTCCGATAAGTATCTCGATCCCGCAGACTACGGCGCAAAATCTTTCGACAAGCGCGACGGCGCAACTTTGCTTGCCAAGCTGTTGTTCGAGGATTCAACGGATATCAACTTTTTCGTCGGACAGTCGCATAACCACGCTCACGACGGTTTGGATA
>ERZ779633.254-NODE-254-length-18345-cov-9.288628_pt1 | contig 18345 bp, 14 predicted proteins | sample MGYA00514195_ERZ779633 | MGnify/ENA primary metagenome ERZ779633 (study PRJEB29562, sample SAMEA4376707) | mouse gut metagenome | isolation source: Cecum | study: EMG produced TPA metagenomics assembly of the A DSS colitis mouse model was used to assess the...
CACTTGTCGTTCATCTGGAAGTTGGTCATCACGCCGTTTTCCACCCGCATGACCTTCACGTCCTGGCCGCCGATGTCGATCACCGTCCGCACCTGGGGGAACAGGAACCCCGCTCCCTTGCCGTGACAGCTCAGCTCACTCATCTGGTCGTCGGCGAACTCCTCCAGGGAGTTGCGGCCGTAGCCGGTAGCCAGGATAAAGGCCATGTCCTCCCGCTTCTTGCCGGCCTCCTGGAGCACCTGGTCGATGGCCCGCTGGGGCCCGCTGGTGCCCGCCCCCACGTCAATCAGGGATTTGGCGACGATTTCTTTGCCGTCCTCCAGCATAATGCACTTGGAAGCGGTGGAACCGATGTCGATTCCCAGAGTGTAGATACTCATAGACGATTCTCCTATGGTTTGATTGCATTCATGTGGGCCCCGCCCCCCTGGGCGGGGCATTCCTCCGGTTTTGCTTATTTGGGATGGCCCGCCGAGGGCGGCGGGCCCCACATCTTCTTGATATTATTTGTGCCCCTCGTTGTAATCCTTGATCATTCTGGGCATCAGCATCTGATGGAAGGGGCAGATGGAGGCGGGATTCTGGTAGCAGGAGTCAGCGAAGGCCACGATGTAGTTGCGCATCATGGGCAGGTCGACAACCTCGTCCACCAGGCCGGCCTGGGCGCAGAACAGGGGCTGAGACTTCACATTGTAGTCGTCGATGAGGGCGTTCATCTTGTCGATGGTGGGCTGGAGGTCCTTGCCCGCCTTCTGGTCCTTGGCCAGGCGGCCGGTGTACATGGCGTTGGCGGCGGTCTTGCCGTTCATGACGTTGATCTCAGTGGCCGCAGTGCCCAGGGAGAAAGCGTTGTTGTCGTTGCCCTGAGGACCGCCCAGCACGTAGTGGGCGGCGGCAGTGCCCCGGCGCAGGGTGATCTCCATCATGGGCAGGTTGGAGGACTGGATGGAGTAAATCAGGGACTGGCCCAGGCCCAGCAGCTCGGCGACCTCGGCGTCGTCGCCCACGTCGATGCCGGTGGTGTCCTGAATCCACACCATGGGCAGGCGGTCACGGGCGCAGAGGGTGACGAACTCGTTCATCTTAATCAGGCCCTGGCGGTACAGCTTGCCGCCCGCGCCCATAGCCTGGCCGTACTTGGCCATCTTATACTCGGGGTAGTTGGGGAAAATGCCCTGCTGGTTGGCCACAACGCCCACCAGCAGGCCGTCCACCTTGGCGATGCCGGTGATCATCTCGGGGCCGTAGCCCTTCTTGTACTCCATGAACTGGCTGCCGTCGAAGAGGCGGCCCAGGACGGAGTACATGTCATAGGGGCGGTTCTTGTTGTTCAGCACCAGGTCGTACAGCTCCACGTCGGACATGGCGGGAGACTGGGGGGTGTCAACCCGGAAGAACTCCAGGTCGAAGGTGGGCAGCATGTCCACATACTTCTTGATGCCGGCAATGACCCCCTCCTGCTCGGTGTAGACCTCGCGGAAGAAGCCGGTCTCGCCGTAGTGGATGGACACGCTTCCGGGAGGATCGGCGCGCAGGCCCTTGGTGGCCTCAATCTGGGCCAGGGCGGCCTCCATGTCCACGTGGGGCTTGGGGTTCATGCCGCCCACGATGCCCGCGCCGCCCACGGCCATGTTGGCCTTCTGGTGGGCCACCAGCACAGTGGGAGAGATGGAGTGGTAGCCGCCGCCGGCGGGGTTGGTGCCGTGGATGCCCACAATGACGGGGATGCCCATCTGGTTCAGCTCAGAGTTGCGATAGAAGGGGGTGCCGCCGCCCCGGCGGTTGGGATAAACCTTCTCCTGCTTGTCCAGCTCCACGCCGGCGCACTCCAGCAGGTAGATTAGGGGGATGCGCAGCCGCTTGGCGGTGTCGCTGCCCCGGAGCAGGTTGTCGGCCTGGCCGGGCACCCAGGTGCCGGCGTGCTTCTTGTTGTCGGAGGCGATGATGCAGCACCACTTGCCGTTGACCCGGCCCAGGCCCTTGACAATGGAGGTGGAACCGTTCTTGTTGTGCTCGGGGTTGTACAGGCTGTTCAGGGGACACCAGGTGCCGGCGTCCACCAGCAGAGCCACCCGCTGCATGGCGGTGAGCTGGCCCTTGGCGTTCATGTCCTCGTCGGCCTTGCCGCTGGACAGGGCGTCCACAATGTGGGCGTGGATGTCGTCCTCAATGGCCCGCAGCTCGTTGACGTTCTCGGCGTTGGCCTTGACGGGCTTGCCCACCACGGGCATGTTCTGGAAATACCGGGGCATGGAATAATTACCCAATGTAAACTCCTCCTAAAAAATAGTTGGGTTTCTCTCTGTAGGGGCCGCCGCCCTCGGCGGCCCATCCTACTGGAGTTGCTTTCGCTGAAAAGCGGGGCGGCGAGGGCGCCGCCCCCTACATGTTCAAATTACTCCTTGGGAATCTTGATGAACGCCTGGCCGGGGTCGATCTCCTCGCGGATGATGCGCAGGATCTCCTGGTCGGGGTCGGGGAAGATCTCGGCCTTGGAGCAGTCGATCTCAAAGCCGGTGTTCTCCTGGACGATCTCGGGGGTGACGCCGGGGAACATGTAGGCGCAGTACATGCGCTTGGTCTGCTCGTCGAACTTCATGATGCCCAGGTCGGTGACCACCATCTGGGGACCGCGGTTGCCGGGCAGGCCCACCTTCTCACGGCCGCCGGGGCCGTCCATCCAGCCGCAGGAGGTGATGTAGTCCACCTTCTCAATAAAGCGGCGCTTCTGGTGCTGCATCATGATAATGGTGTTGCAGTAGGTGGCGATGCCGTTGGCGCCGCCGGAGCCGGTGAAGCGGGTGGTGGGCTGGAGATAATCGCCCTTGCCGAAGATACAGGTGGAGTTCACGTTTCCGTAGGGGTCGATCTGCGCGCCGCCGATGAAGGCGATGAGCCGGTCCTCATCGTGGAGCCACTCGTTGGCCTCAAAGCCGATGAAGCGGATATTGGGCCACTGGACGGCACAGTGGGCCATGAAGCGGTTGTCGCCCACGGAGCGGGGGACCTCTACGGGGGAGCAGTCCATCAGGCCGCTCTCCACGATGGGGTGGCAGGAGGGGCACACCACCCGCTTGGCCAGGGAGGCGCCGATGAGGGGAAGGCCGGTGCCCACGATGACAATCTGGTTCTCTTTAATGTTCTTGGCGATGGCGTAAGCCTGACGCTCCTGCTTGGTGATCTTATATTCAGCCATTTTTCTGTACCTCCCTATTCTTAGTGACGGGTGGAATAACCCAGGTGGGGCTCGTTCTTCAGCCGCATCAGGCGGTAGCCGCCGATCCGGTCCAGCAGCTCCTCGTGGTTCTTCACGCCATAGACCCACTTCTCCAGGTAGTCCTGGAAGGTCTCGGGGATAGCGGTGCCGGCGGCGGCGTCATCGGCGGCCTTCTGAGCCTTGGCGGCAGCGGCGGCGGCCTTCTCGTCCTCGGGCTTGGCCTCGGCGGCCTTCTGGGCCTTGGCGGCGGCCTTGGCCAGCTGGGCCTTGGCGTCCTCGGCGTCCTGATACTTGCTGGCCTTGTCGTACTCCTTCAGGCCGGCGTCGTCATCGTCATAGTAGTCGTAGCACTGGGAGGGCCAGGCGCCATAGGGGGTCCAGACCACGGCCTGCACGCACTCGCCAAAGATGCGGGTCTTGGTGGGGTCGCGGCGGATGTACTCGTCGGAGACAATCTCCTCGCAGGTGACGATGGTCTTGCGGGCGGCCACGGCGATGTCGATGTCGTGGAACTCGTCGCCGTTGATGATGCAGGTGCCGTCGGGGCTGGCCTGCTGGACGTGGATGATGGCGGTGTCGATCTTAGGTACAGGGACGGCCACCACCTTCTGGCCGGGGACCATGGGGTTCTCGATCTCGGCGCACTTCAGGTCCTCCAGCTTGGGCATAGCCTTGCGCTTCTCTTCGCTGATGCCCCAGTACTTCATCAGGCCGGAGCCCTGCATCAGGCGTACAGGCAGGAAGGGCAGGCCCAGGGAGGCGGCGTGGAGCATGAGCATCAGCACGTCCTGGGAGTAGTCCTCATAGACCAGCTGGCCCTTCTCGATGGCGGCGCGGAAGCGGCGGGACACGTTGGTGTAGCCGGAATTGGCGGTGTAGCAGTTGATGTAAGCGGCCACGCGCCCCTCGCCGATGAGCATATCCACTTCGCCGCCGCCGGGACCGGCATAGACGATGAAGTCCTTCTTGCCCTGGCGCAGGATCTCTGACACTGTGGCATAGGGCTTGCGGTTGGTGGTGAAGCCGCCGATTGCAAGGACATCGCCGTCCTCAACGAACTTCTCCACGGCGTCGTGCATGGAATATACTTTGTTCATAGTAATACCCCCATTTACAATTTTTTGGTTCTCTTTCTTTTGGCTCGAATTGTCAAGGTTCCACAACGCGCTTTTACACGATGGTTATTTTACCACAAATCTCACAATTGGTCTAGCCTGTAATTTAGCATAAAGTTTGCATATCTTGAACTGACGTGGTATAATGGGAAACAGCTTATAAAATCATGCTCTGTGGGACCCGCCCCCCTGGGCGGATCATCTCAAATAAAATGGCCCGCCGAAGGCGGCGGGCCCCACAGTGAGACGGCTGGACCCTTGCAAAGGAGGCGATTCTTGTGACCAACGTGGAATTTCACCTGCAATTAAACCACAATGAGACCTGGAACATGAGCCGGCTGCACTTTCACGACCACTGCGAGCTGCTCCTCCCCCTGGTCAGTCCGGGGAACATCTTTGTCAGCGACCAGGTGTACCCCCTGCGCCGGGGAACGCTGTACCTCATCGGGGAAAACACCCTCCACCGCACCATGGCGGAGGGATTTCATGCCCGGTATGTGCTCCATATCAGCAAAAAGGCCCTGGCCCAGCTTTCTACCCCCCAAACCGACCTGACCCAGTTCTGCGGCGCCTCCTTCCGCCGGGCGGAGCTGTCCGGCGGGGAGATGACCGAGGTGATTGAGCTGTTTCAGGCGCTGGAGCGCAACAAAAACGACGGCTCCTTCGGCAGCGACGTGCGCCAAATGGTGGCCCTGCTCAACCTGCTCATCCGCGTCGCCCCCACCCTCAATGTGGCCACCGCCGGGGAATCCATTCAGAACAAGGACTTTTTAAGGGTCTCCCCCATCCTGGACTACATCCGGGACAACCTGGACCAGCCCCTCACCCTGGACCAGATTGCCGGGCAGTTCTATATCAGCAAGCACTACCTGTGCCGCATCTTCAAAGCGGCCACCGGCTTTTCGGTAATGGAATACATCATCTACAGCCGGGTTCTCCGGGCCCGGCAGCTGCTCCAAGAGGGAGTCAGCGTTCAGCAGGCGGGGGAGCTGTCCGGCTTCTCCGACAATTCCCACTTCATCCGCACCTTCGGCCACCTCACCGGCCTCACCCCCGGGCGGTACGCCAAGGAGTACCAGTCCGGGGACCAGGTCCTCCGGGGGGATATCCGATCCTGAGCGGATTGTTTTTATGTCAACATCCGCCAACTTTTCCTCCCGCCCCGGCGGGCACATCATTTACCAAGGAGGAAATCCAACATGAGACACCAAAAGCTTTGCTGCGCACTGCTGGTCCTGCTCCTGGCTTCCATCCTCCCCTCCTCCGCCTACGACTCCGCCCAGGCCGGCGCCCCCCAGACCATCAGCGGCGGAGACGGCGTAAGCTTTGTGATCGACGGCGGCGGCAGCCTCTGGGCCTGGGGCTCCAACGAGTGGGGCCAGCTGGGCGACGGCACCACCGAGGACCGCTCCACTCCGGTCAAGGTGCTGGAGGGGGTCCGCTCGGTAAGCGCCGGCGAGGGCCACACCTATGCCGTGACGGAGGACGACACCCTGTGGGCCTGGGGGAGAAACGTGAGCAACGCTTTTCCCGGCCAGGCCGACCTGTCCTTTTCCCTCTCCCCTGTCAGGCTCATGGACGGCGTGCAATCCGCCAGCACCGGAACCTGCACCCACCTGGCCGTCAAAACCGACGGCACCCTGTGGGCCTGGGGCAGGTACGTGGGGGACCGGACCAACAAGCAGCGGTCCGAGCCGGTGCATATTCTGAGCAACGTCACCGCCGCCTGCACCGGCTTCGGCCACAGCCTGGCCCTGAAAGCCGACGGCTCCCTCTGGGCCTGGGGACAGAACAACAACGGCGAGGTGGGGAACGGTACCACCCGGGAGCGGCCCACCCCTGTCAAGATCATGACCAACGTGGTCCAGATGAGCGCCGGCTACGGCTTCAGCGCCGCTGTCAAATCGGACGGCACCCTGTGGACCTGGGGCCGCAACTGGCAGGGGGAGCTGGGGGACGGCACCACCGAGAGCCGCTCTACCCCCGCCCAGGTGCTGGACCAGACCGCCGCGGTCTTCACCGGCAACAACAACTGCTATGCCCTGCGGACCGGCGGCTCCCTCTGGGCCTGGGGCTCAAACGTCTGCGGCGCCGTGGGGGACTGTACCATCGAGGACCGCCTCCTCCCCGTCCAGGTGACGCAAGGCGCGGCCGAAGCGGGGGCGGGCTGGGACCACATCCTGGTCAAACTGACGGACGGCACCCTGTGGACCTGGGGCTCCAACCTGTGCGGCCAGCTTGGCAGCGGAGAGAGCGGCTTTTACAACAGCAATACCTATCTTCCCCGCTTCTCCTCCAGCCCCCTCCTGGTGGCGGAGATAACCGGCACCGGCCTGTCCACCTGGGAGCTTCATTACAGTCCCGCCGACTGGGCGCAGGCCGCCTATGAGCAGGCCAATGAGAGGGACTTCCTCCCCCGCTGCCTGTGCACCCCTCCCTACAGCCGGGCCATCACCCGGGGGGAGTTCTGCGCCCTGGCTGTCCGCTTCTATGAGAGTTTTACCGGCCGGACGATTGAGGCTCGTATTTCCTTTTCCGACACCCGCGACGAGGACGTGGAGAAGGCCGCCGGGCTGGGCGTGGTGTCCGGGGTGGGCGAGGGCCTGTTCGCTCCCAATGACCCTCTGGACCGGGAACAGGCCGCCGTCATCCTCTCCAATCTGGCCCGGGCCCTGGAACACCCCCTCCCCCAGGCACAGCACACCTTCAGCGACCCTGATTTCAGCCCCTGGGCCCAGGACGCTGTTGGCCAGGTCCAGAACGCCGGCATTATGAGCGGCAGCGGCAACGGCCTTTTCTCCCCCCAGGGGACCTACACCCGGGAGCAGAGCGTGGTCACCATCATGAACCTGTACCGCTTTATGCAGTCATAGGGCCGTTTTACCGGAGATAAGCTCAGGGGAGCGTTTTGGCGGGCCGCCGGGGGCGGCGGCCCCTACATTACAATCTGCGAAAAGGACAATCCCGCATTACAAAGGAGGACGCCGCCATGTTAAAAGGCAAAACCATTCTGTTGGGCGTGACCGGGGGCATCGCCGCCTATAAGGCAGCGGCGCTGGCCTCGGCGCTGGTGAAGCAGCACGCCGCCGTGGAGGTTGTTATGACCGCCCACGCCACCCAGTTTATCGCCCCCCTCACCTTTGAGCAGCTCACAGGGAACCGGTGCATGGTGGACACCTTCGACCGGAACTTTTCCCACCAGGTGGAGCACATCGCTCTGGCTGACCGGACAGATTTGGTCATCATTGCCCCGGCCACCGCCAACGTGTGCGCCAAGCTGGCCCACGGCCTGGCCGACGACATGCTCACCACCACTGTGCTGGCCTGCACCTGTCCCAAGCTCATCGCCCCGGCCATGAACACCAAGATGTTCGAGAATCCCGTCACCCAGGACAACCTGGACGCCCTCCGCCGCTACGGCTGGGAGGTGATCGCCCCCGCCAGCGGCCGGCTGGCCTGCGGGGCGGTGGGAGCGGGCAAGCTGCCCGAGCCGGAGGTCCTCCTCCAGCACATTCTGCGTCAAATTGCCCTGCCCCACGACCTGGCCGGGAAGCACATCCTGGTCACCGCCGGGCCCACCCAGGAGGCCCTGGACCCGGTGCGGTATCTCACCAACCACTCCACCGGCAAGATGGGCTACGCCCTCGCCTGGATGGCCATGCTTCGGGGAGGATCAGTGGTCCTCGTCTCCGGGCCCGCGTCCATCGCCCCGCCCCCCTTTGTGGAGGTGGTAAACGTCATCTCCGCCCAGGACATGTTTGAGGCGGTGGCCGCCCGGCAGGCGTGGGCCGACTTCATCTTCAAGGCCGCCGCCGTGGCCGACTACACCCCGGCGGAGTACGTGGACGACAAGATTAAAAAGAAGGACGCCGGCCTGTCCATCCCCCTGAGACGCACCCAGGACATCCTCAAGTACCTGGGCGAACACCGCCGGGCTGGCCAGGTGCTGTGCGGCTTCTCCATGGAGACTCAGAACATGGTGGAAAACAGCCGGGCCAAGCTGGAGAAGAAGGGCCTGGACATGATCTGCGCCAACAATCTGAAGGTGGCCGGGGCGGGCTTCGGCACCGACACCAATGTGATGACCGTCATCACCCGCACCGGTGAGGAGGAGCTGCCCCTCATGTCCAAGGAGGAGGTTGCCGGGCGGATTCTTGACATCGCGGCGGCTATTGCCAGACTGTAAAGACATTATAAAAATAGAAATTCCCCCTTGACAAATATCCGAAACCGGACTAAACTATACCAAGTCCGATTTCGGATATTGGTTTTTAGGGGGAGCCGCTATGGAGAAACTGACCTTTCAGCAATTTATTACAGAAACTAACCGCATGAACAAGGCGGAGGAGGACGTATACCGCCGTATGGCCCGGCACTCCGGACTGTCCGACGCCGCCTTCTGGGTCCTATACTCCATCGAGACCGCCCCAGGCCCTGTCACCCAAACGGACATCGGCGGCACGCTGATGCTCAGCAAGCAGACCATCAACTCCGCTCTGAAGCATCTGGAACAGTCAGGTCATATTTGCCTCACCGGAGGCCCGGGACGGAAAAAATACCTCCAGCTCACCCGGCAGGGCCGGACCCTGGCCGACCGGGCCATCCGTCCCGCCCTGGAGGTGGAACGAAGGACCTTCCTCGGCCTGGCCGAGGAGGAGCGGGCCAGCCTGCTGGCCCTGGAGCGGAAATATCTCTCCCTGCTGCTCCGGGAGTCGGAGCAAATTTTTCAACAACCCCAGGAGGAATAATTTTCTATGCAGATCAAGCTTTCCGACCACTTCACATACAGTAAACTGCTCCGCTTCACCCTGCCCTCCATCGTTATGATGATTTTCACCTCCCTCTACAGCATCGTAGACGGCCTGTTTGTGTCCAATCTGGTGGGGGAGCTGGCACTGTCGGCGGTGAATATTATCTTTCCGGTGTCCATGATTCTGTCGGCCTTCGGCTTTATGCTGGGCTCCGGGGGCAGCGCCATCGTGGCCCGGACCATGGGGGAGGGCAAGCCGGAGCTGGCCAACCGGTATTTTTCCATGATCGTCCTGGTGGTGCTGGGACTGGGGACGGTGTTCTCCGTTGCAGGCACGCTGCTCATTGAGCCCATCGCCCGGCTGGCCGGGGCCAGCGACCTGCTCATGGACGACTGCATCGCCTACGGCCGGGTCCTCCTGGCGGGCACCGCCCCCTTCATGCTCCAGGTGGCCCTTCAGGTCTTTTTTGTCACCGCCGAGCTGCCCAAAATGGGGCTGGTTATCTCCCTGGCCGCCGGGGCCACCAACATCATTATGGACTACCTCCTCATCGGGCCCATGAACATGGGCATCGCCGGGGCGGCCTGGGGCACCGTTCTCAGCTACGTGGTGGCCGGGGTGCTGCCCCTGCTGTTCTTCCTCCGCCCCCCTATGGGCAGGCTGCACCTCTGCCCCACCAGGCTCTACCTTCGGGAGCTGAAAAACGCCTGCGTCAACGGCTCCTCCGAGTTGATGAGCAACCTGTCCGCCTCGGTGGTCAGCATTTTGTACAACCTCCAGCTGATGCACATCATCGGGGAGGCGGGGGTGGCGGCCTACTCGGTGATGATGTATGTGGATTTTGCCTTCGCCGCCGTCTTCCTGGGTTTTTCCATGGGGGTGGGCCCCATTATCAGCTTCCACTTTGGGGCGGACAACCACAGCGAGCTGAACAATGTATTTTCCAAGAGCATGGCAGTGATTTCCGCCGCCTCCCTGGCCATGGTGGCCCTGTCAGAGGTCCTCAGCCGTCCCCTGTCCGCCGCCTTCGTGGGCTACAGCCCCGCCCTGCTGGAGATGACCGTCCACGGCTTCCGCATCTTCGCCCTGAGCTACCTCTTCGTGGGCTTCGGCATCTTCGGCTCCGGACTGTTTACCGACCTGTGCAACGGGGCCGTCTCCGCCCTCATCTCCTTCCTGCGCACCTTCCTGTTCCGGGGCGGATTTGTGCTGCTCCTCCCCCTCTTCCTGGACCTGGACGGCATCTGGCTGGCGGTGGTGGTGGCCGACGGCCTGGGCGCCGCCGTGGCCCTGGGGCTCATCTGGCGGTACCGGAAGCGGTACCACTACCTGTAAGCCGCTGAAAGACTTCCCTGAAAGGGGAAGTCTTTGCATCTTACCCCCTGAAAACCGCATCTGAACGGTACCGCTCTTGCGATTTCTCCTCTGATCTGATACCCTTAAGCTGTCCTGGGACAGGAGGTAACAATATGAAGATCACAGTGGAACACGCAGACCTGCCAGAGAACGAGGTCATCCTGCGCTGCCCCGCTCTGGACGAGGAGATGCTGGTGGTGCTGTCTCTGCTGCGCTCCGGGCTCCAGCGGCTGTGCGTCTGGGACGACAACCGCCGCACCACCCTCCTCGCCCCCGGCGAGGTGGTCTACTGTGAAACCGTGGACGACCGGGTGTTCGTCTACACCGGTCGGGCCATGTACCAGACCGCCCTGGGCCTGGGGGAGCTGGAAAGCCGGTATGGCGGCCTGGGCTTCTTCCGCGCGGGCAAGTCGGCGGTGGTCAACCTCCACCATATCCGGAGCCTGGCCAGCCAGGGGGGCGGCCGCATCCAGGCCACTCTGGAGACAGGAGAGAAACTGATCGTATCCCGCCGCTACGCCCCCCTACTGCGGGAGCGGCTGGGACTGTGAGAAAGGAGCAAATATGGAATATTTCAACCGATTTTATCTCTGGGGCGTCAATACCAAATACCGCATGGGCCTGTATTTTGCCGCCGCCGTCTCTTTCAAGGGTCTGGTCAATGTCCTGCTGGGCAGCTGGACCGTGGAAACTCTGATTTTACTGGAAATGCTGCTGGTCTGCTTCGCCTTTGCCTGCCTGGAGACCGCCATCTTCCCTTCCGGAAAAAATATACTGTCCGAGGGGAAGCGGATCGCCCTCTGGGCCGTCCTGGCCAATGTCATTTTCATCGGCTGCGGCTGGATGCTACGCTGGTTCCCCGGCATCCCCCTGTGGGGCGCTCTTGTGCTGGTCCTCTTCCTGGAGAGCTCCCTGGGGGGCATGTGGTATGCCCTGTATCTAAAAGAGAGGCGGGATACCGCCGCCCTCAATCAGAGCCTGCGCCGGTTCCAGGAGGAAGAAAATTTTTCCTCTCCCCATTGACAAAACAACCTCCTGCTGATACAATGTCCTCGCCCTTAATGCAAATAATTACTATTTAGAAAGTGAGGAAGTCATCATGCCTGAACTGAAGGGGAGCAAAACCGAACAGAACCTGTGGACCGCCTTTGCCGGCGAGAGCCAGGCCCGGAACAAATACAGCTACTTCGCCTCCAAGGCCAAGAAGGAGGGCTACGTCCAGATCGCCCAGCTTTTTGAGGAGACCGCCGCCAATGAGAAGGAGCACGCCAAAATCTGGTTCAAGCTGCTGGGGGGCATCGGCACCACCGCCGAGAACCTGGAGGCCGCCGCCCAGGGAGAAAACTTCGAGTGGACCGACATGTACGCCCAGATGGCTGCCGACGCCCGGGAGGAGGGCTTTGACGACATTGCCGCCCTCTTCGAGGGGGTAGCCAAGATCGAGAAGGAGCACGAGGAGCGCTACCGCAAGCTGCTGGCCAATCTGGAGGGCGGCCTGGTCTTCTCCCGCGACGGCGACATGATCTGGCAGTGTGCCAACTGCGGCCACATCCATGTGGGGCCCAAGGCCCCCGAGGTCTGCCCCGTCTGCGCCCACCCCCAGGCCTATTTCCAGCTCAAGGCCGAGAATTACTGAGCCGAATCATAATTTCAGCCTGTGTCCGCAAAAGCGGCCACAGGCTGTTCTTTTCTCTGTTCAATGCCGGCCGGCAGGCTTCCGTTCCCGCCGGTAGCAGGCGTCACACAGCCGCCCCCGGTGGTGCAGAGGCAGAGCCCGGTTGCACCGGGCACAAAAGCGGATGTTATTCCGCAGGTTGTGGAGCAGAATCTCATTGATCTCGCCGGCCACCCGCTCCCGGCTGTCGTAGAGCCTGTCCTCGTCCACCGGACAGTCGAAAGCCTTGGCGAAGGAAAAATAGAGGGCCAGCTTTTTGTAGTACAGTTCCAGCTCAGGCAGGGTGGGCTCCTCCTCGGGCAGGCCGGGCTGCTCCACCTCCTCCCCCTGCTGCCAGCGGCTCAAAAGCTGGAAGAACAGGTCCCGCAGGGCATCCTCCGTCTCATCGAAAGGAATGTTGGCCGCCCGGAGCTCCTGCTCCCGGGTGAGGGTAAAGCCCTTCTCCCGCAGCTTGGCGATGATGGCGATATACCGGGACACGTCCAGCTTGCGGTAGGGCTCCACCGTGGGCATCTGGTTCCACTGGGTGAGCACCTCCAGCAGGTCGAAGTCCACCTGGAGCACCAGGTCGGAGAAGCCGGCCACGGCGTAGTCCAGGGGCGGCACCACCGCCTCCAGCCCCGCCCGGATGGCGGGCAGATTCTGGGTGGCCCCCACAAAGCCCCGGTTGTACATCCCAAACCGCCCCGCCCGGCCGGCAATCTGCTTGATCTCCTCCGCCTTCAGCTCCCGGCGCTCCACGCCGTCGAATTTCTCCGTCTCCATGAAGATGATCCGGCGGATGGGCAGGTTCAGCCCCATGCCGATGGCGTCGGTGGAGACGATATACTCCATCTCCCCCGCCAAAAAGCCCTCCATCTGCTTGCGCCGGGTGGAGTAGGGCAGGGCGCCGTAGATGATGGCCGGCTCCTTGCCGCTCTGCCGCAGGTCCTCCGCCACGCTGAGCACCCCCACCTTGGAGAAGGTGATGAGGGCGTCCCCCGGCTGGACCCGCTGGTAGTCGATGGTGTGGGACATGCAGATCAGCGGCGTGGTCCGCTGGTGGACCTCCACCTCATAGCTGTCGCCGCAGCTGTCAATCAGACGGATGAGCAGGTCCTTGGCCTCGGGGGCGGCACACAGGTGGACCTCCGGGGCCAGCACCCCCAGAATGGCCCGGGTCCAGGCGTAGCCCCGCTGCCGGTCGGCAATCATCTGGCACTCGTCCACCACCGCCACGTCGTACCGCTGTTTCAGGTCCAGCTTCTCCGCCGTGGCGGCCACGTGGGTGTCCCCCTCCCGCAGGTCCTCCTCCTCCCCGGTGGACAGGGAACAGGCCACCCCGGCGTCCAGCAGGGTCTCCTGGGCCTCCAGGGCCAGCAGCCGCAGGGGGGCAAGATACACTCCCGTCCCGGCCTGCATCAGCCGCTGAAAGCCGGCGTAGGTCTTGCCCGTGTTGGTACCCCCCAGGTGGAGAATAAATTTCCGGTGCATCGCCCGGGCCTCCGGATACTCGTCCTTGGGGTTCAGGGCGATGAGCAGGGACAGGCTGGTGCGGATGGCCTGGGGCACATACCACACCGACCACACCGTGGCCAGCCCCTCGCTGAGCAGCATTTTCAGGGGAAAGCCCTTGGCCCGGAGCATCCCCTCCAGGTCGGCCTCCGGCTGGGCGTCTGTAAAGTCCGCCGCCGCCTGTTTTGCCGCGGCCAGAAGGGTCGAAGTGTAGCGGATGCACACCTCCGCCGCCAGGGGGTGGCTGTCATACTCTCCCAGCCAGGGCCCCGCCCGGAGGAAATTTTTCAGCACCACGGGCAGCTGCTTGCTGTCACACCGCTGCTCCAGGGCCAGGAACTCATTAATCCAGGCCGTGGCCTGAGAGGCCCGCAGCATCCGGCTCTTGGACACGGCGGGGAGACGGCCCACAATGGCCCGGTGGTAGTGCTCCGCCAGCAGCCAGGCCGGGGAGCCGTCGCTCCCCGCTCCGTCCCAGGCCCGGTTCAAAAGGGCCTGAGCCTTTTTTGTCCCCGGCGTGAGACCCGCCGGCATGTTTGAGACAGGCCCCCGCTCCCGGCTCTTGAACCGGGGATTCTGCTCCGCCTCCAGCACGTCCTCCTTGGCCCAGACCCGTTTGGGGTGCCCGCCGCTCATAAAGTAGCGGGGCTTGGGCAGCAGCTCCCGCATCAGCTCCGGGGTCCAGCCCCGCCGCTTCAGCAGTGAGGCGGACAGATATTTTCCCCGTCCGGACATGGCGCATCTCCCCCTTACATCCCGCTCCCGCAGTCCCCGCCCCGCAGGGCGCAGAAAATCCGGGAGCATTTTTTATCAGTATAGCCCAAAGCGGAAAATTTTTCAACAGCGGCCCATCAGGGCTTGACCCCGCCCGCTCCAGGGCTTATGATGTAGTACGTTAGTCAAGCAGACTGAAGGAGGGTATCCCCTATGAAATATTTAAAGCAAGCCGCCCCCCGCCCCGCAGGGGAGGAGGAGGCCCGCCGCAGCAGCGTGGCCCGGATCATCCAGGACATCCGCACCCGGGGCGACAGCGCCCTGGTGGAATACAACACGAAATTTGACGGCAATCCCCGTCCCGCCCTCCGGGTTACCCGGGAGGAGATCGACGGGGCCTATGCCCAAATGACCCGGCAGGAGCTGGACGACCTGCGCCGGGCGGCCGGCCACATCCGCAGCTTCGCCCAGGCCCAGAAGGGATGCCTCACCGGGCTGGAGGGCTTTTCCAACATCCCCGGCGCCCGGCTGGGCCACCGGGTCATCCCGGTGGGCTCCTGCGGGTGCTACGTCCCCGGCGGCTCCTACCCCCTGTTTTCCACCGCCCTGATGCTCATCATCCCCGCAAAGGCGGCGGGGGTTGGCCGGGCTGTGGCCTGCGCCCCGGCGGTGAAGGGGACCTCCTCCATCCATTATAAGACGTTGGCGGCCATGGACATCGCCGGCGCCGACGAGATTTACGTCGTGGGCGGGGCCCAGGCGGTGGCAGCCCTGGCCTACGGTACGGAGCAGATCAGGCCGGTGGATGTGATCGTGGGTCCGGGCAATCAGTATGTGGCCGAGGCCAAGCGGCAGTGCTACGGGCAGGTGGGCATCGACTTCTTCGCCGGTCCCAGCGAGGTGCTGGCCATTGCCGACGGCAGCGCCGACCCCCGCATCCTGGCCGCCGACATGCTGGCTCAGTCGGAGCACGACCGGATGGCCAAGGGCATCCTGGTCACCACCAGCTCCAGTCTGGGCCGGGCGGTGCTCCAGGCGGTGGAGGAGCAGCTGGCCGGCCTGGCCACAGCGGATATCGCCCGGGCCTCCTGGGAGACCTTCGGGGAGGTCATCCTGGCGGACAGCCTGGATGAGGCCGTGGACATCGCCAACGACCTGGCCCCGGAGCACCTGGAGGTCATCGTCCGCGACGAGTCCATCCTGCCCAGGCTGGTGAACTTTGGTTCCCTGTTCGTCGGCCAGGAGACGGGAGAGGTCTTCGGCGACTACGCCTCGGGCACCAACCACACCCTGCCCACCGTCCGGGCCGCCCGGTACACCGGCGGCGTGTGGGTGGGCACCTTCCTGAAAGTGTGCACCTTCCAGCGCTATGACCGGGCCGCCATGAGGGAGATTGCCCCGCTTGTATCCCGCATGGCCCACGGCGAAGGGCTGGAGGCCCACGCCAAGGCTGCGGAGATCAGGATGGAGCTGCTGTAACAGATCAAATCAGGCAGGGACCGGGCCGTGGCCCGGTCCCTGCCTGACGTTCTCAGCCGGGGGACGGCCCCAGCTTCTCCGGGGGAACCCCCAGCAGAAGGAGGGCTCCGGCGGCGGCCAGGGCGGTCAGCTCCCCCTCCCCCGGCTCCAGGGCCAGGGGAAACTCCTGCCGCTCCACCACCCGGCCGTCCACCGTCACCAGCTCCCGCTGGAGGGCGGCCCACAGGGTGTCCCCCTCCCGGCTGGAGATGGTCAGGCTGTCCCGGGGTGAGGCCCCGTAGCTCACTGCGCTGGCCGCCTTGGGCGGCACCCCCGCCATCCCGCCGGGCAGCAGAGCGGTACGGCACTGCCGGGGCAGTCTCAGCCCTCTGGTGGCCGCCCGGGGGGACACCACCAGCAGCGCCGGGTGGCGCTCGCTCACCCGCTTTTCCTGTCCCGCCCGGGCGGGCAGCGAGCGCAGAATGGCCGCCTCGATCCCCTCTCCGTCTTCGATCACCTGAAAAAGTTCCATATTTCTCTCCCCTTTCCCGTCAGTTTTCTCTTTTTTGCGGGTTTTATACGCTATTCTGAGCAAAAGCGTTTCATGTAGGGGCGTCCTGCGGCCGCCCGCCCCTGAAAAAGCCGAAACCGCTGGAGTAGCGGGCGGATACTATCCGCCCCTACTTGACTTTTCTCCCACCTTTCTGGTAAGATGTAGGCTGATATATTGGGTTTATATGCTTTAAGGAAAATGAGGTATCACCATGGCACAAAAGAAAACCTACGGCAACGACTCCATCTCCGCCCTGAAGGGGGCCGACCGGGTGCGCAAGCGCCCGGGGGTCATCTTCGGCTCCGACGCTCTGGAGGGCTGTGAGCACGCCGTTTTTGAAATCATGTCCAACGCCATCGACGAGGCCCGAACAGGCCACGGCACGCTGATTACCGTCACCCGCTTTGAAGACGGCTCCATCCAGGTAGAGGACCAGGGCCGGGGCTGTCCGGTGGACTGGAACGAGAAGGAGCAGAAGTTCAACTGGGAACTGGTGTTCTGCGAGCTGTACGCCGGCGGCAAATACGGCGACATCAACGGAGAGAACTACGAGTTTTCCCTGGGTCTGAACGGCCTGGGCTCCTGCGCCACACAATATGCCAGCGAGTATATGGATGTCACCGTGTGGCGGGAGGGGAAGAAATATTCCCTCCACTTTGAGAAAGGTGAAAACATCGGCGGACTGAAAAGCGAGCCCACCGACCGGGGCAAAAAAACGGGCACCACCATTCGCTGGAAGCCTGACCTGGAGGTCTTCACCGACATCAACATCCCGGTGGACTACTACCTGGACGTAATGAAGCGCCAGGCGGTGGTCAACGCCGGGGTGACCTTCCGTTTTAAGAACCAGACGGGGGGCAAATTCGAGACCACCGACTTCCAGTACGACAACGGCATCGTGGACTATGTTGCCGAGCTGGCCGGCGAGGGGGCCCTCACCGCTCCCGTCTTCTGGCAGACGGAGCGGAGAGGCAGGGACCGGGCGGACAAGCCGGAGTACAAGATGAAGCTGTCGGTGTCCTTTTGCTTCTCCAATAAGGTACAGGTCATCGAGCACTACCACAACTCCTCCTGGCTGGAGCATGGGGGCTCTCCCGAGAAGGCGGTGCGCTCCGCTTTTGTCTCCGCCCTGGACGCCTACTTGAAGCAGCAGGGCAAGTACACCAAAAACGAGAGCAAAATCACCTTTCCGGACATTCAGGACGCCCTGGTGCTGGTGAGCAGCAACTTCTCCACCCAGACCTCCTATGAGAACCAGACCAAGAAGGCCATCAACAACAAAGGCGTGCAGGAGGCTATGGTGGAGTTCCTCCGGTCCCAGATGGAGGTCTACTTCATCGAAAACCCTACCGACGCCCAGAGAATCGCCGAGCAGGTGCTCATCAACAAACGGGCCCGGGAAAATGCGGAGAAGACCCGGCTGAACATCAAGAAGAAGCTCACCGGCTCTATGGACATCTCTAACCGGGTGCAGAAGTTCGTCCCCTGCCGCACCAGGGACGTGAACCGCAGTGAGCTGTATATCGTGGAGGGCGATTCGGCTCTGGGCAGCGTGAAGCAGGCCAGGGACAGCGAGTTCCAGGCCATCATGCCCATCCGGGGCAAAATTTTGAACTGCCTCAAGGCCGACTACGGCAAGATTTTCAAGAGCGAAATCATCACTGATTTATTGAAGGTGCTGGGCTGCGGCGTGGAGGTCCACGACAAGCGGGCCAAGGACATGGCCGCCTTCGATTTAAACGCCCTGCGGTGGAACAAGATCGTCATCTGCACCGACGCCGACGTGGACGGCTTCCAAATCAGGACCCTGGTGCTCACCATGCTCTACCGCCTCACCCCCACCCTGATTCAGGAGGGGTACGTCTACATCGCCGAGTCCCCCCTGTTCGAGATCACCTGCAAGGAGAAAACCTGGTTCGCCTACTCCAACAAGGAGAAGGACGACATTGTGGCCACCCTCCAGGGGAAGAAGTACGACGTTCAGCGGTCCAAGGGGCTGGGCGAGAACGAGC
>ERZ779633.255-NODE-255-length-18264-cov-11.289582_pt1 | contig 18264 bp, 16 predicted proteins | sample MGYA00514195_ERZ779633 | MGnify/ENA primary metagenome ERZ779633 (study PRJEB29562, sample SAMEA4376707) | mouse gut metagenome | isolation source: Cecum | study: EMG produced TPA metagenomics assembly of the A DSS colitis mouse model was used to assess the...
TCCTGGGGCTGCCACATGGTCCACCACGCCCTGTATCAGAAGCAGAATTACTCCTACGCCGGGGTCATCGAAGCCCTGTCCGGCGCCCCTTACGACGTGCGGTTTATCAGCTTTGACGACGTGAAGGCCGACCCCTCCATCCTGGACGGCGTGGACGTGCTCATCAACGTGGGAGACGGCGACACCGCCCACACCGGCGGGGCCGTCTGGGAGGACCCGGCCGTCTCCGCCGCAGTAAAGAAGTTTGTCTACAGCGGCGGCGGCTTCATCGGCGTGGGCGAGCCCTCCGGGCACCAGTACCAGGGCCGGTATCTCCAGCTCTCCAGTATACTGGGCGTAGAAAAGGAAACCGGTTTTACTCTGGGTTATGACAAGTACAACTGGGAGGAACACCGGTCCCACTTTATCCTGGCCGACTGCCGGGAGGAGGTGGACTTTGGCGAGGGCAAGAAGAGCATCTACGCCCTGGAGGGGGCCCAGGTACTGGTCCAGCGGGACAGGGAGGTCCAGCTGGCGGCCAACAGCTTCGGCGCGGGTCGGGCGGTGTACATCTCCGGCCTGCCCTACTCCTTTGTCAACAGCCGCCTGCTCCACCGGGCCGTCCTCTGGTCGGCCCACAGCGAGGACCAGCTCAACCTGTGGCTGTCCTCCAACTGCAACGTGGATGTCCACGCCTATGTGAAAAACGGCAAGTTCTGCGTGGTCAACAACACCTATCAGCCCCAGTCCACCACCGTCTACCGGGGGGACGGCTCCTCCTTCCCCCTGGACCTGGCGGCCAACGAAATCCGCTGGTACGAGATCTGAGAAAAAGGAGCAACCATCATGCAGCAGCAATTTCCCCTCTCCCGCGTTATTTCCCGGGAATTTCTCCAGCGGGAGCTGGACTTCTGCCGGGAGAAGGTCGGGGCCATGCTCCCTCGCTTTCAGGACTGCTTTCCCGCCGCCAACACCGAGGGGCTGGTCTACCCGGCGGAGCATGAAAATTTCGAGTGGACCACCTCCTTCTTCGCCGGGATGCTCTGGCTGCTCTACGAGCATACCGGCGACGAGAGCTATCTGCCCGTCCTGGAAAAGCACCTGGACAGCTTCTATCACCGGGTGGAGGACCCCGGTTATCTGGACACCCATGACCTGGGCTTTCTCTACTCCCTGTCCTGCTACCCTGCGGTGCTGCTCCGGAAGGACCACAGGGCGGAGGAGTGCTTCTTGAAAGCCGCCCAGGCCCTGCGCCGCCGGTACTTCCCCCAAGCGGGCATCATCCAGGCCTGGGGCGACCTGGACGACCCCAAAAACCGGGGCCGCATGATCATCGACTGCCTGCTCAACCTGCCCCTGCTGTATCAGGCCGCCCGGCTCACCGGGGACCGCAGCTATCAGGAGATGGCTTACAGCCACGCCAAGCAGGCCCAGAAGTACCTGGTCCGCCCGGACCGCACCACCTACCACACCTTCTACATGGACGTGGACACCGGCGCGCCCCGCTTCGGCCGCACCGCCCAGGGCTACAGCGACGACTCCTGCTGGACCCGGGGCCAGGCCTGGGGGGTGTACGGCTTTGCCCTCAGCTGCCGCCACACCGGGGACCGCAGCTTCTTGGACACCTCCTGCCGGCTGCTGGACTACTACCTGGAGCGCCTGCCCCAGGACGGGGTGTGCTACTGGGACCTGTTTTTTACCCAGGGGGACGAGCCCCGGGACAGCTCCGCCGCCGCCATTATCTGCTGCGGCATTCTGGAGCTGCTCCAGCACCTGCCCCTGACCCACCCCCGGCGGGAGGTCTATGAGTCCGCCCTGGCCCGGACGGTGCTGGCCCTGTCGGAGCATTACACCACCCGGAACCTGCCCCAGGCCGAGGGCCTGCTCCTCCACGGGGTATACTCCAAGCCGGACAACCGGGGGGTGGACGAGTGCACCATCTGGGGGGACTACTACTATATGGAGGCTCTCTTCCGCCTGCTCCACGGCAGCTGCGGCTACTGGTACTGACATGGAACGCTTTGACTTGTCTCAAAATCCCCTCCGCACCCGGAACGATGTGGAGCGGGCCCTCCTCCAGATTCTGGAGCCGGTGAGGGGACGCTTTACTGCGGGGTATACCGGCCTCCACCTGGGGGACTTCGCCGCCCACTACGGGGAGAGCTCCGCCCATATGGAGGCTTTCTCCCGGATGCTGTGGGGGCTGGCCCCCCTGTGGAGCCAGGGGGGCGGGGCGGACTGGCTGCCCCTGTTCCGCCAGGGGCTGGTCAACGGCGCCGACCCCAACCACCCGGCCTGCTGGGGGCCGGTGGGGGACTGCGACCAGAAAATCGTGGAGATGGCCTCCATAGCCTTGACACTGATGCTCTGCCATGAGAAAATGGAATTTACACCCAAGGAGGCCCAAAACCTCCACCGCTGGCTGTCCGGTGCGGAGGGGCGGGCCCTGCCCCAGAACAACTGGCTCTTTTTCCGGGTGCTGGTCCAGGCCGCTTTCCGGCGCCTGGGCTGGCCCTGGAACCGGGACCAGCTGGAGGAGGACCTGTCCAAGCTGGACAGCTGGTATCTGGGCGGCGGCTGGTACTGCGACGGCCAGCCCTCCCAGGTGGACTACTATGTCCCCTTCGGGATGCATTACTACGGCCTGATTTACGCCCGGTTCATGGCAGAGGAGGACCCGGTCCGGGCCCGGCGCTTCCGGGAGCGGGCGGCCCGGTTCGCCCGGGATTACCTCTACTGGTTTGAGGACGGGGGCCGGGCGGTGCCCTTCGGGCGGAGCCTGACCTATCGTTTTGGCCAGTGCGCCTTTTTCTCCGCCCTGGCCTTCGCCGGGGTGGAGGGGCTGCCCTGGGGGGTTATGAAGTCCCGGGTACTGGGCAATCTGCGGGACTGGTTCGCCCAGCCCATTTTTTCCTCCGACGGCCTGCTCACCGTAGGCTACGGCTACCCCAACCTGTGCATGAGCGAAAACTACAACGCCCCCGGCTCCCCCTACTGGGCCCTGAAAGCCTTCCTGTGTCTGGCCCTGCCGGAGGAGCACCCCTTCTGGCGCTCAGAGGAGCAGATTCCCGTCCTGGAGCCCCTGCGGCCCCTGCCCCAGGCCCGGATGCTCATTGCCCGGTCCGGGGAACAGGTGCAGCTGTTCCCGGCGGGGCAGTGCTGCGTCTGCCAGCTGGGACAGGTGGGGCCCAAGTACGAAAAGCTGGTGTACTCCAGCCGGTTCGGCTTCTCCGTCCCCCGGGGGGACAGCCTGGAGGAGGGGGCCTTCGACTGCTGCCTGGCCGTCAGCGAGGCGGGGGAGGACCGCTGGCACACCCAGCGGGGCTTTGCCGACTTTGAAATCGGGGCAGACCACACCTGGCGGCGCTACTCCCCTCTGCGGGGGGTGGAGGTGGAGGTCACCGTGACCCCCTCCTTCCCCAGCCACCGGCGGGAGTACCGCATCACCAACGACCGCCCCATCGACGCGGTGGACGGCGGCTTCGCCGTCCCGGCGGAGGCGGGCGGACAGCGGTATCACGGGGATATGGTGGCATGGGAGGCCCATGGCGTGGCTGCCCGGTTCCCCTGGGGGATAAGCGCCATCCGCTGCGAGGAGGGCGGAGGGGAGCCCCTGCTTGTCGCCCCCTGGCCTAACACCAACCTGCTCTCCCCCCTCACCCGCATCCCGTCCATCCGCTGGCGCCTGGAGCCGGGGGAGCACCGGCTGGTGACCTGGGTGACGGGGGATATTCCAAAGCGTTGAATTTGCAAGGAGGAATACAGTATGGATACGTCCAAGGGCGGTGAACTGCGCATCTTTATCACCGGTCCGGACGGCCGGGTCAAGGCCCAGGCCGCCGGCCCGGACCGGGCCACTCTGGTGTACGACGCCCCCTATGAGGAGGGGGACGTGATCCGCATGGACGGCGGGCCCGGCTTTGTGGTGGCACTGCTGGAGGACAGCATGGGGGAGACCTATGGCTGGCTCTCCGGGGAGTTCCGCCTGGCCGTCCCCTTCGGGGAGAAAAAGATCAGCTACTCCCCCAAATCCTTCACCGGGGACCGGCATCTGCTGTGGGTCCGCCGGGCGGAGGAGGAGGAAATTGCCGCCCGCCGCAATCTGGCCCGGAACGTGCTGGACAGCCACGACAACGGGGGGCTTTTCCCCCATGCCAGCGCCAACGTGGAGACCCGGGGGGAATCGGTCTTTGCCGCCCGGAACGCCATCGACGGCTGCTTCGCCAACCACTGCCACGGCCGCTGGCCCTTCCAGAGCTGGGGTATCAACCGGGACCCCAACGCCGCCCTCCGCCTGGACTTCGGCCGGCCCGTCCGGCTGGACCGGCTGGTCTTCACCCTCCGGGCGGACTTTCCCCACGACAGCTGGTGGACGGGCTGCACCGTCCGCTTCTCCGACGGCTCACAGCTGGAGCCCGCCTTCGTCAAAACGGGGGAGCGTCAGGTCATGGACATGGAGCCCCGCACAGCAGACTGGCTGGTGGTGGAGCGGCTCATCAAGGACCCGGAGGACCCCTCCCCCTTCCCGGCCCTTACCCAGCTGGAAGCGTGGGGCACAGAAATTTTGTAATCAACTGCCGGGCCGCCGAAAGCGGCGGCTCTATTATTTTTACCGTCAGGAGGTTTTGTTATGGATATCCGCTATTCCGCCCATCCCAACGACGTAAAGCGCTACACCACCCAGGAGCTGCGGGACGAGTTTTTGGTCGAGAACCTGTACCGGCCCGACCAGGTGGTGGCCGTGTACAGCCACGTGGACCGGATGGTTACCCTGGGCTGTATGCCCGTAAAGGAGTCTGTCTCCATCGACAAGGGCATCGACGTGTGGGCCAACTTCGGCACCCACTATTTCCTGGAGCGCCGGGAGGTGGGCATGTTCAACATCGGCGGCGCCGGGACGGTCACCGTGGACGGCACCGTCTACGAGCTGGGGTACAAAGACTGCCTCTATATCACCATGGGGGCCAGGGAGGTGCTCTTTGCCAGCGCGGACCCGGAAAAGCCCGCCAAGTTCTACATGGTATCCGCCCCCGCCCACCGCAGCTATGAGACCCGGCTGCTCAAACTGGCCGACGCCGCCAAGAAGCCCCTGGGCGACGCCGCCACCTCCAACAAGCGGGTCATCAACCAGTTCATCCACCCCGACGTGCTGAAAACCTGCCAGCTGTCCATGGGCATGACGGTGCTGGAGGAGGGCAGCGTGTGGAACACCATGCCCGCCCACACCCACGAGCGGCGGATGGAGGTCTATATGTACTTCGAGGTCCCGGAGGACCAAGTAGTCTTCCACATGATGGGCCAGGGCCAGGAGACCCGGCACATCGTCATGAAAAACGAGCAGGCCGTGATTTCCCCCTCCTGGTCCATTCACGCCGGGGCGGGCACCGCCAGCTACACCTTTATCTGGGCCATGGGCGGGGAAAATCAGGCTTTTGACGACATGGACGTTATCCCCACCACCGAACTGAAATAAAACGCCCGAAAGGAGTGTATCAAATGGATATGCAGAAGCTGTTCTCCCTGGAGGGCAAGACCGCCCTGGTCACCGGCGGGGCCTACGGCATCGGCTTTGCCATCGCCGAGGCCCTGGCCGGGGCAGGGGCGAAAATTGCCTTCAACTGCCGTTCCCAGTCCAACCTGGACAAGGCCCTGGCCGACTACGCCGCCAAGGGGATTGACGCCCACGGCTACATCGCCGATGTCACCGACGAGACTCAGGTGACCGAGCTGGTGGGCAAAATCGAGGTCGAGCTGGGGGGCGTGGACATTCTGGTAAACAACGCCGGCATCATCAAGCGCATCCCCATGACGGAGATGAGCGCGGAGGACTTCCGCCAAGTGGTGGACATCGACCTCATCGGTCCCTTCATCTGCGCCAAGGCGGTCATCCCCGGTATGGTGAAAAAGGGCCACGGCAAGATCATCAACATTTGCTCCATGATGAGCGAGCTGGGCCGGGAGACCGTCTCCGCCTACGCCGCCGCCAAGGGCGGGCTGAAGATGCTCACAAGGAACATCTGCTCCGAGTACGGCGGGGCCAACATCCAGTGCAACGGCATCGGCCCCGGCTACATCGCCACCCCCCAGACCGCCCCCCTCCGGGAGCGCCAGCCCGACGGCAGCCGCCACCCCTTCGACCAGTTCATCGTCTCCAAGACCCCGGCGGGCCGCTGGGGGGACCCGGAGGACCTGATGGGCCCGGCGGTCTTCCTGGCCTCCGACGCCTCCAACTTCGTCAACGGCCACATCCTCTATGTGGACGGCGGCATCCTGGCCTACATCGGCAAGCAGCCGTAGTGGAGCGTACACCGAGAGCCCCACCCCATGGACCTGCGATCATTTACACGCGATAAAACCCTCTCTGCTGCTTCCGCCCCCAGTGGGCGGGAGCAGTATTTTTTCCAAATCCTTCGGGAGTTTGTTGGAGGAAAACGGCACCTTTTTCTTCTGCGGCATTTTAACAAAAGTTTCACACTTCTTGGCTTGACAGCCTGAAGCGCCTTTTGTATAATACATGACAGCCTGTCACATTGCGACAATCTGTCACAAGAGGAGGGAGACTGTGCCCACCGCAACATTTTTTCGATTGCCGGAGGAAAAGCGAAAGCGGCTGATTGACGCCAGCTGGGCCGAACTGACCCGGGTACGCTTCGCCGATGCGTCCATCAACCGGATTATCGCCGCCGCCCACATTCCCCGGGGCAGCTTTTACCAGTATTTCGAGGACAAGGAGGACCTGATCCGCTACTTACTGGAGGATATGCGGGAGTACTTCATCTCCCTGCTGCGGAACATTCTCATGGAAGCGAAGGGCGACCTGTTTGCCCTCCCCCTGCTGGCCTACGGCCGCTTTATCGGCCAGCAGGGACATACCGACCCCATGCTCTGCCAGTTTATCAAGATCGTACGGCTGAACGAGGGGATGGACATGCAGAGCTTTATGGGCGGGCCCATGCAGTTTCTGCCCGACCCGCTGTGGGAGGCGGTGGACCCGGCCAGGCTGCGGGAACCCAGCCGGGAGTACGCCGACCAGGTCTTTCACATGACCTGTGCGGTGCTGGCCTTCGCCATTGTGGAGACCTTGCAGAATCCGGCCTGCGTTCCCCAGGTTCGGGAGAGGATCAAACTGAGAACAGACCTGCTCCGCCACGGCGGGGCGGCAGACGGATATAAGGAGGAACCCCTATGAAACAACGAACCACGGCCCTGCTGCTGACGGCGGCGCTGGCCCTGTCCCTGCTGGGCGCCACCGCCCTGGCGGCGGAGGGGGACCCGTCCGCGCCGGCGGCCGCTGCGGCCCAGACGGAACCGGCGGCGGCAGATGAGAGCGGCCCTCCCGCTCCCGCCGGGGAATCGGAGGCCCAGCCCGCAGAGCCCGCCGGGGAAGAGGCGGAGGGGGAGGCTGCCCCGGAGACCTCTGATGATCCTCCTGCGGAGGAGTACATACCCGACCCGGTGGGTTCCCTCTCCTTCGGCAACCTGAACCGCCGGATGCACGAGGGCAACCTCCAGGTGCTGGCCCTCCAGGAGAGCATCGACATGATCGAGGAGCTGGATTACGACAAGCTGAAGGAACAGCTGCGGGAGCAGCTCAACGAGATTGCCAAGACCCAGTGGAGCCTGGTGCTGATGTCCAAGTATATGGACGGCTACGAGTACCACAGCGCCTATGACCAGCTTGACAGCGCCTACGACGCCGTCCGCAAGCAGTTCGACGCCATCAAGGAGGGCGACATGCAGGAGGACAACGCCGTCACCGTCCGCCAGCTGAAAAGCCTTCAGAACCAGATCATCATGGCCGGAGAGGCCACCTACATCGCCCTGGCCGCCATGGAGCTCCAGGAGGACGGGCTGGAGCGGCAGCTGGCCGCCCTGGACCGGCAGCTCACCGAGCTGGACCTGCGCTATGAGCTGGGACATATCTCCTCCATGACGGTGAAGCAGGCCAGGTCGGGCCGGGCCGCCCTGGACAGCGGCCTGTCCACCCTGCGGATGAACCTGAATACCTATAAGGGCCAGCTGGAACTGCTCATCGGGGCAGATATCACCGGAAGAATCTCCCTGGCCTCCCTCCCCGCCGTCAGTCGGGAGGAGGTGGACAGCATGGACCTGGAGCAGGACCTGGAGACCGCAAAGGAGAACAGCTGGGACCTGTATGACGCCACCGAGACCTACAAGGACGCCCGGAAGGAGTACAACAATCACGGGGGGGACTATGGCCAGACCTACATGGCCAACGACCGGTCCTACCAGCAGGCCCGGCACACCTACTACTCCGCCAAGTATACCTACGACAACACCGTCCAGAGCTTTGAGCTGGGCCTGCGCAATCTCTACCTGAAGGTGAAGGACTACCAGCAGATTCTGGACGCCTCCAAAACCGCCTTGGCGGTGGAGCAGGACAACTACGCCGCAGCTCAGCTGAAGCAGAGCCAGGGCAGCTTGTCACAAAACAAGCTGCTGGAGGCGGAGGACAAACTGAAAGAGGCCAGAGAGAAGGTGGCCGGGGCGGAAAACGACCTGTTCTCCGCCTGGAACACCTACCGCTGGGCCGTGGACTACGGCATCATGAATTAAATTAAAGGAGACCGATCCATGAAGCTGAAACAAATCTTTTCCCTGGCCCTGGCCGCCGCCCTGACGCTGGGCCTGACCGCCTGCCAGTCCGGCGGCGGGGAGAGCACCTCCCAGGACAGCGCCCCGGCCGGGGTGGCCGTCCAGGTCCGGGAGGTCACAGTCGATACCATCTCCACCGAGAACAAGGTGTCCGGCCGGGTGGTCACCGACGGGCAGGAGTCCGTCTTCGTGATGACCAACGCCCAGTGCCTGGCCGTCTACGTGGAGGTGGGGGACACCGTCACCGCCGGGCAGACTCTGTGCGCCCTGGACCTGGCCAGCACCCTGTCCTCCTACAACGCCGCCAACATCAGTTACACCTCCGCCGCCCAGAGCTACCGGGACCAGGCGGCCATCTTCGACAAGCAGATCGAGCTGGCGGAGAAAAACGTCAGCGACCTGAAAGCCCTGTTTGAGATTGGGGCCGCCTCTCAGCTGGAGATTGACCAGGCGGAGCTGTCCCTTCAAACCGCCCAGGCCCAGCGCACCTCCACCCTGGCCCAGCTGGAGGCCGGGATGCAGAGCTACAAGTCCAACGTGGAGCAGCTGGGGTCCGTACTGGAGAACGTGGACGCCAAGGGCAACGTCATTGCCCCCATCGACGGCACCATCATCTCCCTGAACGCCGCAGAGGGGGGATTTGTCTCCGCCTCCGCCCCGGTGGCTGTTATCGACGGGGTGGACCGGATGGAGGTGGCCGTCTCCGTGTCCGAGGCCCTGGTGCCCAAGCTGGCCCGGGGGGACGAGGCGGACGTGTCCATCAGCTCCCTGGGCGTTGACGTGGTGGGCACCATCAAGAGCATCGACCTGGCCGCCAACATGCAGACCAAGCTGTACAGCGTCACCGTCTCCATCAACGAGGATGTGCCCGGCCTGCTGTCCGGCATGTTCGCCGATGTCTCCTTCCGCACTAACACCTCCGCCGACACCATCGTCATCCCCACCGAGGCCATTCTCACCAGCAACGGGCAGCAGTATGTCTTTGTGGCGGACAACATCGCAGAGACCAACGGCACCGCCCGCTATGTGGCCATCGCCACCGGACTGACAGGCAACGGCGTCACCGAGGTGACCTCCGGCCTGAAGGCCGGGGACATGCTGGTAACGGTGGGCCAGGCCTACCTGTCTGACGGCGATGCGGTGCGCATTGTATCCGGGGAGGACTGAGGCCGGTGAATAATATCGCAAAATTCTGCATCAAGCACAAGGTCACCACCCTTATGGCGGTGATTATGATCTCCATTTTCGGCGTGGTCTTCACCACCCGGCTGCAGCTGGCCCTCCTGCCCGACATGGAGGCCCCCGCCGCCCTGGTCATGTGCTACTACAACGGGGCCAGCCCCAGCGACATGGAGGAGCTGGTCACCCGCCCCCTGGAGTCGGCCATTATGTCGGTGTCCGGGGTGGACGGGGTGCAGTCCACCTCCTCCGACGGGGTGAGCCAGCTCCAGATCACCTATGTGGAGGGCACCAACCTGGACATCGCCGCAACCAAGCTGCGGGAGCAGTTCGACCGGCTGTCCCTCCCCGACGGGGCCATGGAGCCCATCATCGTCAACATCAACATCGGCGACCTGATGCCCTCCGCCCTCATCGCCCTCCAGGGGGAGGACCTGGCTTCCGTCCAGGCCCTGGCGGAGGACACCGTCTCCCCCGCCCTGGAGCGCATCGACGGGGTGGCCCAGGTGACCGTCTCCGGCGGCATCACCCAGCAGATTGCCGTGGAGGTGGACCCCACCCGGGCGGCGGGCTTTGGCCTGTCCAACTCCTATATTGCCCAGATGCTGGCGGCGGACAATCTGCTCTATCCCGGGGGTGACATGCACAACGGCACCCAGACCCTCACCGTCACCACCGACGCCAAGTTCCAGACGGTGGAGGACGTGGCCAACCTGATCCTCCCCCTCCAGACCGGGGGAACGGTCCGCCTGTCTGAGGTGGCCAGCGTATCTCTGGAGACGGACGACCCGGAGGCCATCGCCAAGACCGGCGGCGCCGCCTGCGTGGTGCTCCAGGTGTCCAAGCAGTCCGGGGCCAACGAGGTGGCCACCGCCGACGCGGTGGTGGAGGAGATGGAAAAGCTCCACGCCAAAAACGGCGCCATCGCCTACACCGTATTGTATACCGCCTCCGACTACATCAACATGGCAGTAAACGCCGCAGTGCAGAACATCATCATGGGCGTGATTCTGGCCGCCGTGGTGGTTTTCCTCTTCCTGCGGCGCTGGGGCGCCACCGCCACCATCGCCGTATCCATGCCCGTGTGTATCCTTACGGTGTTCGTGCTGATGAACGTGTTCCACCTCACCCTGAACATGATGTCCCTGGGGGGCATCGCCATGGGCGTGGGCATGATCGTGGACAACTCCATCGTCGTGCTGGAGAATATTTACCGCTACTCCGCCGAGGGGCACAGCCGGATGGAGTCCTGCGTGGAGGGGACAAAAGAGGTCTTCACCTCCCTCACCGCCTCCACCCTCACCACCGTGGCCGTCTTTCTGCCCCTGGGCCTCACCGGGGGCATGGCCGGGATGCTCTTTGACGACTTCTGCCTGACCATCTCCTTCCTGATTCTGGGTTCCCTGGTCATCGCCATCACCCTGGTCCCCCTGCTGTGCTGGTTTCTGCTGGACGAGAAGAAGGTCCACCAGCACGCCCTGAAAAAGGCGGAGAAGAAAGCCAAGCGGCACGCCGAAGGCAAGGCGGGCCTGGGCCAGCGGCTGAACGAAATTTACACCCGCCTGCTGGGCTATTTCGTCCGCCACCTGTGGGTGGGGATGCTGGCCTCGGTGGGGCTGGTGGCCGTCTTCATCATCGCCTGTATGAACACGAAAATGGTGCTGATGCCCTCCATGGACCAGGGCATGGTGTCCATTGATGTCAGTACCCCCATCGGCTCGGAGGTGAAGGACACCGCCGCTATCGCTGACCGGATTGTGGATCTGGCTATGGAGAATATTCCGGAGCTGGAGTCGGTCTACCATATCACCCAGCCCGAGTCCTCCAATGTCAACCTGGTCCTGACCGACAAGGAGAAGCGTGACCGGAGCTGCGACGACATCGCCCAGGTCATGCGGGAACTGGTGCAGGACATTGCCGGGTGTGAGATCACCATCACCGCCTCCGACATGACCGCCATGCTGGGCAGCGGCGCGGATATCAGCGTGGACATCACCGGAACCGACTACGACACCCTGGTGATGATTGCCCACGACCTGGCCGGCCAGATTTCCCGGCTGCCCGATGCGGTGGACGTGTCCACCTCCGAGGCCAAGGAGGTGGAGCAGGTCACCGTCACCATGAACCGGGAGGCCGCCTCCCAATACGGCCTCACCGCCGCCTCTGTGGGCGCGGCGGTCCGCTCGGAGCTGTCCGGCTCCACCGCCACCACCGTCACCATCAACAACAAGGAGCTGGACGTGGTGGTCCGGGGAGACGGCAAGGCCGCCGCCAGCCTGGACGCCCTGAAATCCATGGCCATCCCCTCCGCCTTCGGCGGAACGGTGCCCCTGTCCGCCGTGGCTGACGTGAACATTGAGCTGGCCCCCCAGAGCATCATTCGGGTGAACCAGTCCCGGCAGATTTCCGTCACCGGTGACACCATCAGCGGCGACACCACCGCCATTACCCGGGAAATCAGCAAAATCCTGGACGGCTACACCCTCCCCGACGGCTACGCCGTGGCCATCTCGGGGGCCTATGAGGACATGATGGACAGCTTTGGCGACCTGCTGCTGGCCCTGGTGGTGGCCTTGGGGCTGGTGTACTTCGTGCTGGCCTCCCAGTTTGAGTCCTTCGTCATGCCGGTCATCGTTATGATGATTCTCCCCGTGGCCTTTACCGGAGCGCTGTTCGCCCTGCCCCTCACCGGCCGGGACCTGTCCATGATCTCCCTGGTGGCCCTTATCATGCTGGCCGGCACTGTGGTCAACTCCTCCATCATCCTTGTGGACTACATCCGCCACCGGCGGGAACAGGGGGAGAGCCGTGTGGACGCCATCCTCCACGCCTGCCCCCTGCGCGTCCGCCCAGTGCTGATGACTACCCTCACCACCATCCTGGCCCTGGTGCCCATGGCCTTGGGGCTGGCCGAGGGCGCGGCGGAGATGATGAGCGACATGAGCATCACCATGATCTCCGGCATGGTCATCTCCACCGTCATTACCCTGCTGTTTACCCCGGTTTACTACTCGGTCATCGACGATTTGAGCCACATCTTCTCCCGGAAAAAGAAAAAGGGCGAGCCCCCTGCTCAGCCGCCGGCTGAGGAAGCCGTCCCTGCCACAGCCGAATAAGCGCAAGAAGGCCCCGCCAGCCGGCGGGGCCTTTCCCTATATATTTTTATTTCGCTTTTGGATAGGGTTCCCGCATATCGGTCAGACCCAAAAGATAATCTATGCTGGTGTTATAAATTTCGGAAAGTAAAATTAAAATTTCAGGCGGGATAATACGACGCCCAAGCTCATAATTACTGTATGTTTGCTGGGAACATCCTAACTGAACTGCAATTTCACTCTGATTTAAATCGGAATCTTCCCGAAGACTTTTTATTCTCGGATACATCATCATCACCTCAGCGCAAGTATAGCTTACTTCAAATTGTTGTATTGATTTTTACAACAAATCGTTGTAAAATAACTTGAGGTGATAAATTCCATGAGTACAGAAGAAAGCAAGCAGAAATTTTTCAATCATATCAGAGTGCTTCGGAAACAACAGCACCTGACCTTAGACGAATTGGCCGCGCAAAGCGGCGTACCGCTGAACATGCTGGAACAGCTTGAACAAAATATTTTACCCAAGGAAATGATGGTAGCTGACGCTTATAAGCTGTCACTGGTATTTCACTGTAAAATATGGGAACTGTTCCAGTGACAGGAAAGGCCCCGCCGGCGGCGGGGCCTTTCCAAGTTTGTTACTTCTGACCTGCGGAAAAAACGTACACGGTGATCAATTTCTTAACTTCCTCCGGTGTGTAGCTCTCCTGCGTAGGGTTCTCATCAATGATGTGGCACAGGTCAAGGGCCATTGCCTTTCGCGTGTCCTGCCGTTCTGCTTCTGTCATTGCTTAAAACCTCCTTTTCTTTTATAACTCCATTATATCAAATCCCTGGCTGGGATTCAAGGTCTTCCAGCTCCTTCATCCACAGCGCATTCACCGCGTCGGAGGGCATTCTCCAGTCCCCTCTGGGGGAGAGAGCCAAAGAGCCCACCTTGGGGCCGTCGGGGAGGCAGGAGCGCTTGAACTGCTGGCCGAAGAAGCGGCGGTAGAAATTTTTCAGCCATTTCAGTATGGTTTCCCGGTCGTAGTCCTCCCCCAGGGCGGCCAGGGCCAGACGGAACACCTTCCGGGGGGAGAAGCCCCAGCGGAGGGCGTAATAGAGGAAGAAGTCGTGGAGCTCATAGGGCCCCACCAGGTCCTCGGTTTTCTGGGCGATCTCCCCCTCCCTGGGGGGGAGCAGCTCCGGGGAGACGGGAGTGTCCAGGATGTCCCGGAGGACGGCGGCCAGCTCGGGGTCGGAGCCCTCCGCCTCATCTGCGGCGCAGGCGGTGAGGTGGCGCACCAGTGTCTTGGGGATGGAGCCGTTGACGCCGTACATGGACATGTGGTCGCCGTTATAGGTGGCCCAGCCCAGGGCCAGCTCACTGAGGTCGCCGGTGCCGATGACCAGTCCCCCCCGCTGGTTGGCCAGGTCCATCAGCACCTGGGTCCGCTCTCTGGCCTGGCCGTTCTCAAAGGTGACGGACAGGTCCTCCATAGACTGGCCGATGTCCTGGAAATGGACCTTCACCGCCTCACCGATGTCCACGGTGCGGAAGCCGGCCCCAATCCGCTCCGCCAGCACCTGGGCGTTGGACTTGGTGCGGCTGGTGGTGCCGAAGCAGGGCATGGTGACGGCCAGGATGTCGCTCCGGGGCCGGCCCAGCAGGTCCATGGCCCGGGCGGTGATGAGCAGGGCCAGGGTGGAGTCCAGCCCCCCGGACAGCCCCACCACGGCGCAGGAGGCATGGGTGTGCTCCAGCCGCTTTTTCAGCCCCAGAGCGGCGATGGTAAAGATCTCCCCGCACCGCTCCTTGCAGTCCCCGTGGTCCGCCGGGACAAAGGGGTTCTTCCCGATGGGGCGGGTGAGGGCGGTGTCCGACAGGTCCAGGGAGAAGGAAGCGCGGCCAATCCCGATGGCATGAGCCTCCTCCATGGGGTCCCGCCTGGGCGGGGCAAAGGTGTTCATCTTCCGCCGCTCGAAAACCAGCTTGTCCACATCGATCTCGCTGATTGTCAACCCGGTTTTAAAGCGGACTTCCGACAAAACAGCCCCGTTTTCCGCGATGATGTTGTGTCCCGCAAAAACCAGGTCAGTGGTCGATTCCCCCTCCCCGGCATCGGCGTAGACGTAGCCGCACACCAGACGGCCCGACTGCCCCGCTACCAGTTGACGGCGGTAGGCCGCCTTACCCGCCAGCTCGTTGGAGGCGGACAGGTTCAGGACCAGGGTCACCCCGGCCCGGGCCATGGCGATAGAGGGCGGCTGGACAGACCACAAATCCTCGCAGATTTCCACCCCTACCACCAGATTGGGCATGGTCTCGCATTCCCAGACCACATTGCTGTACAGCGACACATTCTGTCCGCATAGATTCACCAAGGTATCCAGCTCTGCTCCGGAAGCGAACCAGCGGGCCTCATAGAACTCGCCGTAGTTGGGAATATGAGTTTTGGGGACTAGGCCCAAAAGCTCCCCTTTGCAGATCACCGCCGCACAGTTGTACAGCTTGTGGTCCCACTTGCTGCGCACCGGCAGACCGACAGCGGTGAGCATATCCAGGTCTTTGGTTTCCTCCAGAATATGCGCAAGGGCGTCCTCCGCCCCCTGGAGGAGGGTGTCCTGCAAAAACAGGTCGCCGCAGGTGTAGCCGGTGACGCACAGCTCAGGCAGGGCCAGCACCTTCACTCCCTGCTCCGCCGCCTCCTTCATCAGGGCAATGATCTGCCCCGCGTTAAATTCACAGTCTGCTACCTTGATCTTCGGCGTTCCCGCCGCCACTTTGATAAAACCGTCCCGCATAGCCGGGCCCCCTTCGGTGGTAAATTTCAAGTACCATCATATCCCAAGTCTGCCCCGATTGCAAGAAAAACAAAAGCCGCTCCGCTTTTCTACAGCAGCGGGTCGTCGCCCTCCCGGTAGGGCACCACCGCCGCCGGGACAACCTCCGACGCCGGGTCCGCATGGGCATGCTGGTCGTCAAAGAAAATATGTGCGCCAAAGGCAGAGAGCACATCCCGTTTGCTCACCCCGCCCAGGAAAAAGGCCTCGTCCACATGTACCCCCCAGTTCCGCAGGGTCTTGATGGCCCGCTCGTGGGCCGGGACGCTGCGGGAGGTCACCAGCGCCGTCCGGATGGGGACGGGGTTTCGGTCCGCAAAGGCAGACTGAATGTGGGCCACCGTCTCCAAAAACCGGGCGAAGGGCCCCCGCTGAAGGGGAATATCCGCCTTGGCCCGCTCGTTTTCAATAAAAGCCTCCATTCCCCTGCGCTGATAAATCCGCTCCGATTCTGCGGCAAAGAGTACCGCGTCCCCGTCGAAGGCAATGTGAATCTGCTCAATCTTGGACCTGGGGTCCGCGTGGGGGCCTCCGGGCAGGATCATGCCCGCCGCGATATCGCTGTCCACCGCCTGCTTCACGTCCTCCTGCTTTGCCGAAAGAAAGAGGTCTGTCCGAAAGGCTTTCAGGTAAGGCGCCATCTCTGCGCCGCCGGTCAGGGCGGCCCTTGTGATGTCAAGCCCATAGTGCTGTACGGAGTTGAAAATGCGCAGGCTGGTATTGGGGCTGTTCCGGGAGGTTACGATGACCTCCACCAGGCGCTCCTCCTGCAAGGCATTCAAGTTCAAAAACGCCTGCACCAGCTGAAAGGCGGAGCCCTCCTTCAGAATATCCGTCTCATGGCTCACCTGATACTCCTCATAGGCGCCCAGCCCCTGCTCCTCATAGATTTTATTTTCTGTCTCCAGGTCGAACAGGGCGCGGGAGCTGATTCCAATGACCAGCGGCCTGGTCAAATCGTAGGCCATATTCTCTCTCCTCCCCGCCGTAGCGTCAGACCTGGACGGGCAGGGAGTCGTCCTCCCGGACCCAGTCCTCCACATGTACCATGCTGTACTCCGTCTCCGTGTTGCGGATGACCACCCGCTCAATGCCGGCGTTGATAATCAGGCGGCGGCACATGGAACAGGAGGTGGCGTCGTGGAGAAGGGAGCCGTCCTTGGCCTCCCGGCCCACCAGATAGAGGGTGGCGCCCAGCATGTCCCGGCGGGCAGCGGAGATGATGGCGTTGGCCTCGGCGTGGACCGAGCGGCACAGCTCATACCGCTGCCCCGATGGGATATTCATGGCCTCCCGGGTGCAGCCGCCCAGGTCTATGCAGTTTTTCCGCCCTCGGGGGGCGCCGTTGTAGCCGGTGGAGACAATCTCGTCGTGCTGGACGATAATGGCCCCGTAGCACCGGCGCAGGCAGGTGGAGCGCTCCAGTACCGTCTCGGCAATATCCAGATAGTAATTTTCCTTGTCGATGCGCTTCATGGGCATACCCTCCCTGTAATCTTTTTGTACTGACAGTATAGCCTATTTTTCTCCGCCCCGCAAGGGCTTCCCCGCAAAAGGGCATATCCCGACCGCGCATTTTATCCGGAGATCAGCTGTAGGGGCCGCCCCCCTGGGCGGCCCGAAACCGGGGGAGCCATTGTGCTTTGGCAGGCCGCCGAGGGCGGCGGCCCCTACATTAATCTGTGAAAAGGATACTCCCCCTCAAACACCTCCAAAGGTCTGGAAAAAGGCTTACATACAGTTGAAATTTACACATTGTTTACGAATACCTCCTTGACGCTGCCTCCCCAACGCGCTATTATTTAATAAGGTATATTGGCAGGCGGCTTTGCGCCTGCCGTCCCTATTCAGCCAAGGAGGCGCCCTATGATCCGCAACGCGATCCAAAGATTCATGTACGGCCGCTACGGAAACGACACGCTGAACCTGTTTCTGATGGGCCTTTACCTGCTGTTCTATCTGGTGTTCCTGTTCACCGGACTGGAGCCCCTCTATTTCATCAGCTTTGCCCTGCTGTTTATCACGCTGTTCCGCCTGCTCTCCCGCAACATGGAGCGGCGGCGGATGGAGAACGCCCGCTTTCTGCGGGTGGCCGGCCCCGTCATCAGCTGGCTTCGTACTCGCCGCACCATGCGCCGGGACAAGGAGCACGTCTATTTCAAGTGCCCCAGCTGCGGACAGCGGCTGCGGGTCCCCCGGGGCCGGGGCAAGATCACCGTCACCTGCCGCAGCTGCGGCGCAAGCTTTCAGGAAAAGAGCTGAACCGTTCCAGGATGGCCCGTCAGAGATTGGCGGGCCGTTGTGTTTTATACAGAGGTATGTTATACTGATTATGTTTTTCTGTAGGGGGCGGCGCCCTCGTCGCCCCGTCGCTGCCTGCAAAGCGGGCCGCCGAAGGCGGCGGCCCCTACCCCACTGTTTGAGAGGAGTTTTACCATGAACGCCAGATATGACGCCGTCATCCTGGGCTGCGGGGAGGCGGGCATCTTTGCCGCCTACGAGCTGGCCCATCTCCACCCCGAGCTGAAGGTGCTGGCCCTGGACCAGGGGGCGGACATCTACCACC
>ERZ779633.257-NODE-257-length-18156-cov-5.102039_pt1 | contig 18156 bp, 18 predicted proteins | sample MGYA00514195_ERZ779633 | MGnify/ENA primary metagenome ERZ779633 (study PRJEB29562, sample SAMEA4376707) | mouse gut metagenome | isolation source: Cecum | study: EMG produced TPA metagenomics assembly of the A DSS colitis mouse model was used to assess the...
GGATACCTGCCGTTAAGTCAATCTTACTATCCTTCGTCTCCCTGCCCGCACCCAGACCAAGCGAGACAAGACCGATCTCTTCCGCCGCTACGGTCCACAACCTCCGCAACCGCAACGACTTCCGAACCCAAACTCTTTACGAGATCGATCACTTCTTTGACAGAACCGCCCGTCGTGACTACGTTTTCGGCGATAATTACTCTGCTACCCGCTTTGAGTTCGAAGCCTCTGCGAAGCGCAAAGTTCCCGTCCTTTTCGCGTTCTGCGAACATATTGGGCAATCCGAGCTGTTTGCCGAGTTCATAACCGAAAATGATCGCTCCGACCGCAGGCGAAACTACCACGTCGGCGTTATACTTTTTAAGCTTTTCCGCAGCCTGTTTGCAAAGCGATTCGGAAACGTCGCCGTACTCGAACAATTTTGCGCATTGCATGTAAGTATCGGAATGCAATCCCGACGTTAAAATAAAATGACCGTGCAATACCGCGCCCGACTGTTCGAACAATTGCATTACTTTATCAGCCAACGTTTAGCCCTCCGATCACTGTTTGTACGTCATTTATATTACCACTTTCGCAAAGGCTTGTCAACTCATTTACTATTGTTGCCGCCGCATACGGATCGAAAATATTGGCTGTTCCGACCTGAACGGCAGCCGCGCCGCACAGCATAAATTCACCCGCGTCTTGTCCGCTCGCAATACCGCCCATACCTATGATCGGGATGTTTACGGCTTTATGACATTCGTAAACCATGCGTAATGCGATGGGCTTGACGGCAGGCCCGCTCAAGCCGCCCGTCACAACGTTAAGAACAGGTCTTCGCGTTTTAAAGTCGACAGCCATAGCGGTGATCGTATTTATAAGACTGATCGCGTCCGCACCGGCGTTTTCTGCGGCGCGCGCGTTTTGCGTTATATCCGATACGTTGGGGGTAAGCTTGACGATGAGCGGCTTTTTGCATACTTTACGCACCGCCTTAACTATATGCGAAACCCCCTCAGGCTCGACGCCGAACGCCATTCCGCCCTTTTTGACGTTAGGACACGAAATATTGAGTTCTATCATGTCGACGTCGCTTTCGCTCAATATCCCAACTATACGCACATAATCGTCCTCGCTCGCGCCTGCGGCGTTAGCTATCACGACGGTGTCGAGACTTTTCATAAACGGCAGTTCGTTCTGTATAAAATATTCCACTCCGGGATTTTGCAAGCCTACGCTGTTGAGCATTCCCGACGGCGTTTCGGCTATGCGAACGGGTGGATTGCCGTTTCGAGGCTCCAAAGTCAAGCCTTTGGAACTTATTCCGCCGAGCATACCGACATCGTAAAACTCATTATACTCTCTGCCGAACCCGAACGTGCCCGACGCGGCGATGATCGGATTTTTGAACTCGACGCCCGCCACAGTTGTTTTCATATTCATAGCATAACTCCAGTAGTTCGGACCGATCCGAACCAAACGTTGTTGCGCTGTTACGCGTTTATAAGATTATCTCGTCGATCGGGAACACCGGTCCGTCCGCGCACGCGCGCAAAAGTTTTTCTTTGCCGTCGCGCAAGATACGCACCGAACACACCAAGCATGCGCCTACGCCGCACCCCATACGCTGTTCCATACTCGCAAACCCGATTACGCCAAGTTTTTTGCAATACTCGCGCGCCGTCTTGACCATGCCCGTAGCGCCGCACACATAAAGCACTTCCGGCGCGATCTCAGTGAGCAGTTCTGTCGGAAAGCCGTGATATCCGACGCTACCGTCGTCCGTGCAATAGCACACTTTTTTGCAGAACCTGTCAAAATCGTCACCGTATGCGTCGCGCGCCGCACCGTTTTGAAATCCGAGCAACGCCGTGCAATTGAGCGAGGGATTGTCTTCCGCTATCTTCAATAACGGCGCGCACCCTGTGCCGCCGCCGAGCAACGCTATATTGGTCTTGTCGGGCAAAATCGGAAACCCGTTGCCGAGCGGTAAAAGCGCGTCGAACTCCGCTCCGACTTTTTGCGCGACGAACGCCGCAGTACCCTCGCCGACGTTTGCAATGATAAAAGTTATCGAGTTCTCGGTATTTCTATACACGCAAACGGGTCTGCGCAAATTCTTGTTCGGCACTTTCAAGTGTGCGAACTGTCCCGCCGCGATCGCGGGCAATGCGTCTTTGCTTTTGCATTCGACGCGATACATATTGTGTGAAAATTTTTCTATAGAACTTATTTCAAGCTGCGCTTTTATCGGTTTCATTTGTACTGCGCTACCCCTCTATTTGTTTTTGAGCGCCGAAGAAAGGTCTTCCGCCATATCCGTCGCCGCCGCGCGCGCCGCCGCGTAATAAGTCATGCCTTTGTATTTATCGGTCTTGTACGCCGCAATTATGCCGCGCGAATTATTGACTATCGCGCCGCGCCCGTTCGCGTCGAACGATGCCGCCGCATCTGCGCCTTTGCCGCCCTGCGCGCCGTAGCCCGGCACAAGGAAGAACACGGTCTTGAGCTTTTCGCGGAGCAGTCTCGCCTCTTGCGGGTTTGTCGCGCCCACCACCGCGCCGACCGCGCTGTATCCGTACTCGCCTACGGTTTGCTCGCCCCACTTTTCTATGAGCGAGCCTATATGCATATACAAAGGCGTGCCGTCCGAAAGCGCCATGTTCTGAATGTCCGCCGCAGACGGATTGGACATCCGCGCAAGCACGAATATTCCTTTGCCGTTCGATTTGCAGACGTCGGTAAAGGGTTTTATCCCGTCGAAGCCGGGATACGGGTTGACCGTTATGTAATCGTATAGATCGCCGCCGAGATATGCTGCGGCGTAAGCTTCGGCCGTCGAACCGATATCGTTGCGCTTTACGTCCGCCATTACGATCAGTCCGTTCTGCTTGGCGTAACGCGCGGTATCCTCCATAGCTTGCGCGCCGTAATGCAAAAACAGTTCGTAAAACGCGGATTGGATCTTCACTGCCGGCACTATATCTTTGATAGCGTCTATTATGCGGCAGTTAAATTCCGTTACGGCTTTTGCCGCGCCGCATGCGTCGACGGCTGTTTTCTTTAACTCGTCTGGCAGATAATCCACACGCGGATCGAGTCCCGCGACCGTCGGATTGTTCATGAGTTCGATTTTGTTTATCAATATATCCGTTATGTTTTTCATATCGTTTTCCGTTCTCCTTTTACGAACACGTCGATTATTTTGCCGTTGAGCCGCCAACCGTCGAATAAAGAATTTTTACCCTTAGATTTAAAGTCGCGCGCATCTACCGTGTACTCCGCATCGGGATCCACGACGACGATGTCCGCGCGCGCGCCTGCCTCTATACGTCCGCGATCCGTCAGACCGAGTATATTTGCAGGCGCATAGCTCATGAGCCGACAAAGGTCGGTGGGCGATATTGCTTCGGTTATCACAAGCCGCGTATAAGCCACTGAAAAAGCGGTTTCCAACCCGACGGTACCGAACGGAGCATAATCGAACTCTCTGTTCTTTTCGTCGGCATGGTGCGGCGCATGATCCGTTGCGATCACGTCTACGGTCCCGTCCGCTATACCCTCGATAACCGCGTCGACGTCGTCGGACGAGCGTAGCGGCGGATTTATCTTGGCGTTGGTATTGTACGAAAGAATTTCGTCGTCGGTCGCGGCAAAGTAATGCGGACAGGTTTCGCAAGTAACGGCGACGCCGCGTTTTTTCGCTTGGCGTATTATATCGATGGATTCTGCGGTGGAAACGTGACAAACGTGCAACCGCGCGCCCGATTCTTCCGCGAGCAAAACGTCTCGGGCTATACCCGCGCTTTCGGCGGTTTTCGGTATGCCTCGCAAACCGCTGACCGTAGCGTTTTCGCCTGCGTTGACAACGCCCGCGCCCGATATGCTTTTATCTTCGCTGTGCGACAGCACAGTAAGCCCGAAGGTCTTGGCGTATTTAAGCGCATTGAGCATGACCGAGCCGCTCGCAACTGGCAGTCCGTCGTCGGATACGGCGACCGCGCCCGCCGCCTTCATCTTGCCGTACTCGCAAAGCTCCGCGCCTTTCTGCCCGCGCGTAATGCAGCCTATCGGAAAGACTTCGGCATTGCCGCAAGCGTCAGACCTTTCTCGCACATATCTCATCATCGCGGGAGTGTCGAGCGGCGGCGTCGTATTGGGCATGCAGCACACCGTCGTGAATCCGCCCGCGAGCGCGGCGCGCGTGCCGCTTTCGATATCTTCCTTATGCGTTTGACCGGGTTCTCTCAAATGACAGTGCATGTCGATAAAACCCGGAAAAACGAATTTACCGTCGCAGTCTATTATTTCCGCGCCGAAGCACTCGATATTGGGCGCGACATGCGTTATCATGCCGTCTTCGATCAATACGTCCGCCTCGCGCATACCGTCGGCGTTAACGACCGTCGCATTTTTCAAAAGTATCATAATTCGCCTCCGCCGTTCGCCGTAAGCAATTGCAGCATAGCCATACGCACAGCCACGCCGTTTGTAACTTGGTCTTCGATGACGCTGCGATCGCCGTCGGCGACGTCGCCGTCTATTTCCGCCCCGCGATTTATCGGACCGGGATGCATAACGATAGCGTCGGTGGCACACATATCGAGCCGCTTTTGCGTTACGCCGTAATACTCGTGATACTCCTCGCGCGACGAAAAGAACGCTTGATCCATGCGCTCGAGTTGAAGTCGCAACGGAAGCACTATGTCGGCGCCCGCTACGGCGCGGTCGAAATCGGTATCCGCGTCACAGCCCATGCTTTCTATGCCCGCAGGCAAAAGCGTGTACGGCGCGCAAACCGTGACTTTGGCGCCGAGCATACCGAACAACAGCACGTCGCTGCGCGCCACGCGCGAATGTTTGACATCGCCTACTATAACGACTTTTTTATCGACGAGACTCCCGAACCGACGCTGTGCGGTGAGCGCATCCAAAAACGCCTGCGACGGATGTTCGTTCATGCCGTCGCCCGCGTTGATTACCGACGCCTTTACAGTCTCCGCCAAAAGACGCGGACTGCCTGCGACCGAATGTCTGATAATTATCACATCGGTTTTGAGCGCGTCGAGGGTTTTTCCCGTGTCTACAAGCGATTCGCCTTTTTGCACGGACGACGCCGCAACCGAAATACTCGTTGTGGTAGCGCCCAGATTTTTTGCCGCTAACTCAAACGAATTGCGCGTGCGCGTGGAATTTTCGTAAAACAGCGTCGCAACGTTTTTGCCGCGCAACGCGGTCGATCGTTCGTTACGGTCGATGATTTCGCGCATGGCGTTCGCCGTAGATAGTATCTCGTTTATCTCCGATCTCGAAAGGTCCTTGATGCCGAGTATGTCTTTACGTTTCATACCGTCTCCTTGACAGGTTTTGTCTTAAATAACGCAAGCGTCGCCGCCGCGAAGCTTGTTGAGAATACATAAAAAATCGGACGGTTCGTCAACCGTAAATTCGAGCCGCCGCCCGTCGCGCGGATGACTGAAAATCAATGTCCGCGAATGCAGCAACTGTCCCGCCGCACCGAGCTTGCTGCCGCCGTAAACTGCGTCGCACGCTATGGGATGATGCAGGTACGCGCAATGCACGCGGATCTGATGAGTTCTGCCCGTGCAAAGCTCGAACTCCGCATAGCAACGCTTCGCATAACGCTCGATGATCTTATATTTGGTAACGGCGCGTCTGCCGTCGGACGCGACCGCCATTTTGAGCCTGTTTTTCTTATCCCTGCCGATCGGAGCGTCAACGACTCCGCTATCGTTTTTGGGGTTTCCGTCGAGTATCGCACGATACAGCTTGATGACCGTGTGCGCCGCGAACTGTTCGGCGAGTTTGGCATGCGCCGCATTGGTTTTAGCCACGACCATCAAGCCCGTCGTATCTTTATCGAGACGGTGAACGATCCCCGCACGCGCCGCGCCGTACATGCTCGACAGTTTGTCGCCGTATCGGTACGTCAACGCGTTTACCAACGTCCCGCTGTGATTGCCCGCACCGGGATGGACCACGAGTCCGCGCTGTTTGTTGATGACCGCAACGTCGTCGTCCTCGTACACAACGTCGAGCGCAATATTTTCCGCCGAAATTTCGCAACACTCGCACTCGTCGTCAAAAGACACTTCGTCGCCTGTTTTGACCGTTTGCCCCGCTTTGGCAGCCGTCTTACCGCAAATCAAAACCTTACCTCCGTCGATAAGATTTTTTATATGCGATCTCGACATGTCGGTTTCGTCGGTTAGAAATACGTCGAGCCGCGCGCCGCCTTCGGTGCAGTAAACGGTGGTCATCGGGCAACGCCTCCGTCTTCGACTTCCGTACTCTCAACGTCTTCGGCGTTTGCTTCGGGATTCGGCTCGGCGCTCGGCTTGTCCTCATCCGCTTCGGGATCGTGTTCTTCGGTGTTCGGATCGGGATATTCCGCCGCGTCGTCACCCGTAACGGCTTGCTCGGCGCGCCGAGCAACAGGTACCGCAGTATCGCCGTCCGCAGTGGCGTCGACAGGATCTATATCTCCGAGTTCGTCGGTCAAAAGTTCGGTCTGTTCTTTTTTCTTTCCCGTATCCTTGTACATAAAGAGAAAGTATATAACGATCATAATAACGCTTATGACCAATTCCGCGTCGGCTATATTGAACACATACCACGTCTCTCTGCCGAACCATGTCTGTCCGAAATAAACGAACTCGACAAAATCGCGCACATAACCAAAAAACATGCGATCGATGCAATTTCCCATTGCGCCGGCTACAAACATGGCTATAGCAATGCGGAACCACTTGCTCTTGCCCTTATTTTTAATAAGAACAAGCACGAAAGTTACAGACGCGGCTACGGCGAACACGCTGAAAAATATACGCGCTCCGTTACTGCCGAGTATATTTTTCATAAAGTCTGCGCCGAAAGCCGCTTCGTAATTGTGCAAATTATGAAAATTCAAAAAATACGGAATGACAGTCACCGTTTTGCCGTGCTCGATCGTCGCATCGACGACGGACTTGGATATAAGATCGAGGGCAAATAAACTTACCATTACGATCCATTCCACTTTCGCGACCTTGAGATACGCCCATACGCGCGCCGCGATACGCTTTACAAAAGCCCATGCCACGTCGAATTTACTTTTAAACGCGTTGTCTGCCATACTCCCTACTGTTTGTCGTTCTCCGGTTTTAATACGTCTATCGTGTCGGGGGTTATCAAAAACAAATTTCTACGGATAGTCATTACTCTGTCGCCGAGCGCATACGCCGCGCCCGAAGTAAAATCCATAAGCCGTTGCGCGTCGGGCGAATCCGCCATAGGATCGAGGTCGACGAGCGCGGGTTCTCTGCGGCGCAGGTAGGCTATAAGCTGTTCCACGTCCGCAGTGGTGCGAGGACGGTAAATAACGAAGTTTTGGTTAAGCTGAGGCGAGATATATTGATCTACCGTAGGCAACGGCATTGCCTGTTGCGGCATATCGGCAGGTCTTTTAACGTGAACAAACTGAGTAGGATTGCTTAAATTCTGTTCTGTGCGCTGAGCGGCGGAATATCCCGACGGAGGCGGAGTATATCCGTTGTTTTGCGGCGGCGGATAAACGGGTTGCATCGGCTGAGAAAACGCGGTCTGCGGCGGCGGCGCAAATCCCCCGCCGGACGCGGAAGCGCCGCGCGGGCCGCCGGTATAATTACCGTTCGCGTCGTGCGTATCCTCGTAGTATTCGGGATCGCCGCCGTGATAATTGCTTGCGTTGCGCAAGAACGTATCGAAGAAATCTCCGTTTGCCATATCTTGACCTTCCTACTGTGTTCTCCGTCCGAAAATCGCCGTGCCTATTCTTACCATATTGCTGCCGTTGGCAATCGCCCTTTCGAAATCGCCGCTCATCCCTACCGACAAAGTGTCGAAATCCGCGTCGCGGTAGCGCGCATAGATTGCGCCGAGCTTGGAGTACGCGCTTTCTTCCGCGTCTTTCGGCGGCACGGACATAAGTCCGCGTACGCGCAAATTTCCGAGCGACCGCGCAAAAGCCACAAGTTCGTCGACGGCGGCGAATGGCGCGCCCGTTTTACCGTGTTCGTTCGCAACATTCACTTCGACAAGCACGTCCTGAACCACTCCGCGAGCTTTGGCAAGTCGGTCTATTTCCGACGCTAATTCCGCACAGTTCACCGACTGTACGAGCACGACGTTGCCGACAAGGTATTTAGCCTTGTTACGTTGCAGAGTGCCTATAAAGTGCCATTTCGCGCCGATAACGGCGTCTTTTTTGTCACGAAACTCTTGAACGCGATTTTCGCCGATATTTTTTATGCCTTATTCGACAGCCGAGTTGATAATAGCGGCAGGGACCGTTTTAGAGGCGGCAACAATAGTAACTGCGCTCCCCGCGTGCGTCGCCGCACGCATGACGCGCTCCGTCACGGACGTTATATTGCGTTTGAGTTCGTCGGTTGCCATGCTATACACCGCCGATTATAAGTATACACCAAACCTCGCCGTAAATCAACTGTTTTTCAAAACCTATTTACACGCAATATTCTTGTTCCGCATCGAAAAATGCGGAAATAAATTGCATGCGCGCCGATATACCGCGCATTATCGCGCGGCTTGCGAACCGTGCACGTCTACTATCACAAACTCGGAATAGCAGCCCGTTTTAAAGCTCATCGCCCAATCCGAAATGCCGGACGTTACTATGAAATTCGTATTCGCGCGTTTTTCGCGGCCGTACGCTCTGTCGTTAAGACCAAACAAATCGCTTATAAAACCGATCGGGAACATTTGCCCGCCGTGAGTGTGACCGGACAGAACCAGATCCACGCCCGCCTTTGCTTCGTTCGCATAATCGGTCGGCTGATGGTTTATCACGATCGAAAACTTGTCTTTATCCAAATCTTTCGTCAGTTCGAAAATATCCGACCGCGCCGTGCCGCGTCTCAGTTCGTTCGCCTCTTGCCGTCCGATAACGTAAAATCTGTCGTCTATGAGTTTGACTTCGTCCTGCAATATCGTTACGTTGTTTTTTTCTAGCTCCACAGTTAATTCCGCAACGGTAAAGCTCCTGAGCGAATCGGAATAGTATCCTTTATCGTGATTGCCGAACGCATAAAACACGCCGTATTTCGTATCGAGCGTGCCGAGCGCGCGGCATGCCGCTATCATATCGGCACGCGACGTATCGTCGTCAACGTAGTCTCCCGCTATTATTACGATATCGGGATCGCACGCCTGCATTCTTTTTACATGTGCGGAAAAGCCGTTACCGTCGAACGTCGAGCCGACGTGTGAATCTGCAAACATAACGATGCGCAGATCGCCCGCGAGTTTATGAGTATCTATTTTATATGCAGTCGCCCAAACATTTTTTGCAAGCGCCCACCCGACAGACAAATATACCGTCGTCGTCAGTATCGCAAGCGCACCCGCAAAGTCGTATACGAACCTTTTGCCGCGAATTTTCTTTATCGGATAAAAAAATAATTCGGCTAAAAGCCAAAACGCTACCAAGTGAATAACAATGATAGCCGCGTTCACATAGCCCATTGCCAAACATAAAACAACGATACCTGCAAGCACGCCGATTACGCATTCGAACATGCGCAGTCTGCGGTTCGGCGCGAACGCACGGCTTTTCCCGAGCGGAACGAAACGATAAACGCGGGTGCAAAGAAACGCTACCGCGCCTATCGCCATCACTATGACTATTCCGAATATAGCCGCCCACATAAGCCCTCCGACGCGCCGCATGCCGTTTGCGAATTTTCGGTATTATATCAAACAATACGCCTTTTTGTCAACGGAAAAGCGGCCTGCCCGATATGGACAAGCCGCTTACTTAGAATCAATATCTTTCGCGCTTTACATATGAAGTATGCAAAACTTCATGCGCCTTGTGGCTGTTGGGTTCGCCGAAATACTCGGCGTACAGCGTTTTAACGATCGGGTTGTCGTGGCTCTTGCGAAGCTCGGACTTTTTGTCTTTTTTGTAAAGGACTTTGGCGCGCTCGCTTCTCACGTCGATGAGATTGCGCGTTGCGGTGTCGACTATAGGCTGACCGCCGCCGTTGACGCAACCGCCGGGACAGCACATGATTTCGATAAAGTGATATTTGCTCTTGCCCGCTTTTATATCGTCCATGATCTTGCGCGCGTTGGAAAGTCCGCTTGCTACAGCGATATTGAGCGTTTTGCCGTTAAGCGTTACCGTCGCTTCCTTGATGCCTTTAACGCCGCGCACGGCTTTGAAGTCCACGTTTTCGAGCTTCTCGCCCGTAGCGACTTCCGCGACAGTACGCAAAGCCGCTTCCATTACGCCGCCCGTTGCGCCGAACAAAAGTCCCGCAGTGCTGCCGATGCCGATAGGATCGTCGAACTGAGTTTTGGGGTCTAGCGCTTTGAAATCGATACCGTAATTCTTGATCATACGCGCAAGTTCGCGTGTCGTGATCGAAACGTCTATATCGGGAACGCCCGCCGCCGATTGATCGTCGCGCGTGATCTCGAACTTTTTGGCTATACACGGCATAACGGTGACGACTGCCATGTCTTTGGGATCGATGCCGAGTTTTTGCGCATAGTAAGTTTTCATTATGGCGCCGAACATCTGCTGCGGCGACTTGCACGACGACAGATTAGCGAGCTGCTCGGGATAATTGTATTCTATGAAACGTATCCAACCGGGACTGCACGATGTGATCATAGGCAACGTCGCGTTGGGATCGTTGAGACGCGAAAGGAACTCCGTTCCCTCTTCCATTATAGTCATATCCGCCGTCATATTAACATCGAACACTTTGTCAAACCCTATAGCTTTGAGCGCGGCGACCATTTTACCCTCGACGTCCGTGCCGATAGGATATCCGAACTCTTCGCCGAGCGCGGCGCGAACTGCGGGAGCGGTGCCTACGATAACGGTCTTTGACGGATCGGCAAGCAGTTTTTCCACGTCGCTCACTCCGTCTTTTTCGCGCAACGCACCCGTCGGGCAAACGTTAATGCACTGACCGCACGCAACGCACGGCACTTCTTTAAGCGTCTTGTCGAACGGGCTTGCTATGCGCGTGGCAAATCCGCGATTGCCTGCGTCTATAACGCCCACAGTCTGGACCTTGTTGCAAGCGGCGACGCATCTGCGACACAGTATGCATTTGTTGTTGTCGCGAACGAGATACTCCGTTACATCGTCAACGTCGTACGAATTCATTTCGCCTTCGTATTTATTCGCGTCGCAACCGTACTCGGTGGCAAGCGTCTGAAGTTCGCATTTTCCGCTTCTAACGCAGCTCAAGCACTCTTTGTGATGGTTGCTCAGCATGAGTTCGAGCGTTATTTTACGCGACGCGCGGACTTTGGGCGTGTTGGTAAAAACTTCCATTCCTTCCGCAACGACGGTAGAACACGCGGTCATGAGTTTACGGTTATTCTTGATCTCGACCACGCAAATACGGCAACTGCTCTCGTTGCACAAGTCTTTCATATAACAAAGCGTAGGGATTTTGAACCCCGCCTTGACGGCGGCGTCGAGTATACGCGTGCCTTCGGGAACGGTTACGGGAACGCCGTTTACTTTTAAATTAACGTTTTTCATGTAATTCTCCTGAATTATTTAGGATATAGTTATTTATTATATTGCGTCTGTTCATATCGCATAATGCAAAACCGTATTATGCGTTTTGCGTTTTGCTTTGACCGATCACCGCCACACCGACTCGATCCGCTCCTTGCGCGGAACGTCGAGCGCGATCTTACGACAATAAACGCAGTCTACGAACGATTATTTCGATATCGCGCCCTTAGGACATTTGGATGCGCAAACGCCGCACTTGATACATTTTTTGGGATCGATCGCATGAGGCTGTTTGAGTGCGCCGCTGATTGCGTTGACGGGACAGTTGCGCGCGCATATCGTACAACCGACACATTTTTCGGGATCGACTTTGTAGCTGACGAGCGCTTTGCATACGCCTGCGGGGCATTTGCCCTGACAGTGCGCCTCGTACTCCTCGCGGAAATAACGCAACGTGGAAAGCACGGGGTTGGGCGCGGTCTGCCCGAGTCCGCACAGCGAATTATCTTTTATGTAGTAGCACAGCTCTTCCATCTTGTCGAGGTCTTCGAGCGTAGCGTCGCCGCGAGTGACCTTATCGAGCATTTCCAAAAGCCGTTTATTGCCGATACGGCACGGCGTGCATTTTCCGCACGATTCGTCGACGGTAAATTCGAGGAAGAACTTGGCAATATCGACCATACAGTTATCCTCGTCCATAACGATAAGACCGCCGCTTCCCATCATCGAACCGATCGCCATGAGGTTATCGTAGTCGATGGGCGTGTCTATCAACGACGCGGGAATACATCCGCCCGACGGGCCGCCCGTCTGCGCGGCTTTGAATTTTTTGCCGTTGGGACATCCGCCGCCGATATCTTCGACAATAGTGCGAAGCGGCGTGCCCATAGGTATCTCGACGAGACCTACGTTTTCGAGTTTGCCGCCGAGCGCAAACACCTTTGTGCCTTTGCTCTTTTCCGTACCGACCGAAGCGAACCAATCCGCTCCGTTAAGAATGATCTGCGCGATGTTGCCGTAAGTTTCCACGTTGTTTATAAGCGTGGGCTTGCCGAACAAACCTTTAATAGCCGGGAACGGCGGACGCTGACGGGGTTCGCCGCGCTTGCCTTCCGCAGAGTTCAAAAGCGCGGTCTCCTCGCCGCAAACAAACGCGCCTGCGCCGAGCCTAAGCTCCATATCGAACTTTTTACCCAAGCCCATAACGTTGTCGCCGAGTATACCGTATTCGCGCGCTTGAGCTATAGCTACTTCCAAGCGATGTACGGCTATAGGATATTCCGCGCGGACGTACACTACGCCGTGTTCTGCGCCTACGGCATAGCCGGCTATCATCATAGCCTCGATGACCGCATGCGGATCGCCTTCGAGAAGAGATCTGTCCATGAACGCGCCGGGATCGCCCTCGTCGGCGTTACACGCAACGTATTTTTGCGCGCCCTGCGCGTCGTGCGTGAACTGCCATTTCATGCCTGTGGAAAAGCCCGCGCCGCCTCTGCCGCGCAATCCGCTCTTTTTGATCTCGTCTATAACCTGCTGTTGGGTCATGGTAGTGACCGCTTTCTCGTACGCCTTATACCCGTCCGTCGCAAGATATTCGTCGATATTTTCGGGATCGATCACGCCGCAGTTGCGCAAAACCACGCGCCGCTGACTGCGGTAGAAGTCGGTATCGTTTATACTCTTAAGCTGTCCGTGAATATCCTTTTCGGCGTGCAACAAACGCTCTACGGGTTCGCCGCCGACAATGTGTTTTTCGACGATCTCTTTTACGTCGTCGGGCTGAACGTGAGTATAGAAAGACCCGTCGGGATATACGACCGCGATAGGGCCTTTGGAACACAAGCCGAAACAGCCGGTCATAATGATCTTGACTTCTTCCGAGAGACCGCGCTCGGCGAGCTGATTTTTAAAATTCTCGTAAATGATCTTGCTGTTGCCGGACGTACAACCCGTACCGCCGCAAACAAGAACGTACATACGCGGGTTGCCTGCCGCAACCGCCGCGCCCTCTTTGCGCTCCTCTATCGTCGATTTGAGGCGGTCGCGTATTTCCTGTAACTGTTGTAAAGTTTTCATATATTGTTAAGATTCTCCTATTGATTTCGTGTAAGATTGGATATGCGCCTGTAACGAAGCCGTATCGCTTTTGCGAAGCGTAGAACTCTCGCACGACAACCGCCGCTCGTTTGCGCATGACCGCGACGTCGAATTACGCGTTGTTGTACTTTGCGAGTATTTCGTCGACGCTGTCCTCGTTGACCTTACCGTAAACTTCGCCGTTGACCGTAAGAACAGGCGCAAGTCCGCAACAACCGATGCAACGCGTCGCTTCGAGCGTGAACCGTCCGTCGGGCGTCGTATGTCCGGGTTCCACGCCGAGTATGCGTCCGAACTTTTCGATAACGCCGCCGCTCCCCTTTACATAGCACGCCGTACCCAAGCACACCGCAATTTTGATCTGTCCGGGCTGTTCGAGCCTGAACTGAGAATAGAACGTCGCTATGCCGTAAACGGTAGCAAGCGGAACGTCGAAATAATCGGCGATCTTGAGCTGGACTTGAAGGGGCAGATACCCGTAAATATCCTGCGCTTTTTGCATCGCCATCATGACGGGACCGGGAACGTTTTTCAAACTTTCCAATACCTCGTCAAACTGCTTGTCTTTTTCATCGGTCATTGTTATATATACTCCTTTTTGGGTTTTTACTTGCACGATAGGCGCAAATTCCGGCAGCCGCTCCGCCGTGCTTTCGCGCGTCGCAAAACATCAACGCAAACAAAAGCGCATAAAACGCCGTACTGAAATATAATAACACATTATTTATATATTTTCAAGCGGTATATGGAAATTTCGACAAAGTTCGCTATCGCTAACTCGATCGTCGCAGGCGATGACATAAACGCCGTCTTTCTATGCCGCAGGCATAGCCCCGATTAAACTTGCAAAAACATCCGCATGCGGCGGCGCGAATTTATTTACTCGCAAAAAACAAAGGCTCGTTCGTACGAGCCTCGTTAAAAAATCATTCGGTTTAAACATCAGTCCTAACTCTTATGTTTCGCCTTTATCGCTTCGTCTATCCGAATAGCGGCGTCCTTGCCTGCGCCCATTGCGAGTATGACAGTCGCCGCACCCGTGACCGCATCGCCGCCCGCATATACCATATCGCGCGTTGTCTTGCCGTTTTCGTCAGTGACTATTCCGCCCCACTTTTGCACTTCGATTCCCGCAGTGGTGTTTTTGATCAAAGGGTTTGGCGACGTGCCTATCGCAACTACTACGGTGTCGACTTGCAACTCGAATTCGCTGCCTTCGATAGGGACAGGTCTGCGTCTGCCTGATGCGTCCGGCTCGCCGAGCGTCATTTTAAGGCATTTGAGCGCGCGCACGTTTTTGTTATCGTCGCCCAACACCTCGACGGGCGCGGTAAGCATTAAAAATTCCACACCCTCCTCTTTGGCATGCTCGACTTCTTCTTTACGCGCGGGAAGCTCGGTTTCGCTCCTTCTGTATACGAGTACGACGCGCTCCGCGCCCAATCGCAAAGCGCAACGCGCGGCATCCATAGCTACGTTTCCGCCGCCGACTACCGCTACCGCTTTACTGCGCTTTATGGGAGTCGCGCTTTCATTGCGGTACGCTTTCATGAGATTGATACGCGTCAAATATTCGTTGGCGGAATACACGCCTTTGAGGTCCTCGCCTTTGATCTTCATGAAGTTGGGCAGACCCGCGCCGCTGCCTATGAATACTGCGTCATAGCCTTCGTCGAACAGTTCGTCTACGAGCATAGTCCTGCCTATGACAGTGTTGGTTTCAAACACGACTCCGCGCGATTTTAAATTGGATATTTCGTCCGCGACTATTTTCTTCGGCAAACGGAATTCGGGAATACCGTATACCAAAACGCCGCCCGCCGTATGTAACGCCTCGAATACAGTCACGTCGTAGCCTTTGTTTATAAGCTCGCCCGCGCAGGAAAGCCCTGCGGGTCCCGATCCTACGACAGCAACTTTGCGCCCGTTGCGTTCTTGCATAGTGGGCGCGGACGATTTGCGGGCGTTGTGATAGTCGGCGACAAAACGTTCCAACCGACCGATAGCCACAGGCTCGCCGTTCTTTCCGCGCACGCATTTGCTCTCGCACTGCGTTTCTTGCGGACACACTCTGCCGCAGACCGCCGCAAGCGAGCTTGACCGAGCTATTACTTGGTATGCGCCTTCGTAATCTCCGTCCTTTATCTTTTGTATAAACGCGGGTATATCTATACCGACGGGACAACCGCTTTGACACGGTTTTGTTTTACAATTCAAGCACCGCTCCGCCTCGTCGCGCGCCTGCTGCTCGGTATAGCCGAGCGCCACCTCGTCAAAGTTTCTTGCGCGCGTTTTCGGGTCTTGAACGGGCATTGCGTTTTTTTCTTTTGACATGTTCATTAGTCGTTATCCCCTTTGCGCAACAGGTTGCATTCTTTTTCGTAAGCGTGCTTTTCGAACTCCGCGTACATTCTGTTGCGTTCGATCGCTTCGTCGAAGTCGACTTTATGTCCGTCGAAATCGGGTCCGTCCACGCATGCGAATTTCATTTCTCCGCCGACAGTCAGGCGACAGCCTCCGCACATTCCCGTACCGTCGATCATTATCGGGTTCATCGACACTACGGTCTTTATTCCGTATTTTTCAGTCAGTCGGCAAACGAACTTCATCATGACGAGCGGACCTATGGCGATCACTTCGTCGTAAACGTTGCCCGATTTAATGAGCTGTTCGAGCGCGTCCGTAACAAGTCCTTTTTCGCCCGCAGACCCGTCGCCCGTAACAAGCTTGAGCAAGTCCGAAACTTTTTCGAACTCGTCCTTGAGGATAACAAGTTCTTTATTTCTGAACCCTATAACGGAATGCACCGTCGCGCCCGACTCGCGCAATTTTTTGGCGGTCGGAAACGCGATCGCGCAACCCACGCCGCCGCCTATCACCGCGACTTTTTTCAGCCCGTCGAGTTCGGTAGGCTTGCCGAGCGGTCCGACAAAATCGCAAATACAGTCGCCGACGTTAAGCGCGTCGAGTTTACGCGTAGTTGCGCCGACGATCTGGTATATGATCGTGACCGTACCCTCGTCCGCGTCATGGTCTGCTATGGTAAGCGGGATACGTTCCCCTTCTTCGTCGACGCGTAAAATTACGAACATTCCGGCTTGCGCCTTTTTTGCGACGCGCGGCGCTTGTATAACCATGCGCGACACGGTAGGATTCAGCGATGTTTTTCGGACGATCTTGTACATATCGATTGACCTCTTATTTGCTTAAGTATAGCACAATCGAAACCGTTTATCAAGCGAATTTTCATTTGAGCGCGTTATGCGCAGACACTATGACGTTTGTCTGGACGTAACGTATATAAGAAAGCACACTGCGCGATTGCGGCGAAGAATACTCCGTTGCGGACGCCAGCGCGCGTTGCAGTTTTTTGGTATCCGCGCCGTACGCGCGATCGGACAGTTCCATACACGCGTCGAACACTGCGCGTTCTGCGGCGGCGTCGCTGATATTGCCTCTGTCGAGTTCCGTCGCAGCAGTGTCTACGGTAGTGAACCACTCGCCCGTCAGATATTCGAGCGCGCGTCCGTCGCCCGCGCCGCACTCTGCGGCAGGCAAAGCCAGCGCAAAATAATGCGAATTCGCATTGACGGATACGAGCGTTTTCGCGTCCGCCTCGCGTTCGTATGCCGCCGCAACTATGTGATAACTGCCGTTATTGTATATGTAGCCTGCGCCGCCGCGCTCCGCCGCCGTTTGCGCCGCTATCAAAGCTTCCGTTCTGTCCGTAACCTCTGCCGTCGCAAGCATATAATAAGTTTTTCCTTTAAACCCTACAGCCCCGCCTGCGCCGACCGCAGACAAGCGCGGCAAAAACACGACCAACAAACATATGCCTGCCGTCAGCAACAACAGCACGGCTATAAGCACGCCTGCGGCGCGGCGCGGACGGCGGCGGTTGCGATAGTGCGTTGTCCGACGCGCCCGATAATTGCGCGATACCAAGTATGCGCCCGATTGTTCGTCTTTCATCTTTGCCTTGCCTTTCCCGTCAAAAAGTGCTATACTCTTAATATGCGAAACCTTTTCGCATGTAGCTAATTATATTATATTCGGGGTGGCATTATGCAATACCAAATTCAAACCGCGCCTATATGGGACGCATACCGTCGTTCCGACGGATGTCCGCTGTGCCGAATCTTCGCCGAGCGCGAAAACAGGCTCGTCTCTCAATATCTTGCGGAAAACGTAATGGATCCCGATTTTCGCGTCGCGTCTAATTCTGTCGGGTTTTGTCCCGATCACATACGCGCAATGTACGGCGGTCAAAACAAGTTAGGGCTGGCTTTACAGCTCGAAACTCGCGCCGCCGCGCTTTACGAACTGCTCGACAAAACGCCCGCAGACAAAAAATCCGCGCAAAAACAAGCTGAAAAACTCGAAGCGCATATCGGATGCGTTATTTGCAATGCGCTTGCGGAACCGATGTCACGATACTATATGACAGTAGCCGAGATGTTTGACAAGGATAAGGAATTCCCCGAGCTGTTCGGCGCGGCGCCTCACTGCATTAAACACGTTGCGCG
>ERZ779633.258-NODE-258-length-18146-cov-7.257587_pt1 | contig 18146 bp, 10 predicted proteins | sample MGYA00514195_ERZ779633 | MGnify/ENA primary metagenome ERZ779633 (study PRJEB29562, sample SAMEA4376707) | mouse gut metagenome | isolation source: Cecum | study: EMG produced TPA metagenomics assembly of the A DSS colitis mouse model was used to assess the...
GGCGTGACCGTACTGACCTTTACCGCCGCTCTGACGGATATACTTGCCTTCCGCTTCGACTTTCTTGCGAATGGTTTCGCGGTAAGCGACCTGCGGCTTGCCTACGTTGGCTTCGACCTTGAACTCGCGGAGCAAGCGGTCGACGATGATGTCGAGGTGCAGCTCGCCCATACCCGCGATTATGGTCTGACCCGTTTCCTGATCGGTATAGGTCTTGAATGTCGGATCCTCTTCGGCGAGCTTGATAAGCGCCATAGTCATCTTTTCCTGACCGGCTTTGGTCTTGGGTTCGATAGCTACGCGAATAACCGGTTCGGGGAACTCCATGCTCTCCAAAATAATGGGATGCGACGAGTCGCACAGCGTGTCGCCCGTCGTAGTATCTTTAAGTCCTACGATCGCGCAAATATCGCCCGCGCGGACCTCCTCGATATCGGTACGCGAATTGGCGTGCATGAGCAGAAGTCTGCCGATACGCTCTTTCTTGTCTTTGGTCGAGTTGAGCACATACGATCCTGCGGGGCATACGCCGCTGTAGCAACGGAAGAACGCAAGCTTGCCGACGAACGGGTCTGCCGCGATCTTAAACGCCAAGCCGGAGAACGGCTCTTTGTCGTCGGTTTTGCGCTCGACTTCCGCACCGCTCTTGTCCGTGCCTTTAACGTTGGCGATATCGAGCGGGCTGGGCAGGTAGTACACGACCGCGTCCAAAAGTTTCTGAACGCCCTTGTTCTTATACGACGACCCGCAGAGTACGGGGTTCATGGTCATGCCTATAGTCGCTTTGCGCACCGCGTTGCGAATTTCCTCGACGGAAAGTTCCTCGCCCGCGAAGAATTTTTCCATAAGCGAGTCGTCGGTCTCCGCAACAGCCTCCAAAAGGATCTGACGGTATTCTTCCGCCTGCGCCTTCATGTCGGCGGGAATTTCGGTCTCGTTGATAACGTTGCCGAGATCGTCCTCGTATATCTCCGCTTTCATGGTAACAAGGTCGATCATGCCTTTAAACGTGTCTTCCTTGCCGATGGGGATCTGCAACGCTACGGGATGCGCGCCCAAACGATCTTTCATCATTTTGAGCACGTTAAAGAAGTTCGCGCCGTTGATGTCCATCTTGTTGACGTAAGCGATACGCGGCACGCCGTACTTGTCCGCTTGACGCCAAACGGTTTCGGACTGCGGCTCTACGCCGCCTTTCGCGCAAAACACAGCGACCGCGCCGTCGAGAACTTTGAGCGAACGCTCGACCTCGACAGTAAAGTCGACGTGTCCCGGCGTGTCTATAAGATTGATACGCGTCATCGGCGCATCGGCGGTCGTGCGCCACTGCGTGGTGGTAGCTGCGGAAGTAATGGTGATACCGCGCTCCTGCTCCTGAACCATCCAGTCCATAGTCGCGCCGCCGTCGTGGACCTCGCCTATCTTGTGCACTTTGCCCGTATAGAACAAAATACGCTCGGAAGTCGTGGTTTTGCCCGCGTCTATATGCGCCATGATACCGATGTTACGCGTGTTTTCCAATGCAAATTGTCTTGCCATAATAATTTCCTCTTATTAAATTCGGAATTCGCAATGCGAAGTTCGAAATTACGGAGCGGCTATGCCGCTTAACTGAAACTAATTTTCCGTATTAACGTAAAACAACAAAATATATAACTGCGTGTAGCGCGATGATCTTGACGATCGCTCGGAACGTCGACCATGCCGCAACGGCGTTACGCCGATAACCGCAACAATGCGTCCGTACGAAGCCGAGACAATGCGCTATCGCCGCACATTCGAGACCATCGGTCTACCAACGGAAATGCGCAAACGCCTTGTTCGCTTCCGCGACTCTGTGCATTTCCTCTTTGCGCTTGACCGCCGCGCCGGTGTTGTTGTACGCGTCGATAAGCTCGCCCGCGAGCCGCTCGTCCATCGTCTTTTCGCCGCGCTTGCGTGCGAACGAAACGATCCAACGTATTGCGAGCGTCTGCTGACGGTCGGCACGGATCTCGAGCGGGACCTGATAGGTCGAGCCGCCCACTCTGCGCGCCTTAACTTCCAATTGCGGTTTGACGTTTGCCATAGCTTGATTGAAAACGTCGACCGGTTCGAGCGACGTCTTTTCCTTGATAATGGAAAAAGCGTCGTATACTATTGCCTGCGCCGTACCCTTTTTGCCGTCCTGCATTACCTGATTGACGAGCTTTGTAACAACTTTGCTGTTATATATAGGGTCGGGTAAAACGTCCCGTTTGGGGACACCGCTTCTTCTCGGCATGATTATCTCCTTATTCGATTTTTTCGGGCAGTCCGCCCGCGTCGCGCTTTCCGCTATATAATAAGGAAAGCGATTGTGCGCCGAAGTGCAAAAAACAAATTCGCAACCGATTCAAACGTTGAACGCCGAACCCAAAGTTGCAAACCTCACAGACAAGCGAATTTCGACAACTCCTCACAGGCGTTTGCGTCGAGAACAGACACCGCGCGACCGCATATTAAATACGACGATCACGGCAACGCAGTTATCGGCAAACACGTCGACGGCATGTCAAACGAGCGCTTGACGGAAAGACTGTTATTTTGCCTTCTTTGCGCCGTACTTCGAGCGAGCTTGCTTGCGCTTTGCAACACCCGCAGTATCCAATGCACCGCGAATGATGTGATATCGCACACCCGGCAAGTCCTTCACACGCCCGCCCCGAACAAGCACAACAGAGTGTTCCTGCAAGTTGTGACCGATGCCGGGAATGTAGACCGTACCCTCCATCTTGTTAACAAGACGCACACGAGCGATCTTGCGCAAAGCGGAGTTAGGCTTTTTAGGCGTAGTAGTCGTGACCGAAAGGCACACGCCGCGCTTTTGCGGGTTGTTATCGAGAATAGGGCTCATCGACTTATACTCGACCTTTTGGCGACCCTTCCTAACAAGCTGGTTGATCGTAGGCATATTACTCTACCTCCTTATAGTAGTATTGCCGCTCCCGCTTCGAGTACTCGACCCGAATAAAGAGCAATTAAAACGATACGCGCTTTTTACGCGTACTCTTTATTATAGATAATTTTTCAAACCTTTGTCAAGCGTTTTACAATGTATACGGACAAACGTCCTGCTAATTATTTCGATCGAAGCAGCGTCCGCGAAAAAGGCTCGGCGATTTATCGCAAAAAACCATAAATATTTTCATTTCGACCGCGCCGATAAATATGATGTTGCTTTCATCATCCCGAGCCTTTCAAGGGATCGAGGCATGCAGTGCGGGTTTATATATGCTATTGCACTTAGTAAACGCATGCGGCTGTTATCGGATTTCTCCGCTCCGCGCGATCGAGCTTAGGTCGAAAGGACGGGAAAGGACTATGTTGCCGCTTCGATCGAATTGTGAGAGAAAAAACGCCGACGCGTTCAAAACAAATGAATGCACGGCGCGCCCGATTGAACGGCGCGACGAAACCTACGCCCGTTTACTCGATATTTCGCACCAAAACGCATGACCTTGCGACGGCGTAAGACCGAGCTTGTTCTGCAACAAAATGCCCGACATATTGTCTTCGTACACGTCGCATACTGGAATGCGACCGAAAGTCATTATATAATTGATCAGAAAGCGCACGAGCGCGCCGCCTATGCCCTTTCTGCGAAACGGTTCAAACACTTCGAGCATGCCCATACTGCCGTCGTCGTGTCTGCCGATAAATCCCGCGAGCTTACCGTCGCTGATCGCGCCGAAAACGCCGTGACCGCGCATTACATTTTGCATTCGCGCTTCGTAGTATCCGCCGCTTCGATTCGTATACGCGGCGGCGACCGTACCCGCAAGCGACGGCGCAAGCCGTTTGATCGTTACGCCTTTCGGCAGCTCGACCGACGGCGGCATTGCCCGAAAGTACGCAAAGGTCTTGCACGACGGCGCGTCGAATCCCAACAGCGCAGGCGTGTTTTCTGGCGCGCCCAAAAAACACAGATCGCCGTATAAACCGTATTTATCGGCGTATCCGTAAAAGTCGCAAACGTCACGAAAAACGCATACCTTTCTTTTTCCGACGCCGACCGCTGCCGCGTTCTCGTCATGTACCAACATCCGCGCGCCCTCGTGTGCGATCTCGTCCTCGAGCTTGGCGCGTTCCACTCTGTACCGTTCGTCTTCGAGCAATTTCATAATACGGTCATTTTACTACTTTCGATACGGCGTTGTCAAACCGTTGAACCGAATACGAGCGCACGACGCCGAATTTCGGCAAAACGAAAGCACGGGGTTGACCGTGCTTAAAAACTCGTTTATTATTTGCGGCTTGCCGCAGACATTGCCTTTAAAAGTTTGCTCAATGCCTCGTTCAACTTTTTCTGCTGTTCGGGCGTTTTGTTTTCGGGCTTGGCGCGTTCTTTCTGCAACAACGTGGCAACCTCGCGCATCGTTTCGCGCGGCGCGCCCTCGCGGTCTATCTTTTCTATCTGAGCGATGACGCTGTCCACCGACGACCCGCCGCTCGGCGCGGATTGCGCGGGCTTTTGAGCCTGAGCTTGGGCTTGTGCGGCGGCTTGAGCCTGCGCCTGTTGCGCACGCGCTTGCGCCAACGCTTCCTCTCGCGCTTTGCGGCGAATTTCTTCGTCGCTCTCCTGCGTGGTCACGTTCACTACGGGAGGCTGTTCGGCATAAACCTGTTGCGGTTCGGCATATGCTTGCTGAGGCTCGGCATACGCGGCTTGAGGCTCGACGTACGGTTGTTGTTGCGGTTCGGCATATGCTTGCTGAGGTTCTGCGTAAGCCTGCTGCGGTTCGGCATATGCTTGCTGAGGTTCCGCGTAGGCCTGTTGCGGCTCGGCATACATTTGCTGAGGCTCTACCGTCTGCGCCATAGGCTCGCTGACTGCGGCATGCGATTGATCCCCATCCATAACGGGCATAAACTTTTCGTAAGTTTTGACCGCGCCGTTATACGCGCATTTTCCGACTATCGCGCCGATAAGGGTAAACAGTCCGCCCGCGATCAATACCGTAGTAGGCGTTGCGTACATGCCGACCGTACCCAACATGGGGTTGGTTTTTGACGGCACGGCAATTACCGATACGCAAAATCCGATGCCCGCACAAATAACGGTCGTTACAAAAGTAACCAACCAAACTTTGGAGATAAGCGAGTGTCTGTAGGGTTCGCCGACGCACATATTCTCGGTTACGAGCATGGACGGTTTTAAATTGCCGACGCGCGCGTTTTTGTACTGCGTTTTGATAGACGCGGGCATGCGCTTCATAGCGACCACCGCGCTCGCAGGGTTTGCGATAGCCGATTTCATGTTCGATTTGATCTGTTTGAATCTGCCGCAGAGCAGACCCGTCGCAAGCGTTGCGATAAAAGCGATCGCAACCACAGCTATCAAGATCACAGCCCATAAATCCGCGTCCAATCCGAGCGTATCCGAAAATAACTTTTTCAGTGATTCGAGCATTTCACTCTCCTTTTCTTAACGTTGATCATGTACGGAGCAATATTACTCCGAGCATAAATAGACTATTATAGTGTAGCATATAAAAAATAAAAAATCTATGATTTTTATAAATTTTTTTCGCAAATTTTGAAAATAGCCGAACTTTTACGCGCCTTACGGTTATTTTAACCGAACAAGCGCCGTTTTACGCGCCGCGACGTTCTCCCGCATACCTTTTGTCACATATCTATAATCTCGCCGCTCGCAAATGAGTACAGGCACTTGCGCACGACTTTGTACGGCGTAGCGCTTTGCACCGCTTTGGCGTACAGTCGCAGCTGTGTCGCGTATGCGTCGTTTATGAGCGAGCGCGGATCGCCCGTTTTATAATCCACTATCGTCGCGTTACCGCAGGCGTCCACGATCAAAAGGTCTATCACGCCCTGAACAAGCACGCTTTGATTTTTATCGGCGTCTCGGTATAATTCCGAAGCGGGTAAATCGACTATGAAATACCGCTCTTTGCCGACAAACGCCGCGTCCTTTGTCAGTTCGTGCATGACCGATATTGCGCGGAGCAATACGCCGCCGTCGACAAGTCGAAAGTTCTCGCATTCACGCCCGAGCATATCGAGATCGGGCGCGCCAAAGTCCGCAAGTTCCATTGCGCGATGATACGCCGTGCCGCGTAAGCGCGCGTCAACGCCTATTTCGGGCGCGGCGGCTTGCCCGTCCGCGTCCGATATTTCGTCGGCGGTAAGCACGGGCGCGGCGAACGTATAATCGCCTGCTTGTTCTAATACGCCGCGCGCGTCGTGAGCGAGCGCGGTGACGCACGTTTTTATGGGAAGCGCGCACGCGGGATATGCGAACTCGCATCTTTTCTTTACCGCCTCGACTATTTCGGGAACTATCGGTTGCGGAGCGCCGTTCTCGCCGTTTGACACGGGCAACTCCGCATGCTTCGGCGCGCTCGGCGTAACGTTGCGCATAAAATCGAGCGCGCGCTTTGCCGAGCGCGGGTCGATCGCTTTATAATTCTTGTTTTTACCGCAAACCGTAAGGCGTTTTTTTGCACGAGTGAGCGCCACATAAAACAGGCGCAGTTCTTCCTGCTTCAACACGTCGGGAGCGAGCGCGTTTTCAACGATCCACGCCGAACTCTTTTTGAGCGTGCGAGTAAGAGGATCGGGGACTTTTACGGCGACGCCGTTTTCGGATATGAGCACGCGTCCGTAGTTATCGCGTACGTTAAACTCATGCGCGGTATCCGCCACGATAACATAGTCGTATTCCAGCCCTTTCGACGCATGCACCGTAGTTATAGCCACCGCGTCGTCGCCGCTTTCCACCGCAAGATCGAAATCGGTAGTATCGTAATAGTTCAAAAACGTATAGGTATCGCAACGGCGTTCGGCGGCGTGTTCTATCAACGCTTCCACCGCTTGAGCGTTGCCTCCCGTCTCGTACACATATTGAAAATAATTTATGCGCGAAGTGATATAACCCAATGTATCGGCGCAATCGCGTCGGCGCGCATGATCGGCTATCTCCTCGCGCAGTGCGAAAAATTTATCAAGCCGATCGGAAAGTTCGCCTTTGTAATATTGAACCTTTTGCCAAAACGCATAAGCCTTTTTATCCGAGCCGACGACGGGCGCAACGTTGCGTTCGCGCGCGATACATTCGCCGTCCGCTGCAACGCGCAACAGTTCGCTGTCCGAAAACCCGCCCATCGACGAGCGCAAAGCCGTGTAAAGCGCGACGTCGTCGTAACGATTATCGGCGTATCGCAATATGTCCACGAGCGCAACGGCTTCGGGGAAAGTCTTAACGGACGATTTACGCGCGATGCCGTACTTTATGCCGCGCGATTCAAACTCGGCAGTAAGCGCGGCGCAAAAATCGGACTTGACCGAACGCAACAGTACGGCGACAGACCCGAGATCGGGATTTTCGGCGGACGCTATCCAATCGATCACGCTGTCGGCGACAAACTTTGCTTCCGAATCGATGCGTCGCGCGGAATTCGCGCCGTTAACTACCGAATACACCTCGTCCGACAGTACCGCTTCGCGCAGGTCCGGTCTTACTGCGGCGCGGGCTTCGGTAAGTATAAATTCCGCGCTTCCGCCTTCTGCCGACTTATTGCCGAGCCTCAAGCGTTCGCCGTCCGTATCGTATTCCACACCGCCGAAGTCGTCGCGCATAACGCCGCAGAAAACAGAGTTCACAAAATCTATCACTTTTTCGGACGAACGGAAATTATCGGCGAGCGCGATCTTTTTGTAATCGGGATCGCGCATCGCGCGCATAAAATGTGCGGGGCTGCACCGCCGAAACCCGTATATCGATTGTTTTACGTCGCCTACTAAGAACATCTCCGCGCCGGCGGCTTTGAACCTTTGCGCGATCTCCGACTGCAACGGATTGACGTCCTGAAACTCGTCGATAAACACATACTTTACCGTCTGCGCGATCTCAGCCATGCAAGCGGGATCGGACAGCACGCGGTACGCGCCGTGTTCGAGATCGGAATAATCTATCTTGCCCGACCGTTCTTTTATCCTCGCGTATTTCTGCATCGCGTTGAACGCGCACGCGCAAAGCGCATCCGCATACGGCTGGGCGTTCAACGTTTTCGCTTCGTCGGCCTGCGCACGCGACGCACGGTATTCTTTCAGCTCGGCTTTAAGCGATTTAAAATTCTCGTTGAGCACGTCGCGGTAATCGCCGGAGGCGCGGTGCGAGGTGCGTGTTATCCCGTCGATAACGCCGTCGGCGTAGTCGATGAATTCCTCCGCCGCGCGCGCATGCGCGGTCATTCCCGCCGCGTTAAGGTCGGATATGATATTCGACGTTTTTCGGACAAGCCGTTCCCGTTTCGCGGCGAATATCCCGTCCGACAGGTCGTGATAACGTCGGTCAGGTCTTTTTTCGGTCAAATATCGTTCGGGATCGGGCATGGACAGCGCAAAATCGAGTATGTCCTTTATCGTGTCGACAACGCCGTCGTCCGACCGCCGCGTACGCAGCATGTCGCGCATAGCGTCAAAATATTCGTTGCCGCTCGCGCAAGCCTCCGCGACTGCGGCTTTTATCGCAACGCGCTCCGCCGCCGCAGATTCGCGCTCCTCGCATACCGCTGCCGCAGGATCAACATTCGCCGCGTAGAAATACGTTTTTATCAGCTTTTGACAATAGCTGTGAAGAGTGCCGATATTACACACCGACATCGCGTCCAATGCCTCGCCCGCGCCGTCGAACGCCCCGCCGTGCTTAAGCTTGATCAGTTCTTCCGTCAGTTTGACGCGCATATCCGACGCGGACGCGCGAGTAAACGTGACTATGAGCATTTCGTTAAGGCTTGCGCCTTTTTTGAGCTTGTCGATTATTCGCGCTATCATGACGGTAGTCTTGCCGCTGCCCGCGCCCGCAGACACGATGATGTTGCCGCTTTCCGTCACGGCGCGCGATTGCGATTCCGTAAACACCGTAGCCACTATTCGTCGCCCTCCGTCGTGCCGTCGATGCGCAAGGTCTTAACGTTTCCGCATATTCCGAAGTACGCACAGTATTCGCACGCGTCTTCCGTAGGCGAACGCATTATGTATCCGCTCGCTATCTCGTCCGCCGCGAGTTCGGCTGTGCTTACGCATTTTTCTATAAGCCCGTTAAACACGTCGCGTTCGACGGCCGCGCCGCTCCTGCCCGAAATCTGCGCTTCGCCGTCTTTGTTTTGCGTGAGCTGTACCGACATTATCGACGAAGTGCCGCTGTCGGACAACGCATTATCGTACTGCTGTGCGATTTCCGCGTCTTTCACGACGCACCCGACGAGCGGCTTAATCTGCGATTCGTAACGCGGTGCGAGCGGAACGTAAAACATGCCCGTGACCTCGCCGCCGATAGCTGCGGCGTACAGCGGCAATTGCATGTCGCAACCGTTGAGGCACTGCCGCATGTCGAATTTTTTATTGAACGTTTTGTAATCTATTATGCGCCTGCGGTCGCCGCACACGTCGACCCTGTCGATGACGCCCACGAATTTCGTTTTATGCTCGCCCAAAAACAATTCCCCGCCGAACGGGCGTTCTTCAGATTCGGGAATGTAATCCCCCGCGTCTATGATAGCGGCGTTGGTCACGGCATAGTCTAACGCATCGTCCGTCAACCGCGACCGCGTGTCGTCGTCTATATGTATTCCGCGCGCGGCTATAATGTCGTCGACGATGCGCGATACCGCTTCGCGCGAACAGTCGAGCGGCGCGGACTGCACGAATTTCCGCATAAATTCGTGTACCAATATTCCGAAATCGGGCGCGTCGAGCTCGGATGCGCGCCGTTCTTTTACCCCGACTACGTCCGATAAAAACCGTTTATACGGACACTTGAACCAATGCGTAAACTCGCTTACGGAAACCGTCGGCTTGACTTGACACTCGATCTCCGGCAAAAACGGCGCAGCGGTCTTGTCGCTTTCGCCTACGGCTTGCGTTATGGACGGCGCATGCTTGCAAGCCGACCGCGCCGCGATCTCGCGCGCGGCGCTCTCCGTACAAGCGTACTTCGCAATAAAATTCGCGTCGTCGCTTTCCGCAAGGCACGCCGATATTTCCGCGCCGTATTGCATGTTATTATTTTCCGTAAGCTCGCCGATAAAAGCGGACGGACGCGCGCCGCCTGCGGTATGATATGTACAGATCAATCTTTGCGCGTTATGAGCAACGGCGCATAGCTCCGCACGCTCGCGGCGGTTTTGCTCGCGTACGCTCGGCTCTATCGCTCCGCCCAGCTCTTTTAACTCCGCATCGGAAAGAAGCCCCGCATCGGCGGTCACGGCAGGCAGCACGCCCTCGTTGAAATCCGCAAGAAACAGCAACTTACACGCGGTCAATCGCAAAGCTTGCGGCGACGTTACGGTCACTCGGTCACGATCGCGCGGCAAAGTTTTTATCTCCACGTCGCGCGCCGCCGCGAAGAATGCGTTAGCCGCGACGTCGAAAACTTGCGAACCGTACTTCCGCACCAACGCCGTCAGCGAAAGTATAGGTGAAACTGCGTCGGTATCGCCGTCGAACTTCTCCGCGCGTATACGCTCGAATTCGCCGCGCTCGATCACCGCCTCGCAAGCGTCGGCGAAATTTCCCGAGAAACAGTCCGTGAGGAACTTAGCCCGAGCCAACGCCCGCGCCGCGCCGACGTCGGATATTTCCATATCGAAAACGTTGTATTTGCCTTTCGTCGAGATGTAGTTTTGCAGTTTTTCCGCGTCGTGCGCGTCACAGCCGGAGTACGGATTTTTGCAAAGCGCCACGAGCGTTTCGCCGTCGGCGGAGGATTTGAGTTTATATATATAGGACAGCGCGACAAGCGGAGGAGTTTCGGCAAGCGGCATAGATTCGTCTGCATAAAACGCAATATCGTACTCTCGCAATATTCGAGCGAGCGTGCGCGGCGCGGCGCACACCACAGACACGTCGCCGTACTTGCGGCCGTCGCCGCCGTATATGTAATCGCGTATTTCCGCCGCTATATACTTATACTGCGCTATGCGATCCGACGCGCAAAACAGCTCGAGTTTACGTCTCGGATCGACAGGCGGCGCCGCATTGTATTCTTTATATGATCGCGCGTTTTCGCGCAAAGCGGACAGCACGCGTTTATTGAGCTTTGTGATATCGGAATAACCGATAGTAATGATATTCGAGCGGGTTATGAGTTCGCTGGCAGGCGCGGCTTTTATCAGCGACAATAGCCTGTCGGACGCGTCGCTGTTCGATTGCTTGCGCTCGTCGTAATGTTTTTTTATCAACGCAAGATCGTGCAATTTGTTTGCGACTGCGCCGCGAGCTTTGATATCGCCCGCGTCCGCATCGGATGCGGATATCTGTAAAAGCGTGCGGTACGCTTCGCGCGCGAAATCGTCGAAATTCGCCGCGCGGCGGTAATATTTAAACTCGTCCTTTATTTCCTCTATCGCGCTCGCCGTTATCATAACGCCGCCCTCGCGCGACAGTATTTTCTCGTCCGGAGTCACGCGGCGCGCCAAACGCGAAAGAGTAAGCACTTCGCAATCGAGCGCGCCGCCGCCCGAAAACAACGCGTCTTCCACAGTCTGAGTATAGCGGTCGGGCGTTAGCACTATATAATACTCGTCGGGCGAAAATACGCGATTTTTCAAATCGTCGGCAAGCGCGCGAAGCGCTTGCGGATAGCTGTCGTAATACTTTTCTTGCGTCATGCCATTATTATATAACCGCACCGAACAAAAATCAAGAGAAACCCGAAAACTCTTGCCAAACTCAGTAGATTGTGATAGAATACGACTATGAAACTTTACGCAAAAAAAGCATTGGCGGCGCTCACCGCTACAGTTACCGCGTTTGCGGCATGCGCATGCAGCGACGAAATCGCTGAGTCGTCGTTCGATAACCCGTTGCCTTGGCACGACTCTGTCGAGCTTGCTCCGACGGGTTCATACGAACAGCTCGTCTATGCCGTCGACGTTTACGACACGACAAAAGGCGCGTCGGACGTTAAACGCGTTTTCATCGGCAACGGCGAAATGTCGTTTACTTTGCAAGAGTTTGCAAGCGGCTATACAACGCTCGATATGACGTTTACCGTCACATACGACCAAAACGCACCCGAGCCGGACGCAGGTCTTACGGATACTATATATAGCTCCGTAGATTTCGAAACGAACAGCCTTTCGGCGCGCAGAATGACAAAGACCGTAAATCTCGCCGACCGCAAAGACAAACAGAACGATTCGTACGAAATAACCGCAGACTACTTCGGTACGCATAAAGCGACGTATAAACAGACAAAGATCGAAGACGCGAAAGAACGGGTCAAATCGTTACCCAAAGACGCTTGCCGCGACAATGAAATGATGTTCTTTCTCGCGCGCGCTCAAAAAATAGGCAAAAACACCTCGACTAATTTTAAAATGGTCAACGTATTCGACACGTTCGTAAAAGGCAAGCTCACCGAATACACTATGGCTGTATCGAGCGGCGAAAAAAAGGTCAAAGTAGATATAGGCAATTTCGTTCAAGATTTCGGAGTGGAAGCCGTTACCGACGAAAAAACCGGCGAAGTCTCCTACCCCATCTCATGCTTTAATACGAGCATATCGATAAACGCAGAACGACACGGCCCGCCTTACAGCGTTCTTTACACCGAAAAGCCGTTCGTTATAAACGGCAAAGAACACAAAAAAATACCTATAAAGATCTCATATAACGAATACAAAGGCAGTAGCCCGTATCGCATGACGGAATACACGCTGACGAGTTGTTCGTTCGACGCTCCTCCGGAAGCAAACAGCTGATATATTTACAAAACACGCGCCGCTTGCTATCAACGAGCGGCGCATAATTTTTTCGGATAATATGCAAAAATTAAAAGGTCTGATATTGACAAACGCATACGCGCCCGAGCTTGCCGCGCGGCAAGTTACGCGCATGCGCGAAGAACTTGAAAAGCGCGGCGCAACGGTCGACGTCATGCGCAACGGTTACTGCAACGCGGGAATTTCCGACGGCAACGCCTATATGATAGCAGACTGCGATTTCTGTCTGTTCCTCGACAAGGACAAGTACGCGGCGCGCCTGCTCGAAAAACGCGGCGTTCGCCTATTCGACCGTGCCGACGCGATAGAACTTTGCGACGATAAAATGCTCACGCACGTCGCGCTGGCAGGTAACGGCATACCCATGCCTGACACCGTTGCGGGAACGCTGTGTTACTATCCCGACGCCGTGCCGTCCAAAATTTTTCTCGACGGCGTGGAAAGTCGGCTCGGCTACCCCGTCGTCGTCAAGCTCGCTTACGGCTCTATGGGCAACGGCGTGTTCATGGCGAACGACCGCGCGGAACTCGACGCGTTGGCGGAACGCGTCAAACTGTATCCGCATCTGTTTCAACGATACGTCGCGCAGTCGCACGGCAAGGATATGCGCGTGATCGTAATTGGCGACCGCGTGATGGGCGGGATCATACGCAGCTCGAACAACGGCGATTTCCGCTCCAACGTAGGACTCGGCGGCAGTGCGAAAAAGGCGGCAGTGCCGCAGTGCGTAGCCGAAACCGCCGTCAAAGCGGCAAAGATAATGGGTCTCGATTATTGCGGCATCGATTTCTTATTGAGCGACGTACCTATGCTGTGCGAAGTAAATTCCAACGCGTTTTTCGACGCGTTCGAGCAAACGACGGGAATAGACGTTGCGGGAGCGTACGCCGAACGCATAATAAGCGAAACAGCGCGGTCATACAAACAGTGAAATTCACGAAAAATTGGTATAATTCCGCATTTGACAAAACTGCGGAATTATGCTAAAATTTATATAAATCGTTACGGGGAAAACGGCATGTCGAAAAAGTATAGTGAAAACAGTATAATCGAATATATGCTCGATCTCTTAAACATCAGCGAGACACAGCAGATCGGCGCGGCGGAAACACACCGCTCCGATCTGTCCGATCCGCGCTCGTTTAATCTCGAAACCGCACAGAAGATAAAGGATTTTATCGACGAGATTCCAGGCGGTTTTTTGATTTACAGCGCCGACGCAAACGAAGAGATAGTATACGCTAACAAAGCGTTGCTCAAGATTTTCAGGTGCAACGATCTTGCCGAGTTTAAGCGACACACGGGCAATTCGTTTAAGGGCGTGGTCCATGCCAACGATCTCGACACCGTAGAAAAAAGCATTTCCGAGCAGATAGCGAACAGCCCCGAATGCCTCGACTACGTCGAATACCGTATTGTGCGCAAGGACGGAATAGTGCGCTGGGTGGAAGATTACGGGCATTACATACACAGCGAAACCGCAGGCAATTTTTACTATGTGTTTATCAGCGACGCTACCGAAAAAGTAACACGCAGAATGGCGGAGACCGCGACGATAATAAACGCGGGCAAGCAAAAAGAACAGCAGCTGCAAAACCTAATACAGGAATACGACCGCGAACGCAAACTGATTCGCCAAGAACACTTGCAACGGCTCGAGGTCATAGAAGGGCTAAGCGTCAATTACGATTCGATCCTCTACGCCGATCTCGATAAAAATATGGTCCTGCCCTACCGTTTAAGCACGCGGCTCGAACGCCAATTCGAAAAGCGTTTACAAGTGCGCGAACTCGAATGGTTTCTCGACGATTACGTCAAAGTTTGGGTGCATCCCGACGACAGAGAAAACGTTGCGCGCAAAACGTCGCCCGAATACATTCGCAAAAAACTACACGAAAACGGCACATATTACATAAACTATCGCTGCATCCAAAACGGCAGCACGCAATATATCCAGCTACGCATGGTCAACGTGGGCGGAAGCGGCAGAGTTTCGCAGGTAGTAATGGGCTACCGCAATATCGACGAAGAGATAACACAGAGCATGAAGCAAAAACAATTGCTCGAAGTCGCGCTCAATAACGCGCGCATTGCGGAAGTCGCAAAGAATTCGTTCCTGTCGAACATGTCGCACGACATGCGCACTCCGCTCAACGCGATATTCGGTTATACCGCGCTCGCCAAAAAGAAAGCGCAAAGCCCTGCGGTGGCAGACGCGCTCGATAAGATCGACACGGCGAGCAAACAGATACTCGAACTCGTAGACAAGGTGTTGGAGCTTTCGTATATGGAATCGCAAGAATTTTCCATAAGCGAAGAACAATGCAATGTTTGCGAGATCGCAAGCGAAATTTGCGATTCCGTACGTTGTCAGGCGGAACAGAAAAAGATCGAGCTTCGTTTGAATACTGACGGCGTTACACACGGTAACGTTTATGCCGACCGACCCAAACTATTGCAAGTGCTGTCGCACATCGTGGGCAATGCGATAAAATATACCAACAGCGGCGGCGCGATAGATATTTCCGTCGCGGAAAGCAAAAACCGCATACACGATCTTGCGACCTATGCCTTTACTATAAAAGACACGGGCGTCGGTATTTCCAAAAGCGTGCTCGAACGCATATTCGAGCCGTTCGAGCGCGAGCGAAACACTACGGCGAGCGGAGTTTACGGCTTGGGACTCGGGCTTACGATCGCTAAGCGCATGATAGACTTGATGGACGGCAATATCGAAGTGACGAGCGAGGTCGGAAAAGGCAGTACGTTCGTAGCGACCGTGAGCTTGCGAATGCAGACCGACGATAACAGAATACAGCACGACGCAAACGACGCCGCCGATCTTGCCGGCAAAAAGATATTGATCGTAGAAGACAACGAGATCAATCTCGACATCGAGACCGAAATTTTGGAAGATCTCGGCTTTGTGATCGACAGCGCGCCCAACGGAAAGATAGCCGTAGAAAAAGTGCAAAACTCCGCCGACGGAGAATACACCGTCGTGCTTATGGATATACAAATGCCGATAATGGACGGGCGCACCGCAGCCGCAGCCATAAGAAAACTCGACAATCCGTCACACGCCAATATCCCTATAATCGCGCTGTCAGCGAACGCGTTCGAAAGCGACAAACGCGAATCCATCGAGGCGGGAATGGACGCGCATTTGACTAAACCGATAGACGTTCCGCTCCTGCTCAAAACCATAGAAAAAACTTTGCAAGACAGATAAGACCATGCACGCTCATATTGACGATCGAAAGTGACGATAATTAAAACACGCAAAATCGCGACGCACAACGCGCCGCGATTTTTATTTTGTATTAAATTTCGATGACGTTAATATCGAACCCGTCAAAGTCCTCCGCATCCGTCGCAGTGATCACCGATTGAAATCCGTCGAGCGCGGACAGCAGTTTCTTTCGTCGTCCCGCGTCGAGTTCGCTGAACACGTCGTCCAACAACAGCACGGGGCTTGTCCCCAACACTTCCGTAAGCAATTTCAATTCGCCGAGCTTCATCGCAAGCGCGGCGGTGCGCTGTTGACCTTGCGACCCGTACGCGCGAAGGTCCACGCCGTCTACGGATATCTTGATATCGTCTTTGTGCGGACCGGAGTGCGTATACTTGAGCCGCAAGTCGTTCGCCCTGTCAGCGCCGAACCTGTTCAACAGCGCGGATTTTATGTCCGCGAGCGCGTCGCCGCTTTCGCCCTCGTATTCGAGCGACAGCGTTTCCCGCCCGTCCGATAAATACGCGTGATACTCTGACGCTATGGGTACGAGCGACCGCACAAACCCCCTGCGGCTTTTTACTATCTTCGCGCCGATATCCGCAAGCAGTTCGTCCCACGGCGCGAGCGTCGCGTCGGACGCGCCGCCGCTTTTCAAAAGCTTGTTGCGGCTCGTCAGTATTTTGTCGTACCGCATCAGCGCGGCGAAATACGTTTTGGATATCTGACACAACGAAATATCCATAAACCGTCTTCTGTCTGCGGGCGCGTCCTTTACTATTTTCAATCCGTCGGGACAGAACAGAACGACGGGACAAACGCCCATAAGCTCGCTCATGCGCGATATAGGCACGCCGTTGATAGCCACGCGCTTATTGACTTCGCGGTCTATGATAATGCTAACGCTCTCCGCGCCCGTATCCTTTACCGCCGTCACGTTCATAAACGCGCGCGCCGCGCCGCTTTTGATAAGCTCGCGGTCGCGCGGAGTGCGAAACGATTTGCCGACGCCCGCAAAGTAAACGGCTTCGAGCAAATTGGTCTTACCGCGCGCGTTTGCGCCGACAAACGCGTTTCGTTCGGGCGACAACGTTATCGCGCGCTCCGACGCGTTTCTATAATCTTTAACCTTGATCTCGGATACGATCACTTTCGCCGCCTGTTTTTGCGTCCGCGATCTTCGGCGCGCGACGAATCGGCAGCTTTTGCACTGCCGCGTGAACCGATCATACAGACGTACATAATATGCGCTATCGCTATTACGACGACGACAGCATAAGCCGTCCACGCCGTAAGCGGCCATGTGAGCTTTATCCCGCCGAGTTTGCGATACGTCAAAACCTTTTCTTCCGTAGGCGGGTCGACATCGGGAACTTCGGGGACATCGGTCGTCTTTTCGCCGTAAAAAAGTTTGAACTCGCCCGCCTCGTCGACACGCACGGACAATGTAATATCCCCCGCCAAATCGGTCCGCAGTATGTTCTCCTGCGGTACATTCATGGCGGCGAGCCTGTCGAGCGTTTCGGCATGGGGATGCTTGTAGCTGTTGCCTTCGCCGCAGGAAATTATGTAATACGCGCTCTTTGCGCCTTCGGGCGTAGTTATCGCATCGATGTACGCTTGCGACGTCGAAGTGCGCGAGCCGTGATGTCCGCACTTTATCGCATTGACGGTAAACGTATCGGTAAATATATCGTATTTATCGGTTACGCCGTCGGTTTTTGCGCTCTCCACTTTTGCGACGAACTCGGCTTCGTTTTTCTTTTCCGCGTCGCCCGACAAAGCGAAATTATAATTACGATAGGACAAGATCATTATAGGCGAATAATCGTTCCAATCGGTATAGCTCTGCGACAACGGCGAAAAAAACGTAAAAGTATATGTTCCGTCGGACTGCCCGCCGACAATAGTCTGAGCCTCGTCGGCAGGGTCTGTCACATGTACTGTAGGCGTAAAATCGGGTGCGGCCGCATACATCGCTTTTATGCAGTTTGCATACGCCGCAGTATTTTTAGCAACCGCATTTTTAAGCTGAGTTTTGCCGGGATCTACATAAGGATTGCTGTCAGTGCCTATCGCCTCTACGTTGGGGCGATACGATACTCTTGCGGGATAGCGTTGCAAAACGTAATCGAGACTACCGC
>ERZ779633.261-NODE-261-length-18021-cov-10.082879_pt1 | contig 18021 bp, 19 predicted proteins | sample MGYA00514195_ERZ779633 | MGnify/ENA primary metagenome ERZ779633 (study PRJEB29562, sample SAMEA4376707) | mouse gut metagenome | isolation source: Cecum | study: EMG produced TPA metagenomics assembly of the A DSS colitis mouse model was used to assess the...
AGCGGTAGTCAAAGGCGTGCATGGGCTGGCCGTATTCCAGCATGACGTAGTTGGTAATGTCCACAATGTTGTTGATTGGCCGCACCCCCATGGCCCGCAGACGCTGGCGCATCCACTTGGGAGAGGGGGCGATCTTCACATTGCGCACCATCCGTGCGGTGTACCGGGGCACCAGATCGGCCGCTGGTGTCTCCACGTCCAGCAGCTCCGCCAGGTTCCCATCCGCTCCGCCCTTCACCTCCGGGGTATGGAGCTTCAAGGGCGCGCCGAAGGTGGCGGAGGCCTCCCGGGCCAGGCCGATGACGGACAGGCAGTCGGGCCGGTTGGGGGTGATCTCAAACTCCACCACGTGGTCGTCCAGGCCCACGGCGGCGCGGATGTCCTGGCCCAGGGTCAGGCCGGTAAGTTCGGCGTCGTCGGACAGGATCCAGATGCCGTCGGCATAGGCGGCGGGGAAATCCCGCTGGTCCAGGCCCAGCTCGGCAAAGGAGCAGAGCATTCCGTCGGACAGCTCTCCCCGGAGCTTCCCGGCGTGGATCTCCTTGCCGCCGGGGAGGGTGGAGCCGTCCAGGGCCACGGGCACCAGGTCACCCTCCTTCACGTTCTGGGCCCCGGTGACAATCTGGATGGGACTTCCCTTCCCCACATCCACCTGGCAGATCCACATATGGTCGCTGTCCGGGTGGCGGACCAGGGACAGGACCTTGCCCACCACCACGTTTTTGATCTCCTCGCCCTCCACCGCGGTGGTCTCCACCTTGGAGCCGGAGAGGGTCATGGCCTCGGCAAAGTCCTTGTCGGAGGCGGTCACGTTCACAAACTCGTTGAGCCATTCACGGGAAAGATTCATGTTACACAGCCTCCTTTCTTAAAACTGTTCCAGGAACCGCACGTCGTTCTCAAAGATCAGCCGCAGGTCGGCGATCTTGAAGCGGCGCATGGCGGTGCGCTCCAGCCCCATGCCAAAGGCCCAGCCGGACCACTGCTCGGGGTCGATACCCGACATCTCCAGCACCCGTGGATGGATCATCCCCGCGCCCAGCAGCTCGATCCATCCCTCACCCTTGCAGGTGGCGCAGCCCGCCCCACCGCACTTGTGGCACTGCACGTCCATCTCACAGCTCGGCTCGGTAAAGGGGAAATGGTGAGGGCGGAAGCGGGTGACGGTGCCCTTGCCGAAGAGCTGCTCGGCCAGCAGGTTCAGCGTCCCCTTCAGATCGGCCATGGTGACGTGCTTGTCGATGACCATCCCCTCCACCTGGTGGAACATGGGGGAGTGGGTGGCGTCTACCTCGTCCTTGCGGTATACCCGGCCGGGGGCGATAATGCGGATGGGCAGCTCCATTGTCTCCATGGCCCGCACCTGCATGGGGGAGGTCTGGGAGCGGAGCATCACCCGGCTGTCCTCATCAAAATAAAAGGTGTCCGACCAGTCCCGGGAGGGATGGCCCTCCTCGGCGTTGAGCTTGTCAAAATTGTAGGAGGCCAGCTCGATCTCCGGGCCGTCCAGCACGGTGAAGCCCATGCCCACAAAGATATCCTTGATCTCGTCCAGGGCCATATACATGGGGTGCTTGTGGCCCAACTGAGCCTCTTTGCCGGGGATGGTCACGTCCACCGTCTCCGCCCGGAGCTTGACCTCCAGCGCGGCCTCCTCCAGCTTTTGAGCGGCGGTCTCCACCGCCGTCTCCACCGCGGCGCGCACCTCGTTGGCCAGGGCGCCCATGGCGGGCCGCTCCTCGGCGGTGAGCTTGCCCATCTGCTTCAAAACAGCGGTCAGTTCCCCCTTCTTGCCCAGGTATTTCACCCGCAGCTCGTCCAGAGCGACGGCGTCCTTGACGCTCTCCAGAGCGGAGAGGGCCTCAGAACGGATCTTTGCTAACTGTTCTTTCATATGAAAACTCCTTTGCATGGTGTGGATCAACAAGGTATTACACGGTAAAGGACAGCACCGTCTCCGTCTCTTGATATTGGGACGCCTTTGGGTCGTAGGGCCGGGTGGCTTTCGTCCACAGGGCCTTGGCGGCGGTGTTTTCGCCGCTGTATTTCAGCTCCCAGCGGCCGGGGCGTCCGGCAAACAGCATCCGGGCCGCTTCCAGCCCCAAATGCTGCCGACGGTACATGGGAAAGATAGTGAACTCCGCCAAAGCGTGGTCAACCGTCTCCCCCAGGCAGGAGTGGCGGTTCAACATGGCAAAGCCCACCAACGTATCGCCGTCCCAGAGGAAGAGTGCCTCCCGGTCCGGCTCCTCAAAGTAGCGGTCAAAGTAACCGTAGCGGTAGTTGCCCTCACCGTCCAGCTCATCGTCATAATAGTTGGTCATCTCGTAAAGATACTTTTGAAAGAGATTCCAAAGCCGTTGTCGGTCTGTCTGCGCAACGGGTCTCCATGATAGCATAGCAGCCACTTCCTTAAATCGTTTTACGCCTTTCCCTTTGGTCTTTGCGACAAACAAAAAGGCCCTTCATCCCAAACACTTGGGACGAAAGGCCATTCCTTCCGCGGTACCACCCACGTTCGCGTCTTTTGGACGCGCACTCAACAGCCGGTAACGGTGGCTGACCGTCCGTGTCTCCACGGCCGCTCCGGGGTGAACCAAGCGTTTCGCCGCCGCCCCGCTTTCAGCCTGTGGCTGGGGCTCTCTTTGGACGGCTCCCTCGCTATTTTCCCCTTCTACGCATTTCAACGAGGGGTATTTTACCACACTTCTTTCCAAAACGCAAGAATTTTCTTGATAAACGCCGCGGAGTGATATATAATGTATGGCGTGTGTGAAGAGCCTGTGAAAAGGCAGACCGAAAACGGCTGCGAATCCGCGGACTCGGAGGTAACACCATGGTAAAAGCGATCGTCGGCGCCAACTGGGGCGACGAGGGCAAGGGCAAAATCACCGACCTGCTGGCAGAAACCTCAGACGTGGTCATCCGCTTTCAGGGCGGGGCCAACGCGGGGCATACTATCATCAATGATTATGGCCGTTTTGCTCTGCACATCCTTCCCTCCGGCACCTTTTATCCCCATGTCACAAACATCATCGGTAACGGTGTGGCGCTGGACGCGGCCAAGCTGGTAAAGGAGCTGAAGGACATCACCGATCAGGGGGTGCCCAAGCCCAACCTCATCGTGTCCGAGCGGTGCCAGCTGCTGCTGCCCTACCATATCCTCCAGGACACTTATGAAGAGGAACGCTTGGCGGGCAACGCCTTTGGCTCCACCAAGTCGGGCATTGCCCCCTTCTACTCGGACAAATATGCCAAGATCGGCGTGCAGGTATGCGACCTCTTTGACGAACCCCGCCTGCGCCAAAAGCTGTCCCACGCCCTGGACGTGAAAAATGTTCTCTTTGAACACCTTTACCACAAGCCCGCTTTGAAGGTAGACGACCTGATGGTCCAGCTGCTGGAGGCCCGGGAGCTGCTGCGTCCCTTCGTGGGCGACGCGGTGGGCTTTGTCCACCAGGCCCTCAAGGACGGCAAGACCATCCTGCTGGAGGGCCAGCTGGGGGCCATGAAGGACCCCGACCTGGGCATCGTCCCCATGACCACCTCCTCCCATACCCTGGCCGGATTTGGCTGCGTGGGCGCGGCGGTGCCGCCTACCGCCATGGACGAGGTCATCTGTGTCACCAAGGCCTACTCCTCCTGCGTCGGTTCCCAGACTGAGCCCTTTATCAGCGAGGTCACCGGGCAGGAAGGAGATGAGTTGCGCCGCCGGGGCGGCGACAAGGGGGAATTCGGCGCGACCACTGGACGGCCCCGCCGGGTGGGCTGGTTCGATACCGTAGCCACCAAATACGGCTGCATGGTCCAGGGCGCCACCAACGTGGCTCTCACCTGCCTGGACGTGCTGGGCTATCTGGACGAGATCCCCGTGTGCGTAGGCTATGAGATCGACGGCACCGTCACCGACGTGTTCCCCACCACGCCCCGGCTGGTGAAGGCAAAACCCGTATTTGAAACCCTCCCCGGCTGGAAGTGCGACATCCGGGGTGAGACCGACTACGCCAAGCTGCCCAAGGAAGCGAGGGACTACGTAGACTTCCTGGAAGCCCACATCGGCCGTCACATCGGCATTGTCTCCACCGGTCCCCGCCGGGGGGACATTGCTCTGCGGAAATAATTCCCTTTCGTTCTACATGGAAAGAGGTCTGGTCAACTGAGTTGACCAGACCTCTTTTTTACTCCATGGCCCGCTTGACGTCCTGGGCCATGCGGCGGGCGCCACTGCCCATGTCGTCCAGGGTGTCCTTGATCCCCTCGCCCATGCGCTCCAGGGCACTGCCGTCGGCGCGGCCCGTGCCCGTGTTGGCGTTGGCCCCGCGAGTGGTCCCCACCCGGGCGTTTTCGTCGCCCACCGGCGCGCCGCTGACGTTGTTGCCGCCGTTGGCGGCGTCGGTGTTGGTTTCGCCGTCGCCCAGGTCGCCGCCGGTCACGCCGTCAGGCGTATTGGTAGGCGTGGTCTGGGCGGTGGGCTCCGTAGTCCCGATCTCGCCGCCGGTCTTGTCCCCCGCGCAGCCCGCCAGAGGCAGGCACAACGCCGCAGCCAGACTCAGGGCGATCCATGTGGTCTTTTTCATTTTCTTTCCTCCCCCGCACGGTGTTCTCACCGCACTGAGGGTAGTATTTCTACCCGCCGGGCAAATCAAACCAGGGAATTTTCGGCTTGTAAAACCGCGAAATTTTTCCTTGTGCTTTTTTCTCTCTTGTGGTATGATAAAAATATAATAAAAAGAATCATTCCTATTAAGGAGGAAGCGTTATGGCCGCCACACGGTATTCCCGTCAACGGGAGCTGATTTATCAAAGCGTCTGCGCCAGCCGGGCGCATCCTACTGCGGAGATGGTTTACGCCGCACTGAAGCCTGAGCACCCCGGACTCAGTCTAGGTACAGTGTACCGCAACCTCCACCTGCTCTCCGACGAGGGAAAGCTGGTGCGCATGCCCTTCCCCGTGGAGCGGTTCGACGGGGACCTCCACGAGCACGGGCACTTTTGCTGTGAAAAATGCGGAATCGTGGCGGACGTGGAGCTTCCTTATGATGCGGAACTGGACACGGCGGCGGAGGATCACCTGAACTGCTATGTGGCCCGCCACAGTGTGGTATTTTACGGCGTGTGCGCCGATTGCGCTCACGAGGACGACTGAAACTTCATATCACCACATAGTATGGCCGATAAAGAAAAAATGTTGATTTGAAAGGGGAACGATGATGATGGAACTGAAGGGCAGCAAGACCGAGGCCAACCTCTGGAAAGCCTTTGCCGGGGAGAGTCAGGCGCGCAACAAGTACACCTACTTCGCCAGCCGCGCCAAGAAGGACGGCTTTGAGCAGATCGCCGCCATCTTCCAGGAGACCGCCGACAACGAGAAGGAGCACGCCAAGCTCTGGTTCAAGGAGCTGGGCGGCATCGGCGACACCGCCGCCAACCTGGCCGCTGCCGCCGCCGGAGAGAACGAGGAATGGACCGCCATGTATAAGGAGATGGCCGAGACCGCCCGGGGGGAGGGCTTTGACCGCATTGCCGCTCTCTTTGACGGCGTCGCCGCCATCGAGAAGGAGCACGAGGAGCGTTATCTGGCTCTGCTGAAGAACCTGAAGGAGGATCTGGTGTTCCGGAAGCCCGACGGGGAGTACATCTGGGTCTGCCGCAACTGCGGCCACATCCACACCGGCAAGTCCGCCCCCGAGGTCTGCCCTGTCTGCGCCCATCCCCAGGCCTATTTTGAGCTGAAAAAGAGCAATTATTAAAAAACAAAAACGATTATATGTAAAAAGCAAGGCAGGCCGAAATGGTCTGCCTTGTCTTTTTCATTTTTCACGAAATGTCCAGCTCCGGAGGCACGTCCAGCTCCTTGGGCCGGGGCGAGCCGTTCTTTTTGCGCTGCTTGACGCATTCTGTCAGCAGATACTCGATCTGCCCGTTGATGGAGCGGAAGTCGTCCTCCGCCCAGGCGGCGATGGCGGCGTAAAGCTGCTCGGACACCCGCAGCGGAATTTGCTTCTTGTCTGCCATAGGCTTAATACAAGCTGCCGGAGTTGACTACCGGCTGGGCGTCCCGGTTACCGCAGAGAACCACCAGCAGATTGCTCACCATAGCGGCCTTGCGCTCCTCGTCCAGGGTGACCACCTGATTCTCGCTGAGCCGCTCCAGGGCCATCTCCACCATGCCCACCGCGCCGTCCACGATCATCTTCCTGGCGTCGATGATGGCGCTGGCCTGCTGCCGCTGGAGCATCACGGAGGCGATTTCCGGGGCGTAGGCCAGATAGGTGATGCGGGCCTCCACGATCTCCAGCCCCGCATCCGCCACCTTGGTCTGAATTTCATTGCGAATGCGCTCAGCCACCGTCTCGCTGGAGCCGCGCAGGCTGCCCTCGTCCGCCTGACCGTCCCCGGTGGTGTCCACGTTGGGGGCCACGTCGTAGGGGTACATGCGCACGATGTTGCGAAGGGCGCTGTCACACTGGAGGGACAGGTACTCCTTGTAGTTGTCCACATTGAACACCGCCTTGGCGGTGTCGGTGACCCGCCAGATGACGGCGATGCCGATCTCCACTGGGTTGCCCAGGCAGTCGTTGATCTTCTGCCGGCCGTTGTTGAGGGTCATATTCTTGAGGGAGATCCTCTTGTCACCCCCGATGTTAAGATTGGCCCCGGCTACCAGACCCTCCGCCCCCACCACGATACTGGAGGGCTTGGATGTGGCGGTGTCTCCCGATTGAGCCAGCTTGGTGGCGGCGGCGGGATTGACGGCGGTGCAGAAGGGATTGACGGCATAGAACCCCGCGCCCTTCAGGGTCCCGATGTAGTTGCCAAACAGGGTGAGCACCAACGCCTCCTGGGGCTTCAGGACCTTCAGCCCGCACAGGGGCAGCCAGGCCAGCGCCAGCACCGCGATGGCAACGCCGATGAGGGGCTCAAGGTTGTTGATGATGCTGAGCACCAGCCCTACCACAGCGGCGATGTAGACGGCGATTACCGCCAGCAGTACCAGCATGCCGTGCTTTTTGTTCTGCAAAATTTTCTCTTGCATGGAAATTGCCTCCTCGCAATTTTGATATCAAAATGATACCACTTTCATTTCTACTTGTCAAGAGGTTTTTGAGGTGCTATAATCAAACCACCAAATTTTTAAAGGAGGACCTGTCTTATGAAGAAGTTGATCCGTTGGGCCATATGTCTGGGACTGTGTCTGGCTCTGGTGGTCTGCGGCGCGATGGCCGCGGAGAGCAGCATCAAGGTCCAGCTGGACGGCCAGGACCTCACCTTCACCGACGCGGTGCCCCAGGTGAAGGACCAGCGCACCTTCCTCCCCTTCCGGGCGGTATTCGAAGCCATGGGCGCGGAGGTGGACAATGAGGGGAACACCATTACCGCCGTGCGGGGTGACAAAACGCTTGTCATGACCATCGGCTCCACCGAGGCCACTGTCACCGAGAAGGGCGTGGCTGCTCCCATCACCATGGATGTGGCCCCCTACGTAGACGCGTCCACTTGGCGGACCTATGTCCCCGTCCGCTTTGCCGCCCAAGCCTTTGACTGCGCCGTGGGCTGGGACCAGGAGGCCATGACCGCCGTCATCGTGGACACGGAGAAGCTGGTCAAGGACGCGATGGAGGGTAAGACCTACACCTATCTGGAGAAGCTCGCCGCCATGAGTGAAAAGTACAAGGAAGGCATCTGGGACATGGACCTGACCTTTGACGCGAACGCGTCCATGCTGACCATGCCCCTGTTCACCATGGAGGGCGACATGAAGGGCACCATGCAGGACAACGCCAAGATGGACATGACCATGAACATGAAAATGGATATGGACGCGCTGATGAATATGGCGGGCGCGATGGGCGGCTCTCAGCCCTCTGAGGAGGAGCTGGCCCAGTTTGCCGCCCTCAAGACCGACGGCATCGACGTGACCGTTCGGGGCGATATCAATACCGGCAAGCTCTACATGAACATGGACCTGTCCGCCCTGGGCGCGGCCATGACTGAAAGCGGTCTGGACCCCGACGCTTGGTACGAGCTGGACATGGCCGCCATTATGGAGCAGGCGGGGATGAAGTGGAGCGACCTCATGTCCATGAGCGAGAACAGCAACATGACGGACGCGCTGCCCTCCGCTCTTGCCACGACTCAGCCCGATGACGCAACCAACGGCTACAAGGACTTGAAGAAGTCCTTTGACGGCCTGTTTGCCGCCTTCGCCGACGACCATTTCCAGCTTTGTGGTTCCAAGGTACCCTACAATTTCGGCAGCTGCTCCACCCACTATGACCTGCCCTCTCCCGACGGCTCCAACGCCGCCATGGATCTGCTCCTGATTTTTGTGAGTGAGACAGACCTCACCCTCAAGGGCTATGAGCTGACCGTTGCCATGAATCGCGACGCCGCCACCGAGGACGGCTCTCCCGTCACCATGAGCGTGCGCGTCTCCATGGACGCCGAGGGCAAGATGAACGCCGACCTCTCCATGGATATGGGCGACATGATCGAGCTGAGCATGACCATGGACGGCGGCTACACCCCCGGCACCGCCGCCCCCATTGTCACCCCTCCCGCCGGGGCGAAGGTCATTCCCTTCACTGAGCTGGCTGGCCAGGGCGGCGATCTGGGCGTCATCGGCGGCGCGGACGGCCCCACCTCGATCTTTGTCAGCAACGCGGCGTAACACCTGACACCACGGGCGGGGCAAGCCCCACCCCTACGGACACAAACGACGCCATCAAGAATGTAGGGGAGGGGCTTGCCCCTCCCGGAACACGAACCGGCGGACGGGAAATATCCCGTCCGCCTTTTTTTGCCGCGCCCTACAAAATTTATCCTTCCCATCCCTGGGGAATCGTGGTACAATAGGAAGGATTTTGGGGAACGAGGGGGAGCGACCATGAAGCTTGGCTTTGACAACGGCAAATATCTGGAGACCCAATCGGCGCACATCAAGGAGCGCATCGCCCAATTCGGCGGCAAGCTCTATCTGGAGTTCGGCGGCAAGCTCTTTGACGACTATCACGCCGCCCGGGTGCTCCCCGGCTTTGAGCCGGACAGCAAGATCCGGATGCTCAAGCAGCTGGCCGACCAGGCGGAGGTGGTCATTGCCATCAACGCCGCCGACATTGAGAAAAACAAGGTTCGGGGCGACCTGGGCATTACCTATGACGTGGATGTGCTCCGCCTCATCGATGCCTTCCGCTCCATGGCCCTCTACGTGGGCGGGGTAGTCATCACCCGCTGGACCGGGCAGGCCCAGGCGGTGAACTTCCAGCGGCGGCTGGAGGGCCTGGGGATCAAGGTCTACCGCCACTATCCCATCGAGGGCTACCCTCACAACATCCCCCTCATCGTCTCCGACCAGGGCTACGGCAAAAACGATTACATTGAGACCACCCGCCCTCTGGTGGTGGTCACTGCCCCCGGCCCCGGCAGCGGCAAGATGGCTGTCTGCCTCTCTCAGCTCTACCATGAGTACAAGCGGGGGGTCAAAGCGGGCTACGCCAAGTTCGAGACCTTCCCCATCTGGAATCTGCCTCTGGACCATCCGGTGAACCTGGCCTATGAGGCGGCCACCGCCGACCTCAATGATGTCAATATGATCGACCCCTTCCATTTAGCCGCTTACGGCAAGACTACGGTGAACTACAACCGGGATGTGGAGGTCTTCCCCGTCCTCTCCGCCATGTTTGAGACCATCATGGGCGAGAGCCCCTACCACTCCCCCACCGACATGGGGGTCAACATGGTAGGCAACTGCATCGTGGACGACGAGGTGGTCTGTGCCGCCGCCCGGCAGGAGATCATCCGCCGCTATTACGACGCCCTGTGCGAGCGCCGCCGGGGCCGTTGCGGAGACGAGCCGGTCTATAAGCTGGAGCTGCTGATGAAAAAGGCTGAGGTAGACGTGTCCCTGCGCAAGGTGGTCACCACCGCCCAGGACAAGGCCCGCCGCACCGAGCGGCCCGCCACCGCCATCGAGCTGCCCGGCGGGCGGCTTATCCGGGGCAAGACCAGCGAGCTGATGAACCCCGCCGCGGGGGTCCTGCTCAACGCCCTGAAGGTGCTCTCCGACATCCCCAAAAAGACCCACCTCATCTCTCCCGACGCCATCAAGCCCATCCAGAAGATCAAGGTCAAGCACCTGGGGGCGGTCAACCCCCGCCTGAACGCGGAGGAGGTGCTCATCGCCCTGGCCATCAGCGCCACGGAAAACCCCACCGCCGCCCAGGCCCTGGCCCGTCTGGCCGACCTGCGGGGCTGCCAGGCCCATTCCACCGTCATCCTCCCCCACGAGGACATGGAGATCTACAAGAAGCTGGGCCTCCAGGTCACCTGCGAACCCCAGTATGAGACCGGCAACCTCTATCAGCATTAAACGTGTAAAATTCCATCTTCCCACTTGGGAAGACGGAATTTTTTTCGCCGCGTCTTGACAAGGAATTTTCAGGCGAGTAAAATGAAGACTTAGTTTTTTTGTGAGGTGATGGGTATGGCGGTAAAATATATTTTCGTCACCGGCGGCGTGGTCTCCGGCCTGGGCAAGGGCATCACGGCGGCCTCCCTGGGGCGGCTCTTAAAGCAGCGGGGCCTGCGGGTCAAGGTGCAGAAGCTGGACCCCTACCTAAACGTGGACCCGGGCACCATGAGCCCCTATCAGCACGGGGAGGTGTTCGTCACCGACGACGGCGCGGAGACCGATCTGGACCTGGGCCACTACGAACGGTTCATTGACGAAAATCTCAGCGTCAACTCCTCCGTTTCCGCGGGCAAGGTGTACTGGAACGTGCTCAACCGCGAGCGCTCGGGGGACTATCTGGGGGGCACGGTGCAGATCATTCCCCATATCACCAATGAGATCAAGCGCAACATCTACACCCTGGACACGCCCGACACCGACGTAGCCATCGTGGAGATCGGCGGCACCGTGGGCGACATCGAGTCCCAGCCCTTCCTGGAGTCCATCCGCCAGGTGGCGGCGGAGCGGGGACGGCAGAACGTCATGTTTGTCCACGTCTCCCTCATCGTCTCCATCCCCGGCTCGGGAGAGCTGAAGTCCAAGCCCACCCAACACTCCGCCAAGGAACTGCTCTCCCTGGGCATTCAGCCCGACGTGATCATGTGCCGCAGTGATTCTCCTGTCTCTCAGGATATTTTGGACAAGATCTCCCTCTTCTGCAACATCCCCGTGGACCACGCCATCCCCAATCTCACCGCCGACATCCTCTACGAGGTCCCGCTGATGCTGGAGCGGGAGGGTCTGGCCGATGTGGTGGTGCGGCGGCTGGGCCTGATCTGCCACGCCCCCGACCTCACCGAGTGGGCCACCATGGTCCACCGGGCCAAAAAGGCCACCGACCACGTGAAGATCGCCCTGGTGGGCAAGTACGTCGCCCTCCACGACGCCTACCTCTCGGTGGTGGAGGCCCTCACCCACGGCGGGATCGAGAACGACGTGAAGGTGGATATCCGGTGGGTGGACTCGGAGACCCTTACCCCCGACAACGTGGCCGCCACTCTGGCTGGCTGTACCGGGATCATCGTCCCCGGCGGCTTCGGCGGCCGGGGGGTAGAGGGGATGATCACCGCCATCCAATACGCCCGGGAGCAGGCGCTCCCCTTCTTCGGTATCTGCCTGGGAATGCAGATGGCAGTGGTGGAGTTTGCCCGCCACGCGGCGGGGCTGCCGGACGCCCACTCCAGCGAACTCTCTGAAACCACCGCCCATCCCGTCATCGCCCTCATGCCCGACCAGGTGGGGATCACCGCCAAGGGCGGCACCATGCGGCTGGGCGCCTATCCCTGCCATGTGGCCGGGGAGGACACCTTCACCTACCGGGCCTACGGCTCTTTGGAGCTGTCCGAGCGGCACCGCCACCGCTATGAGTTCAACAACGACTACCGGGATGTCCTCACCGCCAAGGCCCTGCGGCTGGCGGGTCTCTCTCCCGACGGCCACCTGGTGGAGATCGTGGAGCTGCCCGGTCACCCCTGGTTCGTGGGGGTCCAGTTCCACCCCGAGCTGAAATCCCGCCCCAACAAGGCCCACCCGCTGTTCCGGGAGTTCATTGCGGCCGCGAAGCGCGCCGCGGCGTGTCCAACAAGAGCGTGACATGAATTATATAACAAGAAGCCTCTCTTTTCCGTAGAAAAGAGAGGCTTTTCTTTGATGTGTTACACGTTCGCCTTGGCCAGGTCCACCAGCTGGACAAAGGCGGCCTTGTCGTTGACGGCCAGCTCGGCCAGCATCTTGCGGTCGATCTTCACGTTGGCCTTCTTCAGGCCGTTCATGAAGGTGGAGTAGTTGATGCCGTTGGGACGGCAGGCGGCGGAGATACGGGTGATCCACAGCTGACGGAAGTCACGCTTCTTCAGCCGACGGCCAGTGTAAGCGTACTGCAGGGACTTCATCACCTGCTCCTTGGCCATCTTAAAATGCTTGGACTTGGCGCCCCAGTAGCCCTTGGCCATCTTCAGGGTCTTATTGCGTCTCTTGCGCGTCATCATCGCGCCTTTCACTCTAGCCATGGTAGAAAAGCCTCCTATATATGGTAAATAAGATTATTTGTAGGGGATCATGCGCTTGATGGTAGCGGCGTTGGTAACGTCCGCGTAAGCGCCGGCGCGGAGGCCTCTCTTGCGCTTGGTGGTCTTGCCGTGACCGTTGAGCAGGTGGGACTTGTAAGCGTGAGCACGCTTGACCTTACCGGTCTTGGTGAGCTTAAAGCGCTTCTTCGACGCGGAGTGGGTCTTCAGCTTGATCTTAGGCATTTTCAGTTTCTCCTTTACGTTTGGATTCTTCTGCGGCCTCGTCCGCCGCCTCGGGGGCAGTCTGGGGCTTGGCCTTGGCTTTCGCCTTCTTGGGGTCCTCCTTGGCCTTGGGGGCCAGGAAGATGCTCATGTGCCGGCCGTCCAGCTTGGGGTCCTTCTCCCGGTTGGCCACCTCGGCGCACTGCTCGGCAAACTTGATGAGCAGATCGCGGCCGATCTCGGTGTGGGCCATCTCCCGGCCCCGGAAGCGGACGGTGACCTTTACCCGGTTGCCTTCGGCGAGGAACTTCTGAGCGTTGCGCAGCTTGACGTTAAAGTCGGCCACGTCGATGCCGGGGGACATACGAATCTCCTTGATCTCTACCACATGCTGGTTCTTGCGCGCTTCCTTGTCCCGCTTGGCCTGTTCAAAGCGGAACTTGCCGTAGTCCATGAGCTTGCACACCGGCGGGGTGGCAGTGGGAGATATCTTGACCAGGTCCAGCTCCGCCTCCTCGGCCATTTGCAGGGCCTGGGCAGCCGACATGATGCCCAGCTGCTCCCCCGTCTCGCCGACCAGGCGGACCTCCTTGTCACGGATCTCCTCGTTGATCTGATGGGCAGGATTACTGATGGAAAAACACCTCCAAACAATATGATAGCGGATACCCAAATGGATACCCGCTCACACACAAAACCAACCGGGCACAGCCCGGTACAGTTACCATGTTGACCCTTTGGCTTCAGCCTGGGGTGAGGTAAGGGGTACCCTTCCTACTTCCTTGTACGCATGGTATTATATCCCGCTCCCCCGTTCTTGTCAAGGGGAAAGCTCCATTTTGCTTGAAAATTTGTTTAATCGATGGGCTCCGGACCCATGGCACTGTGCAGCTCGGAGGTGACCGCTCCCCGGAAGATGCGGTCGGCGTGGCCGTGGAGGGTCAACAGCCTCTGGGGCACTCCGGCGGGGGAGATATTTCCGCCGCAGGACAGGTCCTGGTCAAAGATGAACTTCACCTCCGGGTCCTGCTTGCCATCTCCCAGCAGGCCAAGCCCCGCGTGGAGCTTAACGCCGCAGTCCCCCTCCAGCTTCATGTCGATGTCGGTGGCACACTTGGTCAGCTGCTCCTCCTCCACGTCAAACTCCGCCATCACCCCCAGGTAGGCGGGCTGGATCAGCTCGTTCCAGGGGCGCCCCTCCAGATGGAGCCGCTGACGGGAGACGGCGTTGACATACCGAAGGCCGATGCGCTCAAAAAAAGCTGGGTGATAGATGGCGATGAACTCCGCCAACAGCTTGTCCAGCCGTCCGGCGAATTCCTCCCACCGGCGGTAGCTCACCGTGGACAGAGCAATAAATCCGGAGGTGAGGTTTACCTTCCAGCGCTTGTCCTCGGAGAGGAAATTATAGTTGGTCACCGGCTTCTGGGTCTCCAGGGTGGGGCTCCCCGTGTTGGCGTTCACCACCCGGGGCGCCACCTGGTCCTGGCGGACGGCGTAGATGGGGTACTCCCCCCGGATGCGCTCCTGAAAGGCCGCGGGGTCCTGGGCCGCAATGGATAGAATGGCGGGGAAGCGCAGCTGACAGATGACCTCGATCAGCGGCGGCGCTATATATTGATACCGATCCTCCGAGCCAAACATACCCTCGTCCCCTTCCGTTTCGGTCCGTTTGTTTCATTTTACCCCGTTTGGCGGGAAAAGTCAATTGCCGCCCCGGGGACGCAAAATTTTTCTGAAAATATTCCCTCCCCCTCTTGACATTAAAGGAAAAATATTCTATGATATCATAATAATTAGTAATTGTTACTAATTAAGCTTTGGGCATCCGAAGCTATACTTAAATTCAGGAGGAATACACAATGGCGAAGTATGTTTGCACGGTCTGCGGCTATGTTCATGAAGGGGACGCCGCCCCCGAGGTCTGCCCCGTCTGCAAGGCTCCCGCTTCCAAGTTTGTCAAGCAGGGCGCTGACATGACCTGGGCCGCCGAGCACGTGGTGGGCGTGGCCCAGGGCGTGCCCCAGGAGATCATTGACGGTCTGCGCATGAACTTCCAGGGCGAGTGCAGTGAGGTCGGTATGTATCTGGCCATGGCCCGGGTCGCTCACCGGGAGGGCTATCCCGAGATCGGCCTCTACTGGGAGAAGGCCGCCTACGAGGAGGCTGAGCACGCCGCCAAGTTCGCGGAGCTGCTGGGCGAGGTGCTCACCGACTCCACCAAGAAGAACCTGGAGATGCGCGTCGAGGCCGAGTGCGGCGCCACTCAGGGCAAGTTCGACCTGGCCAAGAAGGCCAAGGAGCTGAACCTGGACGCCATCCACGACACCGTCCACGAGATGGCCCGGGATGAGGCCCGCCACGGCAAGGCCTTCAAGGGTTTGCTGGAGCGGTATTTCGGTTAAACTAATCCCAAAGGAGGGAAAACCATGGACAAGTATCTGTGCGTCTGCGGGTATGAGTACGACCCCGCGGTGGGCGATCCCGACGGCGGCATTGCTCCCGGCACGCCTTGGGAGGACATTCCCGACACCTGGGTCTGCCCCGTGTGCGGCCTGGGCAAGGACGCCTTCTCCAAGGAGTAATTTTAACGATCCGTACGCGAAAGCGGGTGAGGCCTACGCCTCACCCGCTCTTTTTGTCTTTATACTGTATGGAACACCTCTAAATAGGATATATTGGAAAAGCATCCAAATTTTCTACAAAGGAGCTGTTTCCATGGAACCCAAGGTCTATCACAAGTTCGTCTACGGTCTGTTCCTCCTCACCGCCCAACAAGACGGCAGGGACAACGGCTGCATCATCAACACCGCTGTTCAGGTGGCGGACGACCCGCCCCGGATCTCGGTGTCGGTCATCAAGGAAAACCTCACCTGCCAGATGATCGCCGCTACGGGGCAGTTCAACCTCTCCTCCCTCACCGAGGCCACCCCCTTCTCCACCTTCCAGCACTTCGGAATGCAGTCAGGCCGGAACGTGGATAAGTTCAACGGCTTCAGCGGGGTCAAGCGCAGTGCCAACGGCCTTACCTATCTGACGGACAGCAACATGTACCTCTCCGCCAAGGTAATCCAGTCCATCGACCTGGGCAGCCATGTGCTCTTTATCGCCGAGCCCACCCAGGGGGAAGTCCTCTCCGACGCCCCCTCCTGCTCCTACGGCTACTACCACGCCAACATCAAACCTAAGCCCCGCCCCGCCACCGCCAAGAAGTCGTGGGTGTGTACCATCTGCGGCTATGTGTACGAGGGAGCGGAGGTCCCCGACGGCTACCTCTGTCCCTTGTGCAACCACGGCAAGGAATACTTCGTCCCCATGGAGGATTGAGTCCTCCGTGACTGCAAAAAGCAGCAGAACGCCGGGAGGGTTTTTATCCCTCCCGGCGTTTTGATTTCACCTTACATCATGGCGACCACACGGTACATCAACATAAAGTGGGCGATCGAGCCAAGCAGGATGAACACATGGAATATCTCGTGGCAGCCAAAGCGGGGGTTGTTCCGCCCCGGCCATTTCACAGCGTAGAGCACGCCGCCGATGGTGTAGAGCACCCCGCCGAAGAGCAGCCAGAAAAGCCCGACGCCCCCCAGCACCTGCCAGAGGGGATAGAGGGCGATAACAGCCAGCCAGCCCATGAAGAGATACACTCCCGAGGTCACCCACCGGGGGGAGTTGACCCAGAAGAGGGTCATGACGATGCCCGCCACGGCCAGGAACCAGATCACCCCAAACAACGCCCAGCCCCACGCCCCCGCGCTTCTCAGAGGCAGCAGGCACAGAGGGGTATACGTCCCTGCGATAAGGAAATAGATGGAGCAGTGGTCCCACTTACGCAGGGCCAGCCGCCCCCGCACCGGGGTCTTGAGGCAGTGGTACAGGGTGGAGGCGGTGTAAAGCAGGATCATAGACGCCCCATAGATGGAAAAGGAGGTCACCGCCCAGGCGCCCAGTCCCCGGCCCGCCGCCCGGATCAGCAACAGGACCGTTCCCACAACGGCCAGCGCCGCGCCCACGCCATGGGTGATGGCGGACCAGGGTCGCAGCCCGTCGTAGGGGCTCCTTCCCTTTTCCTCGTGGCGGCGGCGTTTGGGCGCCGACCGGGCCGCAGAGGTATTCTCCTGATAAAAGATACATTCATCCATGGGACCGTGCTCCTTCGTTTTTTACTGGCTGTATTATAGCTCACATCAATCTGATGTGTCAATATCAAAATTACTAAATCTAGTTTTTAATATTATATTCAATTTGGTAAAAAGCATCCCCACCCAGGATATACCGGGTGGGGATGACTTATTCCGTCAATTCGAGCTTAATCCTCTTGGGTGGTCTCGGGCTGCTCCGCCTCCGCCTCAACGGCGACGGTCTCCCCCTCGGCAAACATCTCGTTAAGGCCCTCCTGGACCTCGGCATCGTTCTGGATGGCCTCGGCCACGGCGGCGTAGCCGCGGCGGGCCTCCTCGTCGGGGATGATGTCATACTTGCGGTACTGCGCCAGGCCGGAGCCCGCGGGGATTAGCTTACCGATGATGACGTTCTCCTTCAGGCCCAACAGGTGGTCCACCTTGCCCTTGATGGCGGCCTCGGTAAGCACCTTAGTGGTCTCCTGGAAGGAGGCGGCGGAGAGGAAGGAGTCGGTGGCCAGAGACGCCTTGGTGATACCCAGCAGCAGTCGGGTGGCGGTGGGCAGGACAAGGGGCAGGCCATCGTTGGTTTCCCCGGCGTCGATGCGGGCCTGGACTGCCTCCTGCGCATCCAGGAACTCGCTGAACTCAATGGTGGAGCCGGAGAGCAGGTCGGAGTCGCCGGCCTCCTCCACCCGCACCTTGCGCATCATCTGACGGACGATGACTTCGATGTGCTTGTCGTTGATATCCACGCCCTGCTGACGATAGGGCTTCTGGACCTCCTGGGTGAGGTAGTCGTACACCGCGTGGATGCCCCGCACCCGGAGCACGTCCTGGGGATAGAGGGCGCCGTCGGTGAGCATGGTGCCCTTGGCCACCTCATCCCCGTCCTTCACGCGGATGCCGCTGTTGACAGGCAGGGCGTAGGTGACCACCTCGCCGTCATCGGCGGTGATGGTGACGTTGACCATGTTGGAGCGCTTGCCCTCCTCGATGGTGACCTTGCCGCCAATCTCGGCCAGCTGCGCCATCTTCTTGGGCTTGCGGGCCTCGAACAGCTCTTCAACACGGGGCAGACCCTGGGTGATGTCTCCGCCGGCGACGCCGCCGGTGTGGAAGGTACGCATGGTCAGCTGGGTGCCCGGCTCACCGATGG
>ERZ779633.265-NODE-265-length-17713-cov-8.295164_pt1 | contig 17713 bp, 20 predicted proteins | sample MGYA00514195_ERZ779633 | MGnify/ENA primary metagenome ERZ779633 (study PRJEB29562, sample SAMEA4376707) | mouse gut metagenome | isolation source: Cecum | study: EMG produced TPA metagenomics assembly of the A DSS colitis mouse model was used to assess the...
TCCCCTTCGAGGGGGATACCCCCGTGTCGGTGGCCATTCAGCACATCAACTCCATTCCCCTGTCCCCCCGAGAGCTGGACCCCGCCATTCCCGAGGCCCTGGAAGCCATCACCATGAAGGCCATGGCCCCCAACCCGGACGACCGGTATCTCTCTGCCAACGAAATGCTGGCCGACCTGGAGGAGTTCCGAAAGAACCCCAACATCAACTTTGATTACAACTCCGCCGAGTTTGCCCCGGAGGAGGTCCCGGAGGAGGAGTATACGCAAATCCGTACCGTCCACACGCCGGGACGGTCTGCCCCCGAACGCCGGTATGAGGACGGCGAGGATTACCCCTCTCAGCGCCGCCGTGACCGCCGCCGGTATGAGGATGAGGAGGAGGATTATCCCCCCCAGCGCCGCCGCCGGTACGAGGACGAGGAGGATTACCGTCCTCAGCGCCGCCAGAGAGCCGTGTGGCCCGTGTTCCTGGCAGTGGCCGCTGTGCTGCTCTTTGTGGGGCTGGTCTTCTACTTCCTGTGGAACACCATCTTTGCCGGCCTGCTGGCCCCCCCGGAGACCCACGAGGTGCCCGACCTGATTGGCAAGGTCTATGAGGAGATCAAGGACGACACCGAGCTGCTGGCTGGCTTTACCCTCATTGAGGGGGACACCGTGGCGGATGACGCCGCCCCCGGCACCATCATCGACCAGGAGCCCAAGGGCAAGAGAGAGGTGGGGGAGACCGTCACCCAGATCAAGGTGACCATCAGCGGCGGACCGGACGTGGTGGCCATGATCCGCCTGGACGATATGGACTATCAGATGGCCTCTATCGCCCTGAAGAATGTCGGGCTGAAGGCCGGCGTGCCCACCTACCAGAACAGCGAGACCGTTGAGCAGGGCATGATTATCTCCTACACCCCCATGGAGGGGGTGGAAGTGCCCCCGGGCACCGTGGTTCAGATGGTGGTGAGCAAGGGCCCCGAGGATAAGCCCTTCCCCATGCCCGAGCTGGTGGGGATGACCAAGTCCAGGGCCCTGACTGAGATCAGCAACTGCAACCTGATAGAGGGCAATGTTGATCAGGAGGAGTATGACGACGAGGTGGAGGAGGGCAAGGTCATCAGCCAGTATCCTCTGGCTGACACAGATGTCACCGAGGGCACCGAGGTCAATCTGGTCATCAGCAAGGGACCTGATCCCGCCACCCAGCAGCCCAACCAGCCCACCACCGGGACCAAGAACGTCACCGTCCCCCTGGACCGCTTTGAGGGCATGGTCACTGTGCAGCTGTTCATGGACGGCGGCGAGGTGGGCAAGGAGACTGTGGACGCCACCCTGGATGACGGCGTGACCTTCTCCGTCAGCGGAACGGGCATGAAGACCCTGACCTATTATGTCAACGGCGTGGCAGAGGGCACCATCCCCGTCAACTTCGACGAATGAGCGAGGGAATCATCCGAAAAGCCCTCAGCGGCTTCTACTATGTGGATGACGGCCAGGCTGTCACTGCCTGCCGGGCCAGGGGAAAGCACCGGCACGCCAAAATCACCCCCCTGGTGGGGGACCGGGTGCGGTTTACCCTCCTGGAGGACGGCTCCGGCGCCCTGGATGAGATTTTGCCCCGAAAGAACGAGTTTTACCGCCCCGCGGTGGCCAACATCGACCTGCTGGTGGTGGTGGCCTCTCAGGCGGTGCCCGTTACAGACCCCTTTCTCATCGACCGGGTGGCAGCGATTGCCCAGAGCCGGGGGTGCGAGACTCTGGTGTGCGTCAACAAGTGCGACCTGGAGCCGGGGGAGGATCTGGCCCGCATCTATGAGCAGGCGGGTTTTCCCACCCTGCGGGTGAGCGCTGAGACGGGTGAGGGGATTGATGCCCTGGGTCAGGCCATCGCCGGCAAGGTATGTGCCTTTACCGGCAACTCCGGGGTGGGGAAATCCAGCATTTTAAACGCCCTGGAGCGGGATTTTAACCTGGCTACCGGCGAGGTCAGTGATAAGCTGGGCCGGGGGAGGCACACCACCCGCCATGTGGAGCTCTTCCGCCTGTCCTGCGGGGCACTGGCGGCGGATACGCCGGGCTTCTCCTCCTTCGACGTGGACAAAATGGAGCTGGCCCGGAAGGAGGAGCTGCAATACGCCTTTCGGGAGTTTGCCCCCTGTCTGGGCAAGTGCCAGTTTCAGGACTGCGCCCACGTGAAGGAGAAGGGGTGCGCCGTACTGGAGGCGGTGAGAGCTGGGACGATTCCCAGGACCCGCCACCAGAGCTATGTCCGCCTGTATGAGCAGGCCAAGGCGATTCCGGATTGGCAGAGGAAAGAAATATAATCCCTGTGGGGCCCGCCCCCCTGGGCGGGCCATCCTTGAAAATGACCCGGCCAGGGGGCCGGGTCCCACATTGAAAGAAGGAATATGATTGATGAACGAAATGATCCTCCTCAAGCTGGGGGAGATGGTGCTGAAGGGCCTGAACCGCCGCAGCTTTGAGGACAAGCTCCAGGCCAACATCTACCGCCGCCTGAACAACCTGGGCCAGTTCCGGGTGTATACCCGCCAGTCCACCACCTACGTGGAGCCCATGAACGGCCAGTGTGATATGGATGGGGCCTGGGAGGCGCTGACCAAGGTTTTCGGTGTGGTGGGCCTGTCTCGGGCCAGGGCCTGTGAGAAAGACAAGGACGCCATCCTCTCCGCCGCCCGGGAGTATCTGGACGGCAGGCTGTCTGCCGCCAAAACTTTTAAGGTAGAGACCAAACGGGCGGACAAGACCTTCCCTATGACCTCCATCCAGCTCAGCCAGTATGTGGGGGGAGAGCTGGATGAGCTCTACCCCGACTTGAAGGTGGATGTCCACAATCCGGAGCTCACTGTCCACATTGAGGTCCGGGACTACGCCGCATTTGTCCACGCTGACCCGGAGCCGGGGGCGGGCGGTTTGCCGGTGGGGATTAACGGCCGGGCGGTGTCTCTGCTGTCCGGGGGCATCGACTCCCCGGTGGCCTCCTGGATGATCGCCAAGCGGGGGGTGGCCCTGGAGATGCTCCACTTCTTCTCTTACCCCTACACCTCCAACGAGGCCAAGGAGAAGGTCCTTGAGCTGGCCCGGCTGCTCACCCCCTGGTGCGGGCGACTCACCGTCCACGTAGTCCCCTTCACCGCGATCCAGGAGGAGCTGCGCCGGTCCGTTCCTCAGGAGCTGTTTACCCTGGTGATGCGCCGGTTTATGATGCGTATTTCCCAGCGGGTGGCCCAGCGGTGCGGGGCCAAGGCCCTTGTCACCGGCGAGTGCCTGGGCCAGGTGGCCAGTCAGACCATGGAGGCCATGGCAGTTACCGGGGCGGTGGTTGATTTGCCCATCCTTCGCCCGGTGGTGGGGATGGACAAGGAGGATATTGTGAGGATTTCCCGAAAAATCGGTACCTACGATACATCTATCCTCCCCTACGAGGACTGCTGCACTGTTTTCACTCCACGGCACCCCCGTCTGCGCCCCACGCCGGGGGAGCTGGAGTATGCCGAGCAGGACCTGGACATTGAAAGTATGGTCCAGGCTGCCGTGGACGGCATTGAGCGGATTCAGGTATGAAAAAGGAACCCTCTCACCCGAACAGGTGAGAGGGTCCGTTTTTTCATCTCAGCGGCGTCCGCCGAAGCCGCCCCTGCGGGAACCTCCGCCGAAGCTCCCACCGCGGGAACTGCCGCCAAAGCCTCCGCTGCGGGAGCCTCCAAAGGAGCTGCCGCCCCGGCTGCTGCCGAAGCTGCCCCCAAAGCCCCCTGACCGTCCGCCTCCGGAGGGGCGCCCGCCAAAGGTGCCGCCTCCTCTGGGGCCCCGGTTGCCTGCGCCGCCAAAGCCGCTGGAGCTGCCGCCCCCGAAGCCGGAACCGCCGCCGGGACCTCTGGGAGGCCGGGGCGGGGGAGGGGGCGGAGGCTGTCTCCAGTGCCTCCGGTACCACCAGGAGCCGGGAGCGTGCCAGAAGAGGATGGGCCGGAATATGACCGGGGGATTGACCACGCCATAATACTGCCGCCGGTAGGTATTGTAGCGGCTGCGGTCAATGGCGTTGATGACCAGTACAATGGCGATGAGGATGAAGACCAGCATAATCACGCCTGCCAGGGGGTCTCCGCTGTGACCGTATCCATAAGAGCCGCCGGCCTCCGCATTGCCCAGACCGAAATTGTCCATATAGACTTCGTTGAGGGCCTGATAAAACTTTAATACTGTCTGGTCGCTCAGGTCACCGGACAGGATATCCTCCAGCTCAGAGACCACGCGGTTGGTGAGGATGGTGGAGAAGTCGTCGCCGGGGGCAACAAACCAGTCCTCGTCCCGGGCAGAGATGGCCAGGATGGCGTCACCTTCCCCCAGGCCCATGTCAACACCCTGGAGCCAGGCGAACTCCTCCAAATCACCGGCGGAATCAGTTGTTACAACGGCCACCACACTGTTGTAGCGAAAATTCCAGTTGGCGTTGTAGAGGGCAATCTGCCGCTCGGTGGAGGCGGACAGGATGCCTGCGTCGTCCCAGAAAAATTTTTGTACGCTTTGGGTGGACAGACTGTCGTCCAGCGCCGCGCTGCCGGAGGGCAGCGGTTCGGGCTCCCGCCGTCCTCCCTTGGCCTGTCCTATGCCCACTGCGGCCACGATCATGACGGCGGTGAGCAGCCAGGCCACCCAGGTTTTTTGCAGAAACTTCATGGATTATCCTCTCAGCTCCAACAGCTTTTGCTTCAGCTCGCCCTCGATGCGGCCCAGCTCCTTCTCGGCCTCTTTCCGCTTCTGAGCGCCCTCGGTCTGAATCTTCATTACCTCGTCCAGGGTGGAAATCAGCTGCTGGTTGGTGTGCTGGAGGGTCTCGATGGAGACTACGCTCCGCTCGGCCTCACGGGCGGTTTCGATGGTGCCCATTCTCAGCATGTCGGCGTTCTTTTGCAGCAGCTGGTTGGTCATGTCGGTGACGGCGGCCTGGGCGGCAGTGGCCTGCCGGCCGTGTTCCAGCCCCAGAGCCAGCACCATCTGGCTCTTCCACAGGGGGATGGTGTTCACCAGAGAGGACTGGATCTTCTCCAGCATCTGGGTATCGTTGTTTTGAAGCAGCCGGGTCTGGGGCCCCATCTGGATAGAGATCATCCGGGTGAGCTCCAGGTCGTGGAGCTTCTTTTCAAACCGGTTGCACAGATTGGCGAAGTCGTTGTAGGCCTGGGCGTCCTCCTGGGCGCCGGTGGCCTCCGCCTTCTTTTTCAGGTCGGCCAGGTCGTGGGTGCGCAGGTACTCCAGCCGCTTTTTGCCGGCCAGGATATACATGGTGAGCTCCTTGTAGTACTTGGTGTTCAGCTCATACATCTGGTCGAACATGGCCACGTCCTTCATCAGGGTAACCTGGTGGTCCTGCAAGACCTTGACGATCTTGTCCACATTGGTCTCCGCCTTGGAGTAGCTGGCCTTCATAGCCTCCAGCTCGTTTTTCTTCTTTTGGAAGAAACCGCCGATTCCCTTTTTCTCCGGCTGGCCGAAGGTCTTCAGCTCTACCACCAGGGAGGACAGGGCCTCGCCAACTTCGCCCAGGTCCTTGGTTTTCACGTTGTTCAGGGCGCTCTCAGAGAAAGCGGCCACGTTCTTCTGGGCGGCGGCGCCGTAGTTGAGCACCAGATTGGAGTCGGTGATGTCGATCTTCTGGGCGAAGTCGTCCACCATCTTCTTCTCCGCCTCACTGAGCATGGACTCGTCCAGGTTGACGGCGTTGGCGTCCCGGGCGGCCTGGCTTGCCTGAGCAGCCTCGGGGGCGGCCGGGGCGGAGGCCCCTAGGGTCAGGGAGGGAGTGGCCACAGATTGGGCCGCCGCAGGGTCAAAGGTCAGCTCGGGGGTGGTGTTCAGGTTCAGTTCGTCACTCATAGTATTCTTCCTCCTGATGTTTGTTTTCAAAAAATTTATATAGGACATATATGATTGCAACGCATAGCCCGACCAAATCTAAAACCCATACGGTATTGGACTGAGGCAGGGGCATGACCCGGGGCAGAAGGATTAAGGCGGTCAGCGCGGCAAAAAGTGAAACCGTCCCCAACAGATTGAGCTGTTTTTTGTGGTCTTCTCCCCAATAAAAGTGTGCAAATTGAAAGAGAAAAACGAAGAACAGCAGGATGCCGTTCACCATACTGTAATTCTGCTGGGCGACAATCTCTGCCCACCTCTCCGGGCTGAACATCCCCATGGCATAATACTTTTCCATTTGCCGGAAATCTGCCCAGACACTGAAGGGCCCCAAGATGCCTACCACAAGGTATAACAGCCCAAACCACTGAGGGAGTTTCTTTTTCTTCATGGGTTTTTCTTCACAGATTCAGGGTGGGGCCGTCCATCCCGCCGGTGGGCCTGGTCCCGCCGGGCAGCCCTTCCTGGGAAAGCAGGTTTTCCATTACGGTGATGTCGGTGGAGATGTCCAGGGCCTCCTCCCCAAAGAGGGCGTCCAGCTGTTTATCGAAGGCGGCGCACAGGGTATCCAGCATAGTTTCTACCTTGGCCTTGGTAGCGTCAATGTTGCTGCCTGAGATGCCGGTGGAGTCCATCCGGTCATAGGCGTTGAGCAGCTTGATGGTGGTGGGCAGGAAGTAGTCCAAAAACCGGGATATCTGAGGCTGTTTGTCCGGATTTGCCATGACGTGGTCTATGATTTTTCCCGTGACCTCCTCCAGGTGGTCGATCTGGTCGGAAATCCTGGGGTCGGGGATGGCGTCGTTCAGCCGGCGCAGCTCAGAGATGGCCCGGTCCCTCTCCGTTCGGAGAGCGGCAATTTTTGTATCTGCTTCCTTCTTCTCGGGTTCGGGCTTTTTGTGCTCCTCCTTGGGAGCCTGGCCGGTCTGGAAGACCTTGTCGGGGAAAATGGCCTTGCCTGCCACGAAGACGGCCAGAGACAGCCCGGCACAGAGCAGGTAGTCGCTGACCCGATGAAGGGGGAACAGAAGGGCGTAGCCCAGCCACACAATGCCCACCAGATAGATAGGCAGGACGGATATTTTTTTGCGGGTGGTCATAGCGTACCTCCAGGGAATGAAGTCATTTCTATTTTACCCCCAATAGCGGGGGAGTGTCAAGAAAATTGGAACAGTTTGCAAAATCCCCGGAAGAGGGGTATAATATGGAAAAGCGCCCGGACATGGGCGCAGGAGGTTTCTTATGAAGACAGGACTGGTACTGGAGGGCGGAGCCCTCCGGGCGATTTTTTCCAGCGGCGTGTGCGACGGCCTGCTGGACGGCGGAATTATGACGGACTATGTCGTCGGCGTGTCGGCGGGCATTGCCTACGGGGTGAGCTATGTGTCGAAGCAGCCCAGGCGAAACCTGGAGGTGGTCACCCGTTTTGCCCCTGACAGGCGGTACATGGGCTTGCGGAACCTGACCGATAGGGACAACCGCAGCTATTTTGGCCTGGAATTTGGATTTAGCACCATCCCCAATGAGCTGGTGCCCTTCGACTACGACACTTTTGCCGCTTTCCCCGGTGAGGTGGAGGCGGTGGTCACCAACCTGAACACCGGCAGGGCGGACTATCTGCCCGTCCCCCGGAGGGACAGGGAGTCTGTGGTCCTCCAGGCCAGCTGTGCTATGCCGCTGCTGTTCCCCATCTTTGAGATCGACGGCCAGCCCTATCTGGACGGCGGCATTGGAGATGCCATCCCCTGGCAGCGGGCGCTGGACAAGTGCGGCAGGGTGGTTGTGGTTCTCACCCGTCCCCGGCACTACCGCCGTAAGCCGGACAAGGCGATGAAGCTGGTGCGGCGGAGATATAAGGATTATCCCGCCTTTGTGGAGGTTATGGAGCGCCGGGCGGAGGTGTACAACCGGGACCGGGAGGAGCTGTTCCAGGCGGAGCGGGAGGGGAAGCTGCTGGTGATTGCCCCTGAGTCCACCCTGGGGGTGGCCCGGACAGAGCGGGACACAGAGAAGCTCCGTCTGCTCTGGGCGGAGGGCTATCAGGCGGCCATCGACCGTTTGGAGGAGATCAGAGGCTATCTGCAAGGCTGAGGGCCGTCCCGGTGCGGTCCACTTGGCTGGGCTGGAGGGCATACAGGTTCAGGGTGTCCCCCACGATGGTGAAAAAGGCCCCCAGTTTGGCCAGCTGGGCCTGGCTCTGCCCCTGTGCCAACACGGCGGAAAGCGCCACTGCCATGGTGAGCAGTTCTCCGCTGTTGGCGTTATAGATGGAAGACAAAATGACCACCCCTGGGCTATTCTATGCGGGATTGGCCCAGGGAGGTGCGGAAAAGGAGCGTTGCGTGTGAAAATCGTTGTCATCGACGGTCAGGGCGGACGGTTGGGCTGCCTGCTGGTGGAGGAGGTCAAAAAACGACTGCCCCAGGCCCAAATCTACGGGGTGGGCACCAATACTGTGGCCACCGCCGCCATGCTGAAGGCGGGGGCGGACTTTGGGGCGACTGGAGAGAATCCGGTGGTCCGGAACGTGATGGATGCCGACGGGGTGCTGGGGCCGATCGGGGTGGTAGTGGCCAACGCCATCCTGGGGGAGGTCACCCCCGCCATGGCGGAAGCCGTGGGCAGCTGCCGGGCCAGAAAGTTCCTGGTGCCCATGAACAGCTGCGGCGTCCTGGTGGCCGGAGTGGCGGAGCTGTCCATGACCGCCTACGCGGCCCGGGCGGCAGAGCTGCTTGTAGCGGAGTTGAACCAGCCGGACGGTTTTTAAGGGCGGTCCTGATTTCAGAAAAAACTTGAAAATACCTCTTGACATTTTCTGAGCTTTTGCTATAATAACACTCGTCCCCGCGAGAGCGGGGCAGATAGCCGGATTGTGTAAGGGTAGCACGACAGACTCTGACTCTGTTTGTGAGGGTTCGAATCCTTCTCCGGCTGCCAGAAGGATTCCCTGGAATTGTGAAGGTTCCAGGGAATTTTCTCGTTTATAGCGAAAAATTGCGTCTAAAAATTGTGGTACTAATTTATGCACCGGAGCCTGACCCTTTATTTGACCCTTTACAGGTTTGAAATGTACTTTTCCATGCGCTGGGCGCTGTCCTCTTTCATCTTCTCACTGACATGTCCATAAATATCCAGGGTAAAAGCTGCGGTGGCGTGGCCCAAGTTTCCCTGAACGGTCTTCACACTGTCACCATTTTGGAGAGACAAAACGGCAAAAGTATGCCCATATAGTATAATAAGGACAAAGACGGAAACCCTTGTGGCTCAAGGGGATTCGGATTTGTCCTTATTCTTTTTCCACCTATTTTTCTTCAAAAAAGCACAGTTTTGAGTGTGGACAGAAGGGAGGTGTTAAATTAAGGACAAAGCAAATTTTACCACATAAGGAGGAATCACAATGAGAAGTTTAACATTGCCAGAGGCTTTTGAGCGAACGATGGCAATCCGCAGCACAATCTCCAAACTGCTCGAAAGCGTTGAGTATAACGAATTCGGGGAGCAAGAATGCTGCGTGCATGTGGATAACAGTGACCCTGGTCAGACGATTTTGAAGAGGGTGTTGCGTGCTTCAGCGCAGAGATAACGGCAGAGGGCAATTACCAGCTGGTCAATATGACATATACCCTTTACTCAGTCTATATGGCCCTCATGGAAGAGGATGTCCCCGCACCGTTTACCGTCTTTACGGCGATGTTGTCGGGTATGGATGGAACGGTGAGCCCCTGGTCAAGGTCGAGAAAGTCGAGCGGCTCACTGGCGAAGACCTCGGTTCGCTGGAAACCGCCAGAGAGGCGGCAGTCAAGGATATGATTGTCAAATTCCTAATGTAAGCCGCCCCTACGATGCCAGCTCAGCTGGCTGGCAATCAATCTGCTGCGGACGGTGCCATTTCCGACTGGTATGCCTCTGGGTGTTGAGCAACATACATCTTCAGTTTTTCCGGATCGATCTTTCGGAAACTCCTGTGCAGCTCTTTCTTGTCCAAATCCCCCGTTTCTTTCAACTGCTTTTCCCATTTTTGTATTGTCGATTTGGATACCTTGAAGACTTGATGTGTCGCTTCCAAGCTGTACCCCGCCTGTCTGTATTCAATTGTCCGTTTCCTGTAGTCCTTTGAATAGCTTATGTCTTTATTATACTCGTGATTGTCCCCCTTTTCATCTGTTTTTACTATAAACCGCTTTTTCGCATCTGCCCGGACACTGTGCAGGCCCAATTTTGACAAAATTTTCTTAAAATATTTCCAAAAAAATATTTTAGATATATAAATATCTAAAGGCTGTTCAACTATTCCGTCAAATTGGTAAAATATCACCAAAAAAGGTAATGGCGGTGATATAATGCCTAAAAGGAACAATCCTCTGGCGGCACAGATAGGGAGACGCATCTACAAAAAGCGCAAGGACCTGGGTTTGACACAGGAGGAGCTGGCAGATCGTTCGGGTTTATCCCAGTCGTTCCTTACCTGTATAGAGCGGGGAGAAAAAGGTCCCGGCTTTGACAGTATTATCCGCATTAGTCGTGCGCTTGAAACCAGTACAGATTATTTGCTGATGGGTGTCATGCCGCAGGAGGAGTCGAATAATATTCTCTCACTTTTTGAACCTATGGACGAAACCCAAAGAAAGCTGGCTATAGAAATTTTAAAAGGAATCCTACTTATTGGCGGACACACTCCGCCGGGATAATAATTGGGTACACTCTGAAGAAAAAGGTGGCAGGAAGGAATGGGAATTTGGACAGGTACAGATCGGGAAGCGGAAGAGATAATCCAAAAAATTTATGAGGAAGAGTATGAAAAACTGGTCCGGTGTGCAATCTCATATCTAAAGGCAAAAAGCGACAGCGCGCATATACTCAGCAGAGCAGAAGATGTGGTACAGGAGCTGTTTGCTCTGGCCTGGAAACGCAGAAAGGACGTTCTGTCCAGCGAAAAGCCGGTGGGATGGCTGTACAAAGCCCTTCAGTACAAGGTATGGGAGCTGCTGAAGGAAGAAAACAGATGGACAGAGCTGCTGCTTCGGTACGAACAGTTCTATATCCAGCCCGACGAGGCGGATATCGACTTGAAATTGGATCTGGAGGGTCTTATTTCCAAAGAAGATTTTTATTTGTTGTACAAACTTTATGTTGTGGGATATACATATCAGGAATTATGCAAAGAGACGGGCCTCACAAAATCGGCGTTGGGAGTTCGAATTCATAGGGTCAAACAGAAGGTTCGGGAAAAGCTGAACGAATAATTTTTTTTGAATTGTGTAAACTTTTGACGCCGAATGTACATTACATTATTAAAGGAGGCTTAACGTATGACAGGCAAAGATGACAAGCATCTGCCTTACGATCTGGAAAATCTGAGTGTTCCAGAATTGGAGGCGCTGCTCCAGCAGGATTTCCTTGCGTCGGACGGCAGTTCTCCTGATGTTGATTATATTATGGCAATTGTGGAGGTGATGCACAAAAAAGAGCAGGCTCAGCCGGATTATCAGCCTCTGGATACCGCGAAGGCGTGGGAGGAGCTTAAATCCTTCTACATCGCAGAGGAAGCAAATTCCATTGATTGCTCCGATGAAGGGCCCAAAGAAAAAGTGGTTGAACCCAAAACGGTACAACAGGTGCCAAAGCATAAAAAATTTAAAATATTCCGCAGATGCTTACTGATGGCCGCGTGCCTTTGCCTGCTAGTTGCCCTGACCTGCGTCCCAGTGTTCGGCTTTCACAGCTTTTTTCAAATGCTGGCCAGCTGGACCGCGGAACAGTTTGGATTCTATATGCCGTCGGAGACGCGTTCCGACCCTGAACAGATACCGGAAGAGTTTGCAGAGCTCCAGGACATCATGGAGAAGCTTGGCGTCGAGCTGATTGTGCCAAAATTTCCGGAGGGATATGAAGCAAGAAATGCTAAGCTGTCTTACATTCCCGATGACGGCATATTAAAATTTTCTATCGTGTATCAGCAAGAGGATGACTATTACATGTTTGTTGTCTATAGGAGCGGACACCAAACTGCCCATTTACATGAAAAAATCGAGTCTCTTGTAGAAACAAAAGCATATAATGGTATTGAACACTATTATCTAGAAAACGTTGATAATAATACTGTCGCATGGTATATTGGTTCGACTGAGTACTATATTGTGACAAACAGGGAAACCTCTGATCTTAAAGAAATAATAGAATCAACATATAATACATGAGGTGTAGTTATAGTATGAAAATAAAAAAATTTCTTTCCACCGTTCTATCCGTAATTTGTGTAGTAGCCTTATGTGTTCCGGTAAAAGCTATTGAATCCAGAGCAAGTGCACAAATTGCTGCATACGCTATGCAAGTTAATCCACATTCTGGATATTTCTCTGTCTTTTTCTCAGTAACAGCTGCAGGAGAAGCGGATAAACTTGGCTGTGAGAGCATCTATGTTTATAAAATGGTAGATTTTGATTGGGAGCTTGTAAAAAAGGAAACCAAACGGGAAAATGACCCTGGCATGAGCATCAAAAATGATTATGACTACGCAAATAGCATCCACTGCAACAGCGAAGCGGGAGAAGCCTATAAGATAGAGGTCACTATTTTCGCTGAAAACTCAAAGGGCCGGGATACCAGGTCTCAGGTTTTCTATAATATTGGTGAATAGCCCAAAGCATATTGTGGTTAAATGTAGTGCCGCATGACAGAAGTTCTATTCTGACATGCGGCATTTCCCTACCATAGCTTTTTAAGACTGCACGCTCCAATGCTAAGCATTGGAGCTTTTTTGATGCACCGCTGCAGCTTTCTGGAGGCAGGCGATTCTATACACAGACAGCAGTTTACCTGATCACAGCAAAAAAAGTCAAAAAAAGGCGAAGAAATTGGAAATACCAGGAAGAAACAGGATTATCGTTCCTGTTCGAAACCAGGAAAAAACTGTACGATAAATACGTCGGAGGGGAGGACGGTGCTGAGGATAGTATTCGGGATGAACTTGAAATATTATAGGACGCGCCAAGGCCTGACCCAGGAGGAAGCAGCGGCAAAATGTGACATAAGCAGTGAGTATTGGGGGAAGATGGAGCGCGGAGTACAATCTGCAACATTGGATACCGTGGAAAAAGTAAGTATTGGCTTAAATATAAATGCCAGGGACTTGTTGAACGAAAGTCATTTGTGAACATCCATATGGAGGAACATGATGTATACCGAAATTTATGATTTGTTGTATCAACTTGGTGTGACCGCAAATTACACCGGCTTTTTCCATACTGCTTACGCGGTTTCCCTATGTGCAGAACAACCTGACCGTCTGCTTCTGGTCACAAAGTGGTTATACCCGGAGGTGGCAAAGCAATACCATACAAACTGGAAAGCAGTGGAGCGAAATATCCGAACCGTAAGCGATATCATCTGGCGGGAAAACCGACCCTTATTGGAGCGGCTGGCCCGCAGGACTCTGTCAAAAAGACCCCGTACGACGCAACTTTTGGCCATTCTGGCTTCATCGTTGAGTTCCGGATGCCCGACGGTTCATGAGAATAAAATTACGACCCGATCCAGCGCCGCTGAACACCTCGCTTTTATTACCTCCGCATCTGGTGATAAGTCCTGACGAAGCCAAGGTAGTGAATTGGATATTTGAGCGGTATCTTGCTGGGGACAGTTTTGGGAAAATTGCTGCCGGGTTGGAGCGGTAAGGAATTCTCTCCCCCATGGGCAGACAAAAATGGAACCGGGAAGCAATAGACAAGCTACTTTCGAATGAAAAATACACAGGGCGAGTACTACTCCAGAAAACAGTCAGCACTGGCGCAGACCAAATTGAAAATAATGGCCTCATAGAGCAGTATCTTTACACTGATACCCATGAGGCCATCATTTCTAATGAGATATTCACAGCAGTGCAGCAGGAGAGACTTGAGCGCACTAAGGAACCGAAAAGCCGCGTTGCCATGATGCTTACATTATGATACATCTCCTTGTATTATAGAGTAGTAGTTATTAGAGCCCCTCTCCAAGGGCTGTGCTACACTGTAAGGGATGCTGTGGATTGGTTTGCACTTCCTACCACACGGATGGTTCAAGAAAGGTTCCAACCACAGCCCTTTGCAGTTTTGTTGATCAGTTAAATACCGCCAGACGGTTTATGTGGAACAAGGTTACAAAAGCAAAGTGTCCTGTGGATGCAGCATCACATAAAGGGTTCATTAAACGATCCAGATTTAGTAAATGTTGGATTTGGGAATTATGAAGTACGTCATGAAACCTTTGCACTTACCAGGCTTTGCTACTTTATCCTTACCGGAAGAACTAATATTGAAAGGCAAAAGGATGGAAAAATAAAACAATTCTGGAATAAGGGGACAAGTACAAATAAAAGGGATAGATTTTCAACAGCTGATGAAATATGGGAAACAGTAAAAGTTATTACAGATGAGAACAAATAAGTTGTTTAGAGATTACAGAATCCGTTGTGGCACAACGGATACGAGTCTGCATCTTTTCTGGCACCACAGTCCATTTGGAAAACCCGGTGTTTACAAGGCTTTTTAGGCCGTGAACACTGGGTTTTCTTTATTTGTGGGATTGGGTTGGAGCGCAAGAGGCAAGACACGGACGGGCCTTCTCAGCGGAGTTGAATTTACACAAATTTACAGATTGGAGCCTCGGGAAGATGAACGAAAGAAAATAAAATAATCGCTCTGCCGCCGCTTAATATTTTCTATTGAAATACCGATATTAAGTATGGTATAATAAGGTCAAGGGAGTATCATTATTACATATTTTGGAAAGGAAGGTGGACATGTGGGCGGCAGTCTTGCCAAACGAATAGACAGCATTTCAGACCACTATGTCCTGCTTCTCCTTGCCCTGGCCCTGATGGGGCTGACGATTGTAGGGGTTGGAGATACCCCTACGGTCTCTATGCTGGGGATTGTGCTCTGCGTGGCGGGCATTTTTCAGATGCCTGGACGGATTGATACCCGGATACTGTTCCCTATGCTGCTCTACCTTGTGGTCGGCGCGGCCTCGTCCTACGGCGCGATTGGAAACGTGACCCATACTTATACAGCCACCCACGCCATTTATCCCGTACTCTACTTCCTGATGGCCAGCCTGAAAAAGGAGGAACTGCGGTGGCTGCGGTGGTTCACTGCTGTGTGGGCGGGCTACGTGGCGGCAAACGGCATTGTCCAGTTTCTCATGAAGGCCATGAACGGCACCGCCGGGCGGCTGGGCGGTATGATGAGCAACGCCAACTCCATGGGCATCTTCCTGGTGGTGGGCTGGTTCGGCCTGATGGCCTGGGCGCCCGGCCCGGAGGAGAAGGGGCTGATCCCGGCCCTGCTGCGCCGTCTGGAGCCCCTGCTGCTGACTGCTCTGGCCCTGACCCTGTCCATGGGCAGTTTTCTGGCCCTGGCTGTGGGCATGGCTGTCCGGGCGGCGGGCTGGGTGAAGGAGTCCGGTTGGCGTGAGGCGGCGTGGCGGAGCGCCCGGATGCTGGCCAAGGCCGCGCTGTGCGTGGGCGCGGGTATCCTGATGTACTTCACTGGGCGGCATACCAGCGCCCCTCTGCTGTGCGTGGGACTGGTCCTGTGGCTGGTGGCGCTGATGTTCCTCTGGGAGCAGTTCGACCGCTTTCTGCTGGCCTACCGGTGGTTTCCCTGGATGATGTGCGCCGGGGGCTTTGCGGTGGCTCTGGCAGCTGTAGCCGTCCGTCCCAGCGCCGCCGCCACCTTTTTGGAGCGGCTGGAGATGATGCGCAACGGAGTGGGCTACCTGACGGCTGATCCCCTGCTGGGGGTGGGCCCCTACCAGTGGCGGGAGCTGAACCTGGCGGATGCCGATACTTACTTCAACACCTGGCACATTCACAACGTCCCCCTGCACATCGGCGTAGAGCTGGGACTGCTGGCCCTGGCGGCGGTTGTGCTGATTATTCTGCGGACCCTGCTCAAAAAGGGCCGGAACGTGGCCGGATTTGCCGCGTTTCTCCTGCACAACCTGATGGACACCAGTTTCTTCTACATGGGCACCACCACGTCGGTGCTGTTCACGGTGGGAGAACCGGAGAAGGGCGGCAAACAGCCCAACCGGATTCTGGTCCGGGCGTTCTTTGCGGCGTTTGCCCTTGTGTTTGTCTATTTCTATTGCGTCCACTGAGAGGGGGAGTATGGGCTATGCGCCCTAAAGAGCGGGAATTTTTAAGCATATGGCTGCTCCTGCTGGCGCTGGGCCTGTTTGGAGTTTCGGCACTGGCGGTACGCCGGATGGACGTGCGGGGCCTGCCCGAGAACGTGAGCCGTGAGCTGACGGCCCAGGAGCAGGCGGAGATCATCGCCCGGAACAGCCCTCTGACGGAGTACGTCCGTCTCAGCCCCAATGTGACCTTTCCCCGGGAGGATGCGGTAAAGAAGATAACCGTCCACCACATGGCGGACGACATCAGCCTGGAACGGTTGGGCGAGGTGTTCGCGGAGGAGGACAGGCGGGCCTCGGCCAACTATGCGATCGACATAGAAGGGAGGGTGGCGCTCTATGCGGAGGAGTGTAACCGGGCCTGGACCTCCAGCAGCCCGGAAAACGACCATCAGGCGGTGACCATTGAGGTGGCCAACGACGAGATCGGCGGCGACTGGCATGTCGGTGACGCTTCCTATGCCACGCTGGTGGAGCTGTGCACAGACATCTGCCAACGCAACGGGATCGAGCAGTTGGTCTATACCGGCGACGAGCTGGGGAATTTGACCATCCACAAGATGTTCAACGAGGAGACAGAGTGCCCCGGACCATATCTGGAGGGGAAAATGCCTGAGCTCGCCCGCGAGGTGAATCAAAGGCTCGCCGAAATGGCCGGAAATAAAGGAGGTGGTGGAGGAGGATAATACGGCAAACACCGGCTCCCGGCGGGGGCCGCCCGCAGGGCGGACCGCGGCTGTGGCGGCTGCCGGCAGAAAAGCAGGCTGCCGGCCCGGCACAGGATAAGGGGGCGCCTGGCATTGCCGGGATTCCTGAATTGAAAACACTTGGCAAACCATCGGAAACGGTGGGACGCAAAGCCAGGAGGCTACTGTGCCCGCTTGCGGGTGCTACGCACGTCCGGTTGCATCAGGCAAACCATCGGAAACGATGGGACGCAAAGCCAGAGGCTACAGGGCGACCTGCCGCCCCACGCTCGTTCGGTTACCGGATTTATCTTTGCGTCCGCGCAAACACAAGCTGCAAAGAAAGGTGGATATCTATTATGAAAGCACTAAAACGCATGAAAAAGACCTTCCGAAGCTTTTTGGTCTTCGCGATGGCGTTCCTGGTCGCCACATCTTCCCTCGCCACGGCTTTTGCCTCGTATGGCAGTCTTTTTGCTGAACCCCCCGAGCAGCAGACAGTGACGGTTGAGCACATCTGGGTGGACAACGGTAATCAGAACAACACCCGCCCGGATGATGTCCAGGCGGACGTTACTGCGTCAACGGTTAAGCCCGGTACCTCTGATAAGTCTGAAACAACCAACGTGGTTCAGGTTGATAAAGACGGGAATGAAACTGGTACCACAAAGCCTATCGTGGTCGATAGGACAGAGAATATCAACTTCTCAGAAGTGGGCACCGACGAGAAAGCTCAACCCAGCGATACCATCAACGACAAAGGCTATGATAAGGGCGAAGCCGACAAAGACGAAGCCGGCAAAGACGATGTCGATGAAGACGAAGCCGGCAAAGACGATGTCGGCAAAGACGATGTCGACAAAGACGAAGCCGGCAAAGACGATGTCGGCAAAGACGATGTCGACAAAGACGAAGCCGGCAAAGACGATGTCG
>ERZ779633.266-NODE-266-length-17645-cov-6.720978_pt1 | contig 17645 bp, 12 predicted proteins | sample MGYA00514195_ERZ779633 | MGnify/ENA primary metagenome ERZ779633 (study PRJEB29562, sample SAMEA4376707) | mouse gut metagenome | isolation source: Cecum | study: EMG produced TPA metagenomics assembly of the A DSS colitis mouse model was used to assess the...
CCGGCTGCACAGTGTACCAGAAATGAGGAAGGCATTCTTGTTCCCCCGCCGCTTCGTTTCGACGTGCTCGAGGAGTGCATCAAGAGACTGCCCGGTTTCCCGATCGTGCTTCACGGTTCCTCTTCCGTTCCGCAGGAGTTTGTTAAGATGGTGAACCAGTACGGCGGAAATATGCCTGATGCAGTAGGTATCCCGGAGGAGCAGCTTCGTAAGGCAGCAGAGCTTGCCGTATGTAAGATCAACATCGACTCCGATATCCGTCTGGCTATGACAGGTAATATCCGCAAGTATTTCGCGGAGCATCCCGATCACTTCGATCCCAGACAGTATCTGAAGCCCGCAAGACAGGCTGTGAAGGATATGGTAGCGCACAAGATCAAGAACGTGCTCGGTTCCGACGGCAAGGCGTAAAACGTACACGTAGTATACGGATGCATTTTTTGAACTAAGCATAAAATATCCCGGCGTAGTTTAATAGCTGCGCCGGGGTTTTTATTCGCAGGCCCACATATGGAAGTTTGCTGTTTCACAGCATGCGGGCCGCGCGGCGAGTAGGGAAAGATAGCTCTTCCCTACTCAATTATCATTTTACTTATACATTTCCTTCAACTCCTCCGCATGCGTATCCTCGATATCCGGGAAAGCGGAGAGCATCGGCTTCACGTTCTCTTTTTTCAGTATTCTTGCCACATAGTTTCTTGTGATCTTCATAACGATAGGTGACAGACTTAAGATGCCGATCAGGTTCGGAATCGCCATCAGCCCGTTAAAGGTATCGGAGAGATCCCATGCCAGCCCCAGATTCATTGTCGCGCCCACATAGATCATCAGGACGAACACGATCTTGTACGCGATCATGGACTTGGTGCCGAAGAGATACTCCCATGCTTTAGAACCGTAGTGGCTCCAGCCGAGCACCGTAGAGAAGGCGAACAGCAGGATTGCAATGGCGATAAACATGGGCCCGATGCTGCCGAATTTGGTGGCGAAAGCCTCGCCTACCAGGGCGGAACCCTCGGAAGCGCTTAATACCGCGCCGGTTTCCAGATCCACCAAACCGGAGGAGAGCACCACGAAAGCGGTCAGTGTGCAGACAACCATCGTGTCCGCGAACACTTCGAAAATGCCCCACATACCCTGGCGCACAGGCTCTTTCACGTTGGAGCTGGAGTGTACCATAACGGAGGAGCCAAGTCCCGCCTCATTGGAGAACACACCGCGCTTCATGCCCCATGTGAGCGCCATTTTCACGCCACTGCCGACGATACCGCCGCCCACTGCGCGAAGACCGAATGCACCTTTAAAGATAGCGGAGAAAACCGCGCCGCACTGATCAATGTTCATAAAGAAGAGTATCAGGGCGCCTACGATATAGATGATAGCCATGAAGGGCACCAGCTTTTCCGTAACGGAAGCGATACGCTTCAGACCGCCCACGATCACGAGACCTGCAAGAATTAAAAGTGCGATGCCGGTTATATATGTAGGCACGCCGAAAGCGGACTTCATGTTGCCGGAAATAGAGTTAATCTGGCTCATGTTGCCGATACCGAAAGAAGCCATGACACAGAAGATGGAGAATAGGACGGCAAGTACCGCGCCGATTTTTTGAAAGCCCTTGTAGGAGCCGAGTCCGTCCTTCAAGTAATACATCGCGCCGCCGCACCATTCGTCCCGCTCGTTTTTGCGGCGGTAGTAGATGCCGAGCACATTCTCGGAATAGTTGGTCATCATGCCGAAGAACGCCACAATCCACATCCAGAAGATAGCGCCGGGACCGCCCGAAATCAGCGCGCTCGCTACGCCGACAATATTACCCGTGCCGATCGTAGCGGCGAGTGCCGTACACAGTGACTGGAACTGGGAGATGGACTGATCTTCCTTGTCTGTGTGTTTCGTAATATGTTTGTCGTGAAAAATACCGCCGATGGTACTTTTAAACCAGTGCCCGATGTGGGACAGCTGGAAAAATTTGGTAAGGGCGGTCATCAGAATGCCCGTACCTACGAGCAGCACCAGCATGGGAATACCCCAGACAAAGGCGTTGACGGCGCTGTTCACATTTGTAATTAATTCAACCATGATACGTTTCCTCCTCGTTTTTGTCTCACACTTGCTTTTTTCGTGCCGGATAAGAAACTGCTGACCGGCAAATTCCTGTCAGTAAGCAAAAAAGCGTAGACATACGATATAAATGTCTACGTCGACAGTTATGGGAAATGGGATTTCCGCTCTAAAACTGTAAGGTGCTTACGGTATTCAAGTATACCATAAGACAAAAAGTATGACAAGAGAAAATTGTATACATGCATAATAGCGTGAGAAGAACTTCTAATCACTCGCAGCAAGGGCTGTATCGCAAAGCCAGCATAGCTGACTTGGAAGTTCTAGGAGTTGCAAAGCAACTCCGTCTCACGAGATTCCGCAAAGTGGAATCATGGGGTTTAGCTTGAAAAGAAATTTCCCCGAAAAAGGGAGGATGCCAAGTAAGGTTTCCCCTACTTGGCATTTATTATGAAAAAGTTTTAAATTAATCAGCTAACTTTGCTATCAGCTTGCTGTGTTGTATCTTATGATCTTAGTATACGGGGCAGAAATGTCTAAATCGTGATTCTAAAATGAAGTTTTTTAAAATTAATTATGAACATATTATGAACGGACGGCATGTCATTTGGAAAGGCGGATCACATTCCAGCTTGTTTTCCTGAGGACAGCCGTAAGCGTTCCGTCGCCCACTTTGGCGTTCCCGCCTGCCTTCGGAACAACGTTATTCGGGTTTGCCTCCGTATTGACTGATTTCAAGTCGTCATTGTGCATAACCATGTGCTCCTGTACCCGGTAGTCCGCGTATTGGCGCAGATCCAGAGTCACTTCCATGTCTTCTTCCAGATCCTTGTTTACCGCAAAGACAACGAGTTCCTCTTTTTCCGGATTCTCCACAACCACGCAGTCGAGATAGGGCGCTTCGCCATACTGCTTTGCCTCGTACACAGGGGATTTCACAATCGTGTTTAACACGGTTCCCTGTCCCAGTGTGGCCGCGTGCATATAAGGATAGAAGATTGTCTGTCTCCATGCGCCGGTATCGGAAGTCATAATGGGCGCGATCACGTTTACAAGCTGTGCAAGGCAGCCGATTTTTACACGGTCTGCATGACGAAGAATCGTAATCAACATACTGCCCACCAGCAGGGCGTCCTCAAAATTATAGATATCCTCAAGCTGGTGAGGATTTTGCACCCATTTTTCAAGCTTCTTGTCCGCCTCCTCGGAATGGAACCACACGTTCCACTCGTCCAGGGAGATATTGATGTTCTTTTTGCCGTGGTGCTTGCCCTTGATGTAGTCACAGATAGACACCACCGTGGAGATAAACTGATCCAGATCCACGCTGCTAGCAAGGAAGTTTGCGGAATCGTTGTCCCGGTTTCCGTAATACTGATGCATGGACACGTAATCTACTGTGTCGTAGCACTCGTCCAGTACGGTCGCTTCCCAATCGCCGAAGGTGGGCATCTGGGAATGGGAACTGCCACATGCCACCAGTTCAATGGAGGGGTCTAAGATTTTCATGGCCTTTCCTGTCTCGTTGGCAATTCTTGCGTATTCTACGGCAGTTTTGTGCCCGGTCTGCCATGGCCCGTCCATCTCGTTGCCGAGACACCATGTTTTAATGCCGTGGGGCTGTTCGTAGCCGTGTGATCTGCGCAGATCGCTCATCAGGGTGCCGCCCTTAAAATTACAGTATTCCAACAGCTCCTTCGCTTCATACAGCCCTCTTGTACCCAGATTGACCGCCATCATGATGTCGCTTCCGGCTTTCTTTGACCAATCCGCAAACTCGTTGAGACCGAACTGATTGGACTCCACAACCTGCCATGCGAGATCGACCTGAGCGGGCCGCTTTTCCTTCGGCCCGACGCTGTCCTCCCAGCGAAAGCCTGACACAAAATTTCCCCCAGGGTAACGCACGATCGGCACCCGGCACTCCTTTACCAGTTCCAGCGTGTCCTTGCGGAATCCCTGTTCATCCGCAAAAGGGCTTTCCGGCTGGTAAATCCCCTCATAAACCGCCCGTCCCAGATGTTCGATAAACGAACCGTAGACCCTCTTATCAATTTCACTTACGATGTACTCTTTGTCGATGATAACCTGCGCTTTTTTCATTCTCTGACCCCTTTTCCTTCCTTTTTTAAATATATTTCGTTGATTATGCTATTTGTACAATTCATAACCTATATTTATTCTAATGAATGAATAGGATAATAACCATATCTTTTCTTACGTCATATTTGACTTTTCTTCCGATGTTATTTTATTCTATAGGAAAGTGCGACAGAACTTCGGAAAAGGAGGCGTCCCATGTTTCACACAGGCTACTGCGACTACAATCGGTTTAATCCGGACTACGATATCATCGACCGCCCCGAAGGCAGCGGGGATTATCTCTTCCTCTATTTCATGACACCTATGAAGGTGCAGCTTGGCGGCAGAGCGCAGATGACAAAGGAGGGGGCGTTTCTGCTGTATACGCCCGGAGAACCGCAGATTTATCAGGCGGTCAGAAAGTTTAAAAACAGTTTTGTGCATTTTACCTGTGATCATGACGATTTTATGGCGGCATACGACCTTCCGGCTAACAGGATTGTCTATCTGCCTTACCCTGACACTATAAATGCCCTGTTCAAAACCATCTACGTGGAAAGTGTGACAAAGCAGGACTATTATCAGGAGCAGACCGACAAACTGCTGCACCAGATGTTTATTCTTTTTTCCAGACAGCTTCACGCTTTTCCGGAAGGGAAGGGCATGCATGCGGATCTTTTCGAGGAGTTCAGGAAAGCGCGGATTGAGATTCTGACGCATATTGACAGGAAATGGGATGCGTACAGCATGGCAGCCCTGACGAATCTCGGGACAAGCCAGTTTTACAGCTACTACAAGCTGTTTTTTAACCGTTCGCCCAAGTCTGAGCTGCTGGATGCCCGCATAGAACGCTCCAAATATCTGCTGCGGGTGGAAAAACTGCCTGTGGCGCAGGCGGCTATGCAGGCAGGCTTTGACAGTCTGCCGCATTTTACACGCTATTTTAAGAAAGCGTGCGGGATGACGCCTTCGGAATACAGATTGTAAACGTGGTTCCCTCCCCTTCTCTGGATACCGCTTCTATCTGCCCCGCGTGTTCTAAGACGATGGTGCGGGTGATGGCCAGCCCCAGCCCCTGGCCGCCCTTGTCGCTGCGGGTGGTGTAGGAGCGGCGGAAAATGTTGGGCAGGTCTTTTTCCGGGATGCCGCAGCCGGTGTCCGAAACGGCGATATAGGCAGAATCCGCATCCGCTGTGAGGGAGAGCGTTATTCTGCCCTCCGGCGGCGTAAAGTCGGCGGCATTGTACAAAAGGTTTTCCAGCGCGCGGAAAAGCTGCTCGCGGTTCGCCATAATATAACATGGACGGGGCGTAATGTCCGCAAAAACATTCGGCCCGTAAAGTTCTATGATCGGGCGGCAGTTGTGATAGAAATCCGAGAGGAAAGTATTGAGCAGCAGGGGCTCCATCTTGGCGGGAGCGCTTGTCCGGGCGGCAATCTCCTGGATGGATTTCAGGCGATCGGATAAAATACTGCACTGCTCTTCTATATGAAGCATTCTTTTATGGGTGTCCTCATCCAGCAAAATATCATTCAGCCGTATAATCTGCGCCATGTTAGAGAGGGAGGTCAGGGGCGATTTCATATCGTGTCCCAGTTCTGCGATCAACTGGCCTCTCTCCATGAGGAGTCTGCGCAGATGCTCTGTCTTTTCCTCCACCTCCTCCTGCAGATGGAGATTCAGCCGTTTGTTTTCCGCTGTCATTTCCCGGCTTCGCCGCACCATCAGAAAGGCAAAGGCGATTACCATGCAGAAGGAGCCGTACTCCTCGGGATATGCGCCGACAAACGGTTCAAAGTACCCGATGGAGAGGACGCTGTAAATGAGGCAGACGCCGTTTGCGGCAGCGGCGGCAAGAATGACCTTAATATCAGGCAGCCCCATAAGACCGCCATAGACGGACAGAGTGATAAGCAGGAGCGCCATAATGGCTTTATACCATGAGACGAGCGGCCCGTACCGCATCACAAGCCCGGGAATGGCGGGTAGTACAAACAGAGGGACGAGGACGACAGCCGCGCAGGCCCCTAAGGTAAGAGCGCGGAGCCCTTTTCTCAGTCGGCGGGCGATTACACTGTTTTTCGATTTCGGTAAAAACAGCAGAAGGGCGATCTGCATGGAAAAATAAATGCCGGAAACGGCGGCGGCATCTTCCACCGCATAGAGGACGCGCACGAAGGGCACGCCAGGCAGTCTTAAAAAGGGGTAGCAGATTCGCAGCGCGAAGGACAGGCTTAACATGCCAAAGTAAAACGTGGCTGTTTTGCTGCCATCCTCTCTGTGTTCCCAGAGCGCAATGCAGAATAGAGCGAGAGTGAGCGATGAAAAGAGCAGCAGCCCGTAGAGGAACATACGCGCGGCGATGAGACGGCTGACACTGTCCGCTGTTCCGATGACAGGCGCGTACCAGATGCCTCCGTAGTAGTGAGAATGGTTGGCAGTCTGGATCACCAGCTCTGCCTCCCCGTCAAGCGTAAAGGCATACGCGCTGTCCCGGATCAGGGGGGCGTAATGCGCAGGGGACACATCGCCGGTTTGGCCCAGGCAAATTCCGTTTACATAGACGCGTGCGGCGCAGAGAGGCTCCTGCAGATAGAGAAGAACATTTCCGTTTCCCCGCAGACGAAGCCGCCAGGTGGAGACCCCGTAGGGATTTTTGTCTTCGTGGAACAGGGCGAGATTTGGATATTCACCGGCCCACGTGGTGTAATGGGCAGGCGCTTCGGCAAAAAGCTCGTCCGGGGTTAGCAGGACATCCGGATAAAGCTCCCAACCGTTCACAAGGGAGCAGTATCCTTTTTCTGGAATCATGTAAACTTGGCCTTGTGCCGGAGCCGCCTTTGTTATATATTTATTATCATACTGCGCGATGGCTGACAGTCCGAGCAGGCTGAAAAGAATGGCCCCCGCGGCTGTCAGAACGGTTTGCAATGCAGATTTTGTAAGTGTGGTTCGTTTCATGTTATTACATATTCCTTTCGGGAAGAGTGACAGGTTGAACAAATTCTCTGATGAGCAATTTATTCGACCAAGAATTTGTGCCGAGGCGTCACAAATTCTATTGATCGCAGAGCAGAATGTGAAATTCTGCCCGCGTTCTCAGCTTAAAACGCTTCGGAATGGCGGTAAAAATGAAAAATAAGCATATATTCCTGTTTATACTGAGCCTTTTCATTGTGTTTCCATTATACAGAGTCGATTCTGCCGTCGCAATGGCTGCGGAGCAAAATGCGGAAGCTGCCGTCGATCCCGCAGCAGGGAGAGATGACGAGCCTGCCGCTGAACCTGTAGCGGAGACGGATCCTGTCGCCGATCCGGAACCGGAGGAGAGCGATGATTCCGTCGCCGTCCCGAAATCTGATGACGCCCCAGCCGTCGATTCGGAGCCGGGAGAAAAAGATGAGCCGGCGGCGAACCAGGAGGCGGAGGAAGACGCTGAGCCTGCCGCCGATCCGGAATCCGGTGTTGCCATTGCCGCCGATTCGGAGCCGGGAGAAAATGACGAGCCGGAAGCGAACACGGAGGCGGAGGGGAACGACGAGCCCTTCGCCGGGCGGAAAGCGGTGCAGGCCGTGGAACCGTGGGAAAGCGTGTCCACCGGCCCGGCGTTGATCGATTGGCTGGAGTCGCACAAGAACACCGGAGGCAGGGTAAAGCTGGCTGACCATGTCGTTCTGGAGGAGGATTACGGCTATTTCCCCGGTGCGCCGCATATGCCTGCCGTGTTTGTTGATACGGGTCGATATACCGTCACTGTAAAGGGCGTGGTGGATTTTATGAGTGACAATCATCTCACCTTTTCAGGCCAGCCGGACGGTAAAGGGATATTTTATGTGGCGGAAAAAGGTATGCTCTCCATGCAGGGCATTACGGTGGAGAGCAAAACGGGCGCACTGTGGCAGGAGGAGGGCGCAGGTTTGGTTGTTTCCGGCTGTCATACCACAGGGAGCATCCATTATGCCGAGACCCCTTTCGTGATAGAGCCGGATCCTGTCTGCGTTGTTGTGGAGAAGGGACAGTCGGTTTATGATGTCCTGCCGAAATATCTTCGCTGCCGGGTCAATCGGCAGGGAGAGGTAAGCTCCGATAATTCGCTTCCTCTGGTGTGGAATCTGGAAGGCACGGAGAAGCAGCAGGAGGAAAGGCTGCGCTTTCGGGCACAGGGCTTCTTTCCGCAGGCGGCCTCTGCGGAATCGGTGCGGTGCACAGTTGTTTATAATGACTATCCGCTGACTTTTGAGGAAGTACGTGCGTCGTTGAGCGGAAACTTTTATATCTTCAAGGGCTGTTATACGAGGCCGGAGGTGGAATCCCCGTATACCTTAATATCGGAGTATTCCTTCGACGCGGAAAACTGGCTTGTATCCGATGAAACCATGGTGGAGGGTACATACGCAGGCTTTATTATCGTTGTTGATGAGAAGCAGTCCGACAGGGCGGCTCATCCGTATATCTATATCCGTCTGAAGTGTAACAATAACGGAACCGAATATTTTTCCAATGTGCTATGCTACGCGGCTGACAACTTGGACGTCATGGAGGATATAGGCGGCAGCCGAGGCGGCGGTACTTCTATTACCAACCCGCCGGACGAGCCGCAGGAGGGCGTTGTCAACCCGCCGTCAGAAGAGGAACAGCCGGAGCAAGGGACGGATCGGGGCGCCAATCCGGGCAAGAACGGGTCAGGGAAGCAGCCGGATGCAGACCTGGCGGAGAACGAGGCGATTACCGATGCCGGTGATTCAGGCAATAACGGAGGGCAGGCGGTACATGCGGGACGGCTGTCAGACGCAGAAGCTTCCAAGGCGGAGGCGGCCCAGAGGCTTGGCGTGCAGTCCACGGAAACCCAAAAGGAGCGGCCGTTAATGGACGGGCTTACGGAAACCGATAACAAGCCGGCTTTGTGTGTAGAGGCGGATGCAGCCGTGGCAGAAGAGGTAAACCGCTGCGGTTCCGATGTCTTTGCAAAGGAAGAGGCCGTCGCAGCTTTATCCGCATATGGGGAAAACGGTGTGGATTTTACCCGAGGGTTTGCACCGCCCGCCGAAAGCCGCCAAGCCAATGATATGGCGATTGCGGCAGGGGTTGTCCTGCTGGCGGTACTTGCCGGAATAGCGGGTTTTTACGCACATCTCCGTCATTCATGGTCAGGGACAAACAGATAACCCTTGTAGCGCTTGGTCTGGATGTAGTCGTGGCCGGGGCAGATATCATAGAGCTTCCTGCGGATACGCCCCATAATAACCTGCAGGGACTTTCGGCCCTTGTTGATCGGGGCCTTCCACACCGAATCATAAATCTGTTCGGGCGTATAGATTTCGTTGGGATGCCTTGCAAGGAAATACAGCACGTCAAATTCGTAGGAGGAAAAATCTACGGAATGCGTTTCATACGTTGCGCTGCAGGAGGAAGGACAGATGGAAAGCGGCCCGTAAGTAAGGGTCTTTGGCGGCTCGGCAGCCCTGCCGGAACGTATGCGCGCCTGCACCCGCAGCTCCAGTTCCTTCAAACTGTAAGGCTTGCATACATAGTCGTCTCCGCCGATAGCCAGTCCGCGGATTCGGTTTTCCTCCTCGGTATAGCCGGAAAGAAAGACAATGGGAAGGCCGGTTTTTACGCGTATCTTTTCACATAGCGTGAAACCGCTCATGCCGGGCAGGTCAACATCCAGAATTACGCAGTCCAAGGCGTTGGATAAAATGATTTTTTCTGCTGCCTCCGCGGTATCTGCACAGACGACTGCGTAACCCATTGCACGGAAATATGTCCTATTATCTTCTAATATCATCGGATCGTCATCCACCATCAGAACGTTATACATAGCCATACCCATATCCCTGATTTTTATTTCTACGAGCAGCGAGCCAAAGTTGTGTTTCCTTAGCTCCGGCGATTGCCGCGAGGGTGAAATACTTCGTAGTCTGCGGCGGCATCTTTGATTCAGTATAGCATAAAAAGATCGGTCGGATGGCTTTTTTCACGCCGAAATCGACCGCGAAAATAAACGTCAGGTAACAATCGCGGGCCAACCCTTTTTTCAACAAAAAATTATTGTAGAATAACGTTATAGAAACTGGAAATCTGCCGAAATCAGGTCGTGAGGGAAAAGAGGAATTTACATGTTGGGTGGCTCCGTGTACATAGCGTTTATTCGGTTTGCAATCAGTCTTGCGGGGACGATTGCGCTGTTTTCTCTGCTCACAGAATCCCGGTTTGGCAGGAAGAAGACGGTCGTCTGCTATAGCTGTTTTTCCGTGGTATTGCTTATTTTGGCATGTGTGTGGTATGTGGCGGATTGGGAAAGTTGTGCGCGGATGGTGGCCTTTGTCATGTATCTCTGCTTTGCCGCTTTTGCCATTTTTATGAGCAGGGATTCCGTTTATCTGAGCATATATAAGCTGGCGTTGGTATTTTATCTGCTCGCCGTATTTCTTGTCGGGGCGCTGGAAATTTCCATCCTTTTCTTTGATCGCAATGTATGGGCGGATATCGTTGCACGCATCGGGCTGATCGGGCTGATTGCCTTCCTGCTCAATAAATATGTCAGAAAGACTGTTAAAGATTTTGGTGACTATGTGGAGAGCGAGGCGGATAAGTTCAGTGTTGCCGTGATGATTATCTGTATTTTGTTTGGCATAGGTTATATTTTAAATCCGGGTCTGAACAGAGAAATGACATTCCATAGAATCTATCAGATTTTGATGAATTTTTTCCTGACGGGAACATTGCAGTTCCTTATTTTCCGCTTTTATCTGCATGTGGGGAAGGAAAAAGAATATGAGAGGGAAAACCAACTGATCCAGATGAACTATCGGCTTTTGGAGCGGCAGTTGGAGATTCTGGAAGAGTCGGTGGAGTCCGGCAAACGGCTGCGCCATGACATCAGGCATCATAACGCGGTCATTGCGGAGTGCGCCCGCAGGGGGCAGACGGAGGAGCTTTTGCAGTATTTACAGGAGTATGACCGGGAAATAGATCAAAGTGCGCTGAAGATGATCTGTGTCAATACGGCGGTCAATAACTTGCTCTCCGCCTATACCAGAAAGGCGGAGCAGGAACAAATTAAGGTGACAATGGATGTGGAGTTGGGGAAGAACCCCGAGATACCGGGCATTGATCTGGTGGCAATTCTTGCCAACGCTTATGAAAACGCCATTTACGCCTGCATGGAGGTGAAAAAAAGCCTGGAAGAGAGGGAGTGCTTTATTGATCTGTTGCTTAAGAAGAGAAAGAATAAACTGATTATCTCCTGCAGCAATACGTGCAAAAAGGAGGCGGCGCTAAAGGATGGGAAGCCCGGGAGCGAATTTACGGGAGGCGTCGGGGTTTCCAGTATCATCAGGACGGCTGAGAAATACAATGGGGAATATGACTTCAAAAACGACAACGGGGTGTTTGTATTCCGGCTCATCTTAAGTATGCAAAAATAATGTAAAAAACATACGGGGAAAAGAAAAAAGCCGGCGATTCCGGGGTGGGATCGCTGGCTTTTACTACGGATTTTTGAATATGTCACTGCCTTTTAGCCGGGTTTGCCACTTATTATAGAGGATGATTGCTTACAGTTTCTCCGGCTCCGGATAATCCACTCCGAATGTCTCAACGGTAACCGTTTGCATGATCTGATCTTCCAGCGGTCTGTCCTCGTAATCGGTCGCTGTCTCAGCGATTTTATTCACGTTTTCCAGCCCTTCAATCACCTTCCCAAACGCCGCATAAGCGCCGTCCAAGTGGGGGCTTGTCTTGTGCATAATGAAGAACTGGCTGCCGGCGGAATCGGGCTGCATGCTTCTCGCCATGGAGAGAACGCCCTCGGTATGCTTTAAGTCATTTTCAAAGCCGTTCTGCCTGAACTCCCCCTTTATGGAGTAGCCGGGACCGCCCATGCCGGTGCCTTCCGGGTCGCCGCCCTGGATCATAAAGCCTTTGATGACGCGGTGGAAAATCAGACCGTCATAGAAATTTTTCTGAATCAGGCTGATAAAGTTGTTGACGGAGACAGGCGCGATCTCGGGATATAATTCCGCTTTGATGACGTCGCCGTTTGCCATGGTAAAAGTTACGATTGGATTTTGTGCCATATAAAAATTCCTTTCCTCTTTTCTGATTGATGATTTCATAGTATTCTAAAATTCTACTATATCAAAATACCATAGAAATGCGGACAAGTCAAAATTTTCCATGGAAGCGGGAATTTGGAATGGGAAGGGAGAAAAGGTCTTATGGTGCGGGAAGTTTGTTTCCGGTTATACGAGAAAACCATACGGGCATTGGGGAAAAGAATGGAGACGCCGCTGACGGTTTTAGCTGCCAACGGAATAAAAGTGAGCGGTGTGCACGCGCCGGAAGAGCATGAGGCCGGTGTGGATGAAAGAGAAGGGGTCATGTATATCACGGATCAGGCGCATGTCTTTGCTGCGCTGCAAAAGCAAGGATGCTATGTGCTGCCCTATCTGCACGAAAACAATCGGGGAGAATCCTTTGCCGGCGCGCTTTACGCGGTGGAAAATCTGGAGGAAATGGACGAGGAATCCTTTGATCTGGCATACCGTCGGCTTGCCGGACTGCCCTGGGAGATTCTCACCACGGAACATTGTGCCGTGCGGGAGACCACGGTGGAGGATGTGGACAGTTTTTATCAGATTTACAAGGAACCGTCGATCACCGAATATATGGAAAATCTTTTCGCGGACAGGGAGGAGGAGATCGCTTACACCAGAGATTATATAGAGAAGGTATATGCCTTTTACGGGTATGGCATGTGGACGGTGCTGGAAAAGGAAAGCGGAGTGGTGATCGGCAGAGCCGGTATTACATGGCGGGAAGGATATGACCTGCCGGAGCTTGGTTTTGTGTTCGGCGTACCCTGGCAGGGGCGGGGATACGCTTTCGAGGTGTGCGGCGCGATTCTCCGGTATGCCAGAGAGGAGCTTTTGATGAAGGAAGTGCAGGCGCTTGTGCGGCCGGGGAATGGGAGATCGTTGAGACTGTGTGAAAGGCTGGGGTTTGTGCGACGCGGGGAGACGGAACTGGACGGGATAAAGCATCTGGTGTTTGTGAAAGGGCTGTGACCTATGGCTGCGGCTCTATTATTTCAACATTGACGAAACCATAAGAGTGGGAGTAAACTGTTTGGGATGCGTAGAGAATGGATGGGATAAGTTTTATGCATCTGAACCGTAGAAATTTGAGGTGAAAACAGTATGAAAAAACCAACGATAAATTTAAAGGCGCGCAACTCCATGCTGCTGCTCCTCACCGCCCTCGTCTGGGGCGTAGCCTTTGTGGCGCAGAGGCAGGGCGGAGCGTCGGCGGGCCCCTATACTTTTAACTGTATCCGCTCTTTTCTGGGCGGGCTGGTGCTGCTGCCGGTGATTCCATTTCTGGACAGATACACGGCGGGCAGGAAACCGCAGTCGGCGCAGGACAGACGGAGGCTGTCGCTTGGCGGCGCCCTTTGCGGTCTGGTGCTGTTTGTGGCAAGTACGTTTCAGCAGATGGGCATGTATTACGGCACTACGGCGGGTAAGGCGGGATTCCTGACGGCGTGTTATATTCTTCTGGTGCCGGTGCTCGGTATCTTCTTCGGGAAGAAGTGCGGCTGGAATGTCTGGATTAGTATTCTGGTGGCGGTTGTGGGACTCTATTTTCTCTGCCTGACCGACGGGTTTTCTTTTCAGTTCAGCGATGTGCTGGTGCTTCTGTGCGCGGTCTGCTTTTCCGTACATATTATGGTGATAGACCATTTCTCGCCGCTGGTGGACGGGGTGCGCATGGCGTGTATCCAGTTTTTTGTGTGCGGGGCCTGGGGGATGTTTCCGATGATCGCTGTGGAGATGCGGCAGATGGGTTCGGCGGCGTGGCTGCAGTCGCTTGGCAGCATAGATGTGTGGATTCCGATTTTGTATGCCGGCGTGATGTCCTGCGGTGTAGGCTACACGCTGCAGATTGTGGGGCAGAACGGGATCAATCCGGCAATCGCGTCTCTTTTAATGAGCCTGGAGTCGGTTTTCTCCGTGCTGGCGGGAATGCTGCTTTTGCACGAGACCATGACCGGGCGGGAGATTATGGGGTGCGTGCTGGTGTTTGCGGCGGTGATTTTTGCGCAGATGCATTTCGGAAAGCGGCAGGATGAATAAAGAAATGAAGCAGGCTTTACACTTTTTTCCCTATTCGCTATAATAAAACTGTATCACATGGAAATCATCATTGAAATGGAATGGAGGAAAAGCTATGGGAATGACAGATAGCCAGTTTAAAGCGTTTGTCAGATTTCTGATTGATGCTTTAAAGGATGCGAAGGAAGAAGCGGGAGAGAAAAAAGATCAAAAACTTGATAAGATTCTTGAAAATCTTCAAAGCAGTCTGGAGGATTAAAACCAGAGAATAGTATACAAAAATACATTTATACAAAAATACAAAAAATACTTGACACGGTAAAATGACAGTGCTACAATGCAAGACGTAAAGCAAAGGCGCTTTGAGGAAACTCAAGGCGCCTTATTTTGTGCGTATAAGCAGAGAAGGAAGGCTTAAAAAGCAGGCGTTATGCTTGCGTGAAAGACTGTTTTGTAAGCCTTACGGCGAGCAACGCAAACCGAGTCTGCTTATACGTCAGACGATGCTTCAATGAGGAGGATGAAAAAATGACAGAAGAGATTATGGAGGTAATGAACGGACAGATTTTCGGCGTCTGGTTTTTGATCGGCGCTGCGCTGGTGTTCTGGATGCAGGCCGGATTTGCGATGGTCGAGACAGGATTTACCAGGGCGAAGAATGCGGGAAACATCATTATGAAGAACCTGATGGATTTCTGCATCGGCACGGTGATGTTTATCCTGATCGGCTTTGGTCTTCTGCTGGGTGAGGACATGGTCGGGCTGATCGGCAAGCCCGGGTTCGACATCTTTACGGCCTACGAGAGTTTTGACTGGTCGAACTTCGTATTTAATCTGGTGTTCTGCGCGACCACGGCGACGATCGTTTCCGGGGCAATGGCGGAGCGGACAAAGTTTTTGAGCTACTGCATTTACTCCGGTGTGATTTCGGCGCTGATTTATCCGATTGAGGCGCACTGGATCTGGGGCGGCGGCTGGCTTGCACAGATTGGCTTTCACGATTTTGCGGGTTCCTGCGCGATTCATATGGTAGGCGGTATTTCCGCTCTGGTAGGCGCGAAGATTTTAGGACCCCGTATCGGTAAGTTCAATACGGATAAGAACGGCAAGATCACAAAAGTAAACGCTTTTCCCGGGCACAGCATTCCGCTTGGCGCGCTGGGTGTGTTTATCCTCTGGCTCGGCTGGTACGGCTTTAACGGCGCGGCGGCGACTAGCGTGGAGCAGCTCGGTTCCATCTTTGTGACAACGACGATTGCGCCTGCGGTGGCGACGGTAGTATGTTTGATCTTTACCTGGATTAAATACGGAAAGCCTGATGTGTCCATGTGCCTGAATGCGTCTTTGGCGGGACTGGTGGCGATCACGGCTCCCTGTGATGTGACGGATGCCTTCGGCGCGATCGTGATCGGCGCGGTGGCCGGGCTGCTGGTGGTATTCGGTGTCTGGCTTCTGGATTACAAGCTGCATATTGACGACCCCGTGGGTGCGGTGGCGGTACATATGATGAACGGTATCTGGGGAACGATTTCGGTAGGATTTTTTGCCACAAACACGGCGCCGGGCTACGCCATTGCGGATGCTTCCGGCACGGAACTCACGGGGCTGTTTTACGGCGGGGGTCTGAAGCTTCTCGGATTACAGTTGATTGGGTTTGCCTCGGTGGCGGCGTGGACGGTTGTGACAATTACCATTGTATTTCTGGTGATCAAAGCGACTATCGGGCTGCGGGCGTCCCAGGAGGAAGAGATCATAGGTCTGGACGCGACAGAGCACGGTCTGGCTTCCGCGTACTCCGGCTTCAGTATTATGGACGTTTCGGGCGCTATGGTTATGGATGTGAACGAGAATACCAGTCTTGGTGTGGAAGATTACGACGCGGCTTCCGCGGTACAGAAGGATGCGGCGGTGAAGGTAGCGCAGGTGCCCATGGCTTCCGCTACGGGTATGTATAAAGTGGCCATTATTGCGAAATTGTCGAGATACGACAAGCTGCGCAAAGCGATGAACGATCTGGGCGTGACCGGCATGACGGTGACACAGGTGATGGGCTGCGGTATTCAGAAAGGCGCGGGAGAGAAGTATCGCGGAGTGGAGATGGATGCAACTCTGCTGCCGAAGGTGAAGGTCGAGGTGGTAGTCAGCAAGATTCCCGTGGACACGGTGGTGGAGGCGGCCAAGAAGGCGCTCTTTACCGGGCACATTGGGGACGGTAAAATTTTTGTTTACAACGTGGATAAGGTTGTCAAAGTCCGCACCGGCGAGGAAGATTTTGCCGCGCTGCAGGACGTGGAGTAGTGTGAGAAGTACTTCTAATCACTCGCAGCAAAGGCTGCTTCGCCAAGAAGTACTAAGTCTGCTTTGCAGACTTCAGACTGTCAAAAAAGGTCAGCAAAAGCTGACTTTTTTTGATACAATAAAACCAGAGGTGAAGATATGCTGATAAAAGAAAAGTCAGAAAGAAATACACTGGAAATGGTCAGCCTTGAGGGGCTTGTCCCGCAGGACCATCTGTTGCGGAAAATTGACTGCGCTGTGGATTTTACCCATATTTATGATTTCGTGGTAGACCTTTATTGTGCGGATAACGGGCGTCCCAGCGTGGATCCCGTGGTTCTGTTTAAAATGGTGCTCATCCAGCATCTTTACGGGATCCCGTCCCTGCGGCGTACCGTGGAAGAAATCAATATGAACATCGCGTACCGGTGGTTTCTGGGGTACCTGCTCAATGAACCGGTTCCTCATTTCGCCACCATCAGTTATAACTTCAGGCACCGCTTCAGCGAAGATACCATAGAGAAGGTTTTTACATGGATACTTTTTGAGGCGCAAAAGAGTGGTTATCTTTCCCCGGAAGTTGTGTTTATGGACGGAACCCATATCAAGGCAAACGCCAACATCAATAAGAAAATGAAAAAAGCGATCCCTTCTGCGGCGAAAGCTTATGAGGAACAGCTCATGCAAGAGATCAATGAAGACCGCATGGCACATGGAAAAAAGCCTTTTGACGGGAACTCCGGCGGCGGGGAGGGCGGGGGACGGGAGACCACGGTATCAACGACTGATCCGGAGAGCGGCATGTTCCGGAAAGGGGATCATAAACATTGTTTTGCGTATGAAGCCCATACAGTCTGTGACAGGCATAACTTTATACTGGATACGGTGGTCACAAGCGGAAATGTACATGACAGTGTTGCCTTTGACGCACTTTATGAAAAGGTAACCGCGCGATTTCCTGAGATTAGAATAGTCACGATGGATGCGGGATATAAAACGCCGTGGATCTGTAAACGTATCATAGATGATGGGAGAATCCCATCCCTACCTTACAAACGCCCCATGACGAAGAAAGGGTTTCATGAATGGTATAAATATGTATA
>ERZ779633.267-NODE-267-length-17367-cov-6.270910_pt1 | contig 17367 bp, 18 predicted proteins | sample MGYA00514195_ERZ779633 | MGnify/ENA primary metagenome ERZ779633 (study PRJEB29562, sample SAMEA4376707) | mouse gut metagenome | isolation source: Cecum | study: EMG produced TPA metagenomics assembly of the A DSS colitis mouse model was used to assess the...
GCTCTACCCTGACCCAGCAGCTCATCAAAAACGTCACCCAGTACGATGACGTTACCGTGAAGAGGAAAGTCCAGGAGATCTTTACCGCGCTGGAGTTTGAGAAAAAGTACGAAAAAAATCAAATTTTGGAGTGGTATCTGAATTACGTCTATTTTGGCCGAAAATGTTACGGCATCTATACCGCTTCCTATATGTATTTTGGCAAGGATGTTTCGCAATTGAGCCTGGCTGAGTGTGCCAGCCTTGTCGCCATCACCAACAACCCCTCTCTCTACGATCCCTTTACCAACGAAGAAAACAACCACATGCGGCGCAACCAGTGCCTGGAGTGGATGTATAAAGAGGAGTATATCTCCGAAGAGGAGCTTGAGGCGGCGAAAAAGGAAGTTATTGATTTCCACAGCGCCGACGCCAGCGGAAAATCCGACACCAACTATACCTGGTACACCGAGCAGGTCATCACCGATGTGATGAACGACCTGATGGAACAATATGGTTACAATGAGACAGTTGCCCATGATATCGTATACTCCGGCGGCTTGAAGATATATGCCTGTGTCGATCCCGAGGTCCAGGCGGCGGTGGACAGTATTTACTCCAATGCGGAAAATCTGCCCTATACTTCGCCCTCCGGTCAGCAGCTCCAATCGGCCATTGTGATCGTAGACCCCCAGGGAAATGTTTCTGCCCTGGCCGGAAAAATGGGCGAAAAGACCGCCGAGGACACCCGCGGTTACAACCTGGCCTCCCGTGCCATGCGTCAGCCCGGCTCCTCTATCAAGCCGCTGTCTGTATACGCTCCGGCGTTGGAAATGGGCCTTATTACCCCCAATTCCGTTTTTGAGGATAGCCCTCCCATGCTATTGGGAGAGACCCCGTGGCCGTCTAATGTGAACCACCGTTTCCGGGGACAGATGACCGTTACTACCGCTGTGGCCGATTCCACCAACACGGTGGCGGTCCGGGTACTGGAGAGAGTCACCCCGGAGGTCGCCTACGAATATTTGGTAGAAAAATTTGGCATAGACCAGGACCACTTGGTCCGCAGTATGGCTGTCAACGGCAAGGAAATGACCGACCTGGGATATTCCCAGATGGCCCTTGGCGGGTTGACCCGGGGCGTCACCACCATGGATATGGCGGGCGCATACTCGGTCTTTCCCCGCAATGGCGTATATGTAAAGCCCCGGACCTATTCAAAGGTAGTTGACAGCAACGGCAAGACCATCCTCACCCGGGAATTGACCGGCGAGGCGGTATTAAAGGAAAAAACTACCCATTATATCAACGAGCTGCTCAAGGGGGTAGTCACCGTTGGCGGTGGTTATGACGCCCGTATGTCCAATATGACTGTGGCTGGAAAGACCGGCTCCACCACCTCCAACTGTGACCGCTGGTTTGTAGGCTATACGCCTTATTATACTGCCGCAGTCTGGGTTGGGTACCGCACCCCGGAGCGGGTCACTGCCGGAAACGGCGCCCACAACCCTGCCGCCCAGCTTTGGAACCGCGTGATGAGCATTGTCCATGAGGGCTTGGAGGACAAGCCCTTTACCCGCTCCAATGACATGGTTGCCCGGGAATACTGCATGGATACCGGCCTACTGGCCACTGAGGAGTGCCGCAGTGATATGCGGGGCAGCCGGGTGGCTACCGGGTACTATTTTCCTGAGGATGCACCCAAGGATTACTGTCAGGCTCACAAAATGATCGAGGTTTGCACCGCTTCCCCGACTCTTGGCGAGGATGGAGGTATCATAGGTCCGTACCATCTGGCGGGGGAGTATTGTCCCGAGGTGGAGATCCTGGCGGACGGGACTGTGACGCCAGGACGGATCAGCGTTTCCATCCTGGACTTGCCCCGGGCATATGTGGGTGGGGTACACCCGGAAGACGACGCCTATTTTCTCGCCTCGATGGAGGCAGCCGGACCTTGCGAAGTGCATACCAATGGTGTCCCCGAGGAACCTAAACCGTATGATCCCAGGGAGTTTGACATTACAAATCCCTTTACCTGGCCGTCCAGAGAGGAAGACCCCAACTTTGAACCGGGCGATCCCACAACCTGGCCCTCCGTCGGAGGCGGCGGACATCTCGTCCGTCCCGGCGGGGATGATACGCCGCCGAGCAGTACGCCGTCAACGATGCCATTCCCTTCAATCGGCCCCATGCCTTGGGAGAGTCAGCCGCCGACGGTCCACACTCCGGCGCCCACCTCAACGCCGACGCCCCCGCCCCACGAAAGCGCCGAGGAACCGCTCTTACCGCCGGGACTGTTTTAACGGGCATCTATGAAAGAGCACGCAAAAGCGTGCTCTTTCGTGATTTACGGCAAAAATCCTCCCCTGACACGGCGGGAAGTTGGATAAAATTTTCCGGCCTCCGGCGTTGCGTTTGACGCAGTACTGTGTTAAAATGAAACACAGCTTGCAAACAAATGACTTTCCGACGTGGACAGTTAAGAAAGGTGCGACATAAAATGAGCACGCAGCCCAAATACTTTATTGTGGACACGCAAGCCTTGCCGGATATATTCCTAAAGGTAGTGGAGGCAAAACGCCTGCTGGACACCGGTGAGGTCCGCACGGTAAATCAGGCCGCGAACTTGGTTGGGATCAGCCGCAGCGCGTTTTATAAATATAAGGATATGGTTCGTCCCTTCCATGACATGCTCAGCGGAAGGATCGTCAATTTTCAGATCTTGATGAAAAACGAACCCGGAGTCCTGTCGGCAGTATTAAACGCTTTTGCCCAGTGTGGGGCCAACATTTTGACCATCAATCAAAGTATCCCTGCTGGAGGCAGCGCCTTGGTCCATATCGGCGCCGAGACCTCTGGATTAAAAATGCCGGTGGAAGGGCTGCTTGAGCGTTCCCAGTCAGTAAACGGAGTGGTCCGCTGCGAAATTTTAGCGGGCTGAACGAGAGAGGAGAGAGCCGTATGGCAAAGGTAGCCATCCTAGGTTTCGGCGTAGTCGGTTCCGGCGTCGCGGAGGTCCTGACCGTCAATGGCGCCCAGATCGACAGCCGGGTCCATTCCCCGGTAGAGCTAAAATATATTTTAGATGTGCGCGATTTCCCGGACAGCCCCTTCGCTTCAAAGATCATCCACGACTTCTCCGTTATTGAGAACGATCCTGAGGTAAACGTGGTGGTGGAGACCATCGGAGGGGCGAAGATCGCCAAGGAGTTTACCCAGCGCGCCCTGGCGGCGGGAAAGAGCGTTGTCACCTCCAATAAGGAGCTGGTGGCAAAGCACGGCTATGAATTGATGGAGCTTGCCAAAGAGCATGGCGCCAGCTATCTCTATGAAGCCAGCGTGGGCGGCGGGATCCCCATTATTCGCCCCCTGAAACAATGTCTGGCGGCCAACGAGATCACCGAGATCACCGGTATTCTCAACGGCACTACCAATTATATTCTTACACGGATGATCCGCTCTGGGCTGTCCTTTCGGGAGGCGCTGAAGGAAGCACAGGCCAAGGGCTATGCAGAGCAAGACCCCACCGCCGATGTGGAAGGACATGACGCGTGCCGGAAAATTTGCATCCTGGCCTCCCTAGCCTTCGGACGGCACATTTATCCAGAGCAGGTCGCTACCGAGGGCATTTCCGAAATAACATTGGCAGATGTGGCTTATGCCGACTCCTGCGGACGTAAGGTAAAGCTGCTTGGCCGGGCCATCCACCGCCCCGACGGCAAGGTCACTGCTTTTGTAGCGCCCCATCTGGTAGCCGGTGAAAACCCTCTGGCGGGGGTAGAAGACGTGTTTAACGCCATTACGGTGAAGGGCAACGCTATCGGCGATGTGATGTTTTACGGCAGGGGAGCGGGCAAGCTGCCTACAGCCTCGGCGGTGGTAGCCGATGTGATGGAGGCAGCCCGAAGTATGGGTCAGCCCAAATATCTGGACTGGCGTCCCGGCGGGGAGGACGTCACCCATTCCTGTGACGACCTTACCGGTTCATGGTATGTCCGGGGCAACGCCGAGCCCGAGGCGCTCCGCAGGGCCTTTGGCGAGGTAAGTTTTCTGGCCCGCTCCGGCGCGCCGGCAGAAGAGACCGCCATTCTGACTCCCCCCATGACCAGAGCGGAGCTGGAGGGGAAATATCCCGGCCAAACCGCCACCGTTTTTCGGGTACTGGAGGACTGACGGCTCCGTCATTTGCCGCATAAAATAGACCAGAACCTATAAGGGGGTACTTCTTTCCGATGGGACTTATTGTGCAGAAATTCGGCGGAAGCTCCGTAGCGGACGCAGACAAGCTCCGTAACGTAGCCCGCATTATTACCGAGACCTACCGAAGGGGCCATAAGGTGGTGGTGGTCCTCTCCGCCCAAGGTGATACCACCGACGATCTGATCGCCAAAGCCCAGGAGATCAACCGCCGTCCCTCCAAGCGGGAAATGGATATGCTGCTCTCTACCGGAGAGCAGATATCCTGTTCTCTCTGCGCTATGGCTATTGAGGCCATGGGATATCCGGTGGTCTCCCTAACCGGCTGGCAAGCCGGGGTACAGTCAAATTCCGCCTACGGAAATGCCCGGATCAAACGGGTGGATACCCAGCGTATCCTTAACGAACTGGACCGGCGGTGTATCGTGATCGTTACCGGGTTCCAAGGGATCAATAAGTATGGAGACATTACCACCTTAGGCCGGGGCGGTTCCGACACCTCGGCGGTGGCTCTGGCAGCCAGCCTCCATGCAGACCTGTGCCAGATCTATACCGATGTGGACGGCGTCTATACCGCCGATCCCCGCCTGGTCCCTCAGGCCCATAAGCTGGCGGAGATCACCTTTGACGAGATGTTGGAGTTGGCGACCTTGGGCGCGCAGGTACTTCACAACCGCTCTGTAGAGATGGCGAAACGGTACAATGTCAATCTGGAGGTCCTCTCCAGCTTCTCCGGCAATCCGGGGACTCAAGTCAAGGAGGTCGTGAAAACCATGGAAAAGTCTCATGTAAGCGGTATCGCGAAGGATAAAAATATTGCCCGTCTCGCTCTGGTAGACCTGGCCGATGAGCCGGGTATCGCTTTCCGCATTTTCTCCCTGCTTTCCAAAAACAACATTAACGTGGATATTATCCTCCAATCTATTGGCCGCGGGGATAAGAAGGATATCAGTTTCACCGTCGCAAAGAGCGACGCAGAGGCCGCGAAAAAGATCCTGGAGGAGAATCGGGACTACATTGGCTTTAATAGCATCGACGTCAACGAAAATGTGGCCAAGGTCTCCATTGTAGGAGCCGGAATGATCAATAACCCTGGTGTGGCCGCCGGAATGTTTGAAGCGCTCTTCAGCGCGGGGATCAATATCCATATGATCTCCACCAGCGAGATCAAGGTGTCCGTTCTGGTGGACCTTGAGGACGCGGACCGGGCGGTCCAGGTCACACACAACAAATTCTTTAATGATCCCGCCATGCAAAATAACTGATGGCCACAACCAGGAGGGGAGACGGGCGCCACCCGTCTCCTTTTCTTATTGGTCCCTCTTGACAGCACGGCGGCAATGTAGTATATTAGCGTGGTAAAGCGCGAAAGTAAGGGGGAGTTTCATGAACGTGATCACAACGCCGGAGGGAACACGGGACCGGCTGTTTGCCGAGTGCACAGATCTTCGTAATGCCCAAAGCAAGCTGACAAAGCTGTTTCGTGGTAAGGGCTATGAGGAGATCAGCACTCCAGAGATCGAGTATTACGACCTATTTCTCCAGTCCGGGAACCCCATTCCTCAGGAGGCATTACTGAAAATCGTAGACCGCTCCGGCAAGCTGATGGTCATGCGGCCCGACTGCACTGCCCCCATCGCGCGGGTCGCTTGTACCAAGCTGAAAAGCGCTCCGCTGCCCCAGCGCCTTTATTATAATGAGACCGTTTTTCGTTCCGGCGCCGCCCACCGGGGTGGCAGCAGCGAGATCCCTCAATGCGGCATTGAGTTGCTGGGGGCGGGTGGGATCCAGGCTGATGTGGAGGCTGTATCCATGGCAGTGGAGGCACTGGCGGCGGTTTGTCCCCAAGGCTTTCGTATTGAGCTTGGCCATGCGGGACTCTTTCGCTCTCTGTCCGAGCAGATGGAAATGCCCAAGGCCAAGATTGAAGAAATGCGTATGCTCATTGAGGGTAAGCACTTTGCCGCCTTGGATGAATTCCTCGCCCCCTATCGGGATAGACCTGCCTATGGACTGCTCTCCAGACTCTCCCGCCTTTTTGGAGGAGTGGAAGTATTGGATGAGGCCGAAGCTTTGATCGGTCCCAGGCCGGAGCTGCTTTATCTGCGAGAGCTGCACACTGCGCTGCAAGCTGTAGGCTGCGGTGAATTTGTCTGTTTTGATCTGGGGCTTGTTCACCAGATCGATTACTATACCGGGCTGGTTTTCCGGGGCTATGCCAAAGGCGCGGGCGCACCTGTGCTTTCCGGCGGGCGGTATGACAATCTGCTGGGCGCCTTTGGCCGTCCGGCCCCTGCCGTCGGTTTTGCGGTCTATATGGATCTGGTATCAAGTGAAACTCCTGTACAGGAATCCGATACCAGGCTTCGCATTGCTCTCACCAAGGGCAGACTTCAGGATAAAACAGTGGCGTTGATGGAGAAGGTTGGTATCGACTGCGCTCCGATAAAGGACCCTGGCCGGCGGCTGGTCCACCAGCTGCCCAACTACCCGCTGGACGCAGTGCTGGCAAAGGCTCCTGATGTCATTACATATGTAGAGCACGGGGTCTGCGATCTCGGTGTTGTAGGAAAGGACACCATTCTGGAGCGGGGAGAAAGCCCCTTTTATGAAGTGCTGGACCTGGGGTTTGGGAAATGCCGCTTTGCCTTGGCTGTCAAGGAAGGGACAGATTTCTACGGCACCTATAAGACCCGTCGTATCGCGTCGAAATACCCCAACGTGGCCCGGAAATTTTTTGAGGATAAAGGCATGGACGTGGAGATCATCAAGATCGAAGGCTCGGTGGAGCTGGCTCCTATCCTGGCCCTGGCCGATGCCATCGTAGACATCGTAGAGACCGGCGCGACCTTACGGGAGAATGGCCTGATCCCTATTGAGGATGTGGCGCCGGTATCGGCAAGGCTCATTGTCAATACTGCCGCTATGAAGCTGAAAAAGCCGGCGATCTTAGATTTTATCGGTAAGTGTCAGGCGGGTTTGGAGGGAGCAAAATGTTGAATATCGTTACGGCGGACGGCGTGGCGGAAAAGCTCGTCATACAGGCCATTCGGGAGCGGGCGGCCTCCGCCAACCATGCCATTGAAATGGCGGTCAAAGCCATTATGGAGAATGTAAGGGAAGAGGGGCTTCCGGCAGTTGAACGGTACACTCGCCAATTTGACCACAAGGTCCCTTATGAAATTTCCCGGGAAAAGTTGGCGGAAGCCTATGATCGTTGCCCCAAGGAACTGATCGCCGCATTGGAGCATGCTGCCGCCAACATTCGCGACTATAACGAGAAGCTGCTTCCAAGATCGGTGACCTGGTCCTCTCCCGACGGGGGAGAGGTTGGCCGTATCGTCCGCGGTTTAACACGGGTAGGTATTTATGTTCCCGGAGGCACCGCAGCGTATCCGTCCTCTGTACTGATGAATGCCATTCCGGCCAAGGTGGCCGGCGTGGAGGAGATCATTATGGTGACGCCGCCTACCGATAACCTCAATGACGCGGTGCTGGCCGCGGCCAAGATCGCCGGAGTAGATCGGGTGATCGCTGTGGGCGGAGCGCAGGCGGTGGCTGCCCTGACCTACGGCGCCGGGGTTATCCCTAAAGTGGACAAGCTGGTGGGACCTGGAAACGCCTATGTTGCCGCGGCCAAGCGTTTGGCCTACGGACAGCTGGACATTGATATGGTGGCCGGCCCCTCCGAGGTGCTGGTCATTGCCGATGAGACGGCTGACGCGAAATTTGTTGCCGCCGACCTTCTCTCCCAGGCGGAACACGACAAGCTGGCCTCCGCCGTTCTTCTTACCACCAGCAAGGCTCTTGCCGAGGCGGTGGATGCGGAAATGATCCGCCAGACCGGGTATTTGGAGCGCTCTGAGATCATGGAGTGCTCTATACGGGACTTTGGCTGTGCCATTGTATGCCACAGCTTAGACGAGGCGGCGGCTTTGGGCAATGAGATCGCCCCGGAGCATTTAGAAGTAGTGACCGCCGATCCTGAGGGTCTTCTGCCCAAAATCAAAAACGCCGGAGCGGTATTCCTGGGGAGCTGGTCCCCGGAGCCGCTGGGCGACTACTTGGCGGGGCCCGACCACGTGCTGCCCACCTCGGGTACGGCCCGGTTCTTTTCCCCGCTGTCGGTGACAAGCTTTTTGAAAACCATGAGCGTCATAAAGTACGATAAGGCCACGCTGGAGCCAGTGAAGGATGAGATCATTGTTCTGGCCCAGAGCGAAAAGCTCACTGCCCATGCCAATTCCATTCAGGTCCGTTTTGAATAAGGAGGCCGTTATGAGAACTTCCCAAGTAAAAAGAGATACCAAGGAGACCCAGATCAGCTTGGCCCTGTGCCTTGACGGCGGAGAAGTCAAAGTGGAGACCGGCATCGGATTTTTTGACCATATGCTTACCGCTTTGGCATTTTATGCCGGGTTTGGTCTAACGCTGAAAGCAGCGGGGGATCTGAACGTGGATGGCCACCACACTGTTGAGGACGTTGGGATCTGCCTTGGATCAGCCTTTAAGGACGCCTTGGGGGAGAAGAAGGGGATCGCGCGCTTTGGCTCGGCGTATGTCCCCATGGATGAGGCTCTGTGCCGCACGGTGTTAGACATTTCCAGCCGTCCCTATCTTGTCTATGACGCCGAGATGCCCCAGGATATGATCGGAAGCTACGACGCTTGTTTGACGGAGGAGTTTATGCGGGCTTTTGCGGTAAACGCCGGCGTTACTCTGCACATGGCCTGCCTCTATGGGAAGAATTCCCACCACATTACTGAGGCATTTTTTAAGTCCCTGGGGCTTGCTCTGAAGCAGGCGGTGAAGACGGAGGGCAATGCCGTGGTCTCCACCAAAGGTGTTCTCTGATGGGCTATACCGCTATTGTAGATTACGGCGCGGGCAACCTAAAAAGCGTTGTCAACGCCATGGACTATTTGGGCCTCAAGGTCCATATCACCGCTGAGGCCAAAGAGTTGGAGCTTGCCGACGCTATTATTTTGCCCGGCGTCGGCGCGTTTCCAAAGGCGTGGGGGCGGCTGTGTGCCGCCGGAGTAAACACAGAGCTTCGATCTCAGGCGAGGAAAAAGCCGATCCTGGGTATCTGCCTGGGAATGCAATTCCTTTTTGATGAAAGTGCAGAGATCATATCCACCCCCGGACTGGGACTGATCCCCGGCAGGGTAGACTGGATCAAAACGGAATGCAAACTGCCTCACATCGGCTGGAACAGTCTGCAGCTTCAAAACGGCTGCCCCATTTTCCGCGGTTTGGAGGAGGGGAGCTTTGTCTACTTTGTCCACTCCTTCTGCGGCTATGCCGACGATGAGCGAGATGTTTCTGCCCGGACCGACTACGGCGCTTCCATAGTTGCGGCAGTCCACCGCGGAAATGTATACGGCTGCCAATTCCACCCTGAGAAGAGCGGGGAAGCGGGGCTTCAAATTTTAAGAAACTTCGGGGAGCTGAACAGATGATCATCTTTCCAGCCATTGATTTGAAAGACGGCAAGTGTGTCCGTCTGCAAAAGGGGGATTTCGATACCACCCACCAGGTGGCGGACAGCGCTGCGGAGACCGCAGCCACTTTTTCTGCCGCCGGCGCGCGGTGGGTCCACATGGTTGACCTGGACGGCGCCAGAAACGGAGAGCGGAAAAACGGGAGCATCGTAGCCCAGGTGGCCGCAAACTCCGGCCTGAAGGTAGAGCTAGGCGGCGGAATGCGCTCCGAGGCCGATCTGGCCGCTGCCGACGCCATGGGGGTGGAGCGGATGGTTATTGGCTCCGCCGCCGTCAGCGACCCCGAGTTTGTGGCGCGGGCGGTAAAGAGATACGGAGAGCGCCTCGCCGTGGGTATCGACTGCCTGAACGGAAGGGTCCGCACCGCCGGCTGGGAGCAGGATTCTGGTCTGGATGGTGTGTATTTTGCCCAACAGATGGAGCAAATGGGTGTAAAGTATATTATCTATACAGATATTGCGACAGACGGGATGCTCTCTGGGCCCTCCTTTCCCCAGCTGAAAACCTTGAGCAGAATGGTCTCCTGCTGCATCACCGCCTCCGGTGGCGTTACTACCTTGGACGATGTGAAAAAGTTGCGGGACATGGGCCTGTATGGCGCCATCATTGGCAAGGCGTACTACGCCGGGACCATTGATCTGGCCCAGGCGGTGGAGGTAGCAAAATGTTAGCAAAACGTATCATTCCCTGCCTGGATGTCCGGGACGGCAGGGTGGTAAAGGGCGTCAATTTCGTGAATATTCGAGACGCCGGGGACCCTGTGGAGCTGGCGAAATACTATTCCGACCAAGGCGCGGACGAGATCGTTTTTCTGGACATCACCGCCACCAGCGACGAGCGAAAAACTGTGGTCGATGTGGTAGCGCGCACGGCTTCCCAGGTTTTTGTCCCCCTCACCGTAGGCGGCGGCATCCGCACATTGGAGGACTTTCAGCAACTTCTTCGGGCGGGGGCGGATAAGATCTCCGTAAACTCTGCCGCAGTTAAGGACCCAACGCTCATTTCAATGGCCGCCGAGCATTTCGGCTCCCAGTGCGTAGTATTGGCCATCGATGCCAAGGGTAGGGGAAACGGCACGTGGGAGGTGGTCACTGCCGGAGGGCGGATCCCTACCGGGCTGGATGCGGTGGAGTGGGCCAAGCAGGGCGTGGCGCTTGGGGCGGGGGAAATTTTGCTCACCTCCATGGATGCCGACGGCACCAAAGCGGGTTTTGACCTCCCATTGACCAAAGCAGTCGCCGACGCCGTCTCCGTCCCGGTCATTGCCTCTGGTGGCTGTGGCGCCTTGGAACACTTTGCCCAAGTATTTGACGCCACCGGCTGCGACGCCGCACTGGCAGCGTCCCTGTTCCATTTTGGAGAGCTGACCGTACCTCAGGTGAAAGAGTATTTGAAAAGCCGGGATATCCCGGTGCGGTAGGAGGGAAGCAGCAATGGTCGATCTGAACCAACTTTTTCAAAAATCCGCTCTGATCCCGGTCATTATCCAGCACGCAGAAACAGGAAAGGTCCTGATGCTGGGCTTTACAGATCGAAGGGCAGTGGAGCTGACGCTGGAGACCAAGACCGCCTGGTTCTGGTCTCGAAGCCGCCAGAAGCTATGGAACAAGGGGGAAAGCTCCGGCCACTTCCTCCATGTAAAAAGGATCGTGACCGACTGTGATACCGATACTTTGCTCTATTTTTGCATTCCCGAAGGCCCCGCCTGCCATACCGGGGCGGAGTCCTGCTTTTTTAATACCATTTGGGAGGAAAGCGACAATGGATAACACACTACAGCAGCTCTATAATGTGATCTTAGACCGTAAGGCCCATCCTCAGGAGGGGTCCTATACCTGCTACCTCTTTGAAAAGGGACTGGATAAGATATTGAAAAAGGTGGGGGAGGAGAGCGCGGAGACCATTATTGCCGCCAAAAACGGCGCACAGAGCGACACCGTGGGGGAGATCTCCGATCTTATCTATCATCTGCTGGTGATGATGGCAGAGCAGAAAATTCCTCTCTCCGCCGTAATGGAGGAGCTAGACCGTCGAAGCCAAAAAATCGGCAATCTGAAGCAATTCCACATTTCCGATCACGAGAGCTAAGATGCGCATCATTCAAGTCTGTGCCGACAAGGGAAAATACTTGCCTCTTCTTTTGCTGGGAGATGAGCAACTATCGCTGATCTTGGGCTATCTGGAGCGTGGAGACCTTTTTGTGTTGGAGCGAAGCGGAGACGCTGTCGGGGTCTGTGTCGTGACAAAGGAAGCGCCGGGAGAGTATGAGCTTCAAAATATTGCCGTTCACCCCTCCCTGCGGCGGGAAGGGGTGGGCCGGACGCTGGTGGAATTTGTCTGGGACCACTACCCCGACCTCCGCCTCCTCCGGCTGGGAACAGGCGATAGCCCGTCAACAGTGGGTTTTTATCAGGCGTTGGGATTTCAGGAGGTCGGACGGGACCGGGATTACTTTTTGCGCGCCTATGACCACCTGATTTTTGAGGATGGAAAGCAGCTGAAGGACAGGGTGCATTTTCAAAAAGCCGCAGCGCGGTGAGGAGGAAATATCCTCACCGCGCTGCTATTTTTGTTGCGTGTCATGCAAAGAAATGGTACAATAAAGCATCTATATATAAAAGGGGAAGGGTATATGGTCATTCTGGGCATTGACCCCGGTTTCGCCATCGTTGGGTTCGGCGTAGTCGGCTCTGACGGCGGACGCCAGCGGCTTTTGTCTTGCGGCGCTATAACCACTCCATCCAACGAGCCGCTGCCCACACGGTTGCTGCAGATCGAAAACGATATGGCCCAGCTCTTTGACGCCTTTCACCCAGACGCCATGGCAATTGAAGAGCTATTTTTTACCAACAACGTTACTACCGGCATTGGTGTGGCTCAGGCCAGAGGGGTTCTTCTAGCTGCGGCTGAACGGGCGAAGGTACCCATCTATGAGTACAGCCCCTCCGAAGTCAAGATGGCTATGACGGGTTATGGCAAGGCCACCAAAAAACAGATCATGGATATGACCAAACGTATGTTGGCCCTGAAAACAGAGATCAAGCCGGATGACGCTGCCGATGCGGTAGCCATCGCTCTGTGCCACGCCCGGTCCTTTGCCTCCAGGCTCCAGGCTCCCGACGCCGCAAAGCCCGGCAGTGGCCGTTACGCGGTAAAGCATCCCGGAAAGTAGGAGAGAAATTTATGTTTTACTATTTGAATGGAACTGTGGCTCATTTGGGGCCGTACCTGGCGGTCATTGACTGCGGTGGCGTGGGCTTTGCCTGCAAAACCACCAACGTGACCTTAGCCGCCCTCACAATAGGAAAAACAGCCAAGCTTTATACATACATGAACGTCCGGGAGGACGCCATAGAGCTTTTTGGCTTTGCCACGGAGGAGGAGCTGGGCTGCTTTCAAATGCTCATTGGGGTATCCGGCGTAGGTCCCAAGGCGGCGCTCTCCATTCTTTCCGCCACCCCCCCGGAGCGGTTGGCTCTTGCCATTATCACCGGGGACGAGAAGGCCCTTACCATGGCGCCGGGGATCGGAAAGAAGCTTGCCCAGCGCATTATTCTGGAGCTGAAGGATAAGCTGGCAAAGGGCCAGCTTTCTCCGGCAGGGGAGAGCTATGGCGGTACCGGCGTCACCCTCATCCCGGAAAACAAGCTCAGTGAGGCCACCGCCGCCCTGGCGGTGCTGGGCTACTCCAATTCCGAGATCGGCCTGGCGCTGAAGGGGATCGATATGGACAGTTTGACTCTGGAAGAGATCATTAAACAGGCCCTCAAAAAGATGGTGAAATAACAACGCAGATGGAAACGATTTGCCATAGCGCCGTTTTGCGGCTGTGGAGGATTAAGGAAGTGAGAACGTGAGCATTGATTTTTCCGATACCGGTTTTGAGATGGAAGAGCCATTGGTGGCGACTACTTTGAACCGGGAAGACGATAATGAAGTTACTCTCCGCCCCAAGACTCTGGCGGACTATGTGGGACAGGAGAAAGCCAAAGAAAACCTGACTGTTTTTATCCAGGCGGCAAAACTGCGTTCAGAACCGCTGGATCATGTGCTTCTCCATGGTCCCCCGGGATTGGGCAAGACTACCCTGGCAGGGATCATTGCCAACGAAATGGGGGTCAGTATCCGTATTACCTCCGGCCCCGCCATTGAAAAGCCGGGGGATCTGGTGGCTTTGCTCACCAATCTCAGCGAAAACGATATCCTCTTTGTAGACGAGATCCACCGTCTGAACCGTCAGGTGGAAGAGATCCTTTATCCAGCTATGGAGGATTACGCCATTGACATCATCATTGGGAAAGGTCCGTCAGCCAACTCTATCCGGCTGGACCTGCCCAAATTCACCCTCATTGGAGCTACCACCAGGGCAGGGCAGCTCTCCGCACCGCTTCGTGACCGATTTGGCGTCACGCTACGGTTGGAACTCTATACCCCGGAGGAGCTGTCCCGGATCGTCGCCCGCTCTGCCTCTATTTTGGAAGTGCCCATTGAAGCCGGCGGAGCGATGGAGATCGCCAAGCGCAGCCGGGGGACCCCTCGGATCGCAAACCGAATGCTTCGCCGGGTACGTGATTTTGCCCAGGTAAAGGCTGGAGGCGTCATTACCCAGAATGTGGCGGATGATGCGCTGTCCGCATTGGAGGTAGATCATCTGGGGCTGGACACCATTGATCGCCGGATGCTTCGCAGCATTATTGAGAACTACCGGGGCGGCCCGGTGGGACTGGAGACCCTGGCCGCCACCATCAATGAGGAGGCGGTAACTCTGGAAGACGTATATGAGCCATACCTTATGCAGTTGGGCTTCCTGACCCGGACCCCGCGGGGTCGGTGCGTCACCCAGAAAGCGTATGAACACCTTCATATCCCGTTTTTGGGTATGGAGCAAATGACTCTCTGAAAAGGAGCTTGTATATGGGTAAATTATTTGGAACCGACGGTATTCGCGGAGTCGTAAACGAGAACTTGAATGCCGACCTGGCCTTTGAGGTCGGCTGCGCTGCCGCCCAGGTGCTGGCAAAGGATACCGGTAAAAAGCGGCCTCTTTTTACCATTGGCAAGGATACCCGCATATCCTCCGATCTGCTGGAGGGCGCCCTCATCGCCGGACTTTGCTCTGCCGGGGCGGACGTGCTTCGCCTGGGCGTCATCCCCACTCCCGCGGTGGCGTTCCTTACCATTGCCAACAAGGCCGACGCGGGCATTGTGATCTCCGCGTCCCACAATCCTTTTGAGCATAATGGTATCAAGATCTTTAACGCCCAGGGGTTCAAGCTCTCCGATGCTTTGGAGAACAAGATCGAGGACATCGTGCTCTTCAATCAGAAATCGCCGCTATGCACTGGCGCGGACATTGGCAAGGTAACTTATGCGGATACCCAGGCGGTGGAGGAGTACATTGACCACCTGATCACCACAGTGGATACCGATCTCGCCGGAATGCGGATCTTAGTGGATTGCGCCAACGGCGCTTCCGCCGCAACGGCAGGGAAGCTCCTCAACCGTTTTCCCAAGCTTCATACGGACATCATCAATGCCGATCCCGATGGTGTCAACATTAACCACGACTGCGGTTCCACCCACATTGAAAAGCTCTCCGCCATGGTGACGGCGGGGGATTACGACCTGGGCATTGCTTTTGACGGCGATGCAGACCGCTGTTTGGCTGTAGACGAAAAGGGCATCCTCATTGACGGGGACCAGGTCCTGGCCGTCTGCGGCACCGACCTGCGGAGCAGGGGGGAACTGGCAGGGGATACCATTATAGGGACAGTGATGAGCAACTTGGGTCTGCGCCTGTTTGCCAAGGAGCACGGTATCACTCTGGGCATCACCGATGTGGGGGACCGCAATGTATTGGAGGAGATGGAGCGGGGCGGTTACATCCTGGGCGGCGAGCAGTCTGGGCATACCATCTTTCGTCAGTTTGCCACCACTGGCGACGGAGAGCTAACCGCTCTCCAGCTCCTCAATGTTCTTAAAAAGTCGGGAAAGAAAGCTTCCGAGCTGTTCTCCGTGTGCCAGCGGTATCCCCAAGTGCTGGTAAATGTCCCCGTGGCGGACAAGGACAAGAAAGCGTCCATCATGGGATCTGAGCAGTTGATGGCCGCGATAGCGCAAACGGAGGCGGAACTTGCCGACACAGGCCGGGTGCTGGTACGCCCCTCCGGTACTGAGCCATTGATCCGGGTGATGATCGAGGCAAAGGAGGAAGCGACGGCCCAAGTTCAGGCGCAAAAGTTGGCAGATTTAATAAAAACACTGTGAAAATTTTTGGATTTTCAGAGGGTTTTACCGAAAACACGCTTGACAAGCCTGCGTTTTTTTGATATATAAGAGTTAAAAGGAGTCTTGGGCATGGACCCACGATATGAACAATCGGATGAGGTCCTATGCTCTCTCGCTTTCAGCGGAGACCGTACGGCGGAAGAGTTGCTGGCCGCCCGCTATAGTCGGTTGGTGCGCATCTGCGCACGGCCATATTTCTTGGCGGGCGGTGACAGTGAGGACCTGATCCAAGAGGGAATGATCGGCCTGTTGTCTGCCATCCGCGGATTCCAGGCAGATAAAGAGGCACGCTTTGGGACCTATGCGGAAGTATGTATTCGGAATCGCATTCGCTCCGCCACAAAGGCTGCCGCCAGGGATAAGCACACCCCTTTGAACCAGTCACTCTCCCTGGGTACATCGCTTTTCGAGCAGACCGTTGAAAATTATGGCGTTGATTTTCAACAGTGCGGCGCAAACCCTGAAGATGTATTGATCTGCAGAGAAGAGAACCAGGCGCGAATAAAGTCCATGCGAGAAAAACTCTCTGTCTTTGAAAAAATAGTTTTGGACCTTTATTTGGATGGTTTTTCATATGGAGAGATCGCGCTTCGGGTAAGTAGGCCGGTAAAATCAGTGGACAACGCGGTGCAGCGCATTCGTCGCAAGGCAGCGGAATGGTTTTCCGCATAAAAAGCCCCTCGGGGCAAAATTATCCCTTTGGCGTTCGCAGCGAGAGCTGTACGCAATATTACATGCCCAACATAAGCTGGATACATCCGGGGTGGGGCAAATGATTCAAAGAGAGGGTAAAATCATGTACGAAGACAAAACACTTGTATGCAAAGAATGCGGACAGGAGTTCGTGTTTACCGCCGGTGAACAGGAGTTCTATGCGGAGCGTGGCTTCCAGAATGAGCCTCAGCGCTGCAAAACTTGTCGCGATGCCCGCAAGGCTGCGGCCCGTGGTCCTCGTGAATACTTCACGGCTACCTGCGCCCGCTGTGGCGGTGAGGCCAAGGTCCCCTTTGAGCCTAAGTCTGACCGGCCTGTTTATTGCAGCGAGTGCTTTGCTAAGATCCGTGAGGAGGAGCAGGGCGAGTAATTGTCCTTTTCTTCACGGCGCATAAACAACGCCTAAGAGACAGCACGGCCAATGGCCGTGCTGTCTTGCTGTCTGAATCGCGGCGAAGTCAATCGGAATATCATAAAAATTCATGGGCGGAGCTATTGCATTTTTGCATGGCCCCGCCTATAATTGATATGAATCCTTGCCAAATGTTGGAGGAATGGACAATGAAAGAGCTTTCCAGAATTGCCACCGGGATCCATGATTCCGCCACAATGCATATCGACAGCCTTTATAAGCAGATGAAGGCCGACGGGATGGACGTTATCGGCTTTGCGGCGGGAGAACCTG
>ERZ779633.276-NODE-276-length-16602-cov-5.114341_pt1 | contig 16602 bp, 18 predicted proteins | sample MGYA00514195_ERZ779633 | MGnify/ENA primary metagenome ERZ779633 (study PRJEB29562, sample SAMEA4376707) | mouse gut metagenome | isolation source: Cecum | study: EMG produced TPA metagenomics assembly of the A DSS colitis mouse model was used to assess the...
CAGCCCGGAAGTGACTGGAGCCCTCCAGCACGGCGGTCACCTCCGCGCCGCAGGCGGGACAGTCCACGTGCTCAAACTGGCGGAACCGCTGTCCCGCCGCCCGCACCTTCTGGCGGCACTGGAAGCACATCCCCCGGACGTTGCCTTTTTTGTACAACAGCACCCGGTCCTCGGGAAGCACCGTCCGCCGGATAAAGTCCTCCAGCCCCGGGGGCAGGCCCTCCGGGCACAGCTCCACGTCCCCGTCCCGCAGCTCCCCCCGGGCCTCCCGGGCGTCCCGCTCCTCCGCCCGGACCGCCTCCGCCGTCCAGGCCGCCAGCTCGGGCAGGCCGTGGTTCCGGCTCTCCCGGACCCCCAGCCACCGCAGCAGGGCGTGCTCGTCCCGTTCGCTGATCTCGGGATAGCACCAGGACGGCCCGGCGGGGAAGCCGCCCAACGCCTTGTCCAGATCATGCCGGGCCGCACCCCCTTTGTCCCGGTACAGCACCGCCGCCCGGCTCCGCTTCTTGGAGCACACCAGCCGGAAATCCGGGCCGTAAGACCTCCAGGAGTTCTCCTTTGCCCGGTTGCGGACGAAGTCGGCCGCCAGCAGACGCTCCCCCTCCACCACGGGCCAGGACAGGGTGACGGCTAATTCCTGCCTGACGCCGCGGTACGGCTCCGGCGAGGGCAGGGCGCGGACCCTTCTGTCGATTCTCATGCCGCCCGCCCCCTACAGGAAGTCCAGCGGGTCGATGTCCCCGCCGGAGGGCCGGGACTGCTCCGCCGCAGGCGCGGCGGCGGGGAGGCCCATGGCCCGCCACTGGGCGGCGGTGTCCGTGGGCAGGCCGAAATACTGATCCACCTCGCCGAACACCTGGGCGGGGGTGAGCACGGCCACGCTCCCAGCCCTGGCCGCCTTGGCCCGCTTCACCACCGCCTCCATGGCTCCCTTTAACGTCCTGCCGCCCGTGATTTTGCCCGCCAGGGCCTGGTCGCAGCGGTCGATGACATAGTGTCCCAAAATCTCCAGGTAGCGGTTATCGGGCTCCTTCTGCATCTCGGCGTTGAGCTTCGCGATTGCTTTATCAATCATTGCGCCGCCTCCCGGATTTTGTCCGCCAGGGCCAGCAGGGCCTTGGACAGCCCCGGGGCCTTTTCCGGGTCCCTGGCCCGGAACTCCGTGAGCATCCCGCCCAGCTTTTTCGCCAGCCCCTGGGTCTGCTCGAACAGGGCCCGGAACAGGGCCAGCTCCCCGTCGGCGGCCAGGGCGGCCCGCTTCCCCTCCGCCCCCTCCCGGAGGGCGGCGGCCTCCGCCTTGGCCCGCTCCAGCTCCTGCCGGGCCTGCTCCTGCTCCAGCCTGGCCCGCTGGACCGCGCTGTTGGCCTCCATCAGCTCCGCCCGGGCCTGCTCGGCGGCGGATTTCGCTTCGTCCACCTGGGCCTGCATGGCGGCCTCCGCCTCCCGGCGGGCGGCGTGGAGGGCGTTGGCGTCCGTCTCCACCACCATGTCCACCGGGCTGGCCTTCAGCTCCTCCAGCTCCGCCGCCAGCCGCTGGGCGGCGGCCTGGGCCTCCTCCGCCCGGGCGGACTGCTCCGCCAGCTGGGCGTTCAGCCCCTCCAGCCGCCGGTTGGCCAGCTCCATGTCCTGGGACGCCTTGTCCCGGGCTGCTTCCGCCGCCGCCTGTCCGGCCTGGGCCTGCTCCGCCGCCCGGCGGGCCTCGTCGCGCTCCCGCTGGGCCGCCCGCACCTCCGCGCTCAGCTCCCGGGTGCTCATGTGCTCCACGTCGTGGGTCTCCAGGAATTCGTCCAGCTCCGGCCCGTCCCGGAGGGGCAGCAGGCAGATGGCCTGACTGACGCTCAAAGTCCCAAGCGTCTGGGATTTTGGCGATTCAAACAGGCTCTCCTGGCTGTTTCCGTACCGTTGGAACAGCCGCATCAGCTCCTGGGCCCGGGACTGGGAGTAGTCCACCTCCCGCTTCAGCCACCCGCCCCACTCCCCATGGGGCACCATGCCCTTGGCCTCGGTGAGCCAGCGGCCCTTTTCCACCGCGTGGGCCAGCATCATGTTGGCCAGCTGCTGGTCCTCCCGGTCCCGCTCCCGGATGCGGCCCGCCAGCTCCGCCAGCCGCTCCCCGGCCCTGTTCTCTAAGAGGCCGCGCTCCTGCGCCGTCAGTTCCGTATGCTCCATTTTGATGGTTCCTTTCCGTTGAAATTGGATGATGTCCGGGTCCTACTGCGGCGTCGCCCCGTGGTATTCCACCCCGAAGGCCTCGCAGAGCTGGCGGTCGCTGAAGTAGCGGGGGAATATGATGCACAGCTCCTCCCGGGTGAAGCTGCCCAGATCCCGGAGACGCTTGTAGTAGGTGGCGGGGCTTTTGGGCATCAGCTTGAGGGTGTCGGTGTCCTTCTCGCCCCGCAGCTCCTGCCCGTAGCGCAGTCCGGCCATAAACGCCCGGTCCATCCGCGCCCTGGGGGACTCCCGCAGTTTCGGCATAGTCCGTCCCTCCTTACTGCGCCAGGTAGAAGTCCACCAGCACGGCGGCGTCACCGGCCTGCTTCAGCCGCTTCTCCGCCAGTGCGTGCCCCGCCGGCACCAGGCTGAGCGCGGCGGCCTCCTGTTCAAAACGGAACTGCGCCGCCTCCAGCGCGGCGATGGCGGCGTCCAGCTGCTCCTGGGAAAGTACGATTTTCATAAGTAAACCTCCTTGCTTCTTGTCCGCAGGCTTGGTATGACGAGACTGCGGAGCTGCTGTGTCCGGCTCCTGACGGGGGGTTTTACGCCCAGGCCTCCGCCCAGGCGGCCAGCTCCGCCAGCTCCCAGGCGGTGAAGCCGTCCGCCTGGGCCAGCAGCTTTTCCTGGACGGCGGAGCCCGCGTGCTCCAGGGCTTCCTTGTAGTCGTCGATGGTTTTCATGGGAGTGCTCCTTTCGTGTGCTTGTGCCTGCGCCCGCTCGTTCCGCCGCGCTTTTTTAGAGAGACACGTTATGTGACATTTATCAATCAAAAAAAAGTGCCTGCACCGTCATGCCATAAAAATCCGCCAGCTTGATCTTTGTCTCGTCTCTCGGGACCCTCCCGCCATTTTCATACATGGCAATGGCGGAAACAGACACCCCAACCGCGTTTGCGACATCCTCACGCCGCCTGTCCCCCCGCGCCCGCACAAGCCGTTCCGCAACGCTCATGAAATCACCTCCAGTCTGTCACGTCACGTGACACTCATACCTTACCACAGGCGATGGAGTTTGTCAACACATTTCGTGACAAATTTTCATTGACTTTTTTCACGATTCGTGATATTCTTTGGTTGCGAAGCAAAAGGAGGGGATTCTGGTGGGCGCGTTTGCAGATATGCTGACCTCGCTGAGAAAGCAGGAGGGCCTGTCCCAGAAGGAATTAGCCGACAAAACCGGATTGACCCGCAGCGCGATCGGGATGTATGAAACCGGGAAGCGGGAGCCTGATTTTGAGACCTTGGAAATTTTCGCGGATTTTTTTAATGTGAATATGGACACGCTCCTGGGCAAGGCCGAGAGTGCAGCCCCAGATCCGAAGGACCTGCCCTCCAACGCGTTTTCCATCGACCTGTCCAACTGCCACCGCATCCCCATCCTGGGCCGGATCTCCGCCGGCCTGCCGCTGTACGCCGAGGAGCACATCGAGGGCTACACCCTCACCGACCTGAACGGCGGCGCGGAATACTTTGGGCTCCGGGTGAGCGGGGACAGCATGAACGCCCTGCGCATCAACGAGGGGGATATCATCATCGTCCGCCGCCAGGAGGAGGTGGAGCAGGGGGAGGTGGCCGTGGTGCTGGTGGACGGAGAGGACGCCACGGTGAAGCGGTTCTATTCCTCCGATACCACAGTTACTTTGATGCCGCAGTCCACCAACCCGGAGCACAAGCCGCAGATGTATGATCTGAGCAAAACCCCCATCCGTGTGTTGGGCAAGGTGGTGGAGGTAAAGTTTTTGGTGTAGAAAGGAGCCGATCATGAGCAACGAAGAAAAGATTTTAGCCTTGCTGGAGCAGGTGAGCAGCCGGATGGAGGGCCTGGAATCAGGTCAGGCCGCGCTGGAAGGCCGCATGAAACGAATCAATGGTGATCTGAAAACCAACAACCTGCTGATCAGAAACCTGGAGAGCAAGCAGGCCGCTTTCGAGGGACGGATGGGGCGGATTGAAACGGCACTGGCTGAAGCGCAGGATGGCCTCACCGCCATCAAGCTCCGCCTGGAGCTTGATGTGGAAAAGCGGTTCGACGCCGTCAACGAGGGCATCGACGCCATCCTGGCGCAGCTGACGCCCAAAAGCCGGGTGGATGAGCTGGAGTCTGATGTGATCGTCCTGAAAACCGCCGTCAAAATGCTCACGCAAGAGGTGGCCGAGCTGAAAAAAGCACAATAAAAACCGCCCCCGGTGCGACCAACACCGGGAGCGGCAAAAGGGACTACAAACCTTGGCGAGACTGTAGTCCCTTTTATTGTAATGCACATTTCCCAAAATTGCAATAGGAGGTTTTCTTTTTATGGCAAAAGCAAAACAGCTCCCCAGCGGCTCCTGGCGCGTCCAGGTCTACGCCGGAAGGGACGCCGCCGGAAAGCGGCAGTACCGCTCCTTCACCGCCCTCACCCGGAAGGAGGCGGAGTACAATGCCCTGCAATGGCAGCTTCACTACAGGGAGATCTCCCGGGACACCTCCGCCATGACCCTGGCGGAGGCGATGGATAAGTACATCGCCTCCAAGGACGGGATACTCAGCCCGTCCACCATCCGGGGCTATGACATCATCCGCCGCAACCACCTCCAGGGCCTGATGGAGCTGCGGCTGAACCGGCTCACCCCCGCCATGGTGCAGGAGGCCATCAACCGGGAGGCCAAGCCCTACACCGACAAACGGGGCCGGACCCAGGCCCCCACGCCCAAGTCGGTGCGCAACATCCACGGCCTGCTGTCCGCTGTCCTGCGGGAATACTGCCCGGAGCTGCGGCTCAACACCACCCTGCCCCAAAAGCGGCTGGCGGAGCAGGCATTCCTGGAGCCGGAGCAGATTGGCGTGCTGCTCCGGGCGGTCCGGGGGAACGAGATGGAGATTCCGGTGCTGCTGGCCCTGTGGCTCAGTCTGCGCTCCTCGGAGGTCACGGGGCTGACCTGGGACTGCGTGGATTTTGAGCGGTCCACTGTTACCGTCCGGCAGGCCCGGGTGCGGAACAAAAATAACGAGTGGGTGGCAAAGGCCACAAAGACCACCAGCTCCACCCGGACCATCAACGCCCCGCCGTACATCATGGACCTGCTGCGGAGGGCAAGGGCGGGGGCCGCCCCGGAGGAGCCTGTGGTGAAGATTGCCGGGAACTGCCTGTACCGCCGCCTGAAGGTGATTTTGCGGAAGAACCATCTGCCGGATATCCGGTTCCACGATTTGAGGCATACGAACGCCAGCGTCATGGCCCTGCTGAACGTGCCGGATCTTTACGCCCAGAAGCGGGGCGGCTGGGCGACGGATCGCACCATGAAGCTCGTGTATCAGCACACGATGGCGTCAAAGCGAAACGCGGTAGATCAGGCGATTGACGCCTACTTCTACAATCTGATGGAGCCGGACGGCGGCGCGGGCGCGGGGAAGACCCCGCATATTGTGTGATTTTCCGTGTGATATCGCCCTGTCGAAAAATATATTTTCTTGCCTTTTTCTGCGGGTTGGTGTAGAATATGAGAAAAAGGCAAGGGAGGGAAGCTGTCCCCTCAGTCATTGCCCCCCAGGGCTTTCGGGCAAAACGCAAGCCCCAGCTTCGTTTGGAAGCTGGGGCCGGTTTGGTGCGCGAGGCGGGAGTCGAACCCGCACGCCCTTGCGAGCACTGGCACCTGAAGCCAGCGAGTCTACCAATTCCACCACTCGCGCAAGTGGTCTGGTGCTTAACGCAAGACATATCATAGCACGGCCCCCGCCAGTTGTCAACAGTTTTTTTGCCCTTCCCGGAAAAATAATGATGGCATTCCCGGCCCGCCTGTGATACAATACGTAATTGCCGCCGCGGGCCCTGCCGCGGCCTATACCAGTTGACAGCGAGGACTGCTTCTATGGAATATGTACCCTTGAAAATCGGCCTTCCCCGGGCCCTGCTCTACGCCCGCTGCCGCGTCCTCTGGCGGGCCTTTTTCCAGGAGCTGGGCATCGAAACCGTCACCAGCCCCGCCACCGACCGGGCCATCCAGGAGCGGGGCACGGCCCTGGCCATCGACGAGGCCTGCCTCTCCCTGAAAATCTACCTGGGCCACGTGGCCGCCCTGGTGGGCAAATGCGACTTCATCCTGGTGCCCCGGGTGAGCAATTACGGCCGCCACCGCAGTATGTGCACCCGCTTCGAGTCCACCCCCGATCTGGTGCGCAATGTGTTCCGCGGCTCGGACCAGCGGTTCCTCTCCTACGAGATCGACGAGGAAATGGGCGGCAGGTCCGAGGAGGACGCCTTCCTGGAGCTGGGCCAGTCCCTGGGCCGGCCCCCGAAGGCGGTAAAGCGGGCCTACCGCCTGGCGAAAAAGGCGGAGGCGGGCCACCACAGGGAGCGGGTGCAGAAGCAGGAGCAGCTTCTGAAGCAGGAGGGGCTGAAGGTCCTCCTGGCCGCCCACAGCTACGTGGTGGAGGACGCCGCCATGGGCCGCGCCGTCACCGACTACCTGAAGGGGGCGGGGGTGATCCCCCTCCGGGCGGACCTGGTGGACCGGGACGCCGCCCTCAAGCACAGCCGGGAGTTGTCCCCCACCTGCAAGTGGGAGATCAGTCGGGAGATTTTGGGCGGCGTGTCCATGCTCCGGGAGCAGGCCGACGGGATCATCCTCCTCAGCGCGTTCCCCTGCGGGCCGGACGCCATGGTGAACGAGCTGATTGCCCGCCGGGTGAAGGACGTGCCCATCCTGAATCTGGTGGTGGACAGCCAGACGGGCACCGCCGGGGTGGAGACCCGCCTGGAGAGCTTTATCGACATCATCCGGTTCCAAAGGGGGGATCTGTAAATGGCCGAGGCAAAGACAAGGAGCATCTCCTTCCCCCGGTACGCGGAGTATAACTGCGCCTTCAAATACATTGTGGAGCAGGCCCTGGGCTGCAAGTACGTGATGCCCCCGCCCCTCACCAAGCGCACCATGGACCTGGGCACCAAGTACAGCCCCGATTTCGTGTGCACCCCCTTCAAAACCATGCTGGGCAGCATGATCGAGTCCCTGGAGGCCGGGGCGGACACCCTGCTCATGACCCATGGCCTGTGCCGCCTGGGGTATTACGGGGAGCTGCTGGAGCAGATCCTCCGGGATCTGGGCTATCAGTTCGACTTCATCAACCTGTCTGAGTACGATATGTCCAAGAAGAAGGAGTATATCCGCATCGTCCGGCGGATCAATCCCAAGGTGAACCCAGCCCGGTTCCTGGCCCAGTTCATGGAGGGCCTGCGGATGGTGGAGTACCTGGACGAGATCACCGGTGAATACTACAAAAACTGCGGCTTCGACGCCATGGACGGCGCGTACAGGCGGGCCTACCGGGAGTTCCTGTCCGCCATGTATACCGCCCAGGGCCGCTCCGACGTGGAAAGCGGCTACCGGGCGGTGCGGAGTGCCTTTTCCTCCACCCGGCTGGACAAGCCCCAGCGGCCCCTCCGGGTGGGCATTGTGGGGGAGTTCTACACCGTGATGGACGCCTTCTCCAACCTGGAGCTGGAGGAGAAGCTGGCGGACATGGGGGTGGAGGTCCACCGCTGGATGACCGTCCCCAACCAGTTTTTGCGGTACGGCAGCGGGCAGAAGAACCTGCGGGTGAAGATCCGGGATCTGTGCCAGTACGACATGGGCCCCACCTCCACCGCCAACATCTGGTACGCCAAGGAGTGCGCCGAGCGGGGCTTCGACGGGCTTGTTCACGTGAAGTCCGCCGCCTGCACCCCGGAGATCGACGTGATGCCCGTCCTCCAGAACATCGGGGCGGACTACAAGATCCCGGTGCTCTACCGCACCTACGACGCCCAGACCAGCGATGTGGGCCTGACCACCCGGCTGGAGGCGTTTTACGACATGATCCACATGAGAAAGAAGGTGCTGTAAGTTGGAACACGCGTATTTAGGGGTGGATGTGGGCTCCATCTCCACCAAGGGCGTGATCCTGGACCAGGAGAACCGCATCCTGGCCAGCCAGTATATCTGGACCCAGGGGGACCCCATCGGCGCGGTGAAGCGTCTGACGGGCCTGCTGGAGGAGCAGTTTGACAAATCCGCCTATGAGATCGTGGCCACAGGCACCACCGGCTCCGCCCGGAAGCTGGTGGGGGTTATCCTGGGGGCCACCATGGTAAAGAACGAGATCACCGCCCACGCCGTGGGCACCACCGCCTTTTATCCCGACGTGCGCACCATCCTGGAGATCGGCGGGCAGGACTCCAAGATCATCCTGGTGGAGAACGGGGTGGCGGTGGACTACGCCATGAATACCCTGTGTGCCGCGGGCACCGGGGCCTTCCTGTCCAGCCAGGCCAAGCGGCTGGGCATCGAGGTGGAGGAGATCGGGGACTACGCCCTGCGCTCCACCCACCCCACCCAGATCGCCGCCCGGTGCACCGTGTTCGCCGAGTCGGATCTGGTACACAAGATCCAGATGGGCCACCCCCGGGAGGACATCATCGCCGGTGTGTGCAACGCGGTGGCGGCCAACTACCTGAACAACGTGGGCAAGGGGAAGAAGATCGTCTCCCCCGTGGTGTTCCAGGGGGGCGTGAGCAAGAACAAAGGGGTGGTGGCGGCCTTCGAGCGCACCCTGAACTGCCCCGTCCTGGTGGACCCCAACGGCCACCTGATGGGGGCCATCGGCGCGGCCATCCTGGCCCGGAAGGGCAGCGGCCGGAAGCCCTTCGACTTCTCTGTGGAGAACATGGAATTCCGCACCCGGGAGGCCGGCTGCGGGCGGTGCCCCAACCAGTGCGAGATCATCTGCGTCTACCGGGGGGAGGAGCTGATCGACGCCTGGGGCAACCGCTGCGAGCGGGGGGCCGTGGCCCGGTGACCGCCTTGACAAGCTGTGGCGGAACGTGGTATTCTATTTAGTTGTAAAAACACTGTCATTTTCCGCCCCGCGGGGCGGTTTCTCAGGAGGTTTACACCCATGCAGGAATTTGAAAAGAGATATGACGGCCTCGCCGTGGAGAAATCCATGCAGGAGTTCTGGCAGGAGAACGAGGTCTACAAGTTCGCCCCCGACGCCTCCCGGCCCATCTATTCCATCGACACCCCGCCCCCCACCGTCAACGGCAAGCTCCACATCGGACACATCTTCAGCTACACCCAGGCGGAGATGGTGGCCCGTTACCGCCGTATGCGGGGCTTTAACGTGTTCTACCCCTTCGGCTTCGACGACAACGGCCTGCCCTCCGAGCGGCTGGTGGAGCAGGAGAGCGGCGTGAAGGCCAAGGAGCTGCCCCGCAGCGAGTTCTGCGAGAAGTGCGTGGCCACCACCCAGAAGTACGAGGCGGAATTCAAGGCCCTGTGGCAGTCCATGGGCTTCTCCTGCGACTGGAACCTGCAATACTCCACCGTCAGCCAGGAGGTGCAGGCCCTGTCCCAGAAGTCCTTTATCGAGCTGGCCAAGGCGGGCCGGGCCTATATCAAGGAGTCCCCGGTGCTGTGGTGTACGGAATGCCAGACCTCCATCGCCCAGGCGGAGCTGGAGACGAAAGACCTGGATTCCTCCTTCAACTACATCCCCTTCGTGGGGGAGGAGGGCACCATTGAGATCGCCACCACCCGGCCCGAGCTGCTGTACGGTGTGGTGTGCGTGTTCGTCAACCCGGAGGACGAGCGGTACAAGAAGTACGTGGGCAAAACCGTGAAGGTGCCCCTGTACGGCTTCGAGGTGCCCGTCATTGCCGACGGCAAGGCCGCCATCGACAAGGGCACCGGCGCGGTGATGTGCGCCACCTTCGGCGACACCACCGACGTGGAGTGGGTGGAGCAGTACGGCCTGCCCTACAAGAAGGTGGTGATGCCCGACGGCATGATCGCCGCCGATGTGCCCTTTGTGGGCGGTATGCACGTGAAGAAGGCCCGGAAGGAGATCATCCGCCTGCTGGAGGAGAACGGCCTGCTGCTGAAAACCGAGCCCCTCACCCACACCGTCTCCGTCCATGAGCGGTGCGGCACCTCCGTGGAGATCATCCCCTCCAGGCAGTGGTATATCGACATTCTGTCCATGAAGGAGGAGCTGCTGGCCGCCGGGGACAAGATCAACTGGTATCCCCCCTCCATGAAGAACCGTTACGTGAACTGGGTGGAGAACCTGAAATGGGATTGGTGCATCTCCCGGCAGCGGTACTTTGGCGTGCCCTTCCCCGTGTGGTACTGCAAGAAGTGCGGCAAGGCCCACTTCGCCGATCTGGATACACTGCCCGTCAACCCGCTGGAGACGCCCTACAACGGCACCTGTGAGTGCGGCGGCACCGAGTTTGTCCCCGAGTCCGCCGTGCTGGACACCTGGGCCACCTCCTCCATCACCCCCCAGATCAACCGGAGCTCCGCCGCCAAATACGGCGTGGACGGCGACTTCCTCCCCATGGGTATGCGCACCCAGGCCCACGAGATCATCCGCACCTGGGCCTTCTACACCATCGCCAAGAGCCTGTACCACACCGGAAACATCCCCTGGAAGGACATCATGATCTGCGGCTTCGTACTGGCCAAGCCGGGGGAGAAGATCAGCAAGTCCAAGGGGAACGCCAAGCTCACCCCCCAGGCCCTCATCGAGACCTACTCCGCCGACGTGATCCGCTACTGGGCGGCGGGGGCGCGGCTGGGCACCGACACCTACTTCGACCAGAAGGAGATGCAGGACGCCTCCAAGCGCACCATCACCAAGGTGTGGAACTCGTCCAAGTTCGTGCTGTCCCACCTGACGGACTTCGACCCGGACTACGTGCCCGCCGTGGAGGTGCCCCTGGACAAATGGCTCATCGAGCGCACCAACGAAACCGTGCGGGAGGCGGGCCGCCTGCTGGACCAGTACGAGATCGGCCTGGCCCGGAAGGTCATTGACGACCTGTTCTGGAAGGATCTCTGTGATAACTATATCGAGATCGCCAAGGAGCGGCTGTACGAGCCGGACGTACACGGCGCAGAGGAGCGGAAATCCGCCCAGGCCGCCATCTACTACTGCCTGCTGAACGTGCTCAAGCTGTACTCCATCTACGTGCCCCACCTGACGGAGTATATCTACCAGAAGGGCCTGCGGGAGTTCGTGGGCGTGCCCTCCATCCACCAGACCCTGTGGCCGGAGGTGGAGGCGGTGGACGAAAAGCTGATCCGCTTCGGCGAGGAGATCAAGGACGCGGTGTCCCTGATGCGCAAGTATAAGTCGGAGAACAACCTGTCCATGCGCGCCGACGTGGACGAGTTCGTGGTGGACGGCTCCCGGGAGTTTGAGGGCTGGTTCCAGGCCACGGAAAAGGACCTGTACGCCTGCTCCCACGCGAAACAGGTGATTTTCAACTACACCGAGGAATAACACGCTGAGGGCCGCCCCGTCGGGGCGGCCCTCAGCGTGTCGAAAAAGTCTTTTCGCCCCGCTGAGTGCGACTTTTTTGAACAAAGAACGTTCAAAAAAGTCGTTGATTGAACGTGAAAGACACCCCTCCTGGGTTTCTTTCACACTATCTTCCTTCCCGCCATCGGAACAGAAGCGGCTTTTTCAACAGTCTCGCGGGCCGCCCTTTGGGGCGTCCCTTTTCCTGCGGCGCGAAAAAATTTTCTGGCCCCTGCAACAATCCGGCCCCCTGGGGCGTGTAATAAGCAGAAGGGAGGGGACAGAGTGGACCACTCCAACCGGTTGGAAGAATTGGTAGCCAAACACGAGCACACCCTGTACCGGGCGGCCCTGGCCCTCCTGGGGGACCCCCAGGAGGCGGAGGACGCGGTGCAGGACACCTTCCTGCGCTATCTGGAAAAACGCCCCGACCTCCGGGACGGGGAACACGAAAGGGCGTGGCTGCTGAAGGTGGCGGCCAACCGCTGCAAGAGCACCCTGCGCCAGCGCAAACGGCACCCGGCGGTGGAGCTGCTGGACGTTTACCCCGCCCCGGAGGGGGAGGGCCGGGAGGTGGTGGAGGCGGTATTCCGCCTGCCCGCCAACCAGCGGGCGGCGGTGCACCTGTTCTACTACGAGGGCTATTCCTCGGAGGAGATCGCCGCCATCCTGGGCCAGCGGCCCGGCACGGTGCGCTCCCACCTGAGCCGCGCCCGGGAGAGCCTGCGGCGGTATCTATCCGAAAATGAAAGGGAATGATACGATGAAGCAATACAAAGAGTATATGGACGGCATCCAGGCGTCCGACACCCTCCACCGCCGCTTGACGGAGCTGGAGGCCCCCGCCAAGCGTCCGGCGGCCTGGAAACGGTACGGCGGAGCGGCGGCGGCCCTGCTGCTGGTGTGCGGGCTGGGGGGCTTCGGGGCCTGGACGGCCCACGTCAACAGCTTGGAGCATCCGCTCCCGCCCCGTCCCGCCGGTTATCAGGAGGTGGGGCCGGAGGGCGATCTGGGCCAGCCGGACATCGCCCCGGAGGGGCCGGGCACCCTGGTGGAACCGGGCGAGAGCCAGGAGCCGGGGATGAAAACCATCGGCGGCTACGAGGTGCGGGATGGGGAGATGGCCTCCTACTTCGTGCTGCCCTATCTCGAGTACGGTCCGCCCTCCGGCCCCATGGTGGATGCCTCTCTGGCCCCGCCGGACGGCGGGCTGCGGGACGCCGGCAGGGACGATGTGCTGGCTCTGATCGGGAACGAGGACGCGCTCACAGCCCATTTGGGCTGGGGGGGCTTTGAATTTGGCGGCACTGTGGGCTTTGAGGCCGACGGCACGGTGTGGATGATGAGCCTCTTTGGGGAGGGCGCGGACGCCGCGTTCAGCCTGGAGCTGTCCCCCAACCGCCTGCCCCCCACCTGCTGCGTGGTGATGGGAGAGCAGCGCACCGTCACCGACGTGTGGGGCGTAGAGGTCAGCGGCGTGAAGGACGTGGGGGCCTACGGCGACACGGAGCGGGGCGTCTACATGGACGTGTCCCGGGAGGTGGAGTTTATCGCCAACGGCGTGGGCTGCCGCTTGAAGGTTTACGGCACCCAGGACAGCGCGGTGGAGGAGCTTGTCTCCCGGTTCGTCCGCTGGGCCGTGCTGGAGGGGCTGGATCTGTCCGGGATCAGCCCGGATGGAGCCAAACCGCTGGACATCGACCCCAACTACTCCGTGGGCGAGCCCAACTGGAACGACGGCGCGGACGAGTATGACAGCGACTGCCCCTACTGCGCGGACGGCACGGTGCACACCCACCCCCACCTCCCCAGCGGCGAGATAGCCAAGGGCCCGGACGATCCCGCCGCGGGGAACCTCCCCGATGGGGATCCCGCCGCCTATGAGCCCCAGGCGGAGCTCCCCTCCTGAACCAAAGAGAAACGAAACTCCCCCCGGAGCAATGCTCCGGGGGGAGTTTGTCTGCCGGTCAGTCCACCTGCGGCTCGCAGGCCACCACGCCCAGCTCCGCCAGCTGGTCGATGCCCTTCTGCACCCAGGGGCGGAAGTCGATGGTGTAGGGCGCCGTGTCGTCCACGGTGTACTCGCTCTGCGTAGTGTACCCCACGTCCCCGGAGGCGGCGGGGGCGGGATCCTCCGCCGCAGCGGCGCCGGTGCCGATGCTGACGCCGCCGGCCTGCCCCACCGAGAAGGAGTTGGACTGGTTCCTCATGCAGTTCTCCGCGTGCCAGAACCAGTCGCCATCCATCTGGAACCACTCCATCCAGCCGAAGTCGTCCACCGTGCCGCCCAGCATCAGGTAGCCCTTCTGACCGGTGGCGGGGTCGGTGCGCTCGTAGAGATAGGGGGCGTCCTCGCTGATCTTGTCGGTGATATCCAGGCGCTGGTCGTCCACGGTGAGCCACAGCCGCCCGTTTCCGTCCACCTCGGCGGGGGGAACGGCGTCCAGCCGGTCATAATAGGCGGTGTTCGTGTTGGGATCCACCGTCACCGACCCGCCGCCGATGAAGTGGTACACCTGGGCGGGCAGGCCCGCCGCGATGGACAGCGCGCAGCCCACCGCCAGCGCCGCCGCCAGCGCAATCGTGCCCGCCTTGGGCAGTCGCCGCTTCCCTGTATCCGTATGTTCCATCATGTTCATGATTTCCTCCTTTTTTTGGTCACTCAGCGCAGCCTGTTCCATCATGTGCCGGTATTCCTTCCGCATTGTCACTCAGCTCCTTTTTCAGCATGGCCCGGGCGCGCTGCATCCGGGTCTGAACGGCGGTGCGGGACAGATGCAGGATGTCCCCGATCTCTCCCTGGTCATAGCCCTCCCAGTAGTAGAGGTGAACCACCGCCCGGTATTTGGGGGGCAGGGCCTGCACCGCCGCCCACACCGCCCGGTCGCCCTCCTCCCGGAAGGGGACGCTCTCGTCCAGCTCCCCCACGTTTCTGCGCCAGAAGGAGCGCAGCTGGCTCCGGCACAGGTTGGCCGCGCAGGTGAGCAGCCACGCCTTCTCCCGCCCCGGCAGGAGGACGGCCCTGCCCTCCGCCAGCTTGAGGAACACGGTCTGGCACACGTCCTCGCCGTCGGCCCGGCTGCCCAGGTAGCTGTAGGCCAGCCGGAACACATCGTCCCCGTACCGCCGGAACAGCTCCGCCAGCGTCTCCTGATCCATGGGCCCGCGCCCCCTTTCGTTTGGCTGTGCTTGGTGGTTTGCTTGTTGCGTTGTCACGCTGCGGCGGCTGCGCGACGCGGTTCTAACTCCTCCGACTGCGCAAATTGTCCTGCGCCGCCTCTGGCGGCTCCGGCCAATTCGCTCCGCTCCGGAGTTAGCCCGCTGCTCCGCGCGCCTCCGCGCTTCTCTTTGTGGCCACGCCCATAAAACGATCGGCGGGCCGGGATTATCACAGGGCAGGCAAAATTTTTTCAAGGGGCGCGGCAACACAACGCTGGCAATTCCCCGCCGACTATGATATACTGAGCCCAACGCCCGCGCAAGCGGGCCGCAAAGGAGCGTGCCAACCATGGAAAACGAACTGCGCCTCGCCGTCCTCATCGATGCGGACAACGCCCCCCGCACCGCCCTGCGGGAGATCATGGCGGAGGTGGCGGTGTACGGCTCCGCCACCATCAAGCGCATCTACGGGGACTGGACCGCCCCCAATATGGGGAGCTGGAAGCCCCTGCTGCTGGAGCACGCCATCACCCCCTTCCAGCAGTACAGCTATACCACCGGGAAGAACGCCACCGACTCCGCCATGATCATCGACGCCATGGATATCCTCTATTCCGGCAACTGCGGCGGCTTCGTGCTGGTGAGCAGCGACAGCGACTTCACCCGGCTGGCCACCCGCCTGCGGGAGGCGGGGATGAAGGTGTACGGCATGGGGGAGAAGAAAACCCCCAAGCCCTTCATCGTGGCCTGCGACAAGTTCGTGTATATCGAGTCCCTGAAGGCGGCGGAGAAGGCCCAGCCCCCCGCCGCCGGAAAGAGCGCGAAAAAGAAGGCCCCCGCCGCGTCCGAGTCCCCCGCCCTGTCAGTGCAGGAGCTCATCGCCCAGTCGGTGGAGGATCTGGCGGACGAGGACGGCTACGCCTACCTGGGCGACCTGGGCACCCTGCTGATCAAGAAGCAGCCCGACTTTGACGCCCGGAACTACGGCTTCGCCAAGCTGTCCAAGTTCATCGCCGCCCTGGAGGGCTTTGAGCTGGACGAGCGGCACAACGCCAAATACCAGGGCACCCAGGTGTTTGTGCGCAACAAGAAATGACCAAAAACGGTCCCGCAGGCTTCCTCCGCCTGCGGGACCGTTGGCGTGCAAGGCATACCCGGGGGCCTACCGCTCCAGACGCTTCAGCACCGCGTCCTCCAGCCTGTCCCCGTACTTCATGGCCAGCAGGAACACCGCCAGCCCCAGCCCACCCAGCAGGGCCATCCCCCACCAGGGGATGGACACCGTGGCACTGCCCACCATGCAGGCCGCCAGCAGACCCCAGGGCCGGAACACCGCCGCCAGCAGGAAAAACCGCTTGAAGGAGATGTCGGTAAGCCCCGCCAGAATGCACAGAATATCGTCCGGGAAGAAGGGGAACAGGAAAGCCAGGGCCAGGAACACGTCCCGCTTCCGGCGGATCACGTCCAGGTACTTGCCGGACAGCTTCTCGCTGACGAACTGCCCCGCGAACTGCTGGCCCAGGGCCCGGGCCAGCCCGAACACGATGGCGGAGCCCAGGGCCACCGCCCCCCAGGTGAGCAGGAAGGAGGGCCACAGGCCGAACAGGTAAGCCCCCGCGGCGGCGGTGAGGTTGCTGGGGATGGGGGCCACCACCACCGAAACCAGCTGGATGCCGAAGTAGGCCAGGTGGGACCAGGGGGCGCACCGGGCGATGTACTCCCCCAGCTTTTCCTGGGAGCCGGCGGCCTCAAAGAAGCCGGTGGCGTACAACGCCCAGACGCTGCCGCCCAGGATGGCCAGGGTGAGGAGCCAGAGGAGGAGCTTGACGGGCCTGCGTTCCATGGATACGCCTTCTTTCCGCGCGAACCGCGCTTTTTCAAGTGTTTTGACTATATTATAGCGGGGCG
>ERZ779633.277-NODE-277-length-16597-cov-22.303107_pt1 | contig 16597 bp, 18 predicted proteins | sample MGYA00514195_ERZ779633 | MGnify/ENA primary metagenome ERZ779633 (study PRJEB29562, sample SAMEA4376707) | mouse gut metagenome | isolation source: Cecum | study: EMG produced TPA metagenomics assembly of the A DSS colitis mouse model was used to assess the...
TCAGGGACGTGTTGTCAAGTGTGTTTTTAAACTTTTATAATCGTAAACTCTTAATTTAACCGATTGCTCTGCTTTGATTGGCTTCCATAGACTATCAGAAATTCCATTCTTGTAAAGCCTGCTAACGCACCGTAAAACGGCTTCGGACTTGACCAGAATTCCATTTCTGATGCAGGACAATCAAGCCAATCAATGGCGGTTTCCGCGTCCGGAACACCGGTTTCCAAAATTCCGGAATGGAGGTTTCTTGAAGCAAGAATATTCATTTGAGTTTAGTAATTAATTATTAAGCCAAATAAAATTAGTATTTTCATCATATACAGCATTATAAATTATTTCTGCTAGCTGTTCTTCGCTTGCTGTTTTATTATTTTCCCCAATAATTCTACCTTCTGCATTATTATGTATGTCCATATTTTTATGTTCTAATTTAGTATGCCCATCTACCTCCAAACCCGTAATATCCTTATCCTCGTGAGCCGTTGCAAACATTTCTGCTTTCTCACTTCCGATTAATATAACCATTTCTGCATTCCACATACCATGTCTAAATGCATCACTCCTATCACCAAGCCCATTATAACCAAACTTTTTTTCTGTCTGTGTAGTTGCAATATTTTTGGCTGTATTTACTTTTAATGCATCAAGTGGATATCTAATGACTAATTTTTTTTCTGTATCCGTTAGAGAATTCCAAATATTACTTACACCACTATCTCTTCTCATAGAAACCTGTCTTACTATAAGCGTTTCTATTTCTTCATTTCCCTTTTCTGGATTTTTCGATTTAATTTCAATAATAATCTTTATCAGTTCACCAAAATCATCATTTACTTGTATTGCTAAAGCATTATTTGCTGCCATAGCCTCAATATTAAATCCGATTATCATCCATATGCATATTACAAATGTCAACAGTCTTATTTTCTTTTTCATTGTATTCCTCTCTATACTTGTCGAATTATTTCTATTATGTTAATTTCCTTAACTTTTTGCAAAGGCATCAGTGATGATACAATTGCTGTAAATATAGTAATTCCAATAATTGTAATTATCATTTCAACAGGTAATCTCCATACGGTATTAAAATACTTAGCAACTAGATGACTATAAAGATAATAATGTAAAGGTACACCAATTGCTATTCCTAACGCCCCACCTCCACATGCATATAATAGAGCCTCCAGTATTACTATCTTTTTACATTGTTTTGTCGTCCCACCTACAGCACAAATCATCCCATACTTTTTCATATTATTCCAAACACTTATGCTCATACAATTTATAATATTAAAGATAGTTACCGCTATGATAGTTCCACAAAATCCATATACAAAGACTGCCATTGTTAAAAATTGGTTTTTGCTTTCTTCTTTTTTTTGTCGGTAATCAAATATACTAAATTTTTCTGGTATAATTTTAGTCATTAATTCCCATACTTCCTCATTTCCCTTACTAAATCTTATATCCAGTATGGAATAATCCATATTTCCTACTACCTGTTGAAACAATGCTTCTGCAAGCAGGCATCTCACACTGTCAGCCGAATCATATGGAAAATTCCTTAATACTCCTCCTACTACACACGCTATTGTATTGCCTCCATTACCTTTAATCAGTACCTCATCTCCTACTTCTAAACCACTTTCTTCATCAACTAATATTTCTTCTCCTTCTAATAACCTGCCTATATTTAATTTCCCAGAAATTATTTTGCTTTCTATCCATTCAAATTGCTGTTTGTCATATGATACAAGCAACGTAGAAAATACATTTCCATTTTTTTCCAATTCTGCATTGTTTACTTTACGTCCAACAACACTTTCTACACCACTTATTTCTTCTATTTTCCACTTTACTTCATCATGAATATAGTACTTACCTTCTTTATTATAAATAGAGGCATCCGGATTATATGGCTTTGTAAAATATGAACCTTCATAAATAAAGTTAATCATAACAGAAAAAGCAAAAATCAAAACAATATTCATTGCAAAAGAAGCTATCATAAGCCCAAGTGATTTTCTATTGCTTCCTGTCTGTCTAAGGCTAATTAGTAATTCTACTGGAATTTTTATCGTCCTTCTTTTTTTTCGGCATTTTATATCTTTCTGATAAGTTTCTTCATTTATCGCTGTTAATGGCGGAATACTGCATACATATCTTACCGGACTCACTGTCGCTATCATAACTGCTGCCAAACCAGTAAATATTCCAATCACAATCCCTGCTATACTGACTTGAAACACAAAAATATTTTCAAACATATCTTTATTAAGAAGTCGTAGCAATAATAAACAGCACCATGTCAAAACCACCCCGCTCCCAATCCCTGCGGGTATACTATGACACCATAGTATTTTTCCTTCTTTCTGCACACATCTTCTTAATTGTTTTGAATCTGCTCCTATACACCTAAGTAAGCCATATAATTGCTTTTTCTCATGAACACTTATATTCAAGCAATTTGTAATCATCAGAATACTTACAAGAAATACAAGACAAAATAAAATACCCGCTATCAAATATAAATTAGCGGCTAAGACAGATTTCCCCTTTCCCATAACTGCCAACAATATTTCATTTAACTGTATTCTGTTTTCTTCCAAATGATACTCTTCTATAAGTTTACATTTTACTTCATCGATTTCTTCCACATTTTGACATGTAATATAATAATCCCCACAACTATTTCCCAGTATCCTTCCGCCTTCTACAGACAACAAAAGACCATACACATCTCTTGCTGTAAGGGAAGAAAAGGTATCGCATACCCCTACAATGTCCAGGTTATACGTCTTTCCTTCCAACCTAACTGGCAGGACATCTCCTACCTTCAAAGCATAATCCTTCTTAACCTTTTTATCAATAACAACCTCTTCTCCGGTCTTTGCATATTGTCCTTCTAAAAGTCTGACATCAAACTGCTGTATGATATCCGCATCTCCGCATAGTATCCTGCACTCTTTCTCTTTCAATTCTCCTGTTGGTAACTCAACCAACCAGCCTGCATGACTTATTCCTTCTATTTTTTCTATATCAGTAATTTCAAAAGAAAGATTTTCCACTTTCATATGATAGTTTCCATAGATGTTCTTGACGGCCTGTATTTCAACATCTATTCCAATATCCGCCAAACTAAATACCGTTGTAATCATGCAAATAGCCGCCGCAATACATGCCACTGTAATAGTTGTTTTCTTTTTATGCATACGATAATATTTATATATGATTTCTAAATAATTATTCTTCCACTTATCTTCTTTCACTAACACAACCATCCTTTACATACAGTATTCTATCTGCTACTTTGGCAATATCATGATTATGAGTAATTAGCAAAACTGTTCTGCCATATTCTTTTGATATTTCCCACAATATTTTAATAACCTCCTGACTATTTTTGCTATCCAAATTGCCTGTCGGTTCATCTGCTAATATCAATTTCGGCTCTGTTGCCAATGCCCTGCCTATCGCCACTCTTTGCTGCTGCCCGCCCGATAACTGTGATGGAAAATGCTGTTTCCTTTTCTCCAGTCCCAATTTATTTATAATACTATCTATTTTCTTTCTATCCGGCTTATTATGCCCTAATGAAATGGGAAAAATTATATTTTCCTCAACGGTTAATTCCTGAATCAAATTAAAGGATTGAAAAATAAAACCTATGTTTTCTCTTCTAAATACTGCTTGCTGATCCAGTGTCATCTCTCTTTGTTCTATCCCATCAATTACTATTTTTCCGTTGGTCGGTCTGTCTAACATCCCTACAATATTAAGTAAAGTACTTTTTCCAGAACCCGATTCACCTATAATAGCAATAAATTCCCCTTTGTGTACTGAAAAACTTACATGATTCAGTGCCTTTACCTCACTATCCCCCGAACCATATATTTTATCGACATTCTCCATTTCCAAAATATAATTATCCGCCATAGCAACTTTCCTCCCCAAACAAATACTTTTTGTCTATATCAGTTAAAGAAATATATATTTTTAATGCTTGTTCCGTTAAAAACTTTTGCAATTTGCAATTACATTCTGCCGGTATATTTATATTTTTCATTAACAAAAGATTATCATGCATACATCCTCCAGAGCATATAGACTGACATATACAATATTTACATTTTTCCGGAATTTTATATTAATGATTCATTTGTTTTTTTGATAATATCATATTTTCATATCTTAATTTTCCAAATGGCGAAATTCATATATATTAGGGCGAAATTTGTACAAAAAAAGCCTCTCCATTGAAATAGGTCTGGTAAACCTAAACGATGTGAGGCAATAATATGTAAGTGTCTGTTAAATTTTCTATTTCTACAATAAAGCATATAATATAATTTTTACATCAAAAATATTATCTTTGTCTGATATCTGCATATCCCCCTTGTAAGTATCAACCACGTTCTTGACATTTTGCAATCCGATTCCATGAATCCGCTTCTCTTTCTTTGTGGTAATATAAATTTCTCCTTTTCTTTTTATTGCATTATCATAACTATTTCTGACACGAATAAAAAGCATACCCCGTTCATAATTTAAAAATAGTTCCAACCATCTTTCCTTTGACTGCTCAGCTGACTCTATCGCATTCTCCAATAGATTCCCGACAATGACATTTAAATCAAAGGAACGAATTGCCAATTCCTTTGGGATATTTATCTCGTAATTAACATGATTAAGAACTGTCTTTGCTCTGTTCAGCATATAATTCATCAGACTGTCTACTTCCTGATTTCCACTGCTGATATACTCATGTGGATTTTCAAGATATGCCTGCATATCACAAATATAGTCCATTACTTTATCATCATTTTGATGCCTCGCTAAAATCATTAATTCATTTAAATGGTGCTTCATATCATGCTTTAGTGTTCTTACTTTTTCTTCCGTTTGTGTCATAATATTTAATTGATTGGCATAGCTAGCAATCTGTCGTTCAAATAATGCTCTTTCCTCTAACTTTAAATAAGCATCAACTAAAACACCATATAAATAAAATATTAATAGATTAATAAGCAAAATCCCAACACTTACAGAAATTAGTATCATTCTGCTATTCAGGTTGTTCATAACCAATATTAGTAAAATCATTATACTAATAGCAGGGATAGCAATTAATATGTTTCCGTGAAATGGTATAAAATCCTTACTTTTATTCTTCACCAAAAATCTCTCTACAACAAATTCACAAATAAGTATTAAAAAAGTAGTAATGTATACTGTCATTCCATTTGCTTCTTCACCTACCATGTAATTACCAAAGGAATATACTGCTATAATGTCACAAAACATATTGATTCCATATATCAAAAGAGTAACCAATACTTTTTTCTTCTCTACCCCCACATATAATCGTGTAATAAAATAAATCAATAATAAATTAGTTATGATGTTTAATACGGGAAAGTGAAAAAACGAATGAACTAATACTGTCAGTGAAAAGAAAACAAAATAACATATCCTCTCCTTTCCCTTTTCTTCAATATTTATTTCAAAAAATATTGACATGAATCTTTTGAGAATGAATGTTCTAAATAAGTTAGTGCTTAAAACCGTAATCATTTCTGCCACATTATTTTTCCTCCCATTTATATTTCATAATCTGTTCCCTTACTAATTTTCGATATGGAATACTAATACTCAATAAATTATCTCCCTGCATTCTGATTGCTTCATAGGAACACTCTACCATATAATCTAAATTTATAATATAAGACTGATGAATCATGATAAAATTATGTGGTAATTCTGAAGCTATTTCTTTCAGTTTTCCATTAAACTGTCTTTCGCCCTCTCTTGTAACAATATTAATCTTCTTATTCTGGCTATAGAAAAATATAATTTCTCGAAAAGAAATCTTGTAAAAATAACCTTTCGAATAATACTCAAATTTTTGATTTTTCAATTCGTAAAAATGAATGCTCTTTAAAAATACATTTTCTACAGTTTCTGTCTTTAATGGTTTAATTAAAAAGCCTATCGGTTGCACCTCAAAAAGCCGCATTGCATAACTGCTTTTAGATGAAATATATATGATAATTAATTCTAAATTTTTCATTTTCTCTCGTATAAAATTACCTACCTGAATTCCGTCTGTGGTAATTAAGTCTATGTCCAAAAACAGCATATCTAAAGTATTTTCCCTTTTTAAAAAATCACAAAGACTTTCTCCGGAAAACCATACACTTGTTTCTAGCCCTACCCCATGCTTTTTTCCCAATTTATAAATCATATCTTCCAGTTCTGCACAGACTTCTTTTCCATCATCACATATCCCTATATGAAACACATCATATCCTCCCCCAATTTTTGTTTTATACTCAAACTTCGCACTTGAATAAGTGTTTATGCACCTTGAACATTCAATAATTACTGGCATTAAAATAGCATGAAACCATCTGGTTTGGTATAATTGAGTTGTTCAAAACAATTAAAACACCACAGGCTCATGCCTCAAGTAGATATGGGGATTGCTCCCCATACCCCTCATTAGAACCGTACATGCACTATTAACGCATACGACTCAACCCAATATTCTTTCATTGCAAGGTGTGCCCCTTCCCTCCACCGTTATTAACGGTTTCTTTGGTACTATGAGCACTTCAGACTTCCTATTATCCATTTAATTTCCTCTCTTGTTCCCTTAATTGTACATCATACCCTATGCCAGGGGGATAATAAGACCCCAACTGTTCTGTATTATATATTTCTCATCAACCTCTCCAAGCTCTCGGACTGGGGGATGCCCCTGTCCCTCACCATAGCGGTTACAGAGATGTTGTCTGCTACGAACGCAAACGCATCGACCATTTCCGACCTCATACTAATTTGCAAGCTCTATCACTTCACTTTCGTTTCGGCTCTGTTGCCTCTGTCCTATGCTTAAATCTGATGTTGCCACTTCGACTCCAAGGACTTGGTACGGGCGGTTGATTAAACCTTTCCCGACAGGATTTTCCTGCTATATAATCAGCTATGCTGATTTCTCAGCTCGCACTATGAATAAAAGTATAACACAAAACAACCAAAATGATAAACAAATTTCTAAATCTATCCGAAGATTTTTTACTATTTTTTACTAGATTTCATGTTTCATCTGTATTAAAAACGGCTAATGCGTATAAAAAGAAGGGAACTCCTGCAGTGGAAATCTTTCAGTACCTGTTTCTTTTGATTTTTTCAAACAGAGGCATATAAGAACCTTATTTCATGAAGAAATACTCTGGCTTTTGCCAAGGATACTGTATACCGCTTTATGAAAATGGTCCAGATCAACTGGATCCGTTTTACAACCATTCTTGCAGGCAGAATCATCAGAGAGGCAATCCTTCCGCTGGATTCACAAGACCGCGCCAACGTATTGATCATCGATAATTCTATGTTTGAACGCAACCGTTCAAAAAAAACGGAACTTCTTGCAAAAGTATATGACCATGCCAGACACACTTATAAATTTAGTTTCCGTATGCTCACGCTTGGATGGTCTGACGGAAGTACTTTCCTTCCGATTAACAGTGTGCTTCTTCCACCTGAAAATAAGAAAAACTGGATCAATCAAGCAGAGCCTGTCGAAAAAAGAACCGTTGGTTATAAACGGCGTGCACTTTCTATGCAGAAAGGAACACATGCCATGCTGGAACTCCTGTCATCTGCTAAAAAAGCAGCCATTCCTGCAAAATATGTCCTTTTTGACAGCTGGTTTTCCTCTCCAAGCGCCCTACATTCCGTTAAGGAAACTGGGTATGATGTCATCGGAATGATAAAGAAAACCCCGAAAATGTTCTTCCGTTATAATGGGGAAGTCTAATGCTGGAACATAGACTGGATGTCCCTGCTCACACTCTCTCCCACAAGCAGACCACCATCTGCCTATTCTACCTCGCCCCTTTGTCATTTTGCCTTGCCTGATGCACCCTGCCTGCTTCTCTTTCTTTTATAGCCCTCTCTTTTTGCCTAAGCCTGTCTCTGACGCTCTTAGTATCCACCACTTTTTCTCCATAAGTTTTCTCGTACTCCGCACAAGCTGCTTCATAATTCTGATTCTCTCTTTTTGCCACATCAAGTTCCTTATAGAATGCCTGCATAGAATCAAAATGATGTTCTTTCACAATAGAAGAAAGCCTCTTTTTCATATTGAAAATCTGATTATCAAAGCTGTCGATCTCCTGCTGTAACTCCCTGCGCCTGCCGCCTTTGAAGATGCCCGTACATTCAGACAATTCTTTTTTCAGCATATCCCTCTGTTTTTCACGCCCGAATATTGCCTTGTTCTGGTCTTTCAGCCTGCCCTCAATCTCTTTCAGCCGGGGATATTTACTTGCCAGTACGGACGGTTTTGGCTGCGGCGGTCTTTCTGCTGGCTGCTCTTTTTCAACCAGAACAGGTTTTCGCTCCGCCTTTACCTGTTTAATAATGCTTTCTTTCTCTTTGGAAGCAGTCATTGAATATTCTGTATTCTTTTTCATATCGAGTTTTCGATGCGGATCTATGGGAAATGGTATCTCCTTTCTTTCCGGCTGAAATCCTGGATCATCTCCTGCATGGATACGGCTGTCCGTTTCTTTTGATGTTTCCTTTATGGCACTGACACCATTTCCGATCACTTTCTCCACTATATCAATCACCTTCTGCATGGCTTTCATAATCAGGAGTTCTAACAACAAAATCGCTGCCCTGACAATCTCCCCGAACAGCTCCGGCCTTTGTCCGTTCTGCTCCACGGATTCTTTTACTTTATCCGTTATCTCCGTCTTTTTAAGCTCCACAATCTCCGCTTCTGATACGCCGCTTACAATCGCACGGTCAACGGTTCTGTTCCACTCCATGCGTATTTCATTGTCCGATTTGATTTCCTCCGCTTTCGGATTATTTTTGCCAACCTTCTTTGTCGCAAGGTACGGACCGTTTTTATCAAAAATACTTAACCTGTCCCTATCATCAAGCACCATCTGGTTGATTAAATCCGTATAAAACACTTTTACCCCATCTAAAAAAGATTCTTGCTTAAAGCGTTCATCTTTGACAGTGAAAATTTTGCGTTCATACACCTCACCTTTTTTAATGATTTTACAGCCTTGACGGATATTCCCATCTCCGTCAAGAATCTCTTTCTTTGTCCTCACATGACGCCCCTGCTCATTGTAGAACATATTCCGAGTGGCAATTTTCTCTGTCGGCTGTTCCAGCCGCTTTCTCTCCGCAAATACCATATGGATATGCAGATTCGTTTTACGTTTATTGTGGTGGAGCGCAGCAAAGCACTCCACGCCGTACTTTTCCTTAAATTCGTCTGCCATCTTTTTCAAAAGATAGTCATGCTCATAGTTGATAAAACTCTCCGGAAGTGCAATCATCAGCTCCCTTGCCTCAATGCACTTCCCATTCGTGCCGCTTTTTTCAAATTCCTCCTGATTACATTTGGCAAGCTCCCGCCAGAATGCCCTGTCCGGCTCCGTTGTATAGACTTCATAGAGATGCTCCTGCTTGGCGTGGCTTGAAATATAAGTGATGCGCCCTGATAAGTCATGCAGCTTTGCCATTTCTATAAATGAATTTCTTTTCATAAACGCTTTTCCTTTCTTTTGGCGGATAACCTGCCACCGCATTTTTTGTGAGCAGCCATTATAGGACGGCTGTCTGTGAACCGATGCCCGTATCCGGGCAGTCTACGGCTGTCGCTTTCTGACAGCCGCAGGGGGCTTTGTTTTGTGAAGTCCCCTCTGCAATGCTGCACATCTGTCCTGAAATGTAGCCGTAAGCAGCAGCGCCATCTATGCGCCCGTCCTCTGGGCGGCATGGATAAATACAGTCCGGTTTTTTCGGACTGTATAAATTCACACTTGCGTGAATTTGCCCCCGGCAGGGCGAAATCCCCGGAGCATAAACCGAAGGTTTGTGCGTAGGGTGTATTTCGCTCTCAAACGCCGAGGGCTTAGGGAAGGGCTTGCGCCCTCCCCGGAAATTAGCTCCTGACACTCCCCGAACCACTCCAAAGCAGTTCGTAGGGCAGATACTTCACGGACATCAAAAAACCGCCTGCCTGAAAACTGGTATTCCAGTTTCAAAACAGACGGCTACATTTATGCCCTTTTTTATAGCCTTTTGGCTGCTCTTTGCCCTTATTTTGCGGGCTTAAATGCCCGCCCTTTATCATGCAGCCTTTAATGGCTGCCCTTTGTCCTTGTTTTGTAGCCTTTCGGCTACTTTTTATTGGTCTTTTATCAAAATATGGTTGCATTTATGCCCTGATATGATAATTTTCATAAAAATAAGGCTACGATAAACCAATTTACCGTAGCCCTGCCCTATCAATATATTAAAATGCGTCAAAATCAATCAGATCATTGTCTGGCGGCTCTGTGGCGCTCTCTGCCGTGTCCTGTTCCAGCATATCCTCTGCATTCTGCATTGCCGCTTCCGTATCTGCCGGATTCACAACAACGTGAGAAACTGTGCCACCCGTCACATTTCCGCTGGCTGCACCGTTTAATGATCCCTGCCCGTACACCATGCCGCCCTGTGCCGCCTGATATGCTCCCATAGGGACGGATAAAGGGAAAAACTGCATCTGTGCCATATACATCCCAAAAAGCGCCGGGAGATTGGACATCACTTTCTTTTCCACCGTTTCCACGATGCGCTCTGCAAAAGCGTCCTCTTTCTCCCTCGTTTCCAGATAGGGATCATTTTTTACTGCTATATATCTGTCGTAATAATCATTGACCGCCTCTATCACAAATTTATTCTGTGACTTGAACATCTGCCGTATCTTCGGGGAGTGCAGGAGTTCCCAAGCCCTGCACTCATCCCCTTTCTCCATGTTAAAACGGATATTGTGGTTTTTATTTTTCATTCGGATGCACCCCCCCTTATCCGGCTGATGCCATTGCTTTCTGCCTGCGGAGTTTCATATAACAGAAATATTCATAACCTTTGGCGTTTGCCCGTATATCATGGTTAAAGGTAACATTATCGCTGTCATAGCTGCCCACAAGTTCCACAACCTTTGCCCCGCCGCCCATGACATACAGCTTCATAAGGTTAGGATTATAACCATGTGCCTTCAGTTCCGCAAATATCTTATCCACATAGGATTTCGCCGCTTCTTCCATGAGCTGCTGGTATTCCCCGCCTGTTCCCGTATCACCGTAACGCAGATAATTCTCAATGATTTCTGTCGGAAGTTCCTCTGCTTTTCTGTCTAAGATGTGGTCACGGATCACCTTAAAGCACTCGCCCACGCCAAGCCGCACTGTCCAAGATTTGCTCTCGCTCGCCTTACCATTGTTGAGTACCATCACATTCATTGTCCCGTTTCCTATATCCGCTACCATGTGCATCCCCTTAAAATCCGGCAGATTCTCCGCCACCGCCGCATAGCACTGCGGCATGACCGTACAGTCCACGATGTCAATAATATAACGCCTGCCAGCATACTTGTAATCTACATGGCGGTTCTGCATCATATATTCCCGGAACGAATCCCTCTGTGTCTGCACCCATTTTAATGGAAGCCCTACCGCAAGGTGTATCTTTGCTGTTGATAACCCCCTTGCGCTCAGTTCCTTTGCGATGGCGGCGAGGGTAAGGATATAATTATCGTCATCCATGCTCTTTTCCGCCACAAAATCCTTATGCCCTTCGCCTATGGTGTAATAGCCGCCCTCATATTCCAGAAAGTTCCTTGTAAAGATAGGCGGCTGGTCACTCCTGCTCACGGAAGTCGGGAAGCAGCACCTCGCCGTCTTATAGTTCCCATATCCTGCATCCACGCCTAAAATAATTGTCCCGTTCATATTATAATCTCTAAGTTTTGCCATTATAAAAGTCTCCTTTCCAATCCGGTCGGCGCATAACCGATGCCCCGGCATTTATGCCTTTGGCATCGTGCGCCCTCTCTTTTAAATCTGCTGTTAATATTAAAATCATCTGCCATACTTGCGCTTCACTTCTTCTTTCGTCGGAAGGCTGCCGTCTACGATAACTTTATTTTCCCCTGCTGCTATAACTGCAACCTGCTCCGTACTGTCTGTACCCAGAAGTTCATCCGCTGACCGCTTTGCTTCCTCTATCTGCTTCTGTTTATCCGCCGCATTTGCGCCCTCAATCAGCCGCCGGATCTCCGGCCTGTGCTTCCTGCGGTATGCTTTCTGGTACTCCCTGCTGTACTGGCGGCGTTTCCGCTTCTTTTCTTCCTCCGCCATTTCTTCCTCCGAAAGTTCCTGTGCCGGAAGCTCCACCTTCCCGATATAATTTAAGAAAATCTCAATCTCCTGCACACGGTCGCCGTCCGTCTTTTCTATTTTGTGTACCAGCACCTTATCCACAAATTCATTGACGATGGCAGGCGTAAGCTCCTGAATGTCGGTGTACTTATGGACAAGGCTTAAAAATTCCTCCGTCCTGTCCGCATCTTCTTCAAACTGCGTGAGTTTTTCCTGAATCTCCTTTATGAAAACTTCAAGCTCCTGCTGTTCCTTCTCGTAATCGGAAGAAAGCATTTCATAGCGTCTGTCCGGCAGCTTCCCCATTGCGTTGTCCTCATACACTTTTTTAATCAGCAGGTCAAGGTCTGCAAAGCGTTTCTCTTTTTTCGCAAGGTCTGATTTCAACCTTTTTACCTCGCCTTTGTCCCTGACCTGTGATGCGCTCCGCATACTTTTTATAAATGCCGCCTCGTCCATGCGGACGCTTTTTAAAGCGTATCGTATTGTTTCAAGGATAAGCTGCTTTGCCGTGTCCTCCTTGATGGAGTGGGAACAGCACACCTGCTTATACTGTTTTCTGCTTCTGTTGTAGGTGCTGCAGTTAAAACCTGCGGAAGTGTGCTGGACTTCCCCGTTCGGAATCCCGCGCCAGTCCCTGCCCGCCCTTGTCGTACCTCTGCGGTAGTGCATTTTGCCGCCGCAGTCCGCACAGTAGAGCTTCCCGGTCAGCAGGCTCCCTTCCCCACTGGTATCAACTCTCCGCACCGTCTTTCTTAATTCCTGCACCAGATACCATGTCCTACGGTCTATGATTACTTCATGGGTATCCTGAAAAATAAGGATGTCCTCGCTGCTGTTTTTGACCGCTTTCTTGTCCTTATAAGATTCCTTGTGGCTTCGGAAATTCACAGTATCTCCCATATATTCCGGTCTTTCCAGTATCCGCACCACTGATCCGCCCGTCCAGTTGTAGGGAGTTTCAAAATCGCACATGGTCTGATAATTGCCCCTCTGTCTGGTTGCCTGATAATATGACGGTTTCTCCACCTTTTCCTCCATAAGCCGCTTTGCAATCTGGTACGGTCCCATGCCCTCCACGGTCAGGCGGAAAATCTTCCTTACAACCTCCGCCGCTTCTTCATCGACAAGCCAGAGGTTTTTATCATCAGGGCTTTTCACATACCCATATGGCGGGTTGCTTGTGATCGGTTTCCCCTCTTTCCCTTTTGCCTGCAAAACTGCCGTGATTTTTCTGCTGCAGTCGCGCAAATACCATTCGTTCATGATATTCAAAAAAGGGGCGAATTCGCTGCTGGTGTTGTTGTCACTGTCAACACCGTTGGAAACAGCAATAAAACGGACACCCTTTTCCCGGAAGAACACCTCGGTATAAAATCCTACCTGAAGGTAATCCCTCCCGACACGGCTCATATCCTTTACGATAACGGCTGCAATGCTGCCTTTCTCAATCTCGGCTAACATCTGCTTCCATCCCGGTCTGTCAAAACTGCCGCCGGAAAATCCGTCATCCGTAAAATGTACCGTGTTCGTGTACCCATTATTTTTTGCGTAGTCTTCCAGCATTTTCTTCTGGTTGACTATGCTGTTGCTGTCCCCCGCAAGATCATCGTCCCTTGAGAGCCGCTCATAAAGAGCTGTTATTCTGTTGTCACCAGCCGTCCTGTTGTTCATTCCGAACTCCTTTCCGGCGGCTGGCTCATCTGTGGTGAATCCATCTTAACATAACTTTCCGTACCTGTCACCATTTCATTCAAAATTAAGCGGGGAATTTTTTCATCCAGCGTGTCGGCATACCCCGAACCCGTATACACCCTGACCTTGAAAAGCGTCCCTCCGATTCTTCTGTAAAAAAATCCAGCCTCATGGGGGCTGGTATCCATCATTCTTTCATTATCTGTTTTTACTGTTTCCATGCATCCTCCCTTGCGCATCCGGCTCACTACCGTTATAATATTTCTTATACTTCCGTATTCCGTAATTGGTTTTGCATTTTATCCGTATTCCATAAGCTCGTTCTCCTTTCATGTAACTGATTTGTAGATAAAAAGAATTACTCCTTTCACTAATGGGAGAAAAACGGCTATAAAAACGGAAGTGTTTTTGAAAAAAATGCTACAAAATTTTATTTTTTGCAAAGGACTGACCGCAAATGCCGAAATACGCTGAGTTCCAGACATTCAGGGAACAAAACTTAATAACCGATGCTGACGGGGATATGCTGCACCGTGAAGCCCGTGCGCTTGCCCTCCGGCGCATTGAGGAGAGCGCACGGACAGAGGAAGATTTCAAAGAAGTCATCAGGTGGTGGGATAAACTGGATGCCAACAGGGAACGGAAGGAAAGGGATCATGAAAAAGGGCGTTCCGTTATCCCGCTTGAATGGGAATCAGACGGACAGTATCTTTCTGACAGACCTTCCTATGACACGGTTTTGAAAAGGCTCATGCTTGCGGGCGATTTCCTTGACTTTATATTTGACCAGCCGGAAACGCTGCACGAACTTGTCACGGATGCGGATTTATCGGAAATATTGAAAGAACTGAAGCCGCACCTAAAAAATATGATCTATTACCTGTTCCTGCATGATTATTCCGCTGCGGAATATGCGGAAAGCATCGGACAGTCAGACCGGAATATCCGTGGAATCAGAGAAACAGCACTGAAAAAGATACGGAAGCTCTACGGCGATGCACTTGCTTATAGAAAAGAGAATAACCTGCCTATGACGCTTGATGAAAAGTATTTTCTTGAGAATGGTGTCCGAAAGAAAAGGACAGACGGGAAAGAGGACAAAAAGAAAAACCAAACAACTTGACTGAAAACAGGTAACTGTTTATAATGTAGGAAGTATTACATCAGAAAATGTGACGCTAAGCGATACGATTGATGGATTGGAGCTGATTTCTTATGAAGAATTTATTTGAACATACCAGCGCACCGTGGATTCGGTACAATGGCTATGAATATAGGACAGATAATGACGGCAATCTTTTCATAACCGTTTCCAAAGATGCCATACCAGAGATGTACCGTCCCATGCAGGAAGCAGGGCAGCTTGTTATTGATGCGGTAAATATCGGGCTTGCCTCCATGCACAAAGCCCCTGAAGAAGAACTGAAAGGATCTGTCCTCGGTTTTGTGCGGAAGTACGGTTTTCTCGGCTTTATGACCGCCCTGCCGACAACAGCAGATTTTATAACCTATGAATCCGTATATCTTCCCAAAAACCACTTTATAAAGGAAGAAGCACTGTCCACAGAGGACTATCTTTCTTATTTCTATCCCTTTGACAGGCTGGATTTCAAAAAAAGCGGCGTAGAATCAGGCTGGTCTGTGGCTGACCGTGAGGGCATTGCGATTACAATGGCTATGGGGAATGCACCGCAGGCTGTGGCGATGGGATTCCAGAAAGAATATGCGGAAAGGTATGACTGGATTGTGAAAGAATTTACTGACCTTGCGTTTACTTTTATGACAAGTTTCCTTTATTACCTTGATTATGATTCGATTGATGAAGATACCCGCAGCCTGTACCGTCAGGGCATTTCCGCTTTCGGCGGTATAGCGCCGACTTACCAGATTGCTCTTGAAAAGGATGCGCCCGTTATCGTATGGGATTTCCACTCCTTACTTATCATGGTGCAGATGTGCTTTTCCTTCATGCTCACGGATAAGGACAGTGATATGCGTTTGTGCAAACACTGTAAAAAAGCCTTTATTGCAAGCAGGAAGGGAAATGAATTTTGCAGCCCGCAATGTAAGAACCAGTATAACGTCTATAAATCAAGGGAAAAGAAGAAAGGGAACAAAAGAAATGATTGAAAACAGGAATGTAAACATCATAACCGATGCTGACGGTAAAAAGCTGGTTTTGATTAACGATATACGGTTTAAGGCAAAAGTGCGGGATGACTGGACAGTTATAGAAGAATATCTGAAGGAGTATATCGGAGATTTTTACGAAATTGAAGAAACTGCTGAGAAAATATATATTTCAACAGATTTTCCCGATGAATATGCAAGTTCAGAAAGCCGTATTGCCTTAAAGGGTGCAGTTGCAAAGGCAAAAGCCAATGCTGCACAAGCGATTCCGGAACTTATAAGGATAGCCGCCAACCCAAAACATGAAGCAAACCGGAAGCAAAAACATAAGACGGATGCGCTGTACGGCTGGTATAGATACGGCATCAGGTTTGCACTGCCTGTATATGATGATAAAATCGGGAAAATAGCAAGGCATAACATATATTCTGCAAGTATGTTAGTCCGTCATGCGGATGATGGCAAAAAATATCTGTATGACATTCTGGCAATAAAAAAAGAAACGAGCAGCCCGCTTGAGTGAAAACACTGTACGG
>ERZ779633.279-NODE-279-length-16534-cov-8.843194_pt1 | contig 16534 bp, 19 predicted proteins | sample MGYA00514195_ERZ779633 | MGnify/ENA primary metagenome ERZ779633 (study PRJEB29562, sample SAMEA4376707) | mouse gut metagenome | isolation source: Cecum | study: EMG produced TPA metagenomics assembly of the A DSS colitis mouse model was used to assess the...
AATTAATATTACTGTCTAACAATCAATTACGTGACTTTACAGGTCACACCCAAGTTCGATTGAGGTTGAGCATAATCGTGTAAGCACTTTCGTAAGCATCGGATATGTCCGTCATAAAGTCCGGGTGAATAGGATTACAACGGTGGCTACCTGCCGGATCATCGAAATTTATCACGTAGAATTTCGGTTTGACCTTATACCCATCCAGATTATTAATCAGATGGTTGTAAGCAATCTCGGAAAGGTCGGGATATTTGAAATCATACAAGAAAACGGAAAATCCTTTTTCAATAACCTGTTTAATGTATTGATTGATAATCGCATAGGATTTCCCGCTGCCCGGAGTTCCCAATACCATTGTCGCACGAAAAATATTAACAAGGTTGATCCATCCGTCATACGTCTTTCCCCTGAACCAGAAACGGGTGCGGAGATTGACGGAATACTCGTTTTCTTTGAGTTCGGTTTCCTGCATAAAGCTCTCGTTCTCCAGATTGAACACGTCTTCGAGTAGGTTGGTTTTGAGCAGCCTTGACATCCATAGTCCTGCCATGAGCAGAAAGATATATCCGGCTGTGAGGGTGGCGATGTAGAACACCGTGTTTGCCGATAAAGGCAAAGGGAGTGCCAAAAGCCACCAGTTGAAAAAGAACAATAACAAGCCCGTCACGCCGCAAAGGATTATTTTGCGCCAAGTGATTTTCTGCTCCTTCACGCCTTTTGTCCCCAAACAGGAAAGGGCGAGGAACAATACGGCAAAGAGCTTCGTCCAAAAGATACTGGAAAACAGCCCGGCGGTGCGCTGGAAACCGAGCAGGATTCTATCGACCACGCCGATATTGATGCCCCACTCCTGAATAGATTGGAAACAGAACCAATAAATATTGATTACTACAAATAAAATGCTGATAGCACGCATGAACTCCATTACTTTGGCAAGTCCACGCAAATCATCTTCGTTTTGCATATTGATATACTTTTAAAATTGTGAATACTGTGGAAGGTTACTGTTGTCTGCCGTACCTGCGCCTTTTCTTCTTTTTCCGTTGCTGCGGTGCGGGCTGGTCGCCGGATGCGCCGCCCTGCACGGGTGCGAACAGGCTGAAAGCGTCCGCCACGTTTTGGGCGGTGTTGTTCTTGTGGTCGGGCTGGTATTCGGTATCATGCCCGTTCCACTGGGATGCGCCCGTATGCTCCTGTTGCTGTGCGGGACGTTCCACTTCGGCGGATTGCTGCTGCGGGTGAATACCGTCCTGTCCGGCGAAAAGGTCGTTGAATACATTGGCGGAAAACTCCTTACCCAGACGGGAACCGTTGAAAACGGTCTTGTCGGCATGGTTGATGAAGGTCGCCCCATAGATGCGCCCTGTATCGTTGGTGCGGAATACCACGCCTATACCCTGACGCATGAGTTCACGCTCGAAAAGTGCCCGGTCACGCCCTGCGGTCTGCATGGCGGATGCTATGCGGGCGGCGGTATCGGTGGCAATGTCCTTGTGGCTCTTCATCCATGCGGCAGAAGAGAGCATACGCTTTTCCAGTGCGGCAATGCCCGCTTCTTTACCAAAGACGGAAGACTTGAAGGGTTTGCCGACCTTGTTGCCGTCCTTGTCCGTCGCCGAATAGGACAAGCCGTGATACTCCCGTCCGCCATATTCCCCTTTGACTTCATCCACCGTTATGCCGTAAAGTGAAAGTACCGCACGGTATTCGCCGAGCGACTGGAAACGCCACTCACGGGCTATCGGTCGGATCACTCCCGCCAACTGCCCTTTGAGGTTGCCGACCTCGTAATCGACGGGCGACAAGGGCAGCCCTTCCTTCCACTCCTTTTTGGTAGCCGGGGTAAGGTTGAACTGTTGTTCCAATTCCCGGCAGACCTTCATCGAACGCTCGTGTTCGTAGCTGTCGGAAATCGCCCGCCCGGTTTCGTCCACACGGACGGAAACGATATGCAGGTGTTCACGCCCGATGTCGTTGTGGCGGTAAACGATATAAGGCTGGTCGCCGAAGCCCATGCGCTGCATATACTGCTCCGCCAATTTTATGAACTGTTCCTCGGTCACGCAATCTTTCGGATCGGGATTGAGCGAGATGTGCAGGATGGGTTTCTCGGTCTTGCGGTTGGCGGTCAGGTAATCTCCGAACGAACGGGAAATATGCTCTATCGTGTAGGGATTGTCGCCCGGCGGTTCGATAATCCGGTTGCCGAAAAGCACGTCCGCATGAAGTTCGTCCACCTTGATCTGGTTGTAGGCAAGCACCCCGTACAGGCTGCCGCCGTGTGAAATCTTGGCTATCATCGGACGGGGTATCTGGTTTGAAACTCTTCCGCCAGTGCGGAAATCTGTTTGCTAAGTTCCACCAGTTCGAGGGTGTGCTGTTCCAGTTTGTAGAGGAAAGCGAGTGCCTTCTTCTCCGAGAAATTGGATTTGAGCGCACGCACGCATTGGTTGTAGTTCACGCCGATGCTGCGGAACTGGGAATGAAAAGAGGTCAGGCGCATGTAGAAATCCTGCGTGCCCTTATCCAGTTTGACGACCTTTATCTCCCTGCCGAAGAGTGCGGAAACGATAAACTCGGCACGGGTTGCCTTGCCGGATTCATCGAAAAGGGCAAGGAAACGGGCGTTGTCTTCGTCGTCCAGACGGAACACGTAGCGGTGGCGCATCTTGTCGGGTTTGGGCTTTCGCCCGTGGTTGTTGGAATACTTCTTCTGACTATCCATAGTCCTATCAAATTTTAAGTGAAACATGGGTTGAAAACTGCCGTATGCTTACGGCTCTCCCCCGCAAAGGAAAATCCAACTCCGGCGGATTTTGCACCAGCGGGGCAAGGTGGTGGTGTGGCACGGAAAGCGAAGCGAGTGCCGCAGCACACAACTTGCTAATTTCGGTTGAAATTAAAATCCGTCCTACCGGACAGATTGGGGATGCCCTTGTCTGTTGCCGACTGCCGGGGCAGTCCTTCGGGCGGTTACTGTTCTTGTTCATTCTCACGGAATTTTGGTTCACGGCTGCAAAGTAACAGCCCTTTTCCCGTCCGGTCATTATGCCCGTATGCGACAAACCTACGGGTGGAAAGACAAGGTGCGACACACTGATAATCAAGCGGATAATCTACCGATATTTTGATATTCCTTTGCGCCGTGGAAGCGGTAAAACGGCTGTTCAACCGGACGGGCAAACGGATGCCCAAACGAGTGGATGATTGGCTGGACGAACAGCCGGACGGATGATGATTTTGCCGGATGAACGGACGGACGAACGGCTAAACGGTTAGCCGGATGAATGGCTAAACAGCTAAACGGTTAAACGGCTAAACAGCCGGATGAACGGTCGGATGATTGGATGAATGAACAAACGGATGATGAACTGACCGGATGAACAAATGGCTGGCTGTACGGCTGACCGAGTGACTGATTGATTGAATGAACAGATAACCGATTGCTTAGGCAACCGAATGAATAACTAATTGATTGACGATATGGATAGACAGACTTTGAACGTGGCTTTCGCCACACAAAAGGGCGGTAGCGGAAAAACGGCTATCACGGTGCTGGTGGCGAGTTACCTGCACTACAACTGCGGGTGTCCGCTGGCGGTGATCGACTGCGACTTTCCGCAACACAGCCTGTATGAAATGCGGGAACGGGACAGCCGGGCGGTACTGGAAAACGAGTACCTGAAACGGATGGCATACGAGCAGATGCGTGAACCGGGGCGTGCCGCCTATCCGGTACAGAAGTGCCGGGTGGAACGTGCGCCGGACATGGCGGCGGAACTGGCGGGCAATGGAAACTATGACCTGCTGTTCTTCGACCTGCCCGGAACGGTGAACTCGTCGGGCATATTGCGCACCATTGCGCAAATGGATTACATCTTCGCTCCGGTGAGTGCCGACCAAACGGTACTGGAAAGCACGCTCGCTTTCTTGGACGTGTTGCAACGGATGATGTTAGGCAAGGAAACAAGCCGACTGAAAGGGCTTTACCTCTTTTGGAATCTGGTGGATAAATGGGAAAAAAGCGAACTGTACGGGCGGTATGAAAAAGTAATCGCCGGAATGGGGCTGCCGATGCTCACGACACAGATACCGGACACGAAACGCTTCCGCAAGGAACTGGATGCGGAAAACCGGACGGTGTTCCGTTCCACGCTGTTCGCTCCCGACAAGCGGATGGTTGCGGGCAGCGGAATCCCCGAACTGGCACATGAAATAGTATCCATCCTCAAACTATCAGGCTATGAAGAAACAGCAAACAGATAAGCCCATTGACGAAGAACTGCTTATGCGGATGATGGCGGGCGAAACGGAAAAGCCGCAAGGCAACGGTGATGTACCGGAAACAGAAGAAACAGGGCAAGAGGCGGAAGAACCGGAACAGGAAACAGAGAAAAGGGAAACTGCCGTGCCAATGGAAAACAGGATTGTCGGGAAGGTGGCTGACGGGAAAGTGCAGGACGGGAAGCGGCGCAAGGTGAAGCTGGCGGCGGACTACGACACGACCTTCCTCAAAGGGATGGATATACCCGCCCGTTACGGGAAGCCCGTGTATGTGCGGCGTGAATACCACGAACGGATCGCCAAAATCTCCATGATGCTGACGGGCGGCAAGGTGTCGCTATCCGCCTATATAGACAACGTGCTGGCACAACACTTCGAGCAGTACCGGGAAGAAATCGAAGCAGCATACGCCGGAAAGATGGAAAAACTCTTCTAAAGCGGAAAGGAGAAAGGAACATGATACTGAAACTGATACTCTCCGCCCTGCTGCTGTACTACCTCTGCGTGCTGTGGAAATATTACCGCACGGATATAGCCGGACTGCTGGGAAAAACGGATGCCGAAGAAGGAACGGACGAACCGGACGAAGAAGCGGAAAAGCCGGGCGAACCGTACACGGTTATCGGGAAAAGTACCTACCGGAAAAGACAAACCTACGAGCCGAAAGACAAGCGGGGACACACTGAAAATCAAGCGGATAAAACGGATAATTTCGCATCCGGAACACCGGAGAGTACCCCGGAAACGGCTGCGGGTAACGGCACGGAACAGGCGGAAGATACCGTTGCGGACGAGGATGCGGACTACTCCGACATCGAGGTAGAACCGGAAGAGGACGAGCCGGAAGAAGAGGGATATGTACCCACGCCGGAAGAGTTGGAAGAAGAGGAACTGGGGGCGTACTATCCCGACAACAACCCCGACTTTGCCACCGGGTACACCTTCGAGGACTTGAAGATGGTACACAAAGTTATCGCCACGGACGATGCGGACGAGCAGGAGAAACAGCAAGCCCGTGAGGTGCTGCCCGCCGTGATGGGATCGGACGTATGGGACGAGATGCTGGATGAATTTGAAGGGGCACGGCAGCGTGTCGCCCGACTGATGAATAATAGTAATGTTTAATTTAATCTTAAAAGACAATGACAAAAAAGAGATTCTTTTTGATGGCAGCCTGTGTGATGGCTGCCGCTGGTGCGATGGCGCAAGGTAACGGACAAGCGGGTATCACGGAAGCCACGCAAATGGTGACTTCGTATTTCGATCCCGGAACGAAATTGATTTACGCCATCGGTGCGGTGGTGGGGTTGATTGGTGGGGTAAAGGTGTACGGGAAGTTCAGCAGCGGTGATCCTGATACGAGCAAGACAGCGGCTTCGTGGTTCGGAGCCTGTATTTTCCTGATTGTCGCTGCTACGATCCTGCGCTCTTTCTTCCTGTAAACAAGCGGGTTATGAACTTTGAAATCAACAAGGGGATTGGCAGGAACGTGGAGTTCAAGGGCTTGGAAAGCCAGTACCTTTTCGTGTTCGCCGCCGGGTTGCTTGCCGTGTTCGTGGTGTTCGTTATCCTGTACATGGCGGGCGTGAACCAGTGGGTGTGCATCGGCTTCGGCGTGACTGCGGCTACGCTGCTGGTATGGCTGACGTTTCGGCTCAATGCCAAATACGGCACGCACGGGCTGATGAAAGCCGCCGCCCGGAAACGGCATCCGAGGTATGTGCTGAACCGACTGAAAATTCCCCGATTATTTACCAAAAACAAGAAAGAATGAGAAATGTAATGAAAGCGGCAACGCTGGAAAGCAAGTTTCCGCTATTGGCAGTAGAGAACGGCTGCATCGTGAGCAAAGATGCGGACGTGACGGTTGCCTTCAAGGTGGAACTGCCGGAACTGTTCACCGTTACCAGTAACGAGTACGAAGCGATACATTCGGCATGGCACAAGGCGGTGAAGGTCTTGCCGGACTTCTCCATCGTGCATAAACAGGACTTCTTCATCGAAGAGAAGTACCAGCCGGAGATTGACAGGGACGAGCTTAGTTTTCTAAGCCGGAGCTTTGAGAGGCACTTTAACGAACGCCCGTTCCTGAACCACTTCTGCTACCTGTTCCTGACCAAGACCACGAAGATGCGCAGCCGTCAGGAAAGCACGTTCAGCACACTGTGCAAGGGCAAGATTATCCCGAAGGAGATCGAGGACAAGGAAACGGTAACGAAGTTCCTCGAAGCGGTCGGGCAGTTCGAGCGGATCATGAACGACAGCGGGTTTATCACGCTCCGCCGCCTGCGGGCGGACGAGATTGTCGGGACGGAAACGACGGCGGGTATCGTGGAGAAATATTTCGCCCTTTCGCAAAACGATACCACTGTTCTAAAGGATATTTCGCTGAATCCCGAAGAGATGCGGATAGGCGACGACTTCCTTTGCCTGCATACACTTTCGGACGTAGAGGATCTGCCGGGTAACGTGGGTACGGACAGCCGCTATGAACGGTTATCGACTGACCGTTCGGATTGCAGGCTTTCGTTCGCCGCCCCGGTGGGCGTGCTGCTGACGTGTAACCACGTGTATAACCAGTACATCTTTATCGACGACCATGCGGAGAGCCTGAAACGGTTCGAGCAGACCGCAAGGAATATGCAGTCGTTATCCCGTTACTCACGCTCGAATCAGATCAACCGGGAATGGATAGAGGAATACCTGAACGAAGCGCACAGCAAGGGGCTGGTTTCGGTACGCTGCCACTGTAACGTGATGGCATGGTCGGACGACCGGGAAGAACTGAAACACATCAAGAATGACGTGGGCAGCCAGCTTGCCCTTATGGAGTGCAAGCCACGGCATAACACAACGGACGTGCCGACGCTTTTCTGGGCGGGCATACCGGGGAACGAGGGGGATTTTCCTTTCGAGGAAAGTTTCTACACGTTCATCCCGCAAGCCCTGTGTTTCTTCACGGAAGAAACGAATTACAAGAGTTCGCTCTCGCCCTTCGGCATCAAGATGGTGGATCGGGTGACGGGCAGACCGCTGCATCTGGATATTTCGGACTTGCCGATGAAGAAGGGAGTCATTACCAATCGCAACAAGTTCGTACTTGGGTCGAGTGGTAGCGGAAAATCGTTCTTTATGAACCATTTAGTCCGGCAATATTACGAACAGAACAGCCATATCGTACTGGTCGATACGGGTAACTCGTATCAAGGTCTGTGCGAAATGATACACCGGAAAACAAAGGGGACGGACGGGATTTATTACACGTATTCGGAAGAGAAACCGATCAGTTTCAATCCTTTCTTTACAGACGATTACAAGTTCAACGTGGAGAAAAAGGACAGCATAAAAACGCTGTTGCTCACCCTTTGGAAGAGCGAGGACGACAAGATCACGAAAACGGAAAGCGGTGAGTTGGGAAGTGCGGTATCGGCATATATCAAGAAGATACAGCAAGACCGCAGCATCGTGCCATGCTTCGATACCTTCTACGAGTATATGCTGAATGATTACCGGGCGGAACTGGAGAAAAGGGACATCAAGGTAAGCCGGGAAGATTTCAATATTGACAATTTCCTGACTACGCTACGGCAGTATTACAAGGGCGGACGGTTCGACTTCCTGCTGAACTCCCGTGAGAATATCGACCTGCTGCACAAACGGTTCATCGTATTTGAAATTGACAGTATAAAGGATAATGCCGAACTTTTTCCGGTGGTGGTAATCATCATCATGGAAGCCTTTATCAACAAGATGCGGCGGTTGAAAGGGATTCGCAAGCTCCTGATTGTGGAAGAAGCGTGGAAGGCACTTACCACGGAGAATATGGCTAACTATTTGAAATACATGTACAAAACGGTCAGGAAGTATTTCGGCGAGGCGATAGTCGTCACGCAGGAAGTCGATGATATAATATCGTCCCCCGTGGTGAAGGAAAGTATCATCAATAACTCGGACTGCAAAATCCTGTTAGACCAGAAAAAGTACATGAACAAGTTTGACGGCATACAGGCGATGCTCGGACTGACGGAGAAGGAGAAAGCGCAGATACTATCCATCAACCTTGCCAACCATCCCGGACGAAAATACAAAGAGGTCTGGATCGGACTGAACGGGGTGCAGTCGGCGGTGTATGCAACGGAAGTTTCGCCGAGCGAATACCTGACATACACCACCGAAGAGAGCGAGAAAACGGAAGTGTTCAACCTTGCGGAAGAATTGGGCGGCGACTTGGAGCTTGCCATCAGGCGGCTGGCGGAAACGAAGTACAAGTAGTTGCGCCGGAAAGAATATGTGAAAATGAATGGCTGAATGTACGGATAGCCGGATGGTTGATTGGCTGGCTAATCGACTGAACGGTTGAACAGTCAAACGGCTGGCTAAACGGTTGGTTGGCTAAATGACTAAACGGCTAAACGTACAAACGGCTGGTTGTACAAATCATCATTAAAAACGAAATCAGTATGAAACGATTGAAACAGATTATGCTACTGCTGGCGGCAGTGGTATCGGTGGCGGTACTGTCTTCCTGCAAGGAAACGAACGCCGACCGACTGGAAAAGATGCGGGGCGACTGGGTAAGCACAGGCAATAAGCCGCCCTTTACCCTTTCGGAAGAGAACGGGCAATACCGGGTAACAGTGATAAAGAAAAGCCATGCGGGAAGTACCCGGACGGAAACGTACCTCGTGCGTGAAACGGACGGTTACCTCTTTATCGAAACGGGGCTGGCGGTGATGCTGACCTACGACAAGGGGAAAGACCGCATACACCTGTCGCCCGGCGGAGAATATAAACGGAGTAACCATCAATTAAACAAGTAAGAGTATGAAACAGATAAAAGCAATAGTCATGGGGTTGGCGTGCCTGCTGGCAGCGGGTACGGCTAACGCACAGTGGGTTGTGAGCGATCCGGGAAACTTGGCGCAAGGGATTATCAATACCGTCAAACAGATTGCGCAGACCTCTACAACGGCGAAGAATACGCTGGACGGATTCAAGGAAACGACAAAGATATTTGAACAGGGAAAGCGGTACTATGATGCGCTAAAGGATGTACACGACGTGATAAAGGGCGGCGTGAAGGTAAAGAAGAGCATTGAGATGGTGGCGGACATTTCGGAAATCTATGTGCGGAACTATCAGAAGATGCTGGGTGATCCGAACTATACGCCGGATGAATTGAGTACTATCTCGTTCGGGTACGCAAAGTTGCTAAGCGAGAGTGCGGACGTATTGCAGGATTTAAAAAATGTGGTGAATATCACCGGAATGTCGCTATCGGATGCGGAACGGCTGGCAATCATCGACCAGAGCTATAAGCGGTTACTGGAATACCGTAATCTGGTGCAGTACTACACGAACAAGAATATCTCGGTGAGTTACCTGCGGGCGAAAAAGAAAAAGGATACCGACCGGGTGATGGCGTTGTACGGCTCGGCGGACGAACGTTATTGGTGAGAATGGATTCCTATACATATATATAATAAGGTAAGATGATGTTATTATCAATAGACTTTGAAAACCTGCATCAGATATTGCACACGCTATATCAGGAAATGATGCCGCTATGCTCGAACCTGACGGGCGTAGCCAAAGGAATAGCCGGGCTGGGTGCGCTGTTCTATGTTGCCGCCAAGGTGTGGCAAGCCCTTGCCCGTGCCGAACCTATCGACGTGTACCCGCTGCTCCGCCCCTTTGCCGTCGGGCTGTGCATCATGTTCTTCCCGACCTTCGTGCTGGGCACGATCAACACGGTTCTCTCTCCCGTGGTGAAAGGCTGCCACGGAATGCTGGAAACGCAGACCTTCGATATGAACAAGTACCGGGAACAGAAGGACAAACTGGAATATGAGGCGAACAAGCGGAATCCGGAAACGGCGTACCTCGTGGATAAGGAAGAGTTCGACAAGAAACTGGATGAACTCGGATGGTCGGCGGGCGACCTGATTACGATGGGCGGGATGTACATAGACCGGGCGGAGTACCGGATGAAACAGAATATACGCAAGTGGTTTCAGGAACTCTTGGAATTGTTGTTCCAGTCTGCCGGGCTGGTGATAGACACGATACGGACGTTCTTTCTGATCGTCCTCTCCATCTTAGGGCCTATCGCCTTTGCGATAAGCGTCTATGATGGATTCCAAAGTACCCTGACGCAGTGGATAACCCGGTATATCTCCGTCTATATGTGGCTGCCCGTGAGTGATCTGTTCAGTTCGGTGCTGGCAAGGATTCAGGTGTTGATGCTCACCAAGGACATAGAGGCGATGAGCGATCCCACCTTTATACCGGACAGCAGCAATACGGTGTACATGGTGTTCCTGATTATCGGGATATTCGGGTACTTCACGATACCGACCGTTGCGAACTGGATCATCATGGCGGGCGGCGTAAGCGGTGCGAACCGTGCGATGAACACGACTGCCGCCAAAGCGGGGAATGTAGCCGCTGCCGGGGCGGGTGCTGCCGTGGGGAATGTTGCCGGAAAACTTATCAAGTAACTAAAAAATCAAGAAAGGAAATGGAATTTAAAAGTTTGAAGAATATCGAAACGAGTTTCAGGCAGATACGTTTGTTTGCGCTGGTGTTCATCTGCCTGTGTGCGGTGGTGACGGGCTTTGCGCTCTGGAAGTCGTACAGCTTTGCCGAAGCGCAACGGCAGAAGATTTATGTGCTGGATAACGGGAAATCGCTGATGCTGGCACTCTCGCAGGACGTGCAGCAGAACCGCCCGGTGGAAGCACGGGAACACGTGCGCAGGTTTCACGAGCTGTTTTTCACGCTCTCGCCGGACAAGTCGGCTATCGAGGGCAATATCAAACGCTCGCTGATGCTGGCGGACAAGAGCGCATTTAACTACTACAAAGACCTCTCGGAAAAGGGGTATTATAACCGGGTGATTTCGGGGAACATCAACCAGATGGTACAGATTGACAGCGTGCGGTGCGACTTTGACAAGTACCCGTACAATGTGCGGACGTTCGCCCGCCAGATTATCCTCCGGGAAAGCTCGGTGACGGAAAGAAGCCTTGTCACCCGCTGCCGGTTGTTGGATGCCGTAAGGAGTGACAACAACCCGCAGGGGTTCATCATCGAGGGCTTCGAGATTACCGAGAACAAGGACTTGCAAACCATCAAACGCTAACGGCATGGTCGGAAAATTTATGGCGAAGGTCATTGCTGAAATACAGGACTGGGCGGACGTAAAGCTCCGCCGCCTGTGCGGGCGTATCACGCCGGATCAGCGGGTGGTGGTTATCCTTGTGATGTTCGTGGTGTTCGGCGGCTTGTCGGTGTACATGACCGTCGCAGCCATCTACAACATCGGAAAAAGTGACGGTCGGGAACTGGGGATAGAACATATCGATCCCATCCGGCTAAAGAATGACAGTATAATCAATCCTTTTAACAATCAGTAAATCATGGAAGAACAGAATCAGGAAAAAGAAACGGTGACGCAGCACGTAACGATGACGGATGCCGCAGCCCCGGACACGGGGAAAGGGGACAAAGAAAGGAAAGGTGGCGGAAAGGACAAGAAAGCCGCCAGAGAGCTGACACCGAAACAGATGCAGCAGCGGAAAAAGCTGTTGGTGTACCCGTTGATGGGGTTGCTGTTTCTCGGCTCGATGTGGCTGATCTTCGCACCTTCGGACAAGAAGGACGAAGGCGGGGAAACGGTCGGGGCGTTCAACGCTGATATTCCCCTGCCGGAGAATGACGGGATTATCGGCGACAAGCGGAAAGCCTATGAGCAGGCACAGGTAGAAAAGAAGCAGGCAGACAAGGTACGCTCGTTGCAGGACTTCGCTTTTGCGGCTGATAACGGAATGGACGAGGTGGAAATGGAACTGCCGGACAGTGAGCCGGAACGGGAGCCGTTCAGGGATTATTCGGGTTCGTCACGTGGAAAGGGTGTGAACTCTTCGACGGCAGCCTACCGGGACATCAACCGACAACTCGGCACGTTCTATGAAACGCCGAAGGTGGATGCCGAAAAGGAAGAACTGAAAAAGCAGGTGGAAGAACTGACCGCCCGGCTGGATGCGCAGCAGAGACAGGCGGGCGGCATAGACGAGCAGGTCGCCCTGATGGAAAAGAGCTACGAACTTGCCGCCAAGTACATGGGACAGAACGGGCAGGCAGGACAAAACGGCTCAATCGTGCAGGTTCCCGTTACCGGACAGAATACCGGACAAGGGACGGGAAAGCCCGCCGTTGCGGTACAGGCGGCACGGCAGCAAACGGTGTCGGGGCTGCAACAGCCGATGAGCGATGCGGAGTTCATGCGGGCGTACAGCCAGCCGAGAAACTACGGGTTCAATACGGCGGTCGGCAGCGGGTACGCTATGGGGAAGAATACGATACGGGCGTGCATCCACCAAGACCAGACGATTATGGATGGGCAGACGGTGAAGCTCCGGCTGCTCGAACCGCTACAAGCGGGAAACCTTGTGATTCCGCAGAATACCCTTGTTTCGGGTACGGGAAAGGTACAGGGGGAACGGCTGGATATTGTGGTGTCGTCCATCGAATACCGGGGGAACTTGTTGCCCGTGGAACTGGCGGTGTATGACAGTGACGGGATAAAAGGGCTTTCCGTCCCTTCGTCACTAGAACAGGAAGCGGCAAAGGAAGCCCTTGCGAATATAGGTGGCGGACTGGGGACAAGCATCTCGTTTGCACAGAGTGCCGGGCAGCAGATTGCTATGGACTTGACAAGGGGCGTGATGCAAGGCGGCAGCCAGTATCTTGCGAAGAAGTTCCGGACGGTGAAGGTGCATCTGAAAGCGGGGTATGAACTGATGCTTTATGCTAAACAGCAATAGATAAATAGATTACAAACTATTAAAAAGAAAAGACAATGAAAAAGATTTTTGGATTGGTTGCCCTCGTTATGGGCGCAGTAATGTGTGTGAACGCACAAGTGAATGACACGATACAGGCTGTTGCCGGAAATGACCTGTATCAAGGGATCACGCAAAAGTTACCGTATCGGCAGATGGTTACTCCGTTCGGGGTACAGGTGACGTTTGCCAAGACAGTGCATCTTATTTTCCCGTCAGCGGTGAGGTATGTGGACTTGGGTAGTAACTGGATTATCGCTGGAAAAGCGGACGGGGCGGAGAACGTGATCCGGGTGAAGGCTACGACCGAAGGGTTTCCGGGGGAGACGAATTTCTCGGTGATTTGTGAGGATGGGAGTTTCTATTCATTTAATGCGAAGTATGCGCATGAGCCGGAAATGCTGAACATCGAGATGAAGGACTTTTTGGAGAATGAGAACACAACGGACTTTTCGCATACCCGCATGAATATCTATTTCCGTGAACTGGGCAACGAAAGCCCGTTGCTGGTGAAGCTGATTATGCAGAGCATCTATAAGGCGGACAAGCGGGAAATCAAGCATCTGGGTTGTAAACGCTTCGGGGTGCAATTCCTTTTGAAATCCATCCACTCGCATAACGGGCTGTTCTATTTCCACACGGAAACGAGGAACAAGTCGAACGTGGCTTTCAACACGGACTTTATCAAGTTCAAGATTGTGGATAAGAAAGTGCCGAAGCGCACCGCCATTCAGGAACGGGCGATAGATCCGGTACGCAGCTATAACGAGGTGCTGGTAACAAACGGGAAAAGTAATGTACGCACAGTGTATGTCGTTCCGCAGTTCACCATACCGGACGACAAGATTCTGGTGATCGAACTGTTCGAGAAGAACGGCGGCAGGCATCAGACGATATGGGTGGAGAACGCCGACCTTGTGGCGGCGAAAGTGATTAACGAACTGAAAATCAAATAAAGGGTATGAAAAGGGTATTGTTGATTATCATGCTCTTCGGGGTGTGCCTGCATTTTAACCAGGCACACGCCCAGAGATGCCTCCCCGGAATGAGGGGAATACAGTTCACGGGCGGACTTTCGGACGATCTGCACTGGAAAAGCGGTAACGGTTTCGGCTATCATGCCGGGATAGCGGTAAGTACTTACACGAAGAACGCCCACCATTGGGTGGTCGGTGCGGAGTATCTGGAAAAGCGGTACGATTACCGGGGCAGCCTTTATCCGGTCAGCCAGTTCACGGGGGAAGGCGGGTATTACCTGAACTTCCTTTCGGACAGGAAGAAGACATTTTTTGCGGCACTGGGATTGTCCGCCCTTGCCGGATATGAAACGGTGAACTGGGGCGAACAGATGATGCCGGACGGTTCACGGCTGACGGATGGGGATAATTTCATTTACGGGGGTGCGCTGACACTGGAATTGTCCGCATACCTGACGGATAAGATTGTATTGCTGGTAAACGGGCGGCAAAGGATGCTGTTCGGGGGGGATTGCGGAAAATTCCACTCGCAGATTGGTGTGGGAATTAGGTTTATGATTCGATAATAACTAATTGATTGCAAAGTATATGAAAAAGATAATTTATCAAATGCTCGTGGGCTGCTACATAGTGGCCGCCCTCGTGCTTGTGTGTGCCTGTAATAGCCAGTTGGATATTCAGACGAGATACCCGTTCACGGTGGAGACGATGCCCGTCCCGAAAAAGCTGAAGGTGAACGAAACGGCGGAAATCCGCTGTGAACTCAAACGGGATGGACGCTGGGAAGATACCCGGTACACGATTCGGTGGTTTCTGTATGACGGGAAAGGCACATTGAAAACAGAGGATGGCACGGTGCTGTTGCCGAATGACCGTTACCCGCTGGAGAAAGAAACGTTCCGGCTGTATTTTACGTCGCAGTCGGACGATCAGAGCAGTTTGAAGGTGTGGGTGGAAGATTCGTTCGGGCAGACGGTGGAACTGGAGCTAAGTTTTAATAATGACAATTCGGAAGAATGACTAAAAAGGTAAACAATGAAAGAGAATATAACATGAATTCAAAAGAGACTAATTGAAGAGGAAATACTGGGTGGCAATACTCCGAATTATGCAATTAAGAAGAATTACGACCGGATTAAAGCGGAAATCAAGCAGATTGTGGTGATGAATTAGAGCGGATTCGCAATGATGAGAACTTGCGACATTTGTTGCCGAAGGAAGAATAGAAATCGTTAGAGTCGCTCATTCAGTTGGGCGGCTCTAACTGTATTCAGTAAACACATATTTCTCATTTATTTCCTTTTTAAAAGTCGCAAATTTTGATAGATTGAATTTTCCATATTTGGAATGGCTTTCATTTATAAACCACAGGTAATAGTTTATGAGCCATTCATACTTTTCTTTTACGCGAGCATCGGTAATACTATTCTTTTTATCAACAATCTCCTGTATTTCTGCAATTACATCATATTCATTGTTCGCAAACTCGTTAATCACATATCGTACATAGTTCAGCATATATTTATTCCCATTTTTTATAACACATTCCGAGTTATCTATATTAGAAACTATATCATCATCAATTACAATCATTGGATATATTGCCCGTGTTTCCATTTGGTAGGCTTTAACCAAGCCTTCTGATGCAAGAAAAGAAAAGCTTTCTTTGTTACCAAAATCTTCCAGTAGTTTTCCGCAAGAAAGCCCTCCTCTTAAAAATAAACCTTCATATCCAAACCATGCCGTTAGTTGAGCTATATAATTTAGTATCACTTCAATATGTATATCTTTCTTTTTTGCTGTCAGAATTATACTATCAGAAAAAATGCGTGTAATAATTCCGTCCGGAGTATCTTGTGGGGTTGGTTCTACTCCGGCTCCGCGCATCGCCCGTTGAACTCTGCCATATAGATTAAATTTGTTTTGAAAAAATAAATTCATCTTTTCCTTATAGCCCAATATGTCTAAAAAGGCACAATAATAATCTTCAAAATCATACTGCATCTTATCTATCAAATCCCATTCTTCTGTTGCCATAGTGTAAATATTTTAGTCGTTAGCTAACTTCATATAATATAAATGGTTTAATACAGAATCAAAGTATTGTCTCCAATTCTCTGATTCCTCCGCATTAGGAAATTTTTTATCGTATCCATAATGGAATGCCCACATTTTAAAGCACATTGATGCAATGCCCCTATAATGGTCATATTCAGGATCAATATTTTCTAAAGCAGAAGCTACTCTGATATCTCCATCAGGATGTACTTCGTCACCTTTCATTGTGTTATCTAAAAATATTAAAGCACATAGAGCAGTTATAATACCTTCCTCAGTAGAAGTTTTGTCTGTTGGTATGGGATAATAAGGTTCACTTTCTATTTGGATAATATTATTAGGGTTCTTTGTAACATCTTTATCATG
>ERZ779633.280-NODE-280-length-16530-cov-9.874052_pt1 | contig 16530 bp, 19 predicted proteins | sample MGYA00514195_ERZ779633 | MGnify/ENA primary metagenome ERZ779633 (study PRJEB29562, sample SAMEA4376707) | mouse gut metagenome | isolation source: Cecum | study: EMG produced TPA metagenomics assembly of the A DSS colitis mouse model was used to assess the...
CGATGGTGCCAATTTTGACGTGGGGCTTAGTTCGTTAAAACTTTTGATTAGCCTTTTTTGTTTCCTCCTTGTTTTCCAAAGAAAATATTGGGGGTTTGGGGGTCAGCATACGTTACTGCTGATTGTATAACACTTTTCGGGAAAAAGCAAGCCCCTTTTCAGGAAAACTTGCCAATTACTCCTCGCCGCCCTTACCACGCTGGGCAATGATCTTCTCAGCAATGGACTTGGGGATCTCCACATAGCTGTGGGGCTCCATGGTATACTGGCCACGGCCCTGGGTGCGGGAGCGCAGGTCGGTAGCGTAACCGAACATCTCGGACAGGGGGACAAGGGCGTCCACCTGGGTCGCGCCGGAACGGTTCTCCTGGCCCTGGACCATGCCGCGGCGGGAGGTGAGGTCGCCGATGACGTTGCCGAGGTAATCGTCGGGGACGATAACGCTCACCTTCATCACCGGCTCCAGGAGCACGGGGTTGGCCTTGCGGCAGGCCTCCTTAAAAGCCATAGAACCGGCGATCTTAAAGGCCATTTCAGAGGAGTCCACCTCGTGGTAGGAACCGAAGGTCAGGTGGACCTTCACGTCCTCCACGGGATAGCCGGCCAGCACGCCGGCCTGCATAGCGCCCTGAATGCCCTGATCCACGGCGGGGATATACTCCTTGGGGATAACGCCGCCGGTGATCTCGTTACTGAACTCATAGCCGGCGCCGGGCTCGTTGGGCTCCACGGTGATGACCACATGGCCATACTGGCCCTTACCGCCGGACTGGCGGGCATACTTGGTGTCCTGCTTGACGCTCTGGCGGATGGTCTCCTTATAGGCGACCTGGGGCGCGCCCACGTTGGCCTCCACCTTATACTCGCGGAGCAGACGGTCCACGATGATCTCCAGATGGAGCTCGCCCATGCCGGCAATGATGGTCTGGCCGGTCTCCTCGTCTGTCCAGGTCCTGAAGGTCGGGTCCTCCTCAGCCAGCTTGCTGAGGGCGATGCCCATCTTCTCCTGGCCGGCCTTGGTCTTAGGCTCGATAGCCATCTGGATCACGGGATCGGCAAACTCCATGGACTCCAGGATGATGGGATGCTTCTCATCACACAGGGTGTCGCCGGTGGTGGAGTTCTTCAGGCCGATGACGGCGGCGATGTCGCCGGAGTAGACGGTCTCGATGTCCTCCCGGTGGTTGGCGTGCATCTGGAGGATGCGGCCGATGCGCTCCTTCTGATTCTTGGTGGAGTTCAGAACGCTGGTGCCGGTGTTCAGGATACCGGAGTAGACGCGCACAAAGGACAGACGGCCCACGAAGGGGTCGGTGGCGATCTTGAAGGCCAGAGCGGAGAAAGGCGCCTCGTCAGAGGCGGGACGGGAATCGGTCTCGTCGGTTTCGGGATTCACACCCTCGATGGCGGGGATATCCACGGGGGAGGGCATATAGTCCACGATGGCGTCCAGCAGCTTCTGCACGCCCTTGTTCTTATAGGACGTGCCGCAGGTGACGGGCACCATCTCGTTGGCGATGGTGGCCTTGCGGATGACCTTGCGGATCAGCTCCTGGGAAACGGGCTTGTCCTCCATCATCAGCTCCATGACCTCGTCGTCCAGCATGGATACGGCGTCCATGAGCTTCTCACGGTACTCGTTGGCCAGGTCCACCATGTCGGTGGGGATCTCCTCCACCCGCATGTCCTGCCCCATCTCGTCGTAGTAGATGTCGGCGTCCATCTCCACCAGGTCAATGATGCCCTTGAAGGTATCCTCCTTGCCGATGGGGAGCTGGATGGGCACGGCGTTGCACTTGAGGCGGTCATGGATCATGTCCAGGACGTGGAAAAAGTCCGCGCCCATGATGTCCATCTTGTTGACGTAGATCATGCGGGGCACCTTGTAGGTGTCCGCCTGACGCCACACCGTCTCAGACTGGGGCTCCACACCGCCCTTGGCGCACATGACGGTCACAGAGCCGTCCAGCACGCGCAGGGAGCGCTCCACCTCCACGGTGAAGTCCACGTGGCCCGGGGTGTCGATGATGTTCAGACGGGTCTGGGGGAACTGATCCTTCGTCCCCTTCCAATAACAGGTGGTGGCGGCGGAGGTGATGGTGATGCCGCGCTCCTGCTCCTGGGCCATCCAGTCCATGGTGGCGGTGCCATCATGGGTCTCACCGATCTTGTAGTTCACGCCGGTGTAGAACAGGATGCGCTCGGTGGTGGTGGTCTTGCCCGCGTCGATGTGGGCCATGATGCCGATATTTCTGGTGTTCTCTAAGCTAACTTTTCTAGGCATATCGCAAACTCCTCGACTTACCAGCGGTAGTGGGCAAACGCCTGGTTTGCCTCGGCCATCTTATGGGTGTCCTCACGCTTCTTCACGGCGGCGCCAGTGTTGTTGGCGGCGTCCATGATCTCAGCGGCCAGCCGCTCCTTCATGGTCTTCTCGCCCCGGGCGCGGGAATAGGTGGTCAGCCACCGGAGCCCCAGGGTCTGACGCCGCTCAGGGCGGACCTCCATAGGCACCTGGTAGGTGGAGCCGCCCACGCGGCGGGACTTGGTTTCCAGAGACGGCATGATGTTTTCCAAAGCGGCGGTAAACACCTCAAGGGGCTCCTTATCGGTCTTCTCCTTGATGATGTCGAACGCGCCGTAGACGACCTTCTGGGCGACGCCCTTCTTGCCGTCGAGCATGATGCTGTTGGTGAGCTTGGTGACTAAGACGGATTGATACAGCGGGTCGGGCAAAACCTCCCGCTTGGGTACGTTTCCTCTTCTGGGCACTTCGCTTCCCTCCTTCATATAAAGATGAATTTCACAGGTACTCGAAGCGTTGACCTGCGTCTCGTCGTGCCATACTGCGTTGCGTGGCCCCTCGCCGCGGGTCACATACACAAAGTATGCTCCCCTTGCTCGGGTCAGCGCGCCTTGTCTGGCGCAACGATACTTGGTCAATGGTTCGTGGATGCCAAGCCGAGGACGCACCCTATATAGAGTACGCGCGGCTTAGGCTGCGCGGGGATAAACTTGTGGCTTTGGGCGGCTGAATTACTTCTTACCGGCCTTGGGACGCTTCGCGCCATACTTGGAGCGGGCCTGCATACGGCCGTTGACGCCCTGGGTATCCAGAGTGCCGCGGATGATGTGGTAACGAACGCCGGGCAGGTCCTTGACACGGCCGCCGCGGATCATGACCACACTGTGCTCCTGCAGGTTATGGCCGACGCCGGGGATATAGGCGGTGACCTCGTAGCCGTTGGTGAGCTTCACACGGGCGATCTTACGAAGGGCCGAGTTAGGCTTCTTGGGGGTAGAGGTACGAACGGCGGTGCACACCCCTCTCTTCTGAGGGCTGGGCAGGTCGGTCTCCCGGTTCTTGATGGTGTTCAGGCCAAACTGCATGGCGGGAGCGGTGGACTTGTAAGTGGCGCTCTTGCGTCCCTTACGCACCAGCTGGTTGAACGTAGGCATAGTTCTCCTCCTTTCTTCACTTTTTATTGTTTATTTTAACGGAAAATCCAGAGGATTATTCCATTAAAACCATAGTATACGCAAATGGGCGCAATAACCCCATAGCGCAATTTGGTATTATAGCACAGCGATCCCCCGCCGTCAAGTAAAAATCCCCTGGTTTACCGCCGATTTCGCCGGGAGCGGCCACGGTAGCCCTTGGCATGGCCCTCGTAGCGCGTCCTGCGCTTGCCCAGCACCCCGAAGCGGAGGGTGAGCAGCACCAGCGCCACCCCCAGCACCACCAGAGCGATCCGTACCAGGGGCTTGGCAAAGAAATCCTTCACCGCCTTCAGGTTGCTCAACAGCTCGCTTCGCTCCGCGTCTGCCGCCGCCACCAGCTTGACGGTGCCGTAGACCATGTCGCCGTTGCGGACGGTGACCTCTCCCAGCTCCTGCCCCGTCTTCACGGGGGCCTCCACGCTGCTTTGATACAAGGTCACATCCCGCTGAAATTCCGCCGGGTCCAGATCCTTGGGGAGAATAGCGGTGATGGCGCCCTGGGGCTTCACCGCCACGGCGGTCATATCGCTGGAGAGGGTCACCCCCACCTCCGCCAGGGGGACGGCAGAGTCCAGCATGGTGCACTCCGCAAAGCTGTCAAAGCCCCACTCCAGCAGCCGCTTGCTCTCGGTAAACACCACCCGGGTGCGCTTGCCGCTCTCGTCCACGATGTCCTCCGTCCCCAGCAAAACGCAGATCAGGGTCCGCTCTCCCCGCTTCGCCGCGGAGACCAGGCACTTCCCCGCCGCGCTGGTGGTACCCGTCTTCACGCCGATGGCACGGGGATAGACATACCTGCCGTCGTAGATGGGCAGCAGCAGGGCGTTGGTGCTGGAAAACCGCCGCTCGCCGCTGAGGTTGGTGGCGGGCACGGTGTGGTTCTTGGTGGACACCAGGGTGGCAAAGGTCTCGTTCTGGAGCGCCAGCCGGGTCAGAACGGCGATGTCCCGGGCGGTGGTGTAGTGCTCCTCGGCGTGGAGGCCGTGGGCGTTGACATAGTGGGTACCCGTCAGCCCCAGTTCCTCCGAGCGGTGGTTCATCAGGGAGACGAAGGAGGGCACGTCTCCCGCTACCGCCACGGCCAGGACGTTGCAGGCGTCGTTGGCGGAGGCCACCAGCGCGCAGTAAAGAAGCTCCAGGACGTTGATCTCCTCCCCCACCTTCAGGTTCTGGCTGGTGCCCCCCAGCTCCAGGTCTGCGTCAAACCCCTCCGGTACGGTGACCACCCGGTCCAGGGAGAGCTCTCCCCGGTCCACCGCCTCTAAGGTGAGCAGAGCGGTCATGATCTTGGTGATGGAGGCGGGGTAGTTCTTGTCCTCCCCGTGGAGATCATAGAGCACCGTCCCCGTCTCGGCATCCATCAGCAGGGCGGCCTTGCACGCCGGGGTCTCCAGGGCGGTCAGCAGCTCGCTGACCTGCACCGGCTTTGGGGTGGGCGCGGGGGTAGGCGTTGGATCCGGCTCCTTGGCCGCCAGGGCGTTCAGCGGAGTCAGGCACAGCAAAAGGGTCAAAAACAAAGCAATGTATTTTCTCATGGTAAATTCTCCGATTATATGTTATAATGTCTCTGTCTTCCGGGTCCGCCGGAGGCGAATAATTGATTATATCATTCCCCGCTTGATTTGACAACGCTTGGGAGGTGACAAAGCGGTGACAGTTTCCAAGGCCGAAAAGGCAGCCCTTGCCCTGTGCGCCGCCTTTGTCCTTTTCTTTGCCGGATGGTTTGCCGGGGAGCTGCGCCGGGACGAGTCCTATACCGTCACCTCCGACGCCCTCTTCCCCGCCGACGCTACCCCTGCGCCGCCTCAGTCCACCTTTGTCTCCGACGTTCTGGTGGATCTGAATACCGCCCAGCTGGACGACCTCACCGGCTTGCCCGGCATTGGTGAGGCCAAAGCCCAGGCCATCCTGGACTACCGCCGGGAGCACGGTCCCTTCCGGCGGGTGGAGGATATCATGCAGATCAAGGGGATCGGGGAAGGCATCTTCCAACAGCTGGAGCCTTACATCACCCTTACTGACGAAGGAGGTCAGACGCCGTGAAGATCCTGGTGGTAGACGACGAGCAAGTGCTGGTCAAGGGCATCAAATTCAACCTGGAAAACGAGGGCTACGAGGTAGAGGTGGGCTACGACGGCTGCCGCGCCGTGGAGCTGGCCCGGGAGGGGAGCTTCGACCTCATCATCCTGGACCTGATGATGCCCAAGCTGGACGGTCTTCAGGCCTGTCTGGCCATTCGGGAGTTTTCCACTGTGCCCATCATCATGCTCACCGCCAAAAGCGAGGACGCCGACAAGCTCATCGGCTTTGAAAGCGGTGCGGACGACTATATTACCAAGCCCTTCAACCTTCTGGAGCTGAAGGCCCGCATCCGGGCCATCCTCCGCCGGGGCGGCGCCCAGCGCCAGGAAAAGCCGGAGGACGAACGACTGGTTCGGGGCCATGTAGTGCTCGCCCCCTCCCAACGAGCCGCATGGAAGGACGGCGAGGCAGTGGAGCTGACCGCCAAGGAATTTGACCTGATGGAATTTCTGATGAGCAACCCCGGCAAGGTCTACGCCCGCTCGGCCCTGCTGGATCTGGTGTGGGGCTACGAGTACGCCGGGGAGGAGCGCACCGTGGACGTCCACATCCGCCGTCTGCGGGAAAAGCTGGAACGGGACAGCGCCAACCCGGAGCTGATTCTGACGAAATGGGGTGTGGGCTATTACCTCAAAAACAACTGAATCCCGGCAGGAGGGACGGCGGCTCCATCTGGGCCTCCAGTTCAAATTTGCCGCCACCTATATCCTGCTCATCGCCGCGGTGCTCCTCTTTCTCAACACCTACCCCGTCCTCTCCAGTCAGGAGCTGATCTTCCGCGGCAAGCGGGACACTCTGCGCAGCCAGGCCTCCCTGCTCTCCTCCGGCCTCAGTGGCCTGGACGAGATCACCGCTTCCGGCGCGGGGCAGCTGATGGAGCAGCTCTCCCTTCACAACCTCACCCAGGTGGTCATCACCGACGGCGCGGGCACAGTGGTCTACGACACCGACCGATCCGCCCAGTCCGTCGGCATCCCCTGTGCCTGGCCCGAGCTGAACACCGCCCTCGCCCAGGGGGTAGACGTCTTTCACCCCGCCTTTCACGGCGGTGCCTTTCAAAGCCGTGCCGCCGTCCCGGTGACGGTGGGCGGACAGGTAGTGGGCGGCGTTTGCCTCTTTGAATACGACGCCGACCAGGGTTCCCTGCTGCTGGACCTTCAGCGCAACCTGCGCAGTATCTCCCTGGTGGTGTGCGCCTTGGCCATCGCCGTGAGCCTCTTCCTCTCCAAGGCCCTCACCCGCCGTATCGGGCGGTTGCTGCAGGGTATCCGCACCGTGCGGGAGGGGGAGTACTCCCACCGGGTCAAGACCTCCGGCCACGACGAGCTGGCCCAGCTGGGCCAGGAGTTCAACCAGCTTACCACCCGTCTTCAGACCACCGAGGAGGTGCGGCGGCGTTTTGTCTCCGACGCCTCCCACGAGTTGAAGACCCCTCTGGCCTCTATTCGGCTCCTCACCGACTCCATTCTCCAGGCGGACAACATGGAGGAGGACACTATGCGGGAGTTCATCGGTGACGTGAACCAGGAGGCGGAGCGGCTCACTCGCATCACCGAAAAGCTCCTCACCCTCACCCGCATGGACAGCGCCCCCGCCTCCCCCGAGCCGATTGCCCCCACCAAGCCGGCCCCCGTCATCCGCAAGGCCGGACACATGCTGGAGCCTCTGGCCGCCCAGAGCGAGGTCAAGCTGGTGTATCATCTTGAGGAGGACTGCTCCGTCCCCTGTAGTGAGGACGACCTCTACCAGATCGCCTTTAACCTTATGGAGAATGCCGTAAAGTATAACCTCCCCGGCGGCACGGTCATTGTCACTCTGGCAGGGACGAGGGAGGGAACGGTACTCAAGGTGGAGGACACCGGCGTGGGCGTTCCCGAGGAGGACCTCAACCGCATCTTTGAACGGTTCTACCGGGTGGATAAGGCCCGCTCCCGGGCTGCCGGGGGCACCGGTCTGGGCCTGTCCATCGTCCAGGACACCGTACGCTCCTGCGGCGGCACCGTGGAAGCCCGCCCCCGGGAGGGCGGCCCCGGCACCGCCTTTGTGGTCACCTTCCCCCTGCCCGACCCACAAACGCAAAATTAAAGTTTTCTCTAAAGGAAATTAATTTTCCCTCTTTTCTCTTGTATCTTTAGGGAACCCATAGTACAATAACCGCGTAAGATATCCCGAGCGATCACTAACAAGGAGGTATGACCCATGGATTTTGAAGCGTTGAAAAGCAAAGTGACCGAGATGGCCCAGAGCGGCGTGTCCAAGGCCAAGGAAATGGTGGAGATCGGCAAGCTTAAGGTGAACAACGCCACCGAGGCCGACGCCATCCGCAAGGCCTACGCCGAGATCGGCAAGCTCTATTTCGCCCAGCACGGCATGGACCCCGAACCCGCCTACGCCGCCCTGTGCGCCAAGATCGTAGAGAGCAAGGAGCGCATCGCCTACAACGACGAGCGCATCACCGACATCAAGTCCGCCGCCAACCTGGCCGACGCCGACATCGCCGCCATGGACGCCGAGCTGTCCCTGGACGACCCCGACGACGACCTGGAGCTGTAAGCTTTCCTACACATCTAACAAGAGCGCCGCCTGCCATTTCCGGCAGGCGGCGCTTTTTCGTTTGGCTCAAATAGGGCTCTTCCGGCGTCCGTTCATAAAGTCCAGCACGGCCTGCTTCTCAGGGGAGTCGGCCATGACCATGGGTTGGAAGTTGTTGCGACTCCCGGTATAGACGTAGCATGGGATCAGCGTCCCCTCCTTGGCAGTTAGAACGCCGTCCTCCACCGTCAGCGTCAGCCGGTAGAGGACACAGGCATTCTCCGGGCGCAGGGACGCACCGTAGCAAAAATTGCCCAGTGAGTAGAGGATGTCTACCCCCTTGTAGGTCTCCTTGGGCTGGAGCTTGTGGGGGTGGCCGCCGATGACCAGGTCCGCCCCCGCGTCCACCAGAGCGTGGCAGGCATTTTTCTTCCACCACTCGGGAGCATGGCTTTGGTCATCGTCTCCGCCGTGGAAGACCACCACCTGAAAGTGAGAATATTCCGCGGCGGTTTTTACCCGCTGGCACAGGATATCCTTTTGGTAGGTCCCGTTCCACATCCCGCCGCAGACTACGGCGATCACATAGCCGCCCTTCTCCAGATACACCGTCTGGTCCCGGTTGCCCCACTTTACCCCCGCGGCGTCCAGCGCCGCCTTGGTGTCGTTCAAGCCCTCTTCGCCGTAGTCCTCAGTATGGTTGTTAGACAAAGAAACCACCTCCACGTGGGAGGCGGTGAGAATGTCGGTGTAGGCGGTGGGGGACTTGTACCAGTAGGCCGGTTCGTAGTCCTTTTCCACCGGCTTCAACGCACGGTCAGAAAGAACATTTTCCAACGTGAGGACCGTGAAATCATCCCGCTCGAAAATATCCTTTACGCCCGCCAGAAAATAGTCGGAACCTTGCGCGGCGGCATATCCATAAAAGCTGTTGGCAGCGGCTGAAACAGGGTAGCTCCCCAGGATCGTGTTCCCCGCAAAGGTCATCGTAACAACAACGGGCTCACTCACCTCCGCCGCATCAGCGGCGGAGGTGGTGATGGAGGCAGCGGGCACGGGGGGCACGGCCTGATAGTCGGTAATCTGCTCCACGGTGTAGCCCAGCTTTTCAAGCTCGGGGACAATGCCGCCGGGAGCCACCATATGGCCCGCGCCAAAGGCGATGAAGGTGGTGTTCTTCCCCTCCTTCTCCAGGTAGCTCTGGGCCACCTTGACCATGCCGGGGTCCCGGTCGGTAAACAGCCGGGCGTTTAGCTCGTCGTCGGAGGTGACGATGGCAGACTTGTCATAGGTCTTGTTGAACAGCTCCAGATCGGCGGTCTGCCAAGCGGTCATCATGTCGGTGAGCATCTGCGTCTGGGCGTCCAGGGCGGCCTGGACCTCCGGGTCCACCTCCTGAGGCACGTCGGCAGGGGGCGCGAAGGTGGCTTCCAGGATCGTCACAGCGCTGTTCAGATAGGCGGTCTGGTAGTCCTCGCTAAGGGTGTCGAAGATACCTCCCTGGAGGGCGTAGGTCTCCGCGCCTGTGACTGTCTTGCCCGCGTTGACAGCGGCGGCGTTGATATAGAGGTCAATGGCCAAGGGCGCGTCTCCGGTGGTCTCATCACTGGCCATAAGGCTGGTCACGGTGTTGGCCAGCGTCCAAGGCTTATAGGTGTTGGTCTGCTCTTCAGTGAGGCCAAGAGCGTCAAAAGCGTTGACGGTGCGAGCGTAAAGCTCGGCGGGAATATGGTTTTTCAGCCCGTCCCCCTCGCCGTAGGTCTGCATGGCCACAAACTCCGCCATGCCTGCCTGGTCCTGGAAGTCCAGCTCCAGCACCACCGTGTCGGCGGAGGCAATGGCGTTGCGGAGGGTCTGATGGAAGGGGTAGAGGTTGCCCCGGTCCATGTGGGCGGTGCCCAGGAGGTAGACGGTGTTCTCCCCGTTGGTGGCCTTCCACAAAAGTCCCTTGGACCCGGCGTTCTTGCTGTCATAGGCGGCCAACACCAGACGGGTGGCCATGACCATGGCCTCTTCATAGGTGCAGGTGCGCTCCAGCGCCAGAGAGACCCCGTCCCCCCTAAGGACGCCCAGCTTCTGCATAGCGGTAACACAGTCAGCGGCGTCAAAGCCGGAGGCCTGCAGGGCCAGTCCCAGTGCATAGATCACGTGGCCCCTGGTGTTTCCGGTAGGCTCAAACACGGGAGTCGCGGTCTCATCACCATTGAGCAGGGCCAGCTTTGCATAGACCTGCTCAGTCATCTCCACCAACTGTTCGGCGGTAATGGGAGCAGTGATGTACCCGGTGTAGTCGTCCCCCACCAGCTTCAGCGCCCGGGCATCCGTCAGATAGGGCGCCGTCCAGGCCGATGGCAGCTGGGGTTCAGCAGTGGCCTCGGGGAGAGCGGGGGTGTCCTCAGCGGCCAGCACGGGGGTCAGGCACAAGCAGAACACCAGCAGTAGCGAAAGCAGTTTTTTCATCATTCATCGATCCTTCCTTTTCTAAAACTCGCGAAAGTGTAAAGTTCACTTTACTTCCCTGAGAATAGCACCCTTACCTGATATTGTCAAGAACATGGGCCGTTCTTTTATCAAATTTTAATGTTTCAAAGCGCCACCACCGCGTCGGCGTATTCCAACAGTCCTTGATGATGGGTGGAAAGAACCACCGGCCTGCCCAGGGCCTTGAGCCGCGCCAGCAGACGCCTTTGCCGGACCTCGTCCACCCCGGTGAAAGGCTCGTCCAGCAAAAACCGAGGGCTGCCCAGGGCCAGACAACGGGCCAGGGCCAGCCTTCTCGCCATGCCGCCGGAGAGAGAGGCGGGATAGGACGCCTCCTCCCCGGTCAGCTCCACCAGCCCCAGCAGCTCCTCCGCCTTGTCCCTGTCGGGCTTATCCATCACGTCCAGCAGGTGCTGGAGAACGGTCCTCCCCGGAAACAACCGGTCCTCCTGAAAAAGAAAGCCGCTGTCCGGGTATTGTTTGAGCACCGCCCGCAGCAGGGTGGTCTTGCCCACCCCCGATGGTCCCATAAGCATGGTGAGGCCCCAGTCGGAAAAGAAAAAGTCCCGGTGGTCAAAGACCACCTTGTCGCCAAAGGCGACGGTGAGGTCACGCAGCTCCACGGCGTCCCCTCCCCTCCGCGGTCCGCCAGACCACCCATAACAGCTTTTCTACGGCGATGGACAACAGCACCACCGCCGCCGTCCAGGCGAAGAGGTCGGCGGTCTCTAAGTAGGTCTTGGCGTTCCAGATGGCGGTTCCCATGGCCCGCCGGGGACGGCACAGGGCCTCCGCCGCTACCCCCGCCTTCCAGGCAAAGCCCAAGGCGGAGCGGCATCCCGCCGCTACGGCGTTTTTCATGGCGGGGAGATAAACCAGCCGGACGGTCTTCCACCGTGAAAAGCGGTACACCGCCGCCAGCTCGACCAGTTGAGGGTCCGCCTCCCCCAGCCCCTGCAGGGTGGACGACCAGGCGATGGGGACTGCCATGAGGGCGGCGATGACCACCGGCACCCACGCCGCGCTGGCCCACAGCCAGATCAGGATGATGAAGGAGGCCACCGGCGTGGCTCGAATGACCTTCACCGCTGGCGACAACACGGCGGCGCACCAGTCAAACCGCGCTCCCAGCGCCGCCGCGGCCACGCCGATGACGATGCCCGATCCGCCTCCCAGAAACACCCGCCCCAGAGTGGTCAGGGAGGCGGTCCAAAATTCCGCCGTCACCGCCAGCTGCCCCAGCCGCGCCGCCGTCTGCCAGGGCGTGGGCAGTAGCAGAGGCTGACCAACGCAGACGGCCAGAGCCCACCAGAGCCCCAGCCACACCACCAGAGGAAGGACGACCTTTTTCATTTATCCCACCACGGCGTCCGGCATAAAGTAGAACGCGTCGTCGGGGACGGAGCCGCCGATGGCGGCCGGATCGATCTCCGCCAGAGCGAAGAAGTAGTCCTGGATGGCGTTTCTCATATCCTCCCCATCCAAATAGACGAGATTGCACTGAGGAATAGCCTTGGCGGCGATGGCCTCCGACGGGACTAGTCCCGCGTCCGCCACCATCTGGGCGGCGGGGCCATCGTCATTAGAGCGCACATAGTCGATGGAGGCGGCGTATTCATTCAAGAAGCGGCCCACCGCCTCGGGATGCTCCTCCGCGAAGGCGGTGCGCACCACAATGCACCCCATGGCCAGGCGGCCGCCCTCCGAGACTGCGTCCCACTCCTCCGAAAGGTCAAAGGCCGGCTGGATGTTCCCCTCCGACTTGGCACTCAACGCGGTGGCGGCGGGAACGGGAAGCATACAAAGCTCCCCCTTGCCGGTGAGCATGGTGGCCGTGACCTCCTCCAGGGTCTGCCACACCACCGTCACGTCCTTGTCCATGTCCAGGCCGTTCCTCTCCAACAGATAGCGCAAAACATACTCCGGGTTTGCCCCCTGGCCGAAGGCGTAGATGGTCCTGCCCTTCAGATCGGCCATGGAGTTGAGGGTATCGTCGATCCCCTTGTTTAAAATATAAAGGGTCCCCAGGGTGTTGACGCAGGCAATCTGAATGGCCCCCTCCGACTTGTGATAGAGGTTGGAGGCCACGTTGGTGGCCAGAGCGGCAATGTCAAAATCGCCGTTCAAAAGTCCCGCCGTCACCTGCTGGTTGTCGGCGGCCACAGTGACCACATAGTCGTTTTGGGCCAGACCCGCCTCATTGTCATCGATCAGCTTGGCCGCGCCCACTCCGGTGGGACCGGGGAGAACCGCCAGCTCCACCTTCGTTTTGTCTGCGGGCGTCGGCTCCGCAGTGGGGGTCGCCGTGGGTTCCGCCGTGGGAGACAGGCTGGGAGACGGCTCCTGGGTTGGAGCGGGTGTCTTAGGGCCGCAGGCGGTAAGGCACAGGGCGCACAACAGCGCCATCGCAAGCAATTTTTTCATGGTCAAACCTTCCTTCTCCTATATGTAATAGGAATGATTCCTAATTATACTCCTTCTGGAAGAAAACGTCAAGGGTTTCACAAAGTACCGCATAAAGCAGCCCCGGCCTTTCCTGAAGGCCGGGGCTGCTTTATGTCTGGCCGGGTTTAGTTTTTGCAACAGTTGGTGCCGTGGTCGCCCAGGTGGAAGGACGCGCACTGGGTCTGGTCGCAGCAGCCCACGGTGGGGTCGCAGCAGCCCACCTTGATCTCATTGAGGGTGCAGTAGTCCTTATCGCAGCCATGGTAGGCACAGCTTTTGACGGAACACTTGATGGACTGGTTAATGGTGTTGTTTTGATTGTTGTTCATGGTGGTCCACTCCTTTCACGCTACTTAGTATGTCCCGCACGCTGGCGCTCATACATGGTTTTCCATGGCGCATAGAATAGTTTGAAAGGAGGTGGACGGTATGGATCTGCGCGGCGGAAAGGTGACCATCGGAGAGCTCTTGGAGCATCCGGGCACCCGGACCATGCTCCAAAGGCGTTTTCCCATGGTCTTTCGCGGCAAGCATTTTTCGGACACGGCAAAAACGGTTACTCTGGAGCAGCTGGTGGCGCTGGTGGGGGGCTTTTTGCCCCAAAAAATGCTAAACGACACCCTTCAGGACCTAGAGCGGCTGTAGCAGTCCGTCGTACCACCGCAGGCAAGCGGGGTCCCGGCGGCGGCGCAGCAGGAGGGCGGAGACGGTCACATCTACCGCCAGCGCCGCCGCCGCGGCCGCTCCCAGCCAGCCGGGCAGTGTCTCCAGAAGAGGTGACACCGCCGGGTGGAGCCACAGCCGCCCCGCCGCCGCCAGCGCCCCCCAAAAGAGGGCGAACAGCGGGCAGACCAGGCCGTGAATGTTTCCCTTGAACATGGAATAGTCCCAGAAGTCTACCCCAAAGGCATAGCGGGTGAAAAAGCCCACGGCATATTCTGCCAGCGCCGCCACGCCGCCCCCCGCAAAAAAGAGCAGAAGAGGGACCGCCTCCACAGCCTTTGGCAAAGCCAGGATCCCCAGCGCCGCCAGGCCGTACACCGGGCACAGGGGCAGGACCAGCAGACATTTGCGGTCCGGCTTTTCGCTCCTGGTCAGCCGTGCGTAGACCACCTCCAACACAAACCCGAAAAAGCTGTAGGTCAAAAAGATCCAAAGATTCATTTGGATAGCTCCCAATTGTCCACGATGGCAACTACAGCGGCGTCGATGGGGCTTTGGTCGTCCCCCTGGGCCCGGCGGGCGGCGGAGCCGGTGGTGAGAAGTACCACCTCCCCCAGCCCCGCGCCAATCAGGTCCGCGGCCACCCGGCTGCCGCTCCCGCCGCCCTCCCCCGCCTTCCAAGGCTCCACCAGCAGGAGCTTGTTGCCGGTAAGGGCATTACTTTTCCGCGTACACCAGACCGAACCGATAACTTTGGCCAATTCCAGGGTAATTCCCTCCCGTCAGGTGGATATATCGCCGCCTTGCCTCCGTCACCGCCAGGGGCGTGGCCCCGGGGACGTTGGCCAAAAAGACGCGCTCGATCCCCCGTGCCGCCAGCTCCTTCAGCCGCGCCAGGGTAAGCAGGACCGGACAACTGGCTCCCCGACCCGCCCAGCCGGGCAGCTCGGTCAGGGGGCAGAGGATAAGGCCGCTTCGGACCAGGGCGGACAAGCTCTCCCCCGCCTGCCGGGACAACCGTTTGGGCAGGGCCTCATAAGGCAGCAGCGCGGGCTTTCCCGCCGCCAGCGCCGCCGCCAGCGCCCCTGCCGTCTCCTCCGCCAGGAGTGGGACCGCCACCGCGTCTGCCTCTGAACAGTCCTCGGCCAGGGGCAAGACCGCGCGGAGGTAGTCGGACCGGGGATTGCCGGGCACATGGGACAGAAAGACCCGTTTAACCGCCATGCTCCACGTCCGCCTGCAGACGGCACATAAGGATATGGAATACGGAGGACAGGCGGTTCATGATCCGCAGGAGCTGCTGCTGGGCCTTGCTGGGGCCGGTCTTAAAGGCCGCCACCGCCGTCTCCTCCGCCACACGGCTCTCCGCGCGCAGCAGGTTCATCAGCGCCCAGGCCCGACCAAAGCGGCGGCTGGGCGGGGCCATAGGATCCACGCCAAAGGCGGCCTTGGGGTCGTGGGACTGGGCGCGCAGCTCCTCCAGGGTCAAGCCCAGGATCCGTTCATCCTCCAGGGGCTCGTCCAGCACCTCGCTTCGCATGACCCGGCGCAGCAAGGATAAGATGTCCTCCAGCTCATCAATCAGCTCCCGGTGGTCCGCCTCCCGTTCCAACTCAAGCTGAACCAGGACGATCCGGGCCTGGAGCTGGTCCAGCTGCCCCCGGAAGCGAATGCGGGGGTGGTCCTTGGCAACAACGCGGTGGGCATTGAGGTGGGTCATCTCCTCGGGCTTAGCGATCTTCGCGGCGGGCATGACGCTCTCCCCTTTCATTGGGTTCTCTGTGGTAGTATTGCTATTCTAACATGTGGATATACAAAAAGACAGCTCTTTGGAGCTGTCTTTTCGCGTATTCTCAGCCTAGCCCAGCGCCACGTCCAGGACCATCATGAGCAGGAAGCCAAACATGACCGACAGGGTCCCGGCGTGAGCGGACTGGTCCAGCCGGGCCTCAGGGATCAGCTCCTCCACCACCACGACCATCATGGCCCCGGCAGCAAAGGAGAGGAACCAGGGCATCAGCGGCGCGACGCTCCCCGCCACGATGGCGGCCAGCACGCCGAAGATAGGCTCCACACTGCCCGAGAGGCAACCCTCCAGGAACGCCCGGGAGCGGGAGTTGCCCTCCTGGCGCAGGGGCAGAGAGATGGCCGCGCCCTCGGGAAAGTTCTGGATGCCGATGCCCAGGGCCAGCGCCCCGGCGGCGGAGAGCCAGAGCACGCCCCCCTCGTTTTGCGCCGCCCGGGCAAAGGCCAGCCCTACCGCCATCCCCTCAGGAATGTTGTGAAGGGTCATGGCAATCATCAAAAGCGCCGTGCGCTTGGACCGCTTGGCCTTGGGGACGCGGGGGTCGTCGTGGTGAAGATGGGGCAAGGCTTTGTCCAGCAAAAGCAGAAACGCCACGCCCAGGATAAAGCCGCCCGTGGCAGGCAAGTAGCCCGGAACGCCGCTCTCCTCCGCCTCCTCAATGGCGGGGATCAGCAAGCTCCACACCGACGCGGCGATCATCACCCCGGCGGCGAAGCCTAAAAAGAGCCGCTGGATGGCCGGGGTGATCTCCCGGCGAAAGAAGAAAACCGTGGCCGCACCCAGGGCGGTCATCAAAAAGGTAAATGTTGTGCCCGCAAGGGCCCAAAACAGCATTGGGATCAACTCCTTCAAATATGTAGCTTGCCCCACAAAGGGTCTTGACTAAGGGACAAAGGATGTGGTAAAATATTTTGGCGTTCAGAGTTATCCTACGCTGGCCAGTGTCCATCTGCTACTGTGGCTCAGTTGGTAGAGCAGCTGATTCGTAATCAGCAGGTCGCCGGTTCAAGTCCGGCCAG